>JGI994J12354_10001622_pt1 | contig 22649 bp, 24 predicted proteins | sample IntmicLarv3ML3BL_FD_12354 | JGI IMG/M metagenome (IMG submission 12354) | reverse complement strand
ATTTTGAAATTATGAATCAGCCCAATAAGAATACAAAAATGCCCTATACATTTTTTTCTATGTGGAGTCAAATTGGTGATGAAAAGTCACAGGCGGTAGTCTTAGAAGCGGCACCTACGGGGATTAGTAATAAAGCACTTGGTCATGCTTCAGCAGAAGTATATGGTTTGCCACGTATGACGACAAGTCAAGTGGAAACGAATTATCCATTTTATTTATACACATTGAAAAAAGAGGGATTGCCATTACAAGTGCAGTTAGAAGCATATACACCATTTATTCCATTGGATGCAAAGGATTCTGGGATTCCGGGATTTTCTATGAAGTATAAGGTTACGAATACAGCAGACAAAACTGCCAAAGTTGCAATTGCTGGTTCTTTTTATAACTTTACAGGTTGTAAACATTATGATGGGTATGACAGAGTGTATGCAGATGGGAATCCTTATAATGAAGCATTTGAAAAAGATGGATTAACAGGAGTCTATATGGGAAATGAAGGGCTGGATACAGGAAGCCTTTACTATGGTTCTCTTGCATTGGCATCTTCAAATGACAACATCAGTATGAAACCCAATTGGCAAGATGGTGGTTGGTGTGATGGAGTAGAAGAGTTTTGGCAGGACTTTTCAGAGGATGGAATTCTAAATCCAGATGTATCAAGTGATGCGGTAGGCTCTACAATTATGGCAAATGATATGAAGCGTACCATGGGTTCTGTAAGTGCAATGGAAACGATAGCACCAGGTGAGACGAAAGAGTATGTCTTCTATATCGGATGGAATTTCCCTAACCGTTATGGTTGGTGGCCAGATGGACATAGCAATCCATATGCGAAAGAAAAAGAACATCTGATTTGGACAAATTATTATAGTGAACAATGGAAAGATGCACAAGAAGTTTTGATGTATTTCCACAAGAATAGCGAAGAATTGTATAAGAATAGTAAGAACTTTGCAACAGCTTTGTACGGCAGTACAATTGGGGCGGATGTAGTGGAGTCCCTAGTATCATCGATTACGGTATTGCGTTCTACAACTTGTTTCCGTATTGGAGATGGAAGATTTTTTGCATGGGAAGGTTGTTTTGACCAAGCAGGAAGTTGTCCGGGAACTTGTACGCATGTTTGGAATTATGCACAGACGATGGCATTTTTATTCCCAGAATTGGAGATTAGTGCACGTAAGACGGAATTCTTGCAAGAAACAGATGAAGAAGGAAATATGGCTTTTCGTGCGTTGCGCCTATTAGATGGTGAAGCATGGGAGATGTTCCCAGCGGCAGATGGGCAGCTTGGTTGTATATTGCGTGTATATAGGGAATGGAAGTTGACAGGGGATGATGAATTCTTAAAAGCGGTATGGGATAAAGTGCGTCAAGTACTTGCGTACTCGCTGAAACACTGGGATTTAGATGGAGATTTTGTGTTGGATGCACAGCAACATAATACCTATGATATTGAGTTTTATGGAATTAGTTCTTTGACGAATTCATTCTTATATGCAGCCTTGAAAGCATGCGCGGAAATAGCTTCCTACCTAGGGGAGGATGCGCAAGCAAAAGAATGGAAAGAAATGGCTGAAAAAGGCAGCGAGAAAATGGATAAACTCCTATGGAATGGATCCTATTATAAACAATTGATTTCGCAAGAAGAATTGAAAAAATATAGATACCAATATGGAGATGGATGTTTGTCTGATCAAGTGCTAGGACAAGTGTTTGCACACTTATATGGGTTAGGTTATATCTTCCCAAAAGGACACATGGAGAAAACGTTGTTATCTATTTATCAGAACAACTATCGTCCAGTTTTAGGAGATCATGCGAGTGTACAAAGAACATATGCATATCCAGATGAAGGTGGTTTGGTACTTTGTTCTTGGCCAAAAGGCGGTCGTCCAGAGCAGCCATTTGTATATAGTGATGAAGTGTGGACTGGAATTGAATATCATGTAGCGACACAATTGGTATATGAAGGACATACAAAAGAAGCGCTACAGATTATTGAGAGCCTTCGTGCTAGATATGACGGGAATAGGAGAAGTCCATACAATGAACTAGAATGTGGAAATCACTATGCAAGATCGATGGCAGCATGGGGAATGCTAGTAGCATTATCAGGCTATAGTTTTGACTTACCACATGGCAAAATAGCATTTGATCCAAAGGTATCGGAAACAGAATTTTCTTGCTTCTATTCTAATGGAAAATCTTGGGGTGTATACGAACAAGAGAAACAAGAAGATGGAAAGGTGCAAGCGAAAATTACACCACTTTACGGAACTTTAGAAGGGGTTCAAGTAAATGAGGGAGATTGTACGATTGTAGAATAAATATTTTTGGGGAAAATAAAAATAATAGAAAAAGGGACTATTGCAAAAAATGCAGTAGTCTTTTTTTTTATGTACTATTATGAAATGTTGGATTATGTCTGTTTCGAGGAATGCATAGGTAAAATAATACAAAAAACGGAAAATGATTGTAAGAAAAGTATAAAAATGCAACAAAAAATTGTGCAAAATAGAAAATATGAATTATAAAACCAAAAAAATATTGTAAGAAACAACATAAAATGCTAAGGTTACATTTATAGAGAGCAAAAGAACGAGAGAGCTCTTTTGTAAAAATACCACAAAAAAAGGAGGAAAGAATATGAAAAAAAGACTACTTGGAATGCTTTTATGTGTAGCAATGATTTCGGCAGGAGCAGTGGGATGTGGAGACAGGAAAGTTGCAGAGGATGATGCGGCAAGCACAAGCACCGATGCTACAACAGAAACAGGAGATGGCAGTTCGCTAGCAGGAATGAAAGTTGCGGTAGTACGTAACTTGGCAAACGGAGACCATACGCAACAATTCCTTGCAGGATGTGTAGAAGAAGGTGAAAAATTTGGTTTTACAGTAGATACGTTTGTTACAGATGGTGATGATGCAAAATGCCAGGAAGCAGTAGCACAAGTTATTTCTCAAGACTACGATGCAATTATTGTATCTCATGCACAGTTATCATATGCATATGATATGTTACTTCCTGCAATCGAAAAAGGAATGAAAGTAGTTACTTTTGATACGATGCCTATGAAAGGTGGAGATGCACAAGGAGAGCTGTTGCCAGGGGTGACATCTACGGCGCAAGACGATGCAGCACTTGCAAATCTTTCTTTGGGATTTATGCTAGAAGAGTTTGAAGCAAATGGTGGAACATATCCGATTAAAGTTGTAAAGACATTTATGGGACCTGGAATCCCACCGCTTGATAGACGTAACGAAGTTTATACAAAGTTAGAGGAAGAAGGTAAGATTGAAACAGTTACGACGATTTCTCCTTCTGATTCTGCAAATGCAAGAGGTGATATGACAACGAAGACAGAGGCAGTACTTCCTACAATTGCAGTAGGAGATGTAGATGCAATCTGGGGTTGTTATGATGAATTGACAAAAGGTGTATTACAGGCGCTAAATGATGCAAAACGTGTAGATATTCCAATATATTCGATTGATATATCTAATGATAATATTCAATTAATGGTAGAAAATCCAGATGTTTGGAGATCATCAGCAGCAGTAGATCCTAAGTTAATTGGTATTGTAAACATGAGATTAGTTGCACTAAAATTAGCAGATCAAGAGACACCAGAGTATTTCAATTTAGCAGCAAATAATATTATCACAACACAATTGGAAGAAGGCGTTACCATGGATCAGCTAGGAGCGATTATTGAAGGCTGGGGAAATGCAGAAGATCCACAGGGAGCTTTCTATACAGAAGAAGTAAAAGCATTACATATTCAATAAAAACGAAAACGAGGATGATGTGCCATGAACAAATTAAAGTTGGAAATGAAAAATATATCAATTGAGTTCCCAGGTGTAAAAGCGCTTGATGGAGTGGATTTTAGTTTGACGAGTGGTACAATTCATGCCCTAGTAGGTGCGAATGGCGCTGGTAAGTCAACCTTAATGAAGGTTCTAGCCGGTGCCAATGGGCACTACACTGGAGACATTTATCTTGGGGGAGAGAAGAAGGAAACACGAACCCCCAAAGACTCCAAGAATCTAGGGATTGAAATTGTGTACCAGGAGGTTGACACTGCACTAATACCATATTTATCAGTTGCAGAAAATGTGATGTTTAACTCTTTGGTGAATCGTATGGACAAGAAACAATTGGTTCGTTGGAGAGAAATAAAGAAGTCAGCTAGAGAAGTTCTTAAGAAACTAAATGTGGATGTGGATGTAAATACATTGGCACAAGATTTAACATTAGCACAAAAGCAAATGGTGCTAATTGCAAGATGTGTTGCAGAGAGTTGTAAATTTTTGATTTTGGATGAACCTACGGCTCCGTTATCTAATTCTGAAACACATGAGTTGTTTCGCGTGGTAAGGAATTTGGCAAAGGAAGGTGTAGGAATTGTTTTTATTTCTCACAGATTAAATGAACTATATGAAATTTGTGAGCATATTACGATTATGAAAGATGGTAAGTTGGTTGATAGTATGCCTCTTACAGATGAACTAGAAGCGAATACAATCGTGGAATATATGTTGGGGCGTAAGTATGACGATGTATATGTGAAAAAGGTTTGTAAGATAGGTGACCCCTTACTCGAAATAGAAAATATGACCGAAAAAGAAGGCAAAGTAAAAAATATTGATTTGCTGGTTCGAAAAGGCGAAATCGTAGGAATTGCAGGTTTGGTAGGAGCTGGTAAAACAGAATTATGTAAAACATTGTTTGGCTGTTATTCGCATACAGGAACGATTAAGTTAAATGGAGAAAATGTTCATATTAAGAATCCAGAGCAAGCAGTGAAGAAAGGGTTGGCATTAGTGCCAGAAGAGCGGCGTAAAGAAGGCGTGTTAGTAACCGATCCGGTATACGCTAATATTTCTATAGCGGCTATGAAAAAATATGTCAATGCCATTTCCGTTGTCAATAAAAAGAAAGAAAAAAAGGATGCAAACCAGATGATTCAAGATTTGGGGATTAAGACACCATCTGAGAATCAGACAGTTGCATTGTTATCAGGCGGAAATCAGCAAAAAGTAGTCGTAGGGAAGTGGTTGAATTCGGAAGCGGAGATATACGTATATGATGAACCTACGAAGGGAATTGATGTAGGTGCAAAGCAAGATATGTATGAATTGATTGAACGCTTAGCAGTTGAAGGAAAAGGTGCGATTTATGCTACTTGTGAATTTCAAGAAATATTAAGTATTTGTGATCGAGTTTACGTAATGTATGATGGGGCAGTCGTAAAAGAATTAAAGGTCTCCGATACAGATGAAAAAGAATTGCTTTATTATTCAACAGGAGGTAAGTAAAAATGAGTCAGAGTGCGAAAATTGGAAAGAAAATAAATATATCTAGTTTCGTAATGAAATGGGGAACGATTGCGACCATTGCTATTTTATTTTTAATATTTACATTTGGAAATTGGGATTCTAGGGTGAATGGAAGTATGTTCCTTACGACATCCAATCTCATAACAATTTTGAGGTCCATATCCATTACGACGATTATAGCGACAGGTCTTACTTATTCCTTAGCAGTTGACGGAATGGACTTGTCTATTGGCGCATGTGCTAACTTTGCCAATACATTCATTATGACCATGTTTGTGTGGTACAACCTAAATATAGGAATCTCTATTTTGTTCACTATTTTGGTTTGTCTGTCGGTAGCAATTATCAACTCCATTCTAATAGTAAAATTTAAGATTCCAGATATGGTTGCAGCCTTGTCTGTCATGTTTATGTATCAAGGAATCGCACTTACCTATTCAAATGGTGGAGCGATTACAGAACGTATGACACGTCCTGACGGGATACAAGCAGAAGGTCTTCTAAGCGCAGGATTTCGTGCATTAGGTTCGGAGCCATGGTTGATTGTGATTATGCTCCTTGTAGTTGCATTTGCTATGTTTTTCCTTGGGTATACAAAACACGGAAGATATATGTATGCGGTAGGAGGCAATCCAGAAGCGGCCAAGTTATCGGGCATTCCAGTTGCCAAGTATAAGATATTTGCATATATGATGTCGGCGATATTTGCATCTGTTGGAGGGATTTGTCTAGCGGCACGTGTAGGGACTGCACAAGTGCAAGCAGGAGATGCGTATATGATGCCTTCCGTTGCAGCGGCATATATCGGATTTTCGGTGTTTGGAGCGGGAAAAGCCAATCCGTTTGGAACGTTAATTGGAGCGGTACTGGTAGGCGTGTTGGAAAATGGTTTGATTATGATGGCATTACCATATTATGCAACGAATATCGTAAAAGGTCTCGTGTTGGCGATTGCCTTAGCAATGACATATTATAACAAAAATAAATAATAAAATGCGAAGAAAGGAGACTGGGATGTCTCAATATAATACTTATTTTTTAATGAAAGAAGCAGATATAGCAGAATATGTGCGAGAAAAAATTGATTTTTTTCAGCCAGATGCAAAACTAAAGTGCAAAGAAATTGGTGATGGAAATTTGAATTATGTATTTCGTCTTTGGGATACGAAGAGTGGCGAATCTATCATTGTGAAACAGGCAGGAGAAACGACTCGGATCTCTGCAGAAATGAAATTGTCGACAGATAGAGGTCGCATAGAAGCAGACATTTTACAGCTTCAAGGTGAATATGCCAAAGGTTTAGTGCCAGAAGTATATCTGTATGACCAAGTGATGTGTGCCATGATTATGCAAGATATGGTTGGTCATACGATGATGCGTACCGGGCTTATGAATCATGAGATGTATCCAAGGTTTGCAGAAGATATTAGTACATTTCTAGTGAATTCGTTATTGTCGACGAGCAACTTAATTATGGATCCTAAAGANAAGAAAGAACGGGTAAAACAATTTATAAANCCAGATTTGTGTGAAATTAGCGAAGAATTAGTATATACAGANCCTTTCACGAACCATAATCATCGTAATAATGTTTTCCCGCCTAATGCAGAGTTTGTAAAAAAAGAATTGTATGAAGATNAAAANCTTCAATTAGAGGCNGCAAAGAGTAAAATAGCATTTCTAAATAATGCGCAATCATTGATTCATGGAGATTTGCANACAGGTTCTATTTTTGTTAATCAGGAGCATACCTATGTCTTTGACCCTGAATTTGCCTTTTATGGACCTATGGGTTATGACATTGGTAATGTGATTGCAAATATGTTCTTTGCGTGGTGTAACGGCGATGCCACAATTGAAGATTGCGAAGAAAAGAAAGTATTTTGTGAGTGGGTTCTACAAACAATCGAAGACATTGTAGATTTGTTTATTGCGAAATACAAAATTATTTTTAAGGAAAAAGTGATAGAGAGAATGGCGGCGGTCAATGGTTTTGCAGAGTGGTATTTACAGAACATTCTATGTGATACAGCATCCATAGCTGGGTTTGAATCGATACGACGCACAGTAGGAATGGCAAATGTAAAAGATATTACGAGCATAAAAGAGGAAGAGAAGCGAGCGCGTGCGGAGAAAATCATTATTACATTGGCAAAAGATTATATTATGAATAAAGAAAAATTTGTAAATGGAGCAGCTTATCGTAAAGCGATAGAGGAAACTATTTCAAAGTTTTAAACGATTATAAGGAGAGCAAAATGGCAGAAGAAAAGAAAAATATTCTTGATTATGAAACAGTGGCATTAGACGATGAAAATAGCGCATTACTTATCTTAGATCAAACACAATTACCATATAAAACAGAAATATTGAGATTGACAACACAAAAAGAAATATGGACGGCAATTTACTTGCTTCAAGTTAGAGGAGCACCAGCGATTGGCGTATCAGCAGCGATTGGGATTTATTTAGCAGCAAAAGAAATGCAAACGAAAGACCAGGAAGAATTCTACCAGAAATTTACAAAAGCAAAGGAATATTTAGCATCATCAAGACCAACTGCTGTGAATTTATTTTGGGCACTCGATAGAATGGATGGCGTAGCAAAGGAGAACTTAGACAAAAGTGTAGAAGAGATACAAGGTCTTTTGCACAAAGAAGCCGTTGCTATTCGAGATGAAGATGTTTGGGTTTGCAAACAGATTGGAGAATATGGTTTATCTTTGGTAAAAGATGGAGACGGTCTCTTAACACATTGTAACGCAGGGCAGTTAGCAACTGTAAAATACGGAACAGCCACGGCGCCAATGTATTTAGGACAAGAGAAAGGATACAAATTTAGAATCTTTGCAGATGAGACGAGACCGTTGCTTCAAGGCGCTAGATTGACGGCATTTGAGCTTCATGAGTCAGGATTAGATGTAACCTTGATTTGTGACAATATGTCAGCAATGGTGATGAAAAAAGGATGGGTGGATGCAGTGTTTGTAGGATGCGACCGCGTGGCAGCCAATGGAGATACGGCAAACAAAATTGGAACGTCTGTCGTGGCAACTGTGGCAAAGCGTTATGGTGTTCCTGTGTACATCTGTGCGCCGACATCGACGATAGATTTAGAAACCATAACCGGGGATGAAATTGAAATTGAAGAGCGTCCAGCAGAAGAGATTACAGAAATGTGGTATAAAGAGCGAATGGCACCAGAAGGTGTGAAGGTTTTCAATCCGTGCTTTGATGTTACAGATCATGATTTGATAGCAGGGATTATTACAGAGTATGGAATCGCAAAACCGCCATATAATCAATCTTTGCAGAAAATATTTGAGAAAAAGCGTAAAGCACTCTTAAAGAGTCAATAAGCGTTTGTTTTGCAGGTTTTGCTTAGGGTTCGTTCTGTGTAGAAGGGCAATCAATAATTTTGACATTCTTTTTGTGAAGGAGTTCAATCCATTCAGGGGTATACTTGAAATCGCTGATAATTCCAAAGAGATCTTCAAAATTACAAATGTGAAGAAATGAAGTTTTGTTAAATTTTGAATGGTCCGCGATTAGATAGGTCTCATTACTTCGACTTAAAAGTTTATGACGCATACGACCAATACTTTCTGAAGCGTCAGTAATGCCATGCTCGATGGATAATGAGCGACAAGATATAAATGCTTTGTCGAGATAAAAGAAATCGAGCATCTGAGCAGCAACATTACCATGAAAAGCTTTGTTGTCACGTGATAGTGCGCCACCGATACAGATAAGGCGAATATTTTCGCAATCGGCAAGTTGGTCAACGATTAGTAGCGAATTCGTTACTACGGTAAGGCGCATATTCTGAATGGTTTTTGCAATGAACAAAGAAGTGGTAGAAGGGTCTAAGAAAATGGAGTTTCCATTTTGTATGATATTGCGACAAGCCTTAGCGATGATCATTTTACTTTCAGTGTAGGCGACTTCACGAAGGGAAATCTTTACATTATTCTCGACCCCTTCTTGAATAAATGCACCACCATAGGTTCGGGTTAGAAGTCCCATATCTTCTAAGGATTTTAAATCACGGCGAATGGTTTCTTCTGTTACTTCAAAGTATTTTGATAATTCAGTGACGGTAACACTTTTATGTTCAGTAAGCATATCTTGTATCTTGTTTTTTCTGGTAAGAGCTAACATGGAGAACTCCTCACTTTCTTTTTGGAAGTGTTGCTTGTTCGCACAAATACTGCGAAAACAACAAATTTATGCCAAGAGTATACCATTTTACAACAAAAAAAGAAATAAAAATATTTGAAAACAAGAAAATACAACAAAATGATAGTATAAAATCTAAAATTTAAAGAGAGGTGAGAAATGCGTGAGTATCATTAAAGGAAAATCATATATGTCTGATTTTGAGGCGAAAAAGGCAATTATTGAAGTAGGAGCACGAATGTATAGCAAAGGATTCGTGGCAGCGAATGATGGCAATATTAGTTGCAAGGTCGGGCCAGAGACATTCTGGACAACATGTACCGGAGTATCAAAAGGATTCATGACGCAGGATATGCTCGTAAAGATGGATATGAGTGGCAAGATACTAGTAGGAAGAAGAAAACCGTCCTCAGAGGTGAAGATGCATATGCGTGTTTACGAAGAGAATCCAGAAGTTATGGCTGTGACACATGCACATCCGCCCAAGGCAACAGCATTTGCAATAGCAGGTATCAGTTTGGATAAGGCAGTGTTACCAGAAGCTGTCGTTCAGCTAGGAAGTGTTCCGATTGCGAAATATGCAACACCAGGAAGCGAAGATGTACCAAACTCGATTGCGCCTTTTTGCAAAGGTTATAATGGAGTGTTGCTAGCAAATCATGGGGCTCTTAGTTGGGGGAGTGAGATATTTGAAGCCTTTTATCGATTAGAATCTATGGAGTATTATGCGCAGATATTGATGTATACAGGAAATATCATAGGGAAACAAAATGAATTGTCTTGTGGACAGGTCAATGAGTTGATTGGAATTCGCGAGAAATTAGGAATTGATGCAGGAGGTGCTCCAAGTTGTGTTAATAGTGCAAACAATATGCAAGATGTTCTACCAGGAGGAGGCATGAGCCAGGAAAGTAGTACTTTAAAAGGGGTTACCCCTTTGGTAAAACCAGAAGCGGCTATTTCTTGTGGCTGTGGAAGTATAGAAGTACAACCAAGTGTTGAAGAGGCGCGCAAAACCAAAGAAGAAATCATGAGAGAAGTAGTTCGCAGGGTGACAGAGGAAATGAGGTAAGAGCATGTTAAATCAAGATGAAGTTGAAATAATTGTAAAACAGATATTAAACAATATTGACGTTAACAAATTAAACCAAAGTATGCCAAAAGAAAAGCAAAATGTTTCAACACAAGGAGATTATGGTGTGTTTGAACGAGTGGAAGATGCGATTGATGCAGCGTATGAAGCACAAAAAAAGTATTTGGTTATGTGTTCTTTGAAAGAGCGAGAACGAATTATTGAAGCGATTAGACAAACTGCAAGAGAGCATGCAAAAGAATTTGCGAGGCGAATTGTAGAAGAATCAAATATGGGACGTTACGAAGATAAGGTCCAGAAAAATTTAGTCGTAACAAATAATACGCCAGGAACAGAAATATTAACAACAGATGCGATTTCAGCAGATGAAGGACTGATGTTAGAAGAATATGCCCCGTTTGGAGTGATTGGCGCGATTACACCAGTTACGAATCCTACAGAAACAATCATCAATAACACAATTAGTATGATTGCAGGTGGAAATGCGGTAGTTTTTAATGTACATCCAGGTGCAAAGCAAGTTTGCGCATTTTGTTTGCAATTATTAAATCGTGCAATCGTAGAAAATGGTGGTCCAACAGACTTGATTACAATGGCAAAAGAACCAACAATGGAGAATGTAGGGAAGATTGCAGGAAGTCCGAAAGTAAGGCTTATGGTTGGAACAGGCGGAATGCCTATGGTAAATGCATTGCTTCGCTCAGGCAAAAAGACGATTGGTGCAGGTGCAGGCAATCCACCAGTAGTGGTTGATGATACAGCAGACATATCTTTGGCGGCACGTGAAATTTATAGAGGAGCGTCGTTTGATAACAATTTGCTTTGCTTGGCAGAAAAAGAAGTATTTGTTATGGATACAGTTGCAGATACGTTGATTCAAAATATGGTATCCGAAGGTGCTTATTTATTATCCGCAGAGGAGACAAAACAGTTATTATCCATCGTTTTTGTGAAAAATGAAAATGGCTATGTAGTCAATAAAAAATGGGTTGGAAAAGATGCACATTTGATGCTTAGAGAACTTGGTATAGATCGTTTAGACGTTCGATTAATCATATGCGAAACAAGCAAAGAACATCCATTTGTTATGGTGGAACAATTGATGCCAGTCTTACCGATTGTAAGATGCAATACATTTGAAGAATGTGTAGAGGGTGCATACAAGGCAGAAGAGGGGAACCGTCACACAGCATCTATATTTTCTAAAAATGTAGACAATATGACTGCATTTGCAAGAAAAATTGAAACAACCATTTTCGTAAAAAATGGCACAACCTTAAAAGGTGTTGGCATTGGCGGGAATAGTTATACAACGATGACAATTGCAGGACCTACTGGCGAGGGGATTACCTGTGCGAAATCATTTACCCGTCGTAGACGATGTATGTTAGCAGAAGGTGGATTTCGAATTGTATAAGCGAAGGAGTGTGAGGTAGTGGCAATAGGATTCATGGAATGTGCTGGTTATGGAGCGTTATTGTATGCAATGGACAAAGCGTGCAAGGCAGCAGATATAAAGATTGTGGGAGTAGATACGATTAACCCAAAAGATACAAGTGCTTTCATTCCCTTGACAGCACAAGTAAAATTTGAAGGCACTATTTCGCAAGTTAAGGTTGCAGCAGAGGTAGCAAAACAAGCGGTGTTAGAATTAGACGAGGAACAAGAAGTGATTACAGCGGTTATTGAAAATCCTTACCAAGGTGTAAATCAATTGGCCGAAATATCAAAAATAAAAATACAATAAAACAATTATGGAGGAAAAGAATTATGTCAGCAATTGGAATGATTGAAACAAGAGGTTTAACCGCATCGATTGAGGCGGCAGATGCAATGTTAAAGGCAGCAGATGTGGAATTGGTAGGAACTGAAAAAATAGGTTCTGGTCTTGTAAGTGTCATTGTAAAAGGTGAGGTTGGTGCAGTAAAAGCAGCTACAGAGTCAGGAGAAGAAGCGGCATCTAGGCTTGGGGAATTGGTTGCAGTACATGTGATTCCAAGACCTCATAATGATATTGCAAAGATCCTTCCAGCTATTAAATAACGAGGGTAGATTGGGGCGAGCATGAGTTATCAAGCAATTGGAGTAATAGAAGTTAATTTTTATGTGAATTCGATAATCATTATGGATGAAATATTAAAAACCTCTGATGTGGAAGTGATTAGTTTTCATAAGACACTAGGTGGTCGCATGGTTCATAGTGTGGTATCAGGTAGTATATCATCTGTTCATGTTGCAATGAAAAATGCATACGAGATAGGCAATAAATTGGGTAAAGAAAATGTCAAAGTTGCAATGACGATTAGCAATCCACATAAAGAAATACTAAAACTTATGAATATGATAAATAAGGATGACAAGGAGATAAAACATGAGTGAAATAGCAAAAAACACGACTGTGAAGCGTGGGATGAAAAGTGCTTTAGGAATGATTGAAACAAGAGGTTTGACTGCAGCGATTGAAGCAGCAGATGCAATGTTAAAGGCAGCAGGAGTAGAATTAGTAGGAACCGAAAAAATTGGATCAGGACTCGTAAGTGTTTTGGTACAAGGAGAAGTTGGCGCGGTAAAAGCTGCCGTAGAAGCCGGTGAAGAAGCGGCATCTAGGTTAGGCGAACTTGTTGCAGTGCATGTAATAGCACGCCCTCATACGGATGTGGAAAATATTCTTCCAATGATGAAGTAGGAGTAGGTGCATGGAAAAGAAAGAAATGATACACATGGTGACAAAGAGGGTTATGGATGTTTTTGAGGAATTGAGTGCAAACCCCAAAGCGGTACCAGTTGGCATTTCAGCGAGACATCTGCATCTTACAAAAGAACATGTGGAGAAACTGTTTGGAGAAGGGTATCGATTGACGGTTCTGAAGAATTTGAGTCAATTAGGACAATTCGCAGCGGTTGAAACAGTGGAGATAGAAGGGCTGAAAGGTAAAATACAAAAGGTACGTGTACTCGGACCTGAAAGAGAAGCTTCTCAAGTGGAGATTGCACTCTCAGATGCTAGAAAATTAGGCATTCAGCCACCGGTTCGTTCATCGGGAAGCATAAGCGAAACACCAGGGATTACGTTAAAGGGCCCAAAGGGAAGTGTGATACTTGACGAAGGAGTGATGATTCCAGAGCGTCATATACATATGCAACCAGAAGAAGCCCAGTGGTTTGGGGTAGAAGACGGTGACGTGGTAAAGGCAGAAGTAGAAGGAATAAAAGGCGGAATCATTGACCAAATTACAGTGCGGATCAATGAATCGTATCGATTGGAACTGCATCTTGATACAGACGATGCAAATGCATTTCTGATGATGCAGAATCAAAAAGTAACATTATTAACGTAATAGCCATTCGTGGCTATACCATTATGATACTAGGAGTGTCTTATATGATACTAGGAACAGTAAGAGGCAATATTGTATCTAGCAGAAAATATGATAATTTGTTGGGGTTTAAATTGTTATTGGTAGAACCATATTATGGAGGCGAGAAGATATTTGTAGCAGCAGATAACATTGGTGCAGGCGTGGGTGAGTTGGTATTAATTACAATGGGCAAGAACACACAGTATGCACTAGACAAAGCTGTACCCATAGATGCTCTTGTTGTAGGAATTGTTGATACACCACCGCAAAGACCTTAGGTTTACATAAAGCAAAGAGAGGAAGAATATGAAGGTAATAGTTATTGGCGGTGTTGCGGCGGGAATGTCAGCGGCATCCAAAATCAAACGAATGGATAATCGTGTAGAAGTCATTGTTTATGAACGTAAAGGTTTCCTATCCTATGGTGCTTGCGGATTGCCCTATTATGTAGGTGGATTTAATGATGATTATCGACGTATGATAGCCAGGACAAAAGAAAAATTTGAAGAAATTGGAATACAGTGCAATTTACATCATGAAGTGGTGCAGGTAGATGTCAATGCAAAGAAAGTGACCGTAAGAGACTTAAGAAATGATACGTTGTTGCAAGAATCTTATGATAAATTGATGATTGCGACGGGAGCAAAGGCAATTATGCCACCCTTTGAAGGTGAACATCTCTTAGGAGTACACACAATGAAAACCCTAGAAGATGGGATTTTTCTCAAAGAGTACGCTAAATCAGAACAAGTACAAAAGGTTGTGATTGTAGGAGGCGGTTATATAGGAATTGAATGTGCAGAATGCTTTTTGCATGCAGGAAAAGAAGTAAGAATTATTGAAGCGGCAGATAGAATTCTAAAGCCATTCGATGAAGAATTGGCAGATTATGCGACGAAAGAATTGGAAGAAAAGGGCGTTTCTGTTCAATTATTAGAAAAGGTTCAAAGATTTATAGGCGATAAGAGCATTCAACAAGTAGAAACGGATAAGGGCTCTTATCATGCGGATTTAGTAATTGTGGCAGTAGGAGTACGACCAGAAACACAATTTCTAAAGGATACAGGTATTCAAATGGCGGAGTCGGGAGCCCTCATCGTTAATCGAAAATTGGAGACTTCCATTGCGGATATCTATGCAGCTGGTGATTGTATACAGGTATATCATCGGGTGCTGGAAGAAAATAGTTATCTGGCACTTGGAACAGTTGCAAATAAATGCGGACGAATAGCAGGCAGTAATATTATGGGGCAAAATGAGGAATTTACAGGCGCACTTGGCTCAGCGGCTATCAAAATTTGTGATTTAGAAATGGGACGGACAGGTCTTGGTGAAGAAGAGGCTAAGCGTGGAGGGATTGCGTATAAGTCGATTACGGTAAAAGCATATGATCACCCTGCGTACTATCCAGATCCAACCCCGATTTTCATAAAATTGATTTACGACAGTAACAGTAAGCAAATTCTAGGTGCACAACTTTGCGGTCAGAAAGGCGCAGTGCTTAGAGTGGATATTTTCGCGGTCGCTATCCAAGCGGGAATGACGACAGAAGAATTGGGGATGACAGATCTTATATATGCCCCGCCTTTTGCAGGAGTGTGGGATGCAGTACATATTGCATGTAATGCGGCAAAGTAGAAAGGGTAACGACTTCATGGGAAAACAAAGGACATTAATCGATGGGATAAGTTTGATTCGTGACGGTGATAAGGTTGCTTTGGGAGGCAATGTCCTTCATAGAGCACCGATGGCAGCGGTGCGAGAGATGATAAGGCAAGAGAAAAAGCATTTGCAAATCATTAAGACAGCAGGAGCAATGGATGTGGATATGCTGTGTCTAGGAGACTGTGTAGATAGTGTGGATGCAGGATTCATCAGCTATGAAACGAAATATTCCCTTGCGACACATTATAGGCTAGGGGTACAAAGTGGAACTATAAAAGGAAATGAACATGCTTGTTATACCGTAATATCAGCTCTTAGAGCAGCAGCTTATGGAGTAGGGTTTATGCCGGTAAAGGGTCTACAAATCAGTGATTTAATTGAGGCGAATGCATATTTCAAACAAATTGCAGATCCTTTTTCAGGAGAATCCATTACCGTTGTTCAAGCGTTGAAACCAGATGTGGCGGTCATTCATGTTACAGAAGCGGATGAGTTAGGGAACGCTTATATCGAAGGGCCATGTTTTGAAGATGTTCTTTTGACGAGGGCAGCAGATAAGGTGATTGTAACGACAGAAAAGATGATACCGCTAGGAAAATATAGTCATGGAAAACAAAAAGCACAAATCCCACATTTTCTAGTGGACGCAGTTATACATGCGCCAAGGGGAGCGAAGCCTTGTTCATGCCTACCAGCATATGATATTGATCAGAAAGACCTAGATACTTTCAAACAAGTGGCGAATAAAGAAGCGTTGCAAAACTATTTAGCGTCCTATGAAAAAAGTGACCAGAGAAAGCAGGTGATGCAGCGATGAATACCGGTATAAAAGTAGAAGAATATCGTATTGCAGATATTATGACTTGTGTATTAGCTAGACAGATTCACGATGGAAACTTAGTTTTTCATGGTGTTTCATCTCATATGCCAATGATTGCTACGATGTTAGCTAAGAAAACGCATGCATCAACAGCAGTACATTTGAATATCCCAGGAGGGGTCAATCCAAGACCAGAACGATTACAACAATATACAAGTGCAGGAAAAGAACTGACGGATAAAGCAGCTTCCAATTTTCCGCTTGCAGAAGTTTTTGATTTATCTATGCGAGGAAAGTTAGATGTAGCCTTTTTAAGCGGAATACAATTTGATGTGGGTGGCAATGTCAATGCATCTGTAATTGGCGATTATCATAAACCCAAAGTGCGGATGCCAGGAGGCGCAGGGAGTGCAGTACTTATCCCGACTGCAAAGAGAGCGGTTATTTGGCGAACCAAACATGATAAGCGTACCTTTGTGGAGAAAGTAGATTTTGTAACAACAAGAGGAAATGTGCATCGCATTGTAACGCCGTTGTGCGTGTTTAAAATGGAAGAGGGGAAAATGGTACTGGACAGCGTACACCCAACATCTTGTATCGAAGAGGTAATAGAAAATACGAGCTTTCCTATAAGACAAGATAAAGTAGAGTATACGATGCCACCAACAGAAAAGGAATTACAAATACTGAAACAAATAGATCCAGAAGATTTAAGGAGCATAGAATTCTAAAGATGTGAGGATGAAAAATGTGTGCAGAGAGAATGGAAGCGGTGGGAACAAGTTTCTTTGGAAAAGGAGCTATTCAACTACTACCACAAGAATTGAAAAAGCGTGGAGGTCGACGAGCGCTTATTGTGACAGATAAGTTCTTATATGAAAGTGGTATGGCAGATACCGTAGGGAATGTTCTGTTAGACAGTGGGTTAGAATATGCTATTTATTATTTAGTGGAGCCAAATCCAAGTGTTCAGATTGTAAATGAATGTATCGAAGCGGCCAAAGTCTTAGATGTGGACTGGTTCGTTGCGCTAGGCGGTGGCTCTGCCATTGATACAGCTAAAGCCGCAAGTATTGTGCTTGGAAATGGAGGGAAAGTAGAGGATTACGAAGGGAAAGACAAATCTAAGAATCCAGGAATCCCCATAGTGGCGGTGAATACCACAGCAGGCACAGGTTCTGAAGTGACGACATTTTACATCATTACAGATGATAAGACACATTCGAAAATGTGTATGGTAGATACGAACTGTAAAGTAAGCATTGCCATTAATGACATTGACTTTATGATGAGTATGCCAGCGCATCTTAGCGCAGCAACAGGTATGGATGCATTGACACATGGAGTAGAAGCGATCCTTTCAAAGAGAGCGACACCATTTACGGATAAAGATGCATACTGGGCACTTTCTACTATTCAAGAGTACTTGCCAAGGGCGGTGGCAAATGGAGGAGATGAGAAAGCGCGAGAGATGATGGCTTATGCACAATATGCAGCAGGAGTAGCATTTTCCAATGCAGGACTTGGGATGGTACATGCGATGGCGCACGCATTGGGAGGCGTGTATAATTTACCCCACGGCGTGTGTAATGCAGTGCTATTACCTTATGTTTTGGAGTTTAATGGAGAGCATGCAAAGTTATCCAGGGAATTTCATGCGATTGCGAAGACACTTGGTGTTTCGGGCGCAGAAGAAATGTCGCAAAAGCAAAATGCAGTGCAAGTAGTGCAGATTATTCGGGAACTATCAGACAAATTAGGAATTGCGAAGAATTTGAAGATGTTAGGGGTAGAAGAAAAAGATTTTACAATGTTGGCGGATTTGGCATTGCAAGATGTATGTATGGCAGATAATAGAGTGTTTCCAAATTTGCAACAAGTAGCGAAAGTTTATCAAAATGCATACCAAGGAGGAACGATGTCATGAAAAAAGTGATTAACAAACCAGAAAACTATGTAGAAGAAATGTTAGAAGGAATTTATATAGCGCATAGTGATTTAGTGACCTATGTAGGAGATGATAAACAGTGTTTGGTAGCGACAAATAAAAAGAAGAACAAGGTAGGCATTGCAACAGGTGGTGGTTCAGGGCATTTGCCATTATTCTTAGGCTATGTAGGCGAAGGCATGTTAGATGGATGTTCTGTAGGAGATGTTTTTCAATCTCCAAGTGCGCAGCAGATGCTTGAGGTAACAAAAGACATTGATATGGGTGCAGGCGTCTTGTACATATATGGAAACTATAATGGCGATATATTTAATTTTGATATGGCAGCAGAAATGGCAGATTTTGAAGAGGATATTCGTGTCGAAAGTGTGGTTGCAGGAGAAGATGTAGCATCGGCGGCACCTGCATTACCTGGGGAGAAGAATACCAGACGTGGTGTGGCAGGAATTGTATTTGTGTATAAATGTGCAGGAGCAGCGGCAGCGGCGATGCTTGATTTAGATGAGGTGAAAAGAATTGCGCAAAAGGCAGCAGATAACGTTCGAACAATGGGTGTGGCATTGAGTCCATGTACGGTTCCAAGAGTAGGACATGCAGGATTCTCGATTGGAGAAGATGAGATGGAAATCGGAATGGGTATTCACGGAGAAACAGGTATCCGCCGAGGAAAATTAGAAACAGCAGATCAAATCACAGAAGAGATGCTTCAAAAGATAATCGAAGATTTGCCTTATCAATCAGGAGATGAAGTTGCAGTTCTTATCAATGGATTAGGAGCAACGACGTTAGATGAACAATATATTGTGACTAGAAAAGTAGATGCATATTTACAAAAGAAGGGCATTTATGTATACCAATATTATGTGGGAGAATATGTTACATCATTAGAAATGGCAGGTGTCTCAATTTCTATCTTAAAATTGGATGATGAGTTGAAACAATATCTAAATGCACCAGCACGCACACCTTTCTTTGTGCAAGTTTAGGAGGAGACAATGGATGTCAAACAAATCGTTATTTTTCTGGATGAAATAAAGCGTATCATGTGTGAGCAAAGGGAATATCTAATCCAATTGGATAGTGTGGTTGGTGATGGTGATTTAGGACTTACCATGAGTGATGGGTTTACAGCCGCTTACCATGCAGTAGAAGAAACACAGGAAACCGATATTGGAAAAGTGTTTTACCAAGCTGGAAAGGCGATGTCTATTGCTGTACCGTCGACCATGGGCACATTGATGGCGTCGGGCCTTATGCAGGTTGGAAAGGGCTTGAAAGGAAAAGAAAATTTGGAGAATCCAGATATTCTTCAATTATTTCGTAGCTTTGAAGAGGGGGTTATGAAACTTGGAAAAGCAAAAATTGGAGATAAGACTTTTCTTGATGGTTTGCATCCTGCAATCGAGGTGATAGAAGCAGGTATAGGACAAGGAGAAGTATTACAAGTAATTGCTAAAAAAGCTAAGATGGCAGCACAAGAGGGATTTAAAAATACCACCAATATGATTGCAGTACATGGGCGAGCAGCAATACGTGGTGAAAAATCTAGAAAACTAGAAGATCCAGGGGCTGCGGTAGCGATGTTTATTATGGAAGCATTTGCAAGTACTATATATTAGGAAGTAAAATAAAATTATTAAAGTGAATAAAATCGTAAAGGTACCATAAATTTTCTTAACGCTATGATGATAAGAAAAAGGGATGGTACCTTTCGTTTTATACGGAAAAAACGGAAAGGTCACTTGTGAAAATATTATCATTGTGATACTATATAAAAAGATATGCCAAAATAGGAATGAGTGAATATTTCAACGATTAAAAGGAGGTCTGCTATGAGTAAAAAAGTTACCATCATTGGCGCAGGAAGTGTAGGAGCAACAATTGCGTATACACTATCGAGCGAAGACGTGGTTTCCGAGATTGTTTTGATTGATATTAACAAGGAAAAAGTAGAAGGCGAAGTTATGGACATTGCGCAGGGGACATGTTTCCGTGATTCGATTTCTATTACATCAGGAGAGTACAAAGATGCGAAAGATTCTGATATTGTGATCATCACCTCAGGTATTGCTAGGAAACCAGGTCAAACGAGAATTGAATTAACACAGACGAATGTGAATATCATGAAGAGCATTGCTCCAGAGATTGCGAAAGTAGCACCAAAGGCACTTTATATAATTGTAAGTAATCCAGTTGATGTCATGACGTATGTTTTTACAAAGATTTCTGGCATTCCAGAAAACCAGATTATCGGCTCTGGTACAACTTTAGATACAGCAAGGTTACGGCATGGTCTTTCAGAGCAGTTAGATATTCCACAGAAAAATATTGATGCATATGTTTTTGGTGAACATGGAGATACATCTTTCATCCCATGGTCTCGTGCGCAAGTGAATGGCGTACCAATAGATGAATATATGGAAATTATGCGTGCGACAGGTCAAGGGACAAAGACACTTGATAAAGAAAGTATGATTGATTATGTGCGTAAGTCAGGTGGAAGAGTTATTGCGAATAAGGGAGCTACATTCTATGCAGTTGCTATATCCGTTTCTCATTTGTGTGGCTTGTTATGGGCACAATCAGAGTCCGTTGCTGCCATTTCAGTCTTAATGCATGGAGAATATGGTATAGAGGATGTTTGCTTAAGTACATTGGTATTAGTAGGACCAAACGGTGTACAGGGGAAGATACCAGTGAAGCTAACACCGGAAGAAGTGGAGAAGATGCAAGCAAGTGCAAACGCATTAAAAGAAGTAATCCAGAAAATCGAATTGTAAATTTCAATATACAGAAAGTAGGGAAATTATGAAATACAGCTATTATCCAGGATGTACTCTTAAGACAAAAGCTAAAACGCTAGATGTATATGCAAGAATGTCTGCCAAAGCGTTGGGTTTTGAGTTAGAAGAAATAAAAGAGTGGCAGTGCTGTGGAGGTGTGTATCCTCTTGGTAGTGATGAAATTGCAACGAAATTGTCATCTGTCAGAGCATTGCAAGATGCAAAAGAGAAGAATCAAGATTTGATTACCCTATGCTCTGCCTGTCATCATGTGCTAAAAAGAGTCAATGATGATATGAAAAATGTAGAGGATATGAAAACGAGAGCAAATAACTATATGCAGTTAGAAGAAGCATATGCAGGTGAAACAAATGTCATTCATTTCCTAGAAGTGCTACGTGATCAGATAGGATTTGATAAATTAAAGGAAAAAGTAGTAAATCCACTAAAAGGAAGAAAAATCGGGGCCTATTATGGATGTCTATTACTGCGACCTAGTAAAGTACTTGCATTTGATAATCCAGAGAATCCGACCATTATAGAAGACTTTATACGTGCAATAGGAGCAGAACCAGTGGTATATCCATATCGTAACGAATGTTGTGGCGGTTATGTGTCATTAAAAGAGCCGAATATGGTGCAAACGATGACAGAGCAGATTATGGATTCGGCAATAGGCTTTGGAAGTGAAGCATTAATTACCGCCTGTCCCCTATGCCTTTATAATCTGAATAAGCATGCATCGGAGAACCAGATACCAGTCTATTATTTTACAGAACTATTGGCAGAAGCTTTAGGAGTACAGAGGGAGGGATGCGCTAATGAGTAATTTAAGTTCAAAAGCACCTCTCATTAAAGAGATTAGTGGAGTAGACCCATATAAATGCATGAAATGTGGGAAATGTTCCGCATCTTGTCCTTCATATAATGAGATGGATATCAAACCACATCAGTTTGTATCTTATGTATTAAATGATGATATTGAAGCCCTAATGAATTCGAAATCTATCGGAAAATGCCTCTCTTGTTTTGCGTGCATCGAGCGTTGCCCAAGAGACGTGCAACCAGGGAAGCTAATTGACGGTGTAAGACAAGCCTTGATTCGTCAAAGAGGAGAAGATTGTCTAGGAGTAGATGAGATACCAGAACTTTTAGATCCGGAATTACCACAACAATTATTAGTCAGTGCATTTAGAAGATATAGGAGGTAGGCGCGTGCAGAGAATAGGAGTATTTGTCTGTCATTGCGGTAGTAATATTGCTGCGACGGTAGACGTTGCCAAAGTAAAAGAACTGGCACTTTTAGAGCCAAATGTTGTTCATTCCGAAGATTACCAATATATGTGCTCTGAGGCAGGACAAGCAAGAATAGCAGAAGCAGTACAAAAAGAGAATCTAACAGGGATTGTAGTGTGTTCTTGTTCCCCTCGTATGCATGAAAATACATTTCGTA
>JGI994J12354_10001621_pt1 | contig 22686 bp, 20 predicted proteins | sample IntmicLarv3ML3BL_FD_12354 | JGI IMG/M metagenome (IMG submission 12354) | reverse complement strand
TGAGAACTAAATTATAATGCGATTATTTATTTGTTTCAATTTTTTTTGAAAAAAATTTGGTGTTAGTCTACGACCAACACCAAATATTATACAACCCTTATTTTATCAATGACTTCCATTAATTCATTAATTTTATCTTCTTCGTTTCCCTCTATCATAGCATCTCTGATACAGCTTTTCATATGCCCTCTTAAGACTTCCTTGTTAGCTTTTTTTATGATAGCTGACACAGCCAATAACTGATTTGAAATATCCATACAATACCTGTCTTCTTCCATCATTTTTAATATTCCATCCATTTGTCCTTTGGCCGTTTTTAACAGTCTTGCAACTTTCTTCTTATCTCCTTTCATGATATTTCCCCTTAATATTTTTTACTTTATTTCTATTACAGTATATCCTGCTTCTGTTACTTGGTCTCTTAATACTTCGTTAGTAATATCCTTATTCAATTCTACAAAAGCGCTTTTACTATCCAAATCCACCTTTGCCAATACTCCATCAATTTTATTTAATACTGTTTCCACTCTACTTTTGCAATGTTCACACATCATTCCATCAATAATCATTGTTTTTTTCATTGTTTTCTCCTCCTTAAAATCATCTTTTGTTTTTGATTTTTCTGATATTTCAGATGTTTTATCTATCGTAGTAATTTTGTCTGTATTAAAGGTCGGTTTAAATAGTTTTAGGCTTAGAGCATTAGTTAATACAAAAATCGAACTCATGCTCATTGCTGCTGCTCCAAACATTGGACTTAATTTTACCCCAAAATGCTTGTAAAAAACTCCTGCTGCCAATGGAATTCCCAATGTATTGTAGAAAAATGCCCAAAACAGGTTTTGCTTTATTTTTCTCATGACCAATTTACTCAATTGAATTGCAGCTACTCCGTCCAACAAATCATCTTTTATTAAGACAATATCAGCAGATTCTATAGCAATATCAGTTCCAGAACCTATAGCTATTCCCACTTCTGCCCTTTTTAGAGCAGGAGCATCATTGATTCCATCTCCTATCATCGTTACTTTTTGATTATTTTTTTGAAGATTTTTTATCTCTCTTTCTTTATCTTGTGGTATTACATCAGAAACCATCTTATCAATTCCGATTTTTTCTTTGATAGCATTTGCTGTCTTGGAGTTATCACCAGTCAGCATTATCACCTCAATCCCCATTTTTTTCATTTCATCTATTGCTCTTTTGCTTGTGTCTTTGATAGTATCTGCCACTGCTATTATTCCTATTATTTCATCTTCCTTCATGAAATATAATGGTGTTTTTCCTTCGTTGGCAAGCTTATCCTCAAGTTTTTCTATTTTTATTTGATTTTTGTCATTTACATTATAACTTTTCATTAATTTGAAATTCCCAGCAAAATATTGTATTCCCTCTATTTTTCCTGTGATTCCCCTACCTGGCTCATTATTAAAATCTTCTACAATTTGTGATTCTATATTATTTTCATCTGCATATTTAATTATTGCATCAGCTAAAGGATGCTCTGACTTTCTCTCAAGAGAAGATGCTATTGATAAAAGACTATTTTCATCAATATCAGATAGTGATATAATATCTGTTACCTTTGGTCTACCTTCTGTGATAGTTCCAGTTTTGTCTAATACCATTATCTGAGTCTCATGAGCTCTTTCCAAAGCCTCTGCAGACTTAATCAAAATTCCATTTTCTGCACCCTTTCCAGTCCCAACCATAATAGCTGCTGGAGTTGCTAATCCCAGAGCACATGGACAAGATATTACCAATACTGCTATTCCACAAGACATGGCAAATTCAAGTGATTCCCCCATTAATAACCAAGCAAGTACGGATACAAGAGCAATGACTATTACCACAGGTACAAATATTCCAGATATTTTATCTGCTATTTTTGCAATAGGAGCCTTAGAACCAGAGGCTTCCTCCACTAATTTTATTATTTGGGATAAAGTAGTATCGTCTCCAATTTTAGTAGCTCTAAATTTAATGTGACCATTTTTATTAATAGTTGCACTCAAAACCTTATCGCCAATTTTTTTCTCAACTGGAATACTTTCCCCAGTGAGGGCTGACTCATCAATGGATGTATTTCCATCAATAATTACACCATCAACTGGGACACTTCCTCCTGGCTTGACTATTACTATCTCGTTTAATTCCACTTCTTCCACTGGAATATCATATTCAACATTGTCTCTTTCTACTGTGGCTACCTTAGGAGATAAATCCATTAATTTTTTTATGGCATCTGAAGTCTTTCCTTTTGCTCTTGATTCTAAAAACTTTCCAGCAGTAATTAATGTCAATATCATTGAGGTAGATTCAAAATATAAGTCATGGTGATATTTGTGAACTAGATTAAAATCTTGAATACCCAGTCCATAACCAATTCTATATATAGCAAACACCCCATAAACAAAAGCTGCTCCAGAACCAATAGCTACAAGAGAATCCATATTAGGTTCTCTGTTAAATAAGGATTTGAAACCTGTCTTGTAAAATTTTCTGTTGGTATACATTACTGGAAGAACCAATAACATCTGAGTCAATGCATAACCCACAGAATTTTCATGTCCTGTGATAAAACTTGGCAAAAGAAAATTTATCATAGGTCCTATAGTTATGTACATAAGTGGAATTAGAAATATTGCTGATATGATTAGTCTCTTTTTCATTTCTTTTAATTCTATCAAAATAAGGTCATCAATGCTTCCTTCAGGTAAAAGAGATTTTTTAGATGAGTCCAGTGGAAATGTTGCTGTATATCCACTTTTTTCTACTGCTTTTACTATTTCATGGCTATTTAGAATATTTTCATCATACTCCACTGTCATGTTATTCTGCAATAAACTAACATTTACATTAGAAATTCCATTTAATTTTTTTACACTTTTTTCTACGTGAGTACTGCAAGCGCTACAAGTCATTCCACCAATATTGCATTTTTCTTTCACGGTTAACACCACCCCCTATGGGGGTATTATATCATTGATAAAAATATTTGTCAAATAATAAATAAAAATAATCAAACTCCCTCTTCGTGCCTATTATATAGGATATTTACATAAAATATCCCATATAACTGGACAATTCTTTGGCTGAAAATATAACTATCTTCCCTAACTCTTCTAATTTGGACTTAGTATCTATTCTGGATTCAGGAGCAACTATTCCAATGGAGGCAATTGTCCTTCCCTCTGAATTGAAAACTGGTGCACCTACTCCTACACTTCCCTCTGTGTAGTCTCCATGAGATGTGGCATACCCATCTTTTTTTATTTTTTCTATAAGTTCTAAAAGTTTCTTAGAATTTATTTTCTCAGAAAATTCTCCATTTTCTTCCATTACTTTTATATAATCACGAATGAACTCACAAGATTGAAAAGCCAAAAGTGCCTTTCTAATTGCTCCACAATGCAAATATAACTCATTTCCAAATTCTTCTATTATTTTTAAAGAACTTGGACCATCGAATTTTTCCAAGACAATTCCCTTATATCCTACTGGAATCACCAAAAAAGCATCTTCATTGGTCACACCAGAAAGAGTTTTTAGTATAGGGTAAGCTGCATTTTGTAAATGCAAATTTTTGCTTGCTGTAACTCCCAAAGGAATTAAAGCTGGTCCCAATTTATAATCATGGGATTTTTCATCTTGCACCACAAATTTAGCAGCTGAAAGGGTCTTCAAAAGCCTATGTGTAGTGCTTGGTGGTAAATCCAGTTTAACCGATAATTTAGCTATTGAATAACTACCTTCTTTTCCGTTTAAGGCTTCCAGCAAGCTAATAGCTTTTAATATACTTTGAATCATTATTCTCTCCTAATACATTTTTCAATCTAAATTGTTACTTCAGCCATTTATTTTACCATTTTTTTGATTAAAAATAAAGCTAAATTCGCTCTTTAGTAAACACCACACATTAAAATTAGATGAAGAAAATTCATTGTAAAATTTTAAAAAATATTATATAATTTATACTAGTATGGAAAAATTGTTTGTCATATGTAAGAAATCAATGTTTATTCATTAATAATTGATTGTTTAGCAACAGATTAATACAGAATCTAAAGTAATTAATTTAATATTTTATTAATAAAAAATATAATTGGATGCAAAATAATCATTAATTTGAATAGAAAAATCTTATTTTCAGTATTTGAATTTATAAACAAAATTATGTAGTTTTTATCGCAGAGCAAATTTATAAAGTTAGAATAAACAGATTTTTTATATGGCAAATTTAATAAAGGGTTTTTATATGGGTATTTTATCTATGGGAGGATATTATGAATGTCAGAGTTTTGAGTGCAAGTTATTTGGGAGTTGAGCCATATTTGGTGGAGGTTGAAGTGGATGTTAGTAGTAATCTTCCGACTTTTTCTATAGTTGGATTGGGAGATACAGCCATTGCTGAAAGCAAGTATAGAATAAAAACCGCTTTAAGAAATAGCTATTTTACTCTTTTACCCAGAAAAGTCGTTGTAAATTTATCTCCTGCTGGTATCAGAAAAGAAGGGGTCCAATTTGATTTGCCTATTGCTGTGGGTCTTATGATAACTATGGGATTTATCAAAGATTCTCAACAGGTAATAGACAATTATCTTATTCTTGGAGAATTATCTCTAAATGGAAATGTAAAAGGGGTAAAGGGAACCATTATAACCATGATTTTGGCAAAAGAAAAAAAATACAAGGGAATAATTCTTCCTCTTGAAAATTATTTGGAAGCTAGAATTATAAAGGGTGTGGAAGTCATCCCAGTGAGAAATATTACAGATTTGGCAAATTTTATTTCTGATGGTAAGATTATTGACCTTCCTCAAGAAAAACCTGTTGAAATTAAGCCGCCTGATGTGGACATGTCTGATGTAAAGGGACAAGTACATGGAAAAAGAGGACTTGAGATTGCCGCTGCTGGTGGACACAATATATTGCTCATTGGTAGCCCTGGTTCTGGGAAATCAATGCTTGCTAAAAGAATAATTTCTATTATGCCTCCTATGACTGAAAAAGAAATAATAGAATGTACCAAAATACACAGTGTGGCAGGAGAGTTAAGCGTTAAAAAACCAATCATTACTGAAAGACCTTTTAGGGCTCCCCACCACACTAGTTCGTCTATTTCAATAATCGGAGGGGGATCAAAAATAATGCCTGGTGAAATTAGTTTAGCCTCTGGAGGTGGAGTATTATTTTTGGATGAACTACCAGAATTCTCCAAAATTTTATTGGAAAGCTTAAGACAACCTCTAGAAGATGGTATCGTCTCCATAAATAGAGCTATGTACCGGGTAGAATTTCCAAGTAAATTTTTACTCATAGGTGCTGCCAATCCATGTAAATGTGGATTTGCCTACGAAGAAAGCGGACGTTGCAAGTGTAGTCAGCACGAAGTTAATCAATACATGAAAAAACTTTCAGGACCAATATTGGATAGGATTGATCTCCATGTGGAAATGAGAAGGTTGTCTGAAGATGAATTATTAAATACTCCCACTGGCGAAAAATCCAAAGATATTCAAAAAAGGATCCAAATGGCCCGTTCTATTCAAGAAAGCCGAAATAAAGATCAGATTCCTAATGCTTATATTGGTCAAAGCGATCTGAAAAAACATTGCCAAATTAGTGATGAAGACAGAGAATATTTTAAAAGGGCTATTGGAATTCTTGAGATATCTGCAAGAGGTTATGACAAAATTCTCAAAGTGGCCAGAACAATTGCAGATTTGGATGGGAAAGAAGATATCAAAAGAGAGCATTTACTGGAGGCAATTTCTTTCAGAAAAAAATAAAATTTCCTCACAAAAATAGTCGATGTTAAATAATTGGCCATGCCATATAAAAATTGAGACAAACAAGTAGCTCCCATAATATCTAAACCCAGATATTATGCTTTAATGGATCTACTTTATTTGTCTCATTAATTTGGTTTATTAGTTTAGTTTATTAAAAAATTTATTAAGTCCAACTATATACTTTCTGCAAAGGCTTGTAATGATGTCTTTGCTTGTCCAAAGTCAACCATTTGCTGGTCAAATCCTAACATTACATGAGGTATTCCTGCTTCATCCAAAGCCTTTTTCAGTGATGGATATTCTAGTTCTTCTGGATCGCAGAATTGCATCATCATTATTACCACACCTGTTGCACCACTATCTTTTATTTTCTTTAATAAATGTTTAGGTCTTTTAAACAGCTCTGGGTCATACAATAAAGGATCATGATCTTGAGCTGCGAACTGTAATCCTAAAGCTTTCATTGGATCTGACTCATCTTCTGGAGCATCAACATCAAAACCTCTCGATTCATGAGCAACATCATCTGCTGCGATGGCTATTTTATTAGCATCAAATATTTCTAATAATGCTGGTGTATCCATTATAATTCCTGAAGTAAGTACCTTTACTCCACTCCATTTTGGGATTTCTCTACTTTCCAATTCTTTATTTAATTCTTCTAATAGTTCTGTATATTCATCTTTTAGCATAAAATATGAACTCTTTAATACTGCACTTCTTGATACTGCAGATATTATATCGGGATGTTGTCCTGCTAATTGTACAAATCTACGTCGTGCTGCTCTACTCTTATTATATACTTTTATTGCGTTTTGCAATTTTTCATCTGTTATTTTATAACCAGCTATTTCTTCCAATTTTGCTTTAACGTTTCCAAACTGAGCCATTGTAAATTTTACTCCATAATCTGGTTTTCTATTTTGAGGATGTGCCAAGAAGATAAACGGTATATTAGTTACTCCCACTCTAAAGTTTTGGCTAAGTGGTCTTAATGTATCACACATAGATGTTACTATTGCACCGTCCAATCCATCTAATGTTCCTTCTAGTCCCATTTCCATGTTCATTTGAGCTATTGTACAATAAAATGTTGCAAAGTATTCTTTTGCTTTATTTATTGTTCCTCTTTTTCCCCATACTCCAAAAGGGACCATATCTGCTGCATACACAAGCTCTTCAGGAGAATAATAAGGAAAGCAACCAATTGCTTTTTTCCCCTCTGCTTTATATTTTGCCAGTTGTTTTTTAGGGCTTGCCACTACTTCACCAAATTGATTCAAAATTTCATCAATTCTACTCATTATTATTTTCCCTCCTTTTTGGCTTTGTTTTCTTCCATTATTTCATACAGTCCTTCCACACGTGTTCTATATTGTTCTTCAGAAAAATTTCTAGGGTCTGCTTGGTCTCCATCAAAGCCAACCACTGCAACACCTAAATCCTTTCTAAATCTTCTCTCCATTTCTGGCATATATCCACTCCAAGGTTTACAAGAACGGTTATAATGGACAAGGATTCCATTAACATTATTTTCTCTACAAAGTTGTTCTCTCCATTCTACTCCTGTTTCAAGACAAACAGAATTCGGAGCTTTATAGTAAGCTTTCATTAATTCATCCATATTGTTATAAACAAATCCAAAAGCAGGGGCATATACTACAGCTGTGGTATTAATTCCCTTTTCTTTCAGAGGGGCAAATAATTTTTGCAGATTTGGCCAACAAGGAATTCCCTCAAACATAATTCTATGATTTTCTGCATACTTCCAGGTAGATTTATTATTTTTTACATTATCTTCCAATTCTTCTGCTAATTCTTCAAAGGCTTTGGCTGATTCCACCTTACAACGGGCTGTAACCACATCAGCCATATGATTGAATAAATCAAATCCACTAAATGGTGATGGAGTATATTGACAATATGAACATACCTTCAACCATGCTTTGGCTGTTCTATTGGCATTGGCACATACTTCTTCAAATCTCTTTTCATCAAATTTTTTACCAGAAATTTCTTCTAGTTTTTTAACTGCATCATCAAATTGACCTCTTACATAAGCAACATTCTCATCTGCAACTTCCACCACATTGTTGTATGGAATATCTATCATAATCAGAGGTATATTGTGCATTCTTGCTATATTTTCATACCATTTAGTCATACAATTACAAATATTATTGCAACATAATACAAAATCAGGTTGTGGCATTGGTTTTTCATCTGCTTCAAATCCTGCAGCATATGCTAGACTTATTCTTGTATAACCACAAATATCATTGTGATACCCCATTGCTTCTGCATGTTCGCACATTCTTTCTCCCCCACGCTTTGCCGCTATGGCAGCCGCTTGGTTTTCAGGATAACACACTGCTAGCCCTAATGTTTCTGCTATTTCAGCTGGAAATTTTGAAGAAGACCAACCTACAGGTTCCCCTCTTTCTTTTGCATCCCAAGCATTTTGGTACACCATATCTACCACTGCTCTGAGTTTTTCTTTTGCTGACATTTTTTCCTCTTGTTTTTTTTCCACTTCACTCATACAATATTCACTCCTTTCATTTTTTACAATTCATAAATAATACATAAAATTAAAATTGTACAAATTACTCTTTTTTATTGTTGATTTTTAGATTTTTGATAGGCAAATAATGCAGCACCCAATGCACCATTATATTGGCATAATGTAGATGTATTGATTTTGTGTCCCAATTCATCTTCCAAAGCTAGGATTACCCCACCATTTAATGCCACTCCACCTGTCATTACCACTTCATCTTCTATTCCTAATCTTTTTGCTAATCCACCAACTCTCCCTGCTACTGATCTATGTATACCTCTGATGATGTCTCTCCTATCTGTGGCCTTAGCCAATTGAGATATTACTTCTGATTCTGCAAATACAGTACATGTAGAACTTATATTTATATCTTTTGTGGATTCTGAAGATAGTTTTTCTAAATCTCCAACCTTTACTTCCAAAACTCTTGCCATTACATCCAAAAATCTTCCTGTTCCAGCAGCACATTTGTCATTCATGACAAAATTGCTCAATATTCCACCTGTGCCTATTTTAAGCACCTTAGCATCTTGACCACCTATATCAATCACTGTTTTTACCTTTGGAAAAAGAAAATAAGCTCCTTTAGCATGACAACTTAGTTCACTCATTTGATTATCCACCCAATCAATTGAATTACGTCCATAACCAGTGGCCAATGTATAAGAGATATCCTCTTTTTTTAAACCACTTTTCTCTATAACTTCATTTATAGCTCTATTAGGTCCACTGGTACCTGCTCCCACATCTATAAGGGATTGGCTAAAAATATTCACTCCATTCTTTAAAATTATACATTTTGAAGCTGTTGACCCAACATCTATTCCTAATGTATATATATCAATCATTTGTGCCTCCAATTTCTTCCAGTAGTTTTATTAGTATTTTTTAACATAGGGTGAACAGTTTTTGTAAGTTCACCCTATGTTTTTATAAATAATTTTTTAGTTTAGCTTCCTACTACTAATTTTGCACAGAAATTTATAAAATTAGTAATTATAACTGCATTTGATAAATTACTTATGAATCCACCTACTACTGGAACTACAAAGAATGCAAGTTTTGAGTATCTATATTTTTTACATACTGATTCCATTGCAGTCATGGACACTGGTACTGCTCCCAATCCAAAACCTATGTGCCCAGCACATATAATTGCAGCATCATAATCTTTTCCACATAATTTGAATGTTAAGAAATAACAGAAGATTACTATGAATATCACTTGTGCCATTAGCATAATAATCATTGGTCCTCCTAATCCTTCCAATTCCCACAATCTCATAGTTATAATTGATATAGAAACAAATAACCCCAATGAAAACTCTCCAACTACATCCAATGCCTCATACAAAGATTCCTTTGTCTTTTGACTATCAAGATATAATCTTACTAATATTCCACCAAACATACAACATACGTGTATAGGCAGATTAAAACCAAATGTTCTCAGCGCAACGAAAAGGCCTTGTCCAACTCCACAAGCAATACAAAGCATAAATACCGCACTAACCACATCACTTTTAAACATTGGTTGCCCAGCATCTTCTCCTGCCATCATTGCTGCGTCTTCTTTACCGTCCAATTCTGGATCTTCCATTTTGTTTCTTTTAATAAGAAAGTTGGCAAAGGGTCCTGCAACAAGACAACCAGAAACTAGACCAAATGTTGCTGATGCCAGAGCCACTTCAGGTGCTGGAGCCACTTCAGCCATCATTCTAGCTGCTTCTGCACCAGTTATATTAGCTGTTTCTATAAGAGCTTCAACAGCCTTTATTGCTTCTGGGGAAAAAGATGCTGCATTTCCATGACCACCTGTCATTGGAATACTTCCTGTCATCAATGCTATTATTGGATTTGTTCCCAAAAATTGACCAATTCCAACAGATATTACATTTTGAATAAAGGCCAATATTGCTGCTAAAATCGCAAATATAGCTACTAATTTTCCACCTTTTTTGAGTAATGCCAAACTTGCTGCTGATCCACAAGCTGCAAAAAACAGACAGTAGAATAATTGATTCACTGTAGCAGAGTTATAACTTAATTCGACAATTTCTAGTTTATACAAAAGCAGAGATATCCCTGAAAATACCGTTCCACCAACTACAGCACCAGGTAAACAATATTTTTTTAATATGGGAAATAACCCCCTCAGAAAATTTCCAAAATAAATTGCCAGCACTGCAATACCTAAAGTCAAAAACATTTCGATTCTTACTGTTTCCATAGTATCTTTTCTCCTCATATAAATTTATTTTTAATCTTGATAGACTAATGACAGTTTAAAATTACTACTCTACCATGGACTCATTATATGTAATTAAGTTCAGTACAAACTATTTCGTTTAATAAAAATTTTATGGTTTTTTATAAGTATCAAATTCTCTTATTGCTCGTGGTAATAGCATCTGATGAAAAGCACAGATAGACTCTTTATTTTGGTAAGCTGATTCTGTAAATGCTTCAATATATGGACGAAGAGAACGCATATCTACAATCTCATCTACCATTCCAGTCACAGCACAATATTTTGGGCGAGATTTGTCTGTATATTCTTGAATTACTTTATTCATTTTCGCAATGGTACCTTCCAAATCTTTTCCATCTTTTTGATCTTTCACCAATCTTCTGGCAGACATCGCAGCGGCAGCAGTTTCACCGTTCATTACATATATTTCTGTAGCTGCTGTTCCCAATGAAAACGCATTGGTATTATTCCCTTGTGGCCCTCCTAATACATAATGAGCTGCTGCTGTTCCCTTTCTTAGGGTTATCTCTAATTGAGGTACTTTAGAGTTTTCTATGGAATAAATCAAAGATTGACCTAACCCCAACAATTCAGCTCTTTCGGCTTCATCCCCTACATCTATCCCAGTGGTATCTTGCAGCCAGATAATAGGCAGTTTGTCTCTTGAACAAAGGTTTACAAATTCGCTCATTTTTATTAACCCTTGTCTATATAATTTTCCACCTATACCTACTGTATTTTCTCTATATTCAGGATATTTCATAAATATACCTTGTACATTTGCTACTACTCCAACTAGTAATCCATTTACTTTGGCAAGACCTGTGACCATCTCTGGTCCATATCCCTTTTTATATTCTGAAAATTCACTTCCATCAAATAAACGTCCTATTACATCATAGATATCATATTGACGTTTTTGGTTATGGGGAATTATACTATATAGTTCTTCATCTGAATAAGCAGGAAGCACAGGGTCGTCCACACGGAAAAACTCCAAATTATATGCAGGAATCATTTCCATATACTTTCTGATACCATCTAACACCCCTACTTCTTCTTCATATACTTCTCTAAAAAATCCAGTCTCATCATAGTGAACCCCCACTGCACCTGGAGGGTCAATTTTTCCAGCTCCCAATGTGGCATTTATCAGCTGTTCAGCGCTTTCTTTATCCACATATCCTTTAGGATTCATACCACCTAATATTCCAGCTCCACCCACAGCCATATTTGCTTTTTCATGTGCTATAAGAATAGTTGGACTAATTGAATGGTATCCACCGCCTGCTGGGTTTGTTCCATATATTCCAACTATTACTGGAATTCCTAATTGTTGCAATTCAGCATTTCTAAAAAATGGAGTTCCTCCACCACGCCTATTTGCATAGACTTTTTCTTGTTCGTCAAATTTTACTCCACTGCAATTTAATACATAAACCAATGGAATTCTTAAATTTTTGGCAACATCAGAAGCTCTTATAAGATTTTCTGCCTGACCTGGAACCCATGCCCCTGCCAATTTTTTATTGTCTGATGCCACAATTAAAGCCCATTTTCCTGATATTTTGGCAAGACCTTTAATAATTCCTGTTGATCCATTGTCATTCATTTCTGGGTTAAACAGACTATTTAGTGGACACCAAGTTCCTTCATCTATCAATTCTGCAATACGTTGTAGTGCAGTCATTTCCCCTTTACCGTTTATCTCTTCATCAGTTTTTCCTGATGCCTGTACTTCTTCCACAAGAGCAAAGTATTCGTCTTCAACTGCCCTCAGTGCATTTTCATTTTCTGTATTAATACTTGCCAGTGCTTTTCCTACAATTGGCATATTTTTAAAATAATTAGCCATTGAATATTGACTCATTTTTTCCTCCTCACATTTTGTATATTCCTTGAAATTTCAAATTCCAAGAGATTATTTGCAATGCTACTACATTGTAATAGCACAAATATCATGAAAAGCGTGAGTATTTCACTCACAACTTTTCGATAGTCTTATATTTTATTCCACAGGTACTTTGATGAAAGCTTGACCTGGATCAATTTCTTCTCTTATTAATTTGATTACTTCAGGTGCTGGTGCATCTAATAATACAGCTTTAGATACGTCTATATCAAATCCAGTATTTTCTTTTACATCTTCTGGAGAGGATGTTGGGTAATATCCTGCCAAATACATTCTTTTGGTTACTTCATCAAATTGCATAATTCCTCTATCTGTTACCACCATTATTGGACCTCTATTGCCAGGAAGTCCTACTTTCTCTCTTCCTCCTGGTCCATCCATCCAACCTGCACTTGTTATGTAATCTACTTTATCGATAAATCTACGTTTTTCATGTTGCATCATGATTACTGTATTTGAATATGTAGCTATTCCATTTGCTCCTCCACTTCCAGTAAATCTTGTTTTAGGCTTATGATAATCTCCTATTGAAGTCGAGTTAACATTTCCATATGGATCTATTTGAGCTCCTCCAATAAAAGCTATCAATCTATCAGTATTATGTAACCATTCATTGGCTTCAAAACCTATAAATCTTACATTTGGCCACTGTACTCCACATTGAGCCATAAATCTATTGTCTCCAACACTTCTAGGTACTTCAATTGGAGCACAATCCATTAGACCACTTTCTACTATGATATTGCATTTTGGAGCAAAGACCCTTTTAGCCACTGAAGCTCCTATTAATGGTAATCCTGTCCCAACTATTACTATTTGCCCATCTTTTATTTGCTTTGCAATTGTTACTGCTTGCATTTCTTTATTTGTATAATTAGTATAATTAGCCATTATTCTTTGCCTCCTTTGTCATATCCTTAGAATATCCCAGACCTGGTACAACTTTTAATTTAAATAAACGAGAAGCTCCTAATTTATCTAAATATTCATAATGATCTTTTAAGTCATAAACCCACTCTTTTAAAAAGGCCTCAAAATCTTCTTGAGTTTTACTTGCAACATCATAACTTCTTAAGAAAGGATTATCATAATCATAGTAATTATAGCATTGACTTGGATGCGCTCCATACGGAACATGCACCACTGCATCTACACAGAACCCTGGTATAGAATTCGTAGACGGATCTTTTCTTATTTCTTCATCTGAAACTAACTCCTCACAAGTAACTATACAACGTTTTGATGCTATGGCTATATCTACATCATGAAATTCATTCCCTTCTATTGAACATGTTCCATCAAATGAAGCTTTTTGCACATGAATCAAAGCTACATCTATTTCAGGAACTGGTAAAGCTACCACTTTTTCCCCAGGATTAAATGGATTTTCTATGTATACAAACTTGTCATTTGGTAATTTATCAATTGTTTCTCTTATTTCCTTGCTTATTCCCCACTTATGCAGTAAATCTGTTCCCAACATCAATCTAACAGGCAAAAATGGCAATCCTAAAGATGCTGCATGTAACATTAGCATAATTGCGTCTTGGGAATAATCTTCTAATAATAATTTTCCTTTCTCATAAAAATCTCTATAACGACGGGATACATTTGTAACACCTGAATTGGCTGTATAGCAGTTTGTGTAGGCTTTCACACGACCTTCACCTATAAGCATATCCCAATCTCCACCTGCTGGACCACTTTCTCCAACAAAATCCTTTTTTCCTTGACGTAAGATTTCATAAATGGCCGCATATGGTTTTCTATTTGTGGTAAACCCTCCTATAACTATGTGGTCTCCATCGTTAATAAACTTCGAGATAGCTTCTGACATAGTAAATACTTTACTCATTCCAAGTCCTCCTAATTATTAATTATTCATTTTCTTTTATATTACTTAAGATATATACAACATTATTTTCATAATTTCAATAGGTGAAAAATATTTTTTATAATACAGTTGGGTATATAGCCATAAAAAATCCTGCTGCCACTGCTGATCCAATTACTCCTGCCACATTTGGTCCCATTGCATGCATCAAAAGAAAATTTCTTGGATTAGCCTTTGCTCCCTCTGATTGAGATACTCTAGCCGCCATTGGCACTGCTGATACTCCAGCTGAACCTATTAATGGATTTATTTTCCCTCCAGTAAGCTTATATAATATTTTCCCTAAAATTACACCTCCAAATGTTGAGAAAGAAAATGCTAACAATCCTAAAACAACTACTCCCAAGGTTCTAAATGTCAAAAAATCTGTAGCGTTTGCTGTGGCTCCAACTGTGAGGCCCAAACATATTGTAATAATGTTGCAAAGAGCATTTTGAGCAGTGTCTGACAATCTACCTGTGGCACCTGTTTCTCTCAATAAGTTTCCAAACATTAGCATTCCTATTAATGGAACAACTGATGGTAATAATAGAGAACAAAATATTGTGACTACCACTGGAAAGGCTATTTTTTCATTCTTTGTCACCTTTCTCAATTGTTTCATTTGTGTTTCTCTCTCTTCTTTTGTGGTTAAAGCTCTCATTATTGGTGGCTGAATAAGGGGAATCAAAGCCATATACGAATAGGCTGCCACAGCTATGACAGGCAATAAATGAGGAGCTAGTCTTGTCGCTGTTAATATAGCTGTAGGTCCGTCTGCTCCACCAATAATCCCAATCGCTGCTGCCTCAGAACCAGTGAACCCTAGTATCCTTGCAGCAGTAAACGCCATGTATATCCCGAATTGAGCTGCTGCTCCCAAAAGTAGGCTAACTGGATTGGAAATTAGTGGACCAAAATCTGTCATCGCTCCTACGCATAAAAACATTAAGCAAGGGAACACTCCACTTTTTATTCCTGCAGTATGTATTATTCTCAAAAAACCTGCTAGCTCCTTTCCAGATGCTTCAGCCATTACTCCACCCAAAGGTAAATTTGCTAACAATATTCCAAAGGCTATTGGTGTAAGTAATAGTGGCTCAAATCCTTTATATATTGCTAAGTATATGAAGGTGCATGCAACAGCTATCATGATTAGGTATTTCCAACCACCATCTGCACTCACTATTGCATAAAAGCCTGACTCCATTAACAGATCCAATATTTTTTTTATATATTCCATTTTTTCCTCCTGTGACTATTTTAAAGTTACTAATGGGGCATCTGTCTCCACAGCTTCCCCTTTATTTACTAATATTGCATCTATTACTCCATCTTCTGGTGCTACTATTTCTGTTTCCATTTTCATGGCTTCCAATATAATAACCACTTGACCTGACTTCACTGCTTCTCCTGGAGCCACCTTAATATCAAAAATACTTCCTGGCATTGGACTTATTATTGTTTTCTCCCCTGATGACACTGGAGTTTTTGGAACTGAAACTTCAGGTGTCGGAGCCACTGGAGCAGGTGCAACTGGAGCTGCCGCTCTTGGTGCTGGGGTTGAAGATGCTCTACTTAAAGATTTTCCTCCTACTTTTTCTACTTCCACTTCAAATATTTTTCCATTTACTGTTACTGTGTATTTCATCTTATTTACCTTCCTTTTTATTTTTTATAGTTTTTTGGATTTAACTTAATTTAGTCTATCATATTTTGGTTATTGCTGTAACAATATGTCCATCCCCTGCCTCTTCTGAAACTGCTGCTATAATGGCTGCCATTAATTCTGATTCTTCAGAATTTGCTGGTTGTAATGTAGATGGTTTCGATTGCACTGGGACCTTCTTTAGCACTTCATTAACTGGCTCTTCTTTGTGAGGAAATACTTTTGCAAATATTTCAATCATGAGAAGAATTGCACATAGAGAAATAAAAACCGTCATCAAACCTATTAGAGATATTGCAATTGAATCTGGTAGTGTATTAATAGAAATCACTTTTACCCCCTCCTTTTTAATTTTTTGGTTTGTTTTAAATGTTAAGAATATCATTCCACAATGCGGAACGCGTTTCATTTTTTGCTATCCATATTATATTACAACTATCTTTAAAAGTCAATAATAAAAATGTATAAATTATTATTATTTTTTTACTATTTAAGAACGTTTAGCTCTTTTTTAGGATTAACTTTAGAAATTTATCATCCTTTTTTATTCTATTCAATAGATGGCTCTAAATTATACTACAGCAATATCTGGATATCAATGTATTGTGTATACAGTATTTTGTATTGATTTTCAATTCAATTATTTTCTTTCTATAATAATATTTATCCTTGTATAATATACCAATTTTTTCTTAGTGAGATTTTACATCTCAATATTTATATGACCATTATTATATGACTAAAACTTTATATAATAAAAAAAAACTTGGTTGAAAACTGTACCTCCCAACCAAGAAAAATTATTTATTTTTTACAGTGATATCTAAACAAAGAGCTTAATTTACTCCCTAAAATGTATCCTTACCTTCGATTAATCCAAATTAAGCAAGATTAGCAATATTTTCTTTCCTTGCTAAAAATCTTTGAAAAGCCAAAGTTGCTACAAATATTCCAATTCCTACAAAATCTGTAATGGGACGACTATCTATCAATAAAAAAGCTCCTAACATCATAACTACCCTGATTATAGGATTGACCTTTGTATAAACAAATCCTTCCACAGATGCACTTATTAAAAATACCCCTATACATGCTGTGATAGCCACTTGAATCCCTTGAATCACAGTAGTATTTTGCAATAGTAATTGGTTATTATATATAAACATGTATGGTATTATGAAGCCTGCCAAAGCTAACTTCACTGACACAATTCCTGTTTTCATTGGATCTCCTCCCGACAATCCTGCTGCTGCAAAAGATGCTAAGGCTACTGGAGGTGTTATATTGGCAAACATTGCAAAATAAAAGCAAAATAGATATGCAGCCATTCTGTCAACACCTAATCCTACTAGAGCTGGTGCTGCTATTGTAGATGTAATTATATAAGCTGGTATGCTTGGCAATCCCATTCCCAAAATCATACAAGTGACCATTGTAAAGACTAATGTTAACATCAGACTTTTTCCACCTAAGGCTATTATTGCGCTAGCCATATTCATCGTAAGTCCTGTCAGACTACATACACCAATGACTATACCAACACAAGCACAAGCTATAGCTACAGAAACTGTGGATTTTGCAGAAGCGATAAAGGCTCCTTCTATATCATTATAGTTCATCCGAGTTTCTTTTTTGAATTGAGCCACTAGTATAGTTAATAAGATTGTTAAAAAAGCTCCTCTAATTACAGTGTACCCACTAAAAAACAACATATAAACTAAGAAGAAAATAGGAATTAATAAATGCCAATAAATCTGCAATGTTTTCCCTACTTTGGGCAATTGATCTTTTGGTAGGCCCTCTAACTTGTCTTTGGACGCTCTCATTTGAATTTGGAAAATAATCCCCAAATAGTATATAAGTGCGGGTATTGCTGCCGCCACTATGATAACACTATATTTTACGCCTAAGGTTTCAGCCATGATAAAGGCTGCTGCTCCCATAATTGGTGGTAGTATTTGTCCACCAACAGAAGCGGTAGATGACACTGCTCCAGCAAATTCCTTACTATATCCCGAATTTTTCATTAAAGGAATAGTAAACGCTCCGGTAGTTACTACATTGGCAATGGCTGAGCCATTAATACTTCCCAATAACCCTGCTGCAATTACTGCAACTTTAGCTGGACCTCCCTTCGTATGTCCCGCTAAACCTATAGCTACGTCATTAAAAAATTTTCCCATTCCACATTTATTCATTACTTCACCAAAGACAATAAATAAGAATATATATGTTGAAGAGACATTTATAGATGTTCCATAGATACCTTCTGTATTAGAGAAAAGGTGTCCTATTAATTTGGGCCATTGAAATCCTCTATGCAAAAACAAACCTGGAAAATTAATTGGAATGAGTCCTTGCCTTTCTCCCATTATAGAATAGATCATAAAAACTATTCCTATAATTGGTAGTGCCCATCCTGTTATACGCCTTGCAGCTTCTATAACCAACACAACCAAAATGGTTCCCATTATTACATCCATTCTGTTGGCATCACCAACTCTATCAATAATTACTTGATAATTTTTCCACATATATGCTGGAATGGCAAGAGAAAGCCCCATAAAAATATAGTCGTACCAAACAATTGTTTTTCTACTAGTTTTCTTAAAGGCTGGATACATAGCAAATGCCATAAACAATATCATTCCCACATGAATAGAACGATGTTTTAATGTTTCTGGTCTTACATATCCTGAAGCATATGCTAAGTGATACAAAGTCACTGCAAGCGCAACATACTTAAATGCTTTCGCAATTATTGGACTTACAAAGTTTCTTGTTCTGCTTTCTTTTTCAAATTCTTCTAAGAGTGCCTGTTGATCAACTTTTTTTTCTTTAGTCAATTGTCTAACCTCCCTGGTTTTATTGATTATTCTATTCTCATATTTATTCTGCCTCTCTCAGGTAAATCCCCTCCTTCAACAATTAATTTATTGTTTATCAATATTTTTTTTAATTGTTTTTGTGAGTTTATCCAATTAAATTCTTTGAATGTACTCCCTTTTATATTTTCCATGTAAATAAGACCATCAACATACCTATAAGTACAATCCATTTCCGCTGGGATTCCAGCACCAAAACCTTCTACTGCTATAGTATATAGATCAAACCCATTCTCCTCATTAACTTTATAATATTCATTCCAAGCAATATGCTCAAAGGAATGCTCCCATTCAAATGAAACGATGTCTTTTTCTTTTATTTTACCTATATAATAGATATCATTGGTAACTTGGCTGGAAATTTTTATTTTTTTACTTTCGTTAAAAAACATATAAACGGCAAAAATACTCATCGATAGAATTATGATTATCACAAAAATATTTTTTATTTTAAATAGATGGTTTTTAGCTGACATAAGTTTCCTTTTTTAATATTTTGTGAATGAGAGTGCCCAATTTTGACTAAAAGTCTGTGATAGATTAATTTTCAGGTGTTGCATAACCATTTTCTTGCCAAAATTTTGCAGCCCCTGAATGTAAAGGAATCCTGATATCTTCTACACCAAAAGAGATATCAATATGCATATTAGCAGCATTATGAGAGGCTTTGATTCCATCTATATTATCAAATATCACTGTTAACATGTCATAAACCAATTCCTCAGATAATTCATCGTTTACCAACATAATATTATACACGAAGACAGTTTCAACATCCTCTTTATTATTGTATGTATCTTCTGGAATTATAGCCTTTGAGAAAAATGGATATTTTTCAGCTAAGTTATCTCGTCCCTCACCATCAATAGGGACTACAACCATGTCGTAACTTGTCGCCAATTCTATTACTGTTCCATTAGGCAATCCTGATGTAACAAATGCTGCGTCACATTGACCATTTTTCATTTGATCAATAGCTTCGCCATAAGATAAGTAATCAACTCTGCTATCCTCATAGGTCAATCCATAAGCCTCATATATCATCCGTGCATTCAATTCAACTCCTGAGTTTGCAGCACCTACTCCCACTCTTTTCCCTTTAAGATCGGCTACACTTTCAATTCCGCTGCTCTTTAGAGTTACTAATTGAACATAATTAGGCCATAACCTCATTAAAGCTTTCAAATTTGGATGAGGTCTTCCTTCATATGCACCAAACCCTTCATATGCCTGCATTACAGAATCTTGCATTGCTATAGCTATTTCTGCTTCCCCTCTGGTTATCATTAAAATATTTTCTGCTGATGCACCTGTAGCTTGTGAACTTGTCCTATAGCCAACAGTTTTTAGTGCTTCAGCAAACGCTCCTCCTATTGGAAAATAGATACCGCTGGTGGGTCCTGTTCCAACAGTGATAAACTCTTGAGCTCTATTTATATCTGCTTTTGTCTTTCCACCCAGTAATAACATAAAAACCACAAGTATTGATAATAATGTAGATGTTCCCTTTAACATTTTTTTCATTCATTCCTCCTTGCGAACTTTTAATAAACTATTTGCAATAAACAACAGTAACAGGGTCTTATTTTAAACATAATACTGTATACACCATTCTTGTATACAAGTCAATAGTATGTGCCATATATTTTATTTATGATTTTGATATATAAAACAAATGTTTTTTCCTGCTATTCACATTATCATATTTTTAATCAAACTTTCTCTTTTTTTATTAGTAAATATATGGTATATTATATATAGCTTCAAAAATTAGTTATATTTAATACTACTTGGAATCTTCTTAATAAAAAGATATATAATGCAAAAATGTGGTTTTTCAAATAGAAATCACACCCAAAATTGATGGGAAATATCAGCAGAATTTTAGCCATTCGAGTCAGCAAGGTCAAAATTTTTAGAGGCTTCAAAATCTGCTAAAATACTAAGCTGAGAATTTTCGGAGAAGGTAAAATAAATCTTATATGGAGGTTAAATGTTTATGAAGAAAAAAATTGTTATTTTAGGTCTAATTATATCCTCACTGGCCTTTGGAGAAGAGCAAAAGAAATCAAAAACTACTAAAGCTGTTAGCTCAGTTGTTTCCAAAATAATCTCTGGTGGCAAAAATATAATTAAAGGGGTTAAAGATGGAGTTGACTCTGGAAGAACAGAAGGAGAGAGTACAGATGGAGCAACTTTAGTTTTCAATAAGGAAACTCTAGAAAAAAATATTATAGTTTCAATAGCATCTGTAGAAAATGAAGAAAATCTTTGGACTGTTAATGTAGTTTTAAAAAATGACAATGAAAATTTTGTCAGATTAACCAATTTAAACGAAAACAAAAATTTGCAACTTCTCAACGAAGACGGATTTGCTGTTTTTTCTTCTGGCCTAAATGGAGATGTTACAATTCCATCTAAGGCTCTTGGAAGAGTTTCGTTTAAGTTTGATTTGGAAGGAATTCCTCAAAAAATAAGAGTATATGAAGTTGAATTCGATCTTCCAAAAGTTACTGCTGCCAATGAAACAGATTCTGTGGATAAAATCTAAAATATTAAAAATAAATTATCAGAAAGAGCGAATGATATCATGAAAAGTAGAGAAAAAAATTTCAGTAGAAAATGTGATAAAAAATTAGTGTTAATAATTGGATGTTTATTGTTTTTGATAGAAAATCTCATAGGAGCCAGTATTAGAAGTGACATATCAAATAGTGAAATCGTAAAAGTTAAAGACTACATTCCTAACATTTATATTGATTTGAAATATGCTACTGAAGATAATTTTACAAAGAAAAAAATCTATGATTTTGATGAAGCATACTTAAGATATGGTACAGTAAAAAAACTAATGGTGGTCCAAAAGTCTCTCAATGATGAGGGGTATAGTTTAAAAATATGGGATGCTTATAGACCAATTGAGGCTCAATTTGAGCTATGGGAAGCTGCTAATCATGACTCGCGATTTGTAGTTAATCCTAACAGATCTTACTCTCCTCATAGTCATGGAAATACCGTAGATATTACACTGGTAACTATTGATGGAGATGAAATAGATATGCCCACAGAGTTTGATACTTTCACAGAAAAAGCTGACAGAAGCTACAGTGATTTAACTCCAGAACAGAGAAAAAATGCTCTGATTTTAGAAAATGCAATGAAAAAGCTTGGTTTTCAAGGATACAGCAGAGAGTGGTGGCACTATAAAGACTCTACCAATTATCCTGTAATTAGGAATTTCAAACTAAATTAGAACATGAATTAGGGGAAATAGCATGGAAAAACAAAAGCAGAAATTTTTATTGTTGCTTATTAGTGGAGTAATATTGATCATCATAGGAATTTCACTGGTTATTTTTAAAAGAGAAATTTCCATAGAAATTTTGAGAACACTACAAACAGCTCAAGAGACTGCTGCAGTTATTTCAGCATACAATCAGAGAAATTTGTTTTTACACATGATTCAAATGTTTTGTTTTGGTAGTGGTGGCTTTTTAACTGTGTTTGGTGCAATTGGGATTTTGAAGAAAAAATAAAACTGAATAAGATAAAAATAAAAGACATTTTTGACGATGTCTTTTTATTATATTAAAAAATTTAACCCAAAACACTTAATTCTAATGAATCCACTTTTTATTGGTTCTTTGTCAAGTGGTGTTGTTAAAAAAATAAATAATCTTTTTCTTGGTTGAGAGGCATGCCTCTCAACCAAATTTTTATTATATTTAGTTTCTTGCAATA
>JGI994J12354_10001620_pt1 | contig 22692 bp, 27 predicted proteins | sample IntmicLarv3ML3BL_FD_12354 | JGI IMG/M metagenome (IMG submission 12354) | reverse complement strand
ACTCCCTGATTTGAACAGGGGATCTGCTGATTTCAACGGCTGCACCGGAAATTCCGGAAACACTCTACAGTCAGCCGCTCTGGCCAGGCTAAGCTAAGTGAGGCATTCTTGCATAAGAGATACTATATTTAAAGATTGTCAACTCGTTTTTTCTCTTTTTCAGAGATCATCCGATGTATCCCAGGTGTTCTTTGTCCTGTGACACTTCATATTCCTTGACCTTTTCGGTAAGGGCTGCAAGCTGTTTCGATTTTTCATCCAGATCCTGCATGTCTATTTCGAATCCGAGTATCTTCTTCAGCACCGTAAGCAGTGAGCTGGCACTCTTGTGATCCAGGAAATATCCTGATGTTTCGCCCATCAGACAGGCTGCATCGATTCCCTTTATTTTTGCCAATCCTAAAAGTAATCCGCTGGCACCGACGATACCTGCCCCCGGCTCTCCCTGAGAGAAGACAACACCATGTTTCTCCAGTTCTGTGCGAACATCCATTGATGTCACCGCACCTAAGATGCGGGGTTCTTCCACCATCAGGCCTGTTCCGTAACCGCCGAGTGTGAACATTTTGGAAACATTCATTTCTATCAAGACCGTCATGATCTCCTCGGCAAGGACGAACTGACCTTCCGGCGTTACGCCCTGATAATCGCCGAGCAGGAATATGATATCCTTGCCGTTGACGTCACGTGCATACCACAATTCATTGGAAACGAGGCTTGCGATGCAATTCTCGTCCAGATTGACCTGCGGCGGTAAGTGTTTTGAATAGATGTTTGCGAATTTAGTGGCATTCAGCTTTTCCTTCATGTAATCAGCGGCGATCTTCCCAACGTTACCGACACCGGGAAGCCCTTCAATGAACACCGGATCTTTCAATTCCGGTCTGTTATCAAAGATTATTGCATTTTCCATTTTCGCCGAACTCCTCTTTTATCGCTTTTCTGCGGTATTCTCCGTATCTGTCATCCGGTGAATATCTTGCGGGTATTGATGTGACGGTCGGTGAACCGCATTTACAAGTGTCAGTCAAACAATAATTTCCGCATTTCGGACATTTCTGGATGGAAGTCTTCATCTTACTTCCCTTCGCGTTTCAGCGCGCCTTCGCCGCCCGCTGCGACCATATGCTCTATAGTCGCTGACGACACTCTTTTCATGACATCCTCGGCATCCTTGTACTCATCCGCCGTTATGGCAACTCTGTACCTCGGAGCACCAAGGTACTGAACCTTGACATCAGCACCGTCTGCAGCCGCAATACCTTTTCTTATTGCCGATTTTATGATGTCCACACCGTCGGGTGCGTCAGATCTCAGTTCCAATACGCCGTCGATCTGTACGTACGGAGCTGCAACATTCTCATTTGCGACCTCAATGAAGATCACTGTCCAGTCTCCTTTGAATTCCTCTTTGAATTCATCAGGAGCTGCAACAACACTTTCGAATGCGCCGTACAATGTTTCGTAATATTCAAGAACAGAGTTTCCGAACTTGGTGTAAGCGTCATCAACGGAGATCTTCATCCTTTCAGAAACGATCTCCAAAAGCTTTTCCGCCTTCTTCTCGTTCTTCCACTGCTGGACCTTTTCCCTTTTCTGGTGCTCGTTGACGGATTTCAACGAAAGGTCGATATGACCTTTCGATGAATCCACGCCCAAGACCTTACAAACTATTTTCTGACCTTCGCGGATGAAGTCCCTTATGTACTTCACCCATCCAGTGGCAACATCCCTGACATGCACGAACCCCTCTTTGTCATCGTATTCATCCAAGGTAACGAAAGCACCGAAGTTCTTTACGCTCTGGACGGTACAGACAACGAGTTCGCTGTCTTCGGGAAAGCCTCTGGCCCGCGACATCAGCCGACTACCTCAAGCACTTCGCCCTTTATCTCGCCGACGCCACCTTTGGGGCGTACGAGGGTCGAACCGCATACGGTACAAGAGACCAGTGTTGCAGCCTTTCTGAACACGATCTGTTCAGCGCCGCAATCCGGGCATTTTACTTTGATGAAATCTTCTGTCATTTAGATCACTCCACAAGTTCGAATTTCTTTGCTCTCATGCACGGACTCAGGTGGGCTTTCTTGCACACTGTGCATTTGAATCTGATGTTCACTCTCTTCGTGGGCTTTTCTCGGTCAGGTTTAGGTCTCGGGAAACCTCCGTAACCGGCGGTCACCTTTCTGAATCTTCTCTGACCCCATTTGAGTTCACTTGCCTTCTTCTTCTTGACCCTTTCGACATCATGTGATGTGTGGGTCTTACAGAAGGGGCAGTAGGTCTTGATCGTCCTGGGTTTCTTCATTAATATCACCATTCTTAGGGAATCGAAATTGGCTAATAATGAAGTCATATAAAAAGGCTCACCTTTCATTACTGTCTTATCTTATCAACCGGCCCGTGAACATACAGTTACAATTCCGGTGCAGTTTCTCAACCGTCTTCGGAATCTTTGTCGATGCGGCGTCCATGAGATGAGTTGATAAGAGACTTTCATTCCTGCCAAACGGGATTTTTTTTGAATAAGGTATATATCCGAGAATGGGATGCCTGGGATGTTTCGCACAGAGGTGGCGTCAGACGCATTGTTCTGGCAGCTTCACCTGCGAGATCGAACGAATCTATCCGGATGCCGGCTAGCAGATAAGTAACCATTTAATATCATAAATGTATGTATAATAAATTAGAGGTTTGGTAATATGGATGTCGAATATGATGGAAGCGGTGATCAGATGATCACAGCGCTGATGAGTACGGGAATGAAAAAGAACACCTCCAAAGTACTGGTCTTCATTGCCCTGAACAGCGGAACAACCTCAGAGAATATAGAAAGAGCAATGCGCCTCCGTCAGCCTGATGTTTCCGTTTCGGTGCAGGAACTCTACGACCTCGGATGGTTGGGAAGAGTAAGTGTACGCGGAACCGGAAAAGGAAGGCCGAAGTATGTCTACACGCTTTCGAAACCGCTCAGTGAAATAGTCAACGAGATCGAAAAGGGTGAAAAAGAGAAGATCAAGAAGATAGAGGAGAATCTCAGACAGATGCGCTCCGGAAAACTATTCTCCTAATTTCGTCACGGTCCCGTCCGCTGACGATATGAGAACTGTTGTGGCAGTGTTCAGGAACAGCCCGTTGTCCACAACTCCCGGGATCACGTTGATACGTGTCTCCAGGAAGAACGGGTTATCTATCTTTTCAAATCTGCAGTCGTAAATGTAATTGCCGCTGTCAGAGATGAAAGGTTTACCGTCCTTCATTCTGAGAACTGCGGTGCAGCCTTGTTTCTCCAAAGCCTTCCTGCTCACGGTGTGTCCGAATCTGAGGACCTCTACAGGTAATGGTGCTTTGGTACCCAACATCTCCACTTTCTTACTGTCATCGGCAATGATCACTTCGGAACGTGACGCGGATGCGACTATCTTCTCACGTACCAACGCCCCGCCCAATCCCTTTATCAGCTGCATCTGGGGATCGATCTCATCAGCGCCGTCTATCGTCACGTCAATATATTCGACGTCATCAAGACCGACAATGGTTATGCCGCATTCCTTTGCGATCCTTTCGGTCTGCTCCGAAGTGGCGACACATTTCAGTCTCATTCCGTTGCGGACGAACTCGCCCACCCTCTGTATGACGTAATATGCGGTGGAGCCGGTCCCGAGACCGACGACCATGCCGTCCTTGATGTATTCGTCTGCCGCTTTTTCCGCGACGAGCTTCTTCAGATCGATCATAATACCATTTCCTTTATACTTTTGATGATGAATTCGTTGATCTTCCTGCCGATATCCGCTGATGCATCCTTCGTATTCCCGGAGACCCCGTCGGGAAGACATGTGCTCGCGTCCCCCAATACACGGTATCCAAACTGTTTGTAAGTGCCTGACGGCCTCTTCTCGGTCACCGTATCCGGACGTATGTGCAGCATCCTTGATGTTTCCATGAGGCCGGCGTGTCCGTCACCCTCTGCCCCCGGTATCTTACAACCGGCCGCGATGTAGAAATCTGAAAAGAAGATGATGTCGACGGGATTCGATCCCGCGATCTCCCTGCAGGCTTCCGTCACAGCGGTCATATGAGATGTGCCAGCATGTCCGCTTATTATCATTATCCTCTTGATGCCGTGGCGTATGAATGCGTTCAATATGTCACGTATCACTGAACGTAACGTATCGAACGACAGGTCAATGGTACCGGAAACGCTGCGTGCGGTGGAATGCTGTCCGTACGGGAGCGTAGGGGCGATCACGACCTTGTCGTTAAGTTCCTTGTCGATGACCGAAACAATGTACTCAGGTTGGAACGTATCGGTTCCCAAAGGAAGATGCGGTCCGTGAGCTTCCGTAGCACCCAGCGGAAGTATGACCAAAGGATCATTTTTCACGCATTCGGCAAATCTTTCCGAAGTGAGTTCGTCCAGCCTCATTATGTAGGAATAACGGAAGGCATTTAATTAATCCTTTCATTACTTCGAACGTGAGGTTAGCATCGTTATATTCCGGCGGGAAGGATTCTTCCTTTTCATTGTATCTCGCGGAACAGTCCGGCCATGATGTGCCGTATGTTGTGAACATACGTGCGGAAAACAACGGATCCTGGATATTCCACACCCCGAATCAGAATGCAGTTCCCGTTTTAGCAGAGCTGATGGGAAAACGTTTGGTCCAAGGGATAACGAATGGTTCTGAAGATGATGATATGGCCGCTCTGAGAAGGACGTTGGAGGGTCTGGACATCGACGGTGTCGTCACAGGCGCAGTGCATTCGGATTACCAGTGGGACCGCATGAACATCGTCTGCGGAGACCTGGGGCTGAAGGTCGTTTCCCCCCTGTGGAGGAAGGATCAGGACATGATACTGAACGAGATGATGGATTCCGGGATAAATGCGATGATCATCGGTGTCTATGCGGAAGGCTTCGATGAATCGTGGTTGGGCCGCATCATTGACAGGAACACATTCAAAGAGCTGAAGGAACTGAACAGGAAATACGGAATAAGCGTGATGGGAGAAGGCGGAGAATACGAATCGCTGACCATCGACTCGCCGATGCAGAAGCGTCCGCTGACCATCGTCTCAGAAAAGAAAGAGTGGAGGAACATGGCCGGAACGATGGACGTTCAGGTCAAATAGCCCTTTTCACTTCTTCAAGTATCTCATTCATATCCGGCAGTACCTTCGGTACAGGGGATCTCCAAATGAACTTGATCTTCGCTTCCTTATCCAAAAGATAGAACTCCCTGTTCGTGAAACCTTTGACGAGCGGTGAATCCTTTACGATAGCGTCATATTCCTTGCTTACGGTCTGTTTCTCGTCGTGAACATATTCGAAAGGCGATCCCATGCGGTCCTTCCACATCTTGTGCGATTCCAGGCTGTCAGGATTTATGCAGACGATCCTTACGCCGGTCTCATCGAAACCGTCTTTGAGCTCAATGAACTTTGTCATATAGTTCGTACAGTTTATTCCGAAATCCCCGATGTAGAAGTTCAAAAGGATAGGTCCTTTCTTCAATTCCTGGTGCAGACTGAACGACCCGTTCGTCGAAGGCATTGTGAAATCCGGCGCAACATCGCCGATCGTAAGTTCTTTCATACTGTCAAGAAAGTTATGCGGAAATATAATTGTTCGTTGAAACAGGCTTGAATCTTCCTAATCTCAGAGCATTGGACACAACAGATACAGAGGACAGCGACATTGCCGCCGCGGCTATCATAGGGTCCAGCAAAGGACCTCCGAAAATATACAGGAGGCCTGCAGCTATGGGGATCCCGATGATATTATAACAGAACGCAAGGAAAAGGTTCTGCTTCACGTTGCCCAGGGTCTTCCTTCCTATCTCGATGGAAACGGGAACGTTCCTGAGGTCGTTGTTCATAAGCACGACATCAGCGGACCCGATCGCAATATCGGTACCGGAGCCGACTGCGATGCCCACGTCGCTCTGAGTCAGTGCAGGCGCATCGTTGATACCGTCACCGACCATCGCGACCACATGTTCATTCTGAAGTCCTTTGACCATCTGGCTCTTATCTCCCGGCAGTGTTTCTGCGATCACGTTATCGATACCTACTTTCCCTGCGATCGCATCTGCAGTACGTTTCCCGTCACCGGTGATCATGATCACGCCGATGTCCATGCGCTTAAGCGAAGCAACAGCGTCTGCGCTTGTCTCTTTGATCGTATCGGCAACTGCTATGATACCGATCACATCACGTTCTTCGGAAACTATCATCACCGTCTTACCGTCATTTGTCAGTCTCCTGTATTCGTCATTGATACGTGAGGTGCTGATGTTCATGCGTTCCATGAACGCAAGGTTGCCTATGTGCACATGTTTTCCTTCAACGACGCATTCGATACCGCTGCCTATATGGGCCTTGAACTCCGTCGGCGTCGTGAGCCCGTGCTTGAGACCGTATTCTGTTATCGCTTTTCCCAGCGGGTGTTCGGATGCGGATTCGGCAGATGCTGCTGTTCTTATCAGATATGTCTCATCAACAAGCGCGAACACATCGGTAACGTCAGGTCTTCCGACCGTGACCGTTCCGGTCTTGTCCAGAACGACCGTATCAACACGCCCTGCCAGCTCAAGGGATTCCGCGTTCTTGAACAATATCCCGTGTTCAGCTGCTTTCCCGGTGCCGACGATTATCGCCAGCGGAGTGGCCAACCCCAATGCGCAAGGGCATGCTATGACCAGCACGGAGATCAGCACGGTGAGGGAGAATTCAAGGTCCTTACCTGACAGCAGCCACATCAGACACGCAATTGCGGCAATGACCATGACCGCCGGCACAAAATATCCTGCGACCTTGTCCGCAAGTCTTGCCACAGGTGCCTTCGAACTTTGAGCATCCTCGATCATCCTGATGATCTGAGACAGCATGGTATCGTCGCCCACGAATTCAGCGACCATCCTGACGCTGCCGTTGATGTTCATCGTTCCGCCGTACAGATTGTCACCGCACATACGGTCGACAGGTTCGCTCTCTCCCGTAAGCATCGACTCGTCGACGACCGTAGAACCTTCTTCGATCACGCCGTCCACAGGTATCCTTTCCCCGGGACGGATGATAACGACGTCGTTGACAACGACCTCACCGATCGGTATCCTCACTTCCGTACCGCCGCGTATGACGCTGGCCTCCTGAGGCGCAAGCCCCATCAACTTCCTGACAGACTCCCCCGTTCTGTATTTCGACCTTGATTCCAGATATTTCCCAACCATGACCAACGTGATTATCGTCGCTGCGGATTCGAAATACAATGAATGAACGTCCCCGTTACCGTTGAATATGTTCACCGTTGCGTAAATGCTGAAGATCAATGCAGCAGAGGTCCCCAATGCTACCAGCGTATCCATATTAGGTCTCAGCCTGAAAAGGTTCGGAAGCCCTCTGACGTAGAATCCGCTTCCCGCCAGCAGGACAGGAATGCAAAGCAGGAGCTGCAGCATTGCATACAATTCATGATCATCATGAACAGGATCAGGGAACGGAATGCCGATCATAGGGCCCATTGCCACATATAACAGCGGTACCGTGAAGAGAACGGCAACGATCAGTCTTATCTTTGCGTTATGTCCATCGTCCTTTTCTTCCTTCTCATCGCCGGCTGTGATGACATCAAATCCGGTGTCCTCGATCGCCTCATGCAGTTTCGAGACATCCGTGACGTTATCATCAAAATCCACCGTTGCGGTGTTGGTCGCAAGATTCACTGCAGCTTTTGTCACTCCTTCAATGCTGCGAAGCGCACGTTCTACAGATGATGAACAGGCGGCACAGGTCATCCCGCCTATCCTTATCTTGGCCTTCATGCTGTTGGATGGTCTAACAAGCATTAAAAGGTTAGGATTTCCTAAAAGGATTCCAGAAGTGCCGGACAACACGTTATGTTAATAATCTCACACTCTGTTGTGCGGAACATGATACGGCAGATGATCAGGATCGATGATGAGAGATGCAACGGATGCGGCCTTTGTACAGAAGCCTGTCACGAAGGCGCGCTGTCACTCGTTAACGGAAAAGCGAAACTCATCCGCGATGATCTCTGCGACGGTCTGGGAAATTGTCTGCCCGCATGTCCCCAGGATGCTATATCATTCGAAACAAGGGAAGCGGCGCCGTTCGATGATAATGCCGCAGAAATGAACAAACAAGAAATACCTATGGCAGGGAACCCTTTCATCAAACAAGGCGGACCGCTGAAACAGTGGCCGATACAGATGAAGCTGATACCGTCGAAGGCCCCGTACTTCGACAATGCTGATGCGGTGATCGCAGCGGACTGCACCGCATACGCGTTCGCGAACTTCCACGGAACGTTCATCAAGGACAACGTTGTCATGATCGGATGTCCGAAATTCGATTCCGGCGACTATTCGATGAAACTTGCGGAGATATTCTCACAGAACCGCATCAGAACAGTGACAGTGGTGAAGATGGAGGTACCATGCTGCAGCAGCTTGGACAAGATGGTCATGACCGCTTTGGCGAAGGTGTCCGCAAAGATCCCCTATCGGGTGATCACTATATCCACGAACGGGAAGATACTTTGACCGATGGCACATCCGCGCACTGGTATGCGCGGCTCGCGCGGGCAAAAGATTAATAAGACGGTCACTGCTGAACTGTCACGTTAAAATGCGGAGCAGTCATAAAATGGTCACGCGGGGCATATGGGTGTTCTAATTGTCTGATGGGATATACCTTCTCGCACTGCTCGCTCCCGCGGTCCTCGGAGCGGTCCTCGGAGCGATACCATTCCTGAAAAGGGAGATACGTTCCGTTTCGATAGTCCTCTGTGCGATATCGTGTACGGTCGGCATACTTGCGTATCCGTATTTCGCTCTTTACGGTGAAATATTCTATGCATTCCCGATAGGTTCGGTCCTGGGGAACTACGGGATAGCGATAGACGGTCTGTCGGCGCTGATGATAACGTTTTCGTCAGCAGTGTTCCTGATGGTCGTGCTCCACATGCTCAGGTCGCCGTCGGCACCTGTCAAAGTGAAATATTACTCTACAATGAACTTACTGTTCTTCTCGTGCATCGTGGCGATGTGCGCCAATGAGATGATCATGGTACTGGTGGCCTGGGAGATGGTGACGCTTGCGACGTTCATCATGTCGTACAACAAGAACGAAGGAGGAAGATGGAAGTTCTTCATAATCGCTCACTTCGGCGGGTTGATGGTCATATCGGCGTTCATATTCATGTATGCGTTCGCTGGAACGAACGTCCTGTCGGACTGGAACGGACTCAACGCGGTGATGGGACTGAAAACATCATGCGTGGTCATCTCACTGCTGTTCCTGGGATTCGGTACCAAATTGGGATTGATACCGTTCCATGCATGGATGCCTGACCTTTACGCAGAAGCGCCTACGCACACCACCGCGCTGCTGTCAACGGTCTCGTCGAACGTTGCGATATTATTACTTTTCAAAAGTGTGTTCTCTTTCGTCGGTGTCACAGGAGAGATGTACGGGCTCGCGATAATACTGATGGTCATTTCATCGGTGACCGCGATATGGGGGGCGCTCGAATCGCTCATACAGACGGAACCGAAACGTATCCTCGCATACTCGAGCATGGAGAACATGGCGCTGGTGTCGTTGTGTTTCTCGGTCGCCATGTTGTTCAGTATCAGCGGTTCCGTGGAACTGATGGCCGTGGCGGTCATCGCAGGGATACTGCACACGATAAATCACTCGGTCTTCAAAGCATTGATGATGCTTACCGTCAGCACAGTGGAAGATACGACCGGAGAGACGGTCATAAGCAGGATGGGCGGACTGGCGGTGACGCTTCCTGCGTTCTCAGTGCTTGCGCTCATTGCCGTTCTGTCCATGGCGGCCATACCGCCGTTCAGCGGTTTCATGAGCGAATGGATGATGATCCAATCCATGCTGAGCGGGAACGTGGCAGGAGCGAAGGGCTTGGAGCTGATCCTGCCTCTGGGCGTTGCGGTCATGGGAATAAGCGGCATGATGGCCGCGGTATCGTACGCAAGGCTGTACGGTTTCATGTTCCTCGGACGTCCACGTTCGGAACGCACAGCGAATCCCGATACGGTAAGAACGATGAGCTTCATACCCATGCTGGTGCTGGCCGGAATGTGTCTGGCACTAGGTGTTTTCGCATATCCTGTGATGGACGGCATCGCAGGATCCACAGGCGATCCCGGTGCGGCATTGTACAAGAACGCGCTTCTCAGTACTCTCGATCTCCCGATACTGTCAGCCGTGTTCCTGGTGTTCGTGGTCGTAATGTACGGGATCAGCAGAGTGTTCAGGAACAAGACATCAAAAACAGATACATGGGATTGCGGTACATCCCTTGAAAGCAATATGCAGTACTCGTCTCTCGGTTTCTCGCAGCCTCTGGTGAGGGTGTTCCATCCGATATACGGTGACATAACCGAGGTGGAGGACGACGGTTCCGAAGAACACAGGAAAACATACTCCGTGAAGTTCACGGAACCTTTCGTACGGTATCTGTATGAGCCGATCGGCAAGGCTGTCCTTTACGTTTCAAAATGTATGGGAAGGATGCAGAACGGCAACATTCAAACATATCTCGGTTACATCCTGGCAGTTCTGGTCGTGCTGTTGTTGGGGGTGAGGCTGTTATGATCCCGGAGATCCTGTCAGTTATTCAGGCGGTCATGATGATCGTCCTTGCTCCATTGTTCACCGGAATACTGAGGAAACTGAAAGCACTGATGCAGCACAGAAAAGGATCGAGCGTCCTACAGCCGTATCGCGATCTCGCGAAACTGTTCAGGAAGGATGAAACGGTATCGAAGGACGCATCATGGCTGTTCCGTGTCATTCCGTATGTGTGCATGGCATCGATGATACTGCTGGCGCTGATGATACCTTTCTTCTTCTCACGCGTGTCCTTACCGCACGGCGACCTTGTTGCGCTCGTGTACATATTCACACTGTACAGGTTCATGATGGTGTTGGGAGGGCTCGAGGGAGGATCCGTTTTCGGAGGAATGGGATCCAGCAGAGAGATGATGATGTCAGTTCTGATCGAACCTGCGCTGCTGCTGTCGATGATGGCCCTTGCGGGACTTGCGGGTGCAGGTACCGACATAAGTGCGGTGCCCGCGGCATTGATAACGATGGGCGCAGTTGCCATAACGCCCGCTTTGATACTTGCGGCGTCATCGTTCTTCATCACGCTGCTGGCAGAGAACGCCAGAGTCCCATTTGACAACCCCGCTACCCATTTGGAACTGACAATGGTGCACGAGGGAATGCTAATAGAATATTCGGGGCGCAGTCTCGGGCTGATGGAATTCTCCTCTATGTTGCGTTTGATGTTATTCGCAGTGATAATGGGAACGATGTTCTTCCCATGGGGATTATCGACCAACACAGGCGGCGGGGACCTCGTGCTGGGGATATTCTCGATAATAGTGAAATTACTGGTGATGGTATTCTCCATTGCACTTATCGAATCATATCTGTCGAAGTACAGATTGTTCAGACTGCCTAACCTGCTGACCGCTTCATTCGCATTGTCTTTACTTGCAATGATATCGCTATACATACTCTGAGGTGAAAAATATGGATGCTGTGATAGCCGGAAATCTGATAGACATGTGCGCTGTCGGTATGCTGCTGATGTCAATGCTGGCGATGACCACCACCCGCATAGGTCAGTTACTGAACGCATTTGCATTACAGTCCCTGATGCTTGCAGCACTTGCGTTCATAGTTGCCAGCGCGACCGGTCACACTGAGATATACCTCATGGGCATCGTGACCATCGGTGTCAAAGTGATAACCATACCGTGGTTCATGAGATACACCACGGCCAGGATCAAAACAGGAAGGGAAGTGGACTCGAACATCGGAATTCCTGCATCACTGCTGTTGTCGGCGGTATTGATAATGATCGCTTATTTCGTGACCGATCCCTTGGTGGATTCGTTGGGAACGATCACAAGGAACTGTTTGGCGTTGTCCATGTCCGTCATACTGATAGGATTGTTCATGATGGTGACCCGCCGTAAAGCGATGACCGAAGCCGTCGGACTGTTGATGATGGAGAACGGACTTTTCCTGGGCGTGATGTCAATATCATACGGAATGCCGCTGATCGTCGAGCTGGGAATATTCTTTGACGTTCTGATGGCTGTCGTGATCATCGGAATATTTGCGCTCAGGATATCGAAGACATTCGATTCCATTGACACATCGTTCATGAGGAGGCTGAGGGATTGATGATCGTCGAGCTTCTGATGGCGGTCCCGGTGATCGCATCAGCACTATGTTTCCTGCTTCCGAAAGGGAAACTAAGTGCGATCGTTTCAATTGTATTCTCAACAGCCACGTCAGCGGTCGCCGTCATACTGTGTTACGGCGTGTTCACCGGTGACGTGATAGAATACAGCATATGGTATGTCGACAGCCTTTCCGCTTTATTCATCATACTGATAGCAACGGTCAGTACATTGGCTTCTCTGTATTCATACGGGTATATAGCGTTCGAAAGGAACGAGGGGATAATCAACTCGAAGGATGAGAGGTTCTACTACATAATGTTCCACCTGTTCGTCGCGGTGATGTTCGCGGTATGTGTCGTAAGGTCGTTGGGAGCGTTGTGGATAGCGATAGAGGCTACGACATTGGTTTCAGCGTTCCTGGTAGGCTTCTACAAGAAAGAGAGCTCAACGGAAGCGGCATGGAAATACATCATGATATGTTCAGTGGGAATAACGCTGGCACTTGTCGGCATCATGCTGATATACGCATCATCGGTCACGATCCTGGGAGACAGCCCCGGCGCATTGGATTGGATCGTGCTGTATAACGCCGCACCGGGTCTGAACCCTGAACTGGTGAAGATGTCCTTCGTCTTCATCATGATAGGATTCGGGACCAAGATGGGATTGGCTCCCATGCACACATGGCTGCCGGATGCCCACAGCCAATCTCCGTCGCCGATATCCGCAATGCTTTCCGCTGTCCTGCTGAACTGTGCTTTGTACGGTCTGCTGAGGTTCAAGATGATCACCGACATCGTCGTACCAGGATTCACGACGCCGATACTGATAGGGTTCGGCCTGGTGTCACTGGCAGTGGCAGCGGCGTTCATCGTTAACTCAAAGGATTTGAAACGTATGCTTGCCTACTCCAGCGTGGAGCACATGGGCATAATCGCAATAGGATTCGGCATCGGCACTCCGTTGGCGGTGTTCGGTGCGTTGTTCCATGTAATGGCGCATTCGTTAACAAAATCGCTGATGTTCTTCGCGGCCGGAAATGCCATACAGGCCTACGGAACGAGGGACATGTCCGAAATAAAGGGGATGAAGGAGAAGATGCCGTTCACAGCATTCATGCTGACCGCCGGAACGTTGGCGATCGTAGGGTTGCCGCCGTTCGCCATATTCCTGGGAGAGGTGACGATATTGAGCGGTGCCGTCGGTGCTGGAATGCACTATATCGCGGCGGTCATGGTCGTACTTATAGTGATAATATTCGCAGGATTCCTGAGGAACATATTCCCGATGATGTCCGGCACCACGGACAAGGATGTGAAAGGACCGAAGGACCCGATCCGCGCAATGCCTTTCTTCATGCTTTTGATCGCGACACTGTTCTTCGGTCTGCTGATGCCCGAACAGGTCAAAGAGACGTTCGAGGCGATAGCATCGCTGGTCATAGGAGGTATCCCATGATCTTCGAATCCGTAGGTATCCAGGGTCTGGCGCAATTCATCGGCATGAAGATGAAGGACGGTTACGGGATCGGATGTATGTACATCACCGAACCTTCAGAAGGATCACCGAGACGCATGGAAACGATCCTGGTGTCCCCTGAGGATATCATCAGAGCAACATCCGAACTCTATGACAGATCATATCCGTCAGTGGCATCTGCGATACCGGCAGCGTCGATATATGAGCGGGAAATGTTCGAAATGAGTAACGTAATCCCATTGAAACATCCCGACCTCAGACCGCTTCGGCTGAGGATGAAAGGTAAACATCCGCTGTCAAAAGAAGGCGAAACGGAAGGAGAACCTTTCCCGATCCCGAGGAACGGGATATCAGGGGACGGTATATTCGAGATCCCGGTCGGGCCGATACATGCAGGCGTGATAGAACCGGGGCATTTCAGATTCAGCGTGGCGGGTGAGCCGGTCCTTATGTTGCGTACATACATGGGGTACGTGCACAGAGGTATCGAGAAGATGATGGAAACACCTGTGGAAAAGGACCACATGAAACTGATGGAACGCGTTTCAGGGGACAACGGCATAGCACATTCTCTGGCCTACCTGCAGGTAATGGAGAACGGAAACGAAATACCGATACGTGCAAAGTACATCAGAACGATATTGGCGGAACTGGAAAGGATATACTACCATCTGAGCGGAATATCAGGGATAGCATTGGACACCGCGTCATCAGTACCGGCAGGAAAAGGAGCAATGCTGAAAGAGCGTATCCTGAGGCTGAATCAAAGGGTCACGGGAAACAGGTTCCTGAGGAACATTCTGAAGATCGGCGGTGTCACGAAGGACGTAAGCAAAGAGGAACTGGACGACATAGAGAAAGAGGTCATGAAATTAAGATTCGATGTTACTGACCTGACGGAGATGATGATCAATTCCGCATCGTTCATGGACCGTGCCGAGACCACGGGAACGCTGACAACAGAAGATGCGGTCAGGCTCAGAGCAGTAGGTCCGGCAGCAAGAGCCAGCAACGTAGACAATGATGCAAGGAAACAACATCCCTATGAAGCGTACGGCATGATCGGCATGAAGATTCCGTTATACGCCACAGGAGACGTCTATGCAAGACTCAAAGTGAAAAGGGACGAACTCATCGAGTCCATCAGTATGATAACACAATGCATAAGTTACATGGAGGACGGACCGATATCATGTGATGTAACGACAGAGGACGGATTCCATATAGGGATAGTGGAATCTCCGAGAGGAGAACTGATCCATTGTGCGAACGTGGTAGACGGAAAGATCTGGAGATATAAGATCCGCGACCCATCCTTCCCGAACTGGACAGCATTGGAGAACGCAATATTGGGAAATATAGTTCCCGATTTCCCGCTGGTGAACAAAAGTTTCGACCTATCGTACAGCGGAAATGATCTGTAGGTGATATAATGAAAGTATTGAATCAAGCGGTGAAGAATCTCTTTTCAACGAAACGCCCTGCAGAGTCTGTTGAGGTTCTGATGGAAAACAGACCGAAGATGCCTTTTGCATCGTTAGAATGTATCAAATGCGGAAAGTGTTCAGAGGTCTGTGAAACATGTGCTATAACGGTAGAGAACAGATGGAGGATAGATATCGGTAAGTGCATATCATGCGGAAATTGTGCGAATACGTGTGAACAAAAAGCAATAGAATGGATAGACGCACCTGATTATACGCTTTCACGGAACGGTCTGATATTCATCTCAGGAGAACCGACAGAACGAACTCCTGAACTATTGGACGGGACCATTCGTAAAAAGTTGGGAAGGTCCTTGAACATCAGAGAGATCGATACAGGGTCATGCAACGCATGCGAAGTCGAAGTGAACGCATTATCCAATCAGTTCTATGACATGAACCGCTTCGGTATCAAGATCGTTGCATCACCGCGGCATGCCGATATCCTGCTGATAACCGGTCCTTTGACAGAGAACATGCATGACGCATTGATGAAAGCGGTGAAAGCAACGCCGGATCCGAAGGTACTGGTGGCAATGGGCACCTGTGCAATATCCGGAGGAATGTTCACTGACGGAAAAACCGTCGGTCATGGAATAAATGACACCGTTACCGTGAACATATTCATTCCAGGCTGCCCGCCGTCACCTGACAGACTCATACGTTCATTACTGTCAGCATTCGGTTCAACGGACCACTATCACAGTGCATTGCGCACTCCGGATGATGTGTTCAGAAACACTTCCGGCAACAACACGGTCTAACGCACCCCTTTCGGAATGTCCTGTGACAATGGTTCCGGCGCTGATCCTTTCCGCAATTGCAAGTATCGCATCCGCGGGGTTGCCTGCTTCCACCAACGTTCTTACATCGATCCCCTTTTCCAGTGCCTTCTTCTTAGCAGCATCAAGGAACTCTTTGATATGCGTCAGTTCATTCTCACGGTCAACGTCGTCCTTGGAGACCACGGATGCTAAGATGTATAATGTTTCGTTGTAAACAACGGAGTGTTCTATCGCATAACACAATGCCTTCTTTGAGTGTTCCTTTCCGTCATAAGCAACAAGTACCGGCATCAATTCTCGGAATCAGGATGTGACGATATAAAGCAATTTGTTATTGCATTAACGATAGATATTTTTCACCTCACGAACTTAACGAACATGTTCAATATATTTTCCAGATGATCATCAAGGTCCTCTTCATCAAAAGGAGGATTCATCCATTTTTTCACAAGCTCGATCATCTCAGCATTGGTGCAGCCGTCAGGATGTTCTTCTGCAAATTCGGTCCATTTGGCTCCGTTCACGCGAAATCCCATCGTTTGTTTCAGATCTATTATCTCTTTGTTAGAAATGATGTATGTTTCCATACGGCCAGTGATCATTTGGAGGATATATCAAATTAACTTCTGAGTTCAGAATGTTACTGAATTGACAGCATCTTTGATATGTTCATAAGGGATCATCCCAACTTCCATCCATGCCGCGGTCATCACTGCTGAAGGAACCAGGCATCCGGGAGTTATGAGCTTCATCTTGTCACTCGAGAACGCAGGACTCGAAGAACCCATGATGTCGTTGATCGTCATTTTTTTCAATAACATTCCATAAGCACGGATGTTCCCGCATGTGGTATCAATGATAACATCAAAGTCACCGTCAGCACGTCTTGAGACGGTGACCTTGTGGGCATTCCCGCAGAACCCCATATCCACGTTGACTGTAGACATGGATGCTGAACGGAATTCGAAGTATAGAATCTCTGCGCTCCGAGCATCATGTTGACGAATTGGGCATAATTAAAAATACGGAAATGCGGTCTACTGTTCATGGGTATGTTCTCGAGAGCAAATGATTATCTGATAGTGGTCCGGTGTCCGTGGTGCGGACAGCGCACTATGGATTTCGACGGAAGAATGAAAGATGCGGCATCGGACTGCAGAGAGTGCGGGACCAGGTTCTACAACGCAAGCACGATATGCTATGTTCCGAAGGACAAAGAACACATGGTCGATGTGAACAATGACAAGCCGCTCAAGAAAAAATGATCACATCATATGCAATAAACCGCAAGACATAAGATATCCAACGATCGAACTGTCCCGGACGATCTGCATTGTTTTGGAAAGTGAGTGGGTCTACCCGGATTTGAACCGGGGTCAATGGCTCCCAAAGCCACAAGTATACCAGGCTAGCCCATAGACCCTTTATTTCACGGAATGGAATGGAGTAGATAAGGTTTCTTATGGTTCCGAAAGATCATTCCATGCGCGACAGGAACCTTTTGCCGAGGGTTTCAGCTGTTAACGTAATTCCCTCAACATCAAATCTCTTTATTCCTGCTCCTCTCGTTCTTACTTTCAGGGACGCATCCATTTCCTGCATCGCACCGACCATCGTTGAAATCATTATTCCGATCTCGTCCAAACTCTTCGCCAAGGATTCTTCTAAATTCATGTTCCCTTGAAGGACATCAGGAATTTAATCCTTGTTTCTTCAGTTCTTTGATAAGTAACGTAAGAGCATTGCCCCTGTGGGAGATCTTATTCTTTTCATCGATCGAGATCTCAGCGAACGATCTTTTTCCGTCATGAGAAAAGATAGGATCGAATCCGAAACCCTCAGTTCCCTGTTCCTTGAAAAGTATCTTTCCGGAACATGTGCCAGTGACGATGATCGTCTTCCCATTGAGGTCGCATCCTATGCAGCATTTGAACTCCGCGCTGCGGTCATCGATGCCGTCCATCTGCTTCAGCAATCCGTTGTTGCCCAGAGTTTTTTGAGCGTATGCGGAATATACTCCCGGGAAGCCTTTGAGCGCATTTACGAAGAGTCCGGAATCGTCTACTATGAAATCTTTAAGTCCTTTTTTACGAAGTTCTTCTACCCCCTTTTCAACGACCTCTTCAAGTTCTGATGTTTGCACTTCGTCGTAAGATACTTTGCAATGTTCTGTTTCAATATCCAATTCAGAAAGCATTTTCGCGAATTCTTTCACCTTTCCGGGATTTGATGTTATGATCTTGAGTATCACGTATACCGACCTCTGTTCTTTATTTCCTCAACCTTTGCGAACACACGATCGGCGTTCTTCATTTCCTTTCTGTACGATGAAAGTAATCTTTCGAATGAACTCTCGATCCCGGAATGTGCTGACATGAATGCTCTTTTCAAAAGGTGTATATCAACACCAAGATCTTCCAATTCAGCGGAAGAGTTCCCCATTGAGAGGTCGATCAAACACAGCTCTCCGGAATCAAGCCGTATCATGTTCGATGTTGTCAGATCACCGTGTGATATTCCTGCGGTATGGAGTTTTGCTATCATCCTTCCGATGTCCTCACATACTGTATCAGCATTCTCCGGATCCTTGTCGAGAATTGATTTTACGCTCATTCCTGAGATCCTTTCCATTGTGATACTGCATTCCTTCAGATCAATGTCATAAATGACAGGGGTACGAACGCCCGCGTGTCTTGCCTCTCGGATCACACGTGCTTCATTCTTTGTTCTTGAGGTCCTTAAGCGTCGGTCAAGTTCCGGATGTCTGTATCCCTTCTCCGGCCTCACTTTAACGACCGCGTCCCTTTCCAAGAACGTTGTTACGAACACTTTAGCTTCAGCACCGTGACCTATTGTTTCCACAGGATGAGATGTGCGTTGGATATGTAAATCTTTATTCTTCCCCTTGGGGTTATTAAGGTTTTTCATTACATGTAGCGTCCAGACAAGTGAAAAAAGCTAAACACATTTATCAACAACCTTTCCCTTTTTGAATTGTGGATCGGATACCTTTAGGCAGCGCATCATTCGATAATCTTCTTGGCGGAGGCATTGAAGCAGGAAGCGTTACGTTGCTGTATGGCGAGGCAGGTACCGGTAAAACGAACATCTGTCTGCAGATGGCCTACAATCTGATCAGGGAAGACCATCTTGTCGTTTACGTTGATACGGAAGGATTATCCTCAGACAGGATAGATCAGATATTCAAAGACAGTTCGTTAAAGAAGAACCTTCTTGTTTTCAAGGTCCACAATTTCGAAGAACAGATCGAACAGATCGCTCAGGCCGTGAAGTTAGCTGAGATAAATGACAAGGTCGGTCTTGTGATCGTTGATTCCATGACCGTTTTCTATCGTCTCAGATCCGATGACAGCTACACCCGCGGAGAGCTGGCAAGAGAGACCGATATGTTGACAAGACTTTCACGTAAGAGGGACATTCCTGTTCTGCTCACGTCGCAGGTGTATGCGGACATCGGTTCAGGTACCGTTGAACTGTTGGGCGGGCACGCGATGCGTCATAACGCAAAAACGATAATCCGCCTGGACAAGAGAAATAACGGAAGAAGAGCCGCAGTGATCGTCAAGCACCGCAGCCTTCCCGAAGGCAAATACGCCAACTACAGAATAGTCGAATCCGGCATCGAAAGCGATTAAGATTCTCTTTTCATTGCGAATTCCGCAAGTGCGAGCATGAACTCCTTGTCTCTGCTGTCCGGCAGTATGTTCAACTTTGCCATTGCTTCCTTCACGTAATCCTCTGCTAATTTGACAGCATACCTTATGCTGCCGGTGCTTTCAAGGATCTCCCTTGCGCGCTGTATCTTCTCTTCCGAAGCGTTGAGATCGCCGAGTATCGAGCGGAATTCCTTCAGAACCTTTGGATCAGAGATGTTCTTCAACGCATGTGTGACCATGACAGTGCTCTTTCCCTTCCTTATATCGTTGCCTGCGGACTTTCCGGTCACTTTGGGATCGCCAACTATTCCGAGAACGTCATCAAACATCTGGAACGCGACTCCCAATGACATTGCATAACTGTGCACCGCTTCAACGGTCTTATCATCAGCACCGCCGATCAATGCACCGCCTGCCGCGCCTGCTGCGAAAAGAACGCTTGTCTTCAGACGGATCGTTTCAATGTACTCTTCCATCGAGACCTCTTCGCCATTCTCGTTGTTCACATCCATCTGCTGTCCGCGGGCAAGGTCCCATACGGCAACGGATGTGACCTTCAGTACCTTCCTCATGATGTCGCTGCTGACATCAAGGTCAGCAATGATATCGAACGCTTTCGCAAAAAGTGCGTCACCTGCAAGAATGGCAGTCGGCATTCCGTATTTTATGTGAGATGTCACCATCCCCCTTCTCATTTCGTCCCCGTCCATCAGATCATCGTGGATGAGCGTGAAATTGTGGATATATTCAATGGCCGCGGCGAACGGCACAGCCTTCTCTTTGCTGCCGCCGACAGCTCCTGCGGAGACGATGGCCATTGCCGGTCTCATCCTTTTTCCGCCTGCGTACGGATACTGCCGGGAAGCTTCGATCAGATTGTCCGGCTTCTCGTTCTTTATGTATCTCTGAATAGGCTTGTCCAACTCTTTGGACATCGCTGCAAGTTCTTTTTTGATATCGATCATCCCATCCACTCCTTTGTCCTTCCTGTTATCATGTGTTCAGCGTTACCAAGTTCTGCAATGTTCGAAGAACCTGTGAGGAACATGGCTGCCTTCAATTCTTCCTTGATCACGGTCAACTTCTGCTTCACGGCATCAGCAGATTCTGAGGCCTCTTTCAGCAGAAGGTTAGCGGCTCCGGCGCAGCATGCCCCCAGCGCAACGGAGTTGGCAACATGCAGTCCTGTCCGTATACCGCCGCTCGCGATGATCGGAACCCCGGCATCATCAGCGTTCATCAGTGAGACCGGTGAAGGAATTCCCCAGTCGAAGAATGTCTTTCCGATCGCCGTCCTTATGTCATCGTTAATGCTTTCCGCTCTGTACAGTTCAACAGCAGAGAAGCTTGTTCCGCCCATTCCGGCTATATCGATGCCTTTTATTCCGATACCTTTCAGGCGGTCCATTGTCCTCTTTGAGATGCCTGCACCGGTCTCCTTGACGATCAGCGGATATTCCTTCGCAATGTTCCTGATGGCATCATAACATCCTTTTGCTTTGGTGTCTCCTTCCGGCTGAACGATCTCCTGCAGGAAGTTCAGGTGTATCGCGACCACATCAGCATCAATGAGCTCCCGTGCAGCTTCCACACTCCCGCCGTCGTATACGTTCTTTCCTTTTTGCTTGACGAACTGCGGTGCACCGAGATTTCCGATGACCAAAGGCACACCGAATTCTTTCACCACTGCATAACTTTCCTTGTCAACGTTCTCGAGCGCTGCCCTCTGGCTTCCGACGCCCATTCCTATCCCAAGTTCCGCGCATGCTTCCGCAATGTTGGAGTTTATTTTCTTAGCACCTGAGAAGCCGCCTGTGATCGCTGTGACAATAAAGGGAAAATCTAATTTCTTGCCGAGTACTCTGACACTTGTGTCTATTTCATCAAGGTCAACTTCCGGCAAAGCTTCGTGAACGAGTTTGATATCATCCCAATAACAGTAGTCGGGTGAGATCCTCTTCTTGAGACATATTTCGATATGGTCGGTCTTCCTTTCTTTCATCTTCGTCATCAGATCCCTCCTTTAGCCCTTGTGCATATGACATCCTTTCCTATAAGCAGCTCGTGCAGTCTGCCGTCAACCTTTCCGTTCACCAAGATACATTCCCTGTCGGGTGTCGTCATTCTCAGCATCGACTCCATCTTAGCGCGGACGCCGCCGGTCACATCATCCACTGTGATGTCAGTGGTGACCTTGTCCAGAGCGTCATTGTCCACCGTTTCTATAAGCTTAGCGTTCTTATTCGTTTTCGGATCCTTATCATACAGTCCGTCGATATCTGATACGAACACGATACATTCCGGTGAGAACAGTGATGCAAGCGTTTCCATTATCTTATCTCCGGAAACGATCCCGAACCTTTTGTTCACATCGAGGATGACGTCTCCGAACATCACAGGCATCACTCCCAGTTCTAAGTAACCCATCAGCACGGATGCGTCACCGATGAGCTCCCCGTTCTCCATTTCGAAACATGCGCCCGGCGGGATAGAGACAGCATTCATTCCCGCATCGATGACCGAATCCATGACCATGTTGTTCAGCACACGCATGTCATGGGACACTTTGGCAACGGCCGGTATTTGTGAATCATCGGAATAGCCGTTCTGCAGTTTGAATTCCTTTGCGACAACATGTCCGAAGGAACCTGCTCCGTGAACAATGACAGCATCCTTGCCTGAAGCCTTGATCTCCCTGCAAAGCCTGGCCACACAGTTCTTGTTGAACACTTTGTAATTGGATTTGTCAGTGATCACACTGCCGCCCAGCTTGATAAGGATCATCATGTGGATTTATGGTCAGACGCTATTTATAGGTTACATAAAGGGCGGTCAGGGCCGCAGTGGAATGCTGACGGAAAGTAAGAAATACAACGAAGACCTGACAAGGGCTCACGCTGAAGAGAGAAAATGAAAAGTGGCTGACAGCGTTTCCGTGTTCCCGTACGCTCGCGCAATACAGTACAGACGAAGACGCAGGCGGACTTTACTACCGGGTTCGGAATGGGACCGG
>JGI994J12354_10001619_pt1 | contig 22699 bp, 18 predicted proteins | sample IntmicLarv3ML3BL_FD_12354 | JGI IMG/M metagenome (IMG submission 12354) | reverse complement strand
GACTAAGGGTATATCACATTTGTGAAGCAGAAATGAAAGCAGAAGTTGATGAAGCAGTATACGAAGAACAAATTTCCATGATGGAAATGGTATTGGATGTTGACGATATAGCAAGCGAAATGGCTTCTATCAGAAACGAATTTACCAAATTTTAATATTCGTTATTGGCTGGCATCAGGTAATGGTGGTACGGCCTTAGGCCGCACCACCATTTTAATTGAAGAAAATATATTGATTTCGCCGGTTTTTTCGTTAAAGTATAAAATTTAATTGCTGAATTTTTATTGAATTTTTTGACAGTTGATGAGACATTATTTTAATATGTATAGCAACCCAAAAGGTTTTATATAAATTTTTATTTTTATTCTAATGTATATGGAGGATGAACAACTTATGAATTGTGTAGTAAAAGGAACCGCTTACACTTTGGTTAATGCCCCGGATATGCTTATACACAATGGCACAACGCAAACAACCGAAATGATAGTTAACCCGGATAGCGAATATTTAAAAGTTCTGCCAAAGCATGTGAGAAAATATGAAGATGTTGTAAATTATTTGCCTAATCAGGTTTATATTGGCAATAAAACGCCTGAAGACCTGGCAGCTGTTGAAGCGCCTTGGTATGATAAGCTCATGACCGGCGCCGACAGATTTGGTAAATACGGCGAAATTATGCCTCAGGATGAGTTTTATATTCTCATGCAAACTTGTGACGTATTTGACTTGTTAAAACTTGAAAAGAGCTTTGTTGATGCGGTTAAGCCTAATTTTGAAAAGCATCCTTTAATGGGTGAAGATATTATTGCCCGCATTAAAGAAGGCGTTGAAATATCAGAAATTGAGCATTTCGTTAATGATGAGCATGCAGAAGGTCTTTATCATAATACTAAACTTGTTGGCTATGTTAAAAGAGGCCATGATGTTGATGTTAACCTTAATGCACATGTTCTTCATGAAAACCTTGTATCAAAAGCTACAAGTGTTCTCTCTCTTTTGCATTTAGTTAAATCCACAGGCGTTGATAAAGACAGTATTGATTATGTTATTGACTGTTCAGAAGAAGCCTGCGGCGATATGAACCAAAGAGGCGGCGGTAACTTTGCTAAAGCCGCTGCTGAAATAGCAGGGCTAATAAATGCTTCAGGCTCCGATACTCGCGGTTTCTGTGCAGCACCTACTCATGCGTTAATCGTTGCATCTTCTTTAGTTGCGGCAGGAACATTTAAAAATGTTGTTGTTACAGCCGGCGGAAGTACAGCTAAATTAGGCATGAACGGTAAAGACCATGTTAAGAAAGAAATGCCTGCCCTTGAAGATGTTTTAGGCGGCTTTGCAGTTCTTGTAAGCGCTGATGATGGCGTTAGCCCAGTGGTTAATCTTGATATTATCGGCAAACATAATGTTGGTACAGGCTCTTCTCCTCAAGCTGTTATTTCTTCACTTGTTGCTGATCCGCTTGAAAGAGCAGGACTTAAAATTACAGACGTTGATAAATTCTCACCTGAAATGCAAAACCCTGATATTACAAAACCTGCCGGCGCAGGCGATGTTCCGTTATCCAACTATAAAATGATCGGCGCTCTTGCCGTTAAACTTGGTAATATAGAAAAAGCTGATTTAGCAGCGTTCCCGGAAAAACATGGTATGGTAGGCTGGGCGCCTACACAAGGTCATATTCCTTCAGGCGTTCCTTATGTTGGCTTTGCGAGAGAAGATATTATGGCAGGCAAAATCAAAAATGCTATGATAATCGGTAAAGGCAGTCTCTTCTTAGGCAGAATGACAAACCTCTTTGACGGCGTTTCATTTATTATGGAAGCTAACAATGGCGGAAACGCAGCAGCTGAATCCGGCGTGTCCGAAGAAGAAGTTAAGCAGATGATTGCTAAAGCTATGAAAGATTTCGCAAGCAGCTTATTATCCGAATAGAGGTGCTTTTCATGAGTGTAGAAAAAACAATTGCTAAGATTTTTAATGAAATATCCGATGGGCTTTTAACAGGTCAAATGGGAGCTGTGCCGAAAATTGCAGTAACAGGTATCGGCAGCGAGCATGGCGAATGTGAAGTTATGAGCGGAGCCGTTCTTGCTTCAAAAAGCTCTATAAATGTTAATTTCATCGGCTCAATAGAAGCTGATGGCGTTACAACAGTTAAAGTTGCTAATGAAGATGAATGCCATAAGAAAATGGATGAGCTGCTTGAAACTAAAGCGGTAGACGCTGCGGTTACAATGCACTATCCATTCCCAATCGGTGTATCCACAGTAGGCAGAGTAACAACTCCCGGAACAGGTAAAGAAATTTTTATCGCAACTACAACAGGTACATCTTCAACTGACAGAGTTGAAGCTATGGTTAAAAATACCCTTTACGGTATTATTTGTGCCAAAGCCTGCGGCATTGCAAACCCTACAGTTGGTATAATCAATATTGACGGCGCTCAGCAAACCTATAATAACCTCAAGGCCCTTAAAGAAAACGGCTATGATATTAATTTTGCCGAATCTAAACGAGCTGACGGCGGCTGTATTTTCCGCGGTAATGATATTTTAACAGGCGCCGCTGATGTTGTTGTGTGCGATTCCCTTACAGGCAATCTTATTATTAAAATGCTGGCTTCCTTCACAACAGGCGGAAGCTATGAAAGCATTGGCTTCGGCTATGGCCCAGGCGTAGGCAAGGGCTATGATAAAACAATCATGATCGTTTCCAGAGCATCAGGCGCTCCTGTTATTGCAGGCGCTATTAAATATGCTGCCGATCTTGTAAACGGCGGATTTAACAAGGTTGTGACAAGTGAGTTTGCTAAAGCTGAAAAAGCTGGTCTTGAGGCTATTTTAGCTAAAATTAAGGCTTCCGGCAAGCAAAGCGCCGCCGCTTCAGGTGAAGAAATTAAAGCGCCTCCTAAAGAAGTTGTAACAGCTCAGCTTTCCGGTATAGAAATTATGGATTTAGATGATGCGGTTAACTCTCTTTGGAAGGTCGGCATTTATGCTGAAAGCGGCATGGGCTGTACCGGTCCTATTATTCTGGTTTCGGAAAGTAATGAGCAAAAAGCAATTGAGATTTTGACTAAAGATGGTTGGATTACCCAATAAATAAAGAGCAATAAAAAAACGGTCATCGACCGTTTTTTTATTGCTCTTTTCCAATTATTTATATATTTTTTTTAAAAGTATATATTTTTTATCTTTAATTGACTTATTCAATTGTTTAGCATGGAACTCGCTATCCTTTACAAAAGAAAATCCGCATTTTTCAATAACTCTTTTTGATTGGTTATTTGAAATAAAATGCCCGCAGGTTAAAGCATCAAGCCCTATTGTGTTAAAGCATAAATTGATAACTGATTTAACAATTTCAGGCATTAACCCTTGCCCCCAATAATCTTTGGAAAGAGTGTACCCTACATCTTTAATCTTCAAACCGGCATATTCTTTTTCATCACACGCCCATGAAGGGTGCAATCCCAATGAGCCTATAACTTTATTATTAGCTTTATAAACAATGGCAAGCTCGTTTTTGCCGGCAATAAAAGAATCCAATATTTTTTTGGAAGATTCTTTAGATGCATGGTGAGGCCAGCCTGCCATTTCTCCGACGCCTTCTACTGAGGCATATTCAAAAAAGTCATCAATATCCGTTTCCTTCCAGTATCTCAGAATAGTTCTTTCTGTTTCAATATGTATGTTACTAAAATCAACAGCTATATCCATAATAAAATTCGCCCCATTCTCTGTTTAGCTTAATTCCTCGTAATGGTAATAATATATCAGATTATGCTAAAATAATAAAGCGCTATATTTATTGCGATAGTTTGATATTTTCAGCCAATACTTTCTTTTTAATGCTAAACATATTATAATAAAATCGTTTAGAATATTTAATTGTTGAAATAAGGAGGGTGCTTATGGGTAAAAAAATACTGGTAGTAGAAACCGGGGGAACTTTCGCTACCAGCTCAGTCAATAATATCAGAACCCTTGCAAACTACGGCTTGGATAGAACTGTTTATGATTATGATTGCGTTATAAATAAATGCAAAAAATATGATATTGAATTTGAAAAAATGCGCCCCATTTTTACTCTTAGTGAAAATATGACACTTGAACTCATAAATAAGCTGCTTGAAGATATGTTTAAGGTGGATTACAGCAAATATGACGGAGTTATTGTTACTCATGGAACCGATACGCTTGCTTATACGTCTAATATATTAAGTATGCTTTTCAGCCACAGGGGTATTCCCTTTGTAATGGTATCCAGCAATCATCCGCTGGATAATGAGAAAGCAAATGGTATTCATAATTTTCTGGCGGCTATGGATTTTATAGAGAAGGTTAAGGTTCAGGGCGTTTTCGTTGCATATCGCGATTATGAAGGCGTTATGGAAGTGCATTTAGGCTCAAGGGTTAAGCAGATGAATCAAATAGTAGATTCCTATGAGAGCTTTAAAAATATTAATTTCGGCAAAATTGAAAATTCTGAGTTTATTTGGAATAACCATGAATTGAACCCGACTATTGAACAAATCAATTCATCATGCGGCTTAAAACAGCCGGAAAAGCTGGATTTAACAAAAATCATTATGATGATTTATCCCTATGTCGGGCTGCGCCATGATTTGTATAATATCAATGAGAATTTGGCGGCGGTGGTTTACGGCGTTTACCATTCGGGTACATTCTGTTCTCAGGAGAGCGACCCAAATCATTCTATTAATAAGCTGGTGGAGAAGCTGGGGGAATTTGATATTCCTCTATATATTTCTGAGGTCAGCAGCGAATCGGATAAATACGCTTCTTCCGCCGGGCTTAGTTCAAATAAAGTTGTAAATATTGTATATGACACATCTATAGAAAACTTATATTCCAAGGTTACAATTGCATTTGGCCTTTTTGACAATGCTGAAGAGAGAAATAATTTTATAAAAGAAACTAATGTATTTTTTGAAAAATTGGTTTAAAAAAACTTTTTCATTGAATTTTTATTAATAAAAAAGTATTTTTATAAAAAATTAAAATTCTGCTATATTGAATAACAAAATATTCTTCGATAGTTAATATGAGAGGGTTAATGATATGAAATCAGCAGTCGTAACTATAAATAATATTTATTCCCCAAAGCAAATGGCAAAAGCGCTTTGGAAGGAAATAATGCAGAAAATAAAAATTGAAGGCCATTCTATCGGCCTGCTGTTTTGTGATGGAGAAAGCGAGCCTGATGAGCTTTCAAAGCATCTGCATGATATAGCAGGCTTTGATTTTATCGGCGTCAGCGCTGTTGCCGCTATGGATAATGTTGCGGGCTATTGTGAAATATCTTCCACTCTTCTTGTTATAACAGGGGAGGATATACTATTTAATCATGTTGTAAGCGGAACTATTACAGAAGATAATGCCGAAAAAGCGATTACCCAAGCCTATGAGCAGTGCAAATTATACGATGATAAGCCGGAAATGGTTATGCTGTTTATGAATGCAATATCCGGGCCTGTTTCCGATGCTATTGTTGAGGCGGTGTCTGAGGCTTCCGGCAATATCCCTGTTTTCGGCGGTATTCCGACATCTTTTGACAATAATAATTTTGTATATTTAAACGGAAAAAGATATACGGATAAGGCGGTTTTGATTACCGTAAGCGGAAATATTAAGCCGTTATTTATAGTCAAAAATGTAACAAGCGATTTTTACGGCAGAAAATTTAAGGCTACAAAAACAGAGGGCAGGGTGTTATATGAGGTTGACGAAAAACCGTTCACCGAATATCTTGAGGGAATGGGTATTGATGTAGCTTCGGCGGCAACAGATCCCAATGGTGTGTTTTTCCATTCAAATCCGATTTATGTTGAAAAAGAGATGGAAAACGGAGAGATTCTTGCTTATACAAGAGTTTTGGAAAGTATTGATTTAAAGAACGGAAGCGCTACTATCTATTCAACGGTTCCCAGCTATACAACAATGAGCCTTGTATCTCTGAGGATTGATGATATAGAAAATTCAGCCGCCATGCTTGGTTTAGATGCCGCGAAAATGGTAAAGAAAAATAGAAGCGATGACTATGAATATTCAACAGCTATTTGTATCAGCTGCTTTGGGAGGTATATGACAGCCGCTGCGCAGCATGATGTTGAAACCAAGGCATTGCTTCAGCATATTCCCGCTGAGCTAAATTTAGCCGGCTTCTATTCTTATGGGGAGATTTGCCCAATTACAGCCGGTGAAAAAATGAATAATCTTGTACATAATTGCTCTGTTACTCTGTGTATTTTTTAATTGCAATAAGAAAGATATTTTGTTTGTAATATAAAAATAATATAGAAAATAAGGGGTTTGTGTTATAATTGTTGTATGAAGTTAAATTATGTATTTTATATATCAGTAAAAGTTATTTAAAAGGAGTGGTTAAAATTGAAAAAACTTTTTACAATTATGCTTAGCTTTGTGCTTACAATCGGGGCGGTTGTTCCTATGCAGAATGTATATGCTGCAACCTATGATTGGACTGATGGATACTTTGAGTTTTTGTATAACACAATGAATGATACAAGGGTAAAGGATTTTACCCAATATACGGTTGAAGATTTGAATGCGGACGGTATTCCTGAGCTTATTCTTAAAAACACAAGCATTGCCGACAGCTACAGAATATACCGTTATGAAGGTTCAGCGGTTGTTTATGAAAGGCAATTATCAGCCAGCTCTTTCTACACGGCAGATGGTGGTTATCTGATAATTTCCTACGGGGATGTTGCCGGAACTACTTATATTTATTATGATGCAGACAGGTCAATAACAAATAGTATTCAGCTTTTAAAATCCAGAAGAGGCGCTCAAAACAGCACCGGTGAATGGAGCTGGACTTATTCCTACAAAAATAAAGATGTTTCAAAAGAAGAGTTTGATTCACTTGTAAAAAGTGAACTTTCACCTGCCGGATTTGTATTTTCAGAAATTAATGAAAAGAATATAAGAGAAGAAGTTCTGGTTGGAATGAGTTTTCCTCAAAGCAAAGAACTGCTCTTCTATTCAGGTGAAAAAAATAATGCGGGCACAGATGTAAAAATATCTTTACGCGGCAATTCTGTTGAGAGTAAGGTAAATGGAGAAAGTCTCATTTACGGTCTTTTAATGATAAACGGAGTATTTGTAAATAATGCGTTTCCTATAAATCAAGATGGTTCGACACTTGTTCCGGTTCGCGCCGTTAGTGAAGGCTTAAATGCAAGTGTAGAATGGATTTCAGCTCTTCAGAAAATAAAGATTAATAAATCAGGCATTTCCATTGAAATGTATGTGAATGAAGATTTTGCGATAGTTAACGGCCAGAGAAAACAGTTAAGCGTTGCGCCTACTATTATTAACGGCTCTACATATGTTCCCGTTAGATTTGTAGCGGAAAATCTTGATTGCAATGTTAACTTTGATGGCGGAAAAGGGAGCTTGCTTCCTATTATAAGCATTGATAATAAGCCTGTAGTTGATTATCATGAAATAGAAGAAGATGAAGCGCTGGCAAAGGTTAAGTATATAATCAAAAATGTTGATTGGAGCTGGGGTAAGGGTACGCTTTATCACGCTTACAGGGCTGAAAAGGTATCGCTTAAGTCAGAAGGGCTTATTCTTGACAGGTTCTGGGTAATAAACTTGGATATTAAAGAAGCTCAAAAGATTCTTGTTGATAAATATACAGGGCATGTATATTCAATGTATGAATATGGCAATAGATTCGGAATCAGTATAGGTGTTGAGGCTTTAATTGAAGCTATGCAATATACTTATTAATAAATAAATGTTAGTTGTTAAAATTAATATGTCTAAACATTTTCTATTGTCAAATGGCAATAGAAAATGTTTTTATAAAAGTAAAAGTAAGTGTTTTTTATAATTTATACTCATATGATAAAATGATAATGTATTGAGTTTAAGGAGAGTTAATATGCCGGGCCCAGAATTATCTGACAATAGAAGAACAAGAAAAAAGTCCAGAAAAGCCTCCAAAAACAAAGGCGGATTTGTTGTAGCGATATTAGCAGCAGTGAGCTTAATATGCGTTGCCGCAGCTTTAGCTATCAGTATACCTATGCTGATTACGGATGCAGCTAATGATCCGGATTATCAGCTGCCGGTTGAGCAGGCGAGCGAGGAGCCTAAAGATACCGGCAAAATATTTGCTAATATATTTATTAATAATGTTCATGTAGGAGATCTCACCAAGGCAGAGGCATTGGAAAAAGTTAAAAAAGAAGTGAATTCCAATAAGTTGGAGCAAAACATTACCTTTGTTAATGAAGATGAGAAATTTACATATAAATTAAGTGAACTTGGAGTTAACTTGGATTTTGATACAGCTGTGAACACAGCATTTTTAATAGGGCGAGGCGAAGATAAGTCAAAAAATAATACCGAAATTAAAAAGCTGGAAACGGGGAAAATTGATTTAGAAGCTGCTATTACCTATGATAAAAGCAAAATGAATGCTGCGTTATCAGAACTGGCCGGAAAAGTTAATAAAGAAGCCGCAAATGCAACAATGGAAAGAGTAAATGGCGAATTTGTTATTGTGCCTGAAATAAACGGCGTGCAAATGGATGTTGAACAGCTTGCAGAGGATATTTCAAAGGCCGTTGAAAGCGGCTCAATTGCCGATATTAAAATAGTTGTAAAGGAAACTCTTGCTGAATTTACAGAGCAGATGTTTTTAGAGGCTACTAAACCAATAGGTTCCTTCTATACGGTAATAGCCGGCAGTGAAGCCGGAAGGAATAAGAATTTAGATACGGCTTCAGGCAAAATTAATGATTATGTTGTTTATCCTGATGAGGTTTTTTCCACCAACAAGGTTTTTGGTGAAATGACCAATGAAAACGGATATAGAATGGCTCCCGTTATTGTCGGTGGTGAATTGACCAACGGCATGGGCGGCGGTGTTTGCCAGGTTTCATCTACGCTTTATATGGCACTTCTATACGCTGAGATTGAAATTGTCGAAAGGCAGAACCATTCCCAAAAAGTAGGATATGCAGATTATGGATATGATGCTACTTTAGCCGGAGATTATATAGATTTAAAATTCAAAAACAATACAGGCCATCCGTTGACTATAGAATCTTATATCGAAGGCAATAAGCTATATGTTAATATTTATGGGCATGATGTTCACGAACCCGGCCGAAGGCTTGAGTTCTATAATGTTTTCACAGGGTCTGTAGATGCACCTGGTGAAAGTATAGTTGATGACCCTGAACTGCCTCTTGGTGAAAGGGTTGTAAAAACAACTGCCCGTAACGGCGTAAATTATGACTTATATAAAATTGTATACAACGGCAGTACCGAAATTGAGAGAGAGCATGTTAACACAAGCAAATACAGGGCAAGAGCCGCTGTTGTACATGTAGGAACCGGTGCGGCGGCAGCGGATGCGCCAACAGCTGAAAATGTTCCGCCGGCAGTTGATAGTACAAGTAATAATCCGGAAGCTACACCTGCTCCTGATACTGAAAATACTGTTCCTCCTGCTGAAACTATTCCTGCACCTTCTATGCCGACTGAAATGCCAACGCTTAATCCTCCTAAGGAGATTTATGTGCCAGGCAATATTCAACCGCCTAGCGAGGCGCCTATAATAGCAGATCCGGACTCAGGCTCTACAGAGCCCCCTCCGGTATTACCATAATTATTAAAAGCGGCATATGCCGCTTTTTTTATGTAAAAATCCATATAGTCTATTTTACATTGCCATGCACGCTTTTATTCAAAAATCATATAGTATAAATAAAAGATTTGCAGGTGGTAAAATGATAAAGGCTTTGGATTTTAAGTATAGCGGCATGATTACGGCGCTGTCCGAAAAGCAGTTCAACGCTCATTTGGAGCTATATAAAGGCTATATTTCAAAGGTTAATGAGATTACGGAGAAACTTACAAAAACAGATAATGGCAGTAAAGATGCAAATGCTTCTTACAGCTTATACAGGGGTCTGAAAGAATCTGAGAGCTTTGTTATAGACGGCTGCGTTCTCCATGAGCTTTATTTTGAAAACATAGGCGGATCCAAACAAGCTGCCGGTGAAAAAACGCAGAATATAATTAATAAACAGTTCGGCAGCTTTAAAAACTTTATTGATGATCTGAAAGCCTGCGCTAAATCTGCCCGTGGCTGGTGCATATTCTTATATGAGCCGAGAACGGATTCTTTCAGAAATATAATGCTTGATGCTCACAATGCGGGAAATACGGTTCTCTCTAAGCCGCTTCTGGTTATTGATATGTACGAGCATGCTTATTTTTATGATTATTTGACTGATAAGAGTAAGTATATTGATAATCTTATTGAAAATATAAATTGGAATATTGTTGAAAACAGAGCAGACTATGTTTTGAAACGTCAGTAATAAAATAAAGCCCTTGCTTAGGAGTAAAAGCAAGGGCTTTATAATTTCTATAAAGAATTGATAATATAAAATTATTAGCTGAAAAGCTGTTTTGAAAGGGAAATATATTCTTCAACATCTTTTTTAATAAGCTCTAAGGATGAACGCCAGAAGTTTATATCATTTACATCAATATCAGCCATAAGGGCAACATCGCGGAGGTTATTTGAACCGGTTGCGTTGAGGAGCTTTTTATACTTAGCTGTAAAAGCCTCGCCTTCTTCCAGATATTTGGAATAGAGACCTAAGCTGAACAAATGACCGTAGGCATATGGGAAGTTGTAGAAATTGCGGCTGGCACCGTAATAATGACCTTTAACAATCCACATATACGGATGAATTGTAGTTTCATCAAGGCCCTCGCCATATACTTTTTTATGGGCGTCAATCATGAGATTATTAAGCTCCTTTGCAGAAAGAGAGCCGTTAACTCTGTTTTCAAAAAGCCACGTTTCAAAAGTATATCTTGTGAAAATATCAACTATAACCTGAGTTGCACCCAGCAGAGAATTTTCAAGTATAGCTATTTTTGACAAAGGCTCGCCGGCAAGCTCTTTAAGGGCAGATTCGCAAACGAGAGTTTCACAGAAAGTCGAAGCTGTTTCAGCTATTGGCATAGGATAGTTTTTGTTAAGATAAGATTCATCTTTCAAGCAATGGCCATGATAGCCGTGGCCTAATTCATGAGCCAGAGTAAGCATTGAATCAAAGGAGCCCTCTAAGAAGTTTGACATTATACGGCTTTGTTTAAGCTGCGGAACGCCTGAACAGAAAGCGCCGCCGGATTTTCCTGCGCGGGGCTCAACATCCAGCCATCTGTTTTCAAAAGCATGCTTTGCAAAATTCCCCAGCTCAGGTGCAAAGCCTGTGAATTTGGAAACAATATATTCAGCCGCTTTTTCATAGGACATGGACATGGAAATTTCACCCACAGGTGCGCAGATGTCATAATATTTAAGCGGAGCATTATATCCAAGATTCTTCGCTTTCTGGAGATAATATTTACGAAGCTCCGGCAGATATTCCTGAATGGCTTCAAGCATGGCTTCCAAAGTAGTGCTTTCCATACGGGAGTTTTTAAGTGTCATATCCAGAGGAGAATCGTAACCGCGCAATTTGTACTCTGTAATAACCTCGCCTTTAATGGAATTTAAACATGCGGCAGAAGATACTTCTATTGTTTTTAAAGCGGCAACCTCGGCTTCATAAGCGGCTTTGCGAACGGCAGGGTCACTGTCCTGTGACATATTGCGAACCATAGGCAAAGTAGTTTTTTTACCATCCAAATCTACAACAAGCAGACTGGTCAACTGATTATGAAGCGTGCGCCATGCGCCGGAGCCGGTGTTTCTCATTTTGCTGATGGCAGATTCTTCCTTTTCCGAGAGAACATATTTTGCATGCTCTTTGGCTTCTTCCAAATAAAATTTATGCTCTTTTAAAACAGCGGAGCCTTCTATTAATTCATCTAAATTATCTATGCCCTTTATGAAGTTTATTAAAGCAGTTTCCGGCACAACAAGCCCGGTGGATATGCTTTGATATGTTTCGCTATATTTCTGCGCTGTATGGTTTTCGGAATCCACAGCTGTTAAAAGCCTGCAATATGTGCCTATCATGCTGTAATAGGCAATTTCATTGCTTTTGTTAATAAAAGTTTCCAGCTTTTCTTTGGCACTTTCAGTGGAATTTAAGTTTTCTTTACTCCAGGTGCAAAAATTTTCTATCTCTTTTTTATAATCCTCAATATCCTTTGAAAACTTCGGATCATCAAAGCCTAAATACAATTCATCAAGCGACCATCTCTTATTCATTTTTATCCTCCTGTCATTTTAATAAAGATATATTAATTTATGATATTAATATTATAAACCACAGCGGCAATATTAATCAACATCTATGTTTTGGGTCATTGACTTTAGCATTTGTTTCAAATTATAATTTAGTTACCAAGCGGAAAATAATGCTTGAAGAGTTAGGGGTAAAATATGAATTCTAATTTTAGCATATTTGATATGAATTTAATAATTGAAGCCAGACATATGGATCCTCACAGTATTTTAGGGCTGCATGAAATTGATTTTGAAGGCAAAAAGGTATTGATTGCAAGAGTTTTTATACCTGAAGCTAAAGAGGTTTATTGTGAAGATATTAAAAACAGCTATAAATATAAACTTGAAAAAGCGCATAATTCAGGTTTTTTTGAAGGTATTATAAATGGCCGTTCCAACTGGTTTAAATATATGCTGCATATTGAAAATAATGACGGGCATAAATGGAGCATATATGACCCTTATTCTTTTGCGCCTACAATATCGGAATACGATATTTATCTTTTTAAAAGAGGCACTCATTATGAAATATATGAAAGGCTTGGCGCTCATTTGTCTGAGGTTGACGGTGTAACAGGAGCGAGATTCGGACTGTGGGCACCCAATGCTGCACGTGTAAGCGTTATCGGCGATTTCAATATGTGGGATGGCAGGCGCCACGCTATGCGCAATCTCAACAAATCCGGCATTTGGGAAATATTTATACCTGATATTCGAGAGCTGGATAAATATAAGTTTGAAATAAGGGATATAAACGGCAAAGTATTTGAGAAAAGCGATCCTTACGGTAATTTCTTCGAGCTTAGGCCAAGCTCTGCAAATCTCGTTTATAACTTGGCGGATAAATATAAATGGACGGATGAAAAATGGCTGAAAAAAAGAGCTGAGTTTGATCCGTTTCGCAGCCCTGTAAATATTTACGAGGTGCATTTAGGCGGATGGAAGAGGGTAGAGGGCGATAATTACCGTTTCTTAAGCTATGTTGAGCTGGCAGACCAGCTAATTCCTTATGCTAAGGAAATGGGCTATACACATATAGAGCTTATGCCGGTTACAGAATACCCTTTTGACGGCTCATGGGGCTATCAGGTTACAGGATATTTTGCACCTACAAGCCGTTATGGAAACCCTGCTGAATTTATGTATTTTGCAGACAAATGCCATGAAGCCGGTCTGGGGATTATACTTGACTGGGTTCCTGCGCATTTCCCGAAAGATGCCAACGGGCTCGGACGCTTTGACGGCACGGCTCTCTATGAACATGAAAACCCTATGCGGGGCGAGCACCCTGACTGGGGAACATATATATTCAACTACGGGAGAAATGAAGTCAGAAATTTCCTAATTGCCAGCGCTCTATTCTGGATTGAAGTGCTCCATATAGACGGGCTTAGGGTGGATGCGGTGGCCAGTATGCTTTATCTCGATTACGGCGCCAATAGGAAGGATTATATTCCCAACAAATACGGCGGCAGGGAAGATTATGATGCCGTTGAGTTCATAAAGCATTTAAATTCAATAATCCTAAATAGAAACCCCAATATACTTATGGTTGCGGAGGAATCAACCTCTTGGCCGGGTGTTACCAGACCGCCTGAAACTGAAGGTTTAGGCTTTATTTACAAATGGAATCTCGGCTGGATGAATGACTTTTTGAAATATATGTCAAAAGATCCTATTGACAGAAAATATTTCAATAACAACATCACTTTCAGCATGATGTATAATTACAGCGAAAATTATATTCTGCCGTTTTCCCATGATGAAGTGGTTCATGGCAAAAAATCTCTTATAAACAAAATGCCCGGTGATATTTGGCAGAAATGCGCAAATTTAAGACTTGCATATCTTTTCATGTTCGGGCACCCGGGTAAAAAGCTGCTGTTTATGGGCGGAGAATACGGGCAATTCCGCGAATGGACAGAGGCGGAAAGTTTGGAATGGTTCATGTTAGGCTATGAGCAGCACAGGCAGGTTAAGGATTATGTGCAAGCCCTAAACCATTTCTATTTAGATAACAACAGCCTCTGGTACAACGATTTTAACTATATGGGATTTGAATGGATAAATTGCGAAAGAGCAGACATCAGCGTTATCAGCTTTATACGCCGCGGCTCTAAAGAAGGGGAGCTGCTCCTTTTCGCTCTTAATTTCACTCCTGTTGTGAGGGAAGATTTCCGCATTGGTGTAACACACAAAGGTGTTTATCGGGAGGTTTTGAATACCGATGATGAAAAATTCGGTGGCTCGGGAGTTTTGAATACAGGCGAGATTAAAAGCCAGCCTGTGGAATTTGATAATAGAGAGGACAGCATTGTTATTACCCTGCCGCCGCTGGGCGGGGTGGTGCTTAAGTTTGAGGGGAAGAAAGGGAAAAACAAGTAAGATGCACTTTAGTAAGGGCAAGTAGGCAGGGGAATGGTATGTTGTTATATGGATATGTAGCAGAGCTTTGCAAGATATCAGAATGATAATGTGGGGGGGGTATATGAATAAGTTATTGAATGAGGCAAATCGATTATTGATGAATATGAATGTTGATTATGCTTTTTGCGGCGGATATGCAATTGAACTCTTTTTAGATAGAGAACTTCGAGCGCATTGTGACATTGATGTTTCTGTTTATTGGGAGGATCGCGATTTTATTATTGAGTATATGAAAAATAACAACTGGAAAGTTTATGAGGCGTGCGGAAATGGGGCTGTACATCAAATAGTTGACATAAATGATCAGTTGAAAATTAAACGCAATATTTTTTGTATAAGGGATAACTGCAAGTTTGTGAAACTTAAACCTAAATCTGAAAAAGACATGTATATTATCGATTTCTACGATGAGGGACAAGCGAAGTTTGATTTTGTTGAATTTTTATTCAACAATAAAACAAAAACGGACTTTTGTTATGCCCGAAATATAGAAATAATTCTGCCGTTGTCCAAAGCGAAATGTTTCAATGCTGACATTCCATATTTAACTCCTGAAATCGTACTGCTGTATAAGTCAACAGATATTATACGAGAAGATAATCATGTGGATTTTGAAGCGGCAATGGTTGAAATGTCAAAGGCACAGAAACAATGGTTGAAAAGTGCTTTAATCACGGTGAATCCATTTGGGCATCCATGGATTGAGTATTGTGGATAGTTTTGTATTTGTCTGGGTTTGATGTACAGATTAAATGAGTTTTGTAATCTGAAGGGCATATGAAAATAAAAAAAGCGGCTCTCGCCGCTTTTTTTCATACCCTAAATCTCAATCATTTTATATGGTTTAAGTAAATCTTCCAGCTTATCTCTTTCTCTTACCAATACGGCCTGTCCGTTTTCTCTGATTAAAACTTCCGCGCAGCGCAGTCGGTTGTTGTAGTTTGAGCTCATTACAAAGCCGTAGGCTCCTGCATCTAAAACGCCGATTATGTCACCTTCCAATATTTCAGGCAGCATACGGTTTTTGGCTATAATATCACCGGTTTCGCAAATATTGCCGACTATGGATACCTCTTCAGTTTTGCCTGTGTTTTCACCCGATTGCCTGTAAATTTCCACTTCATGGTGGGAATCATACATAACAGGTCTCGCAAGAACATTGAAGCCTAAATCTGTCCCGATATATTTTGAATTTCCATTATATTTTACAGCGTGAACTTGACCTAGGAGAACGCCGCTTTCAGCTGAAAGGTATCTGCCGGGCTCTATTTTCAAAGTAACCTCTTTGCCGTAGCCTTTTACGAATTCATGAATGAATTTATCGAGAACCTCACCTGAAGATTTCAAATCCATACGCGCTTCTCCCTCTTGTTTCTTGTAAGGGATACCGAAGCCGCCGCCCAAATCAATAAATTCTATATCGTCAAAGTTTTTAGCGATGCCTAAAAGATTTGAAGCACTTTCGGTATAAGGGGTTGCATCCATGAATAAAGAGCCTATATGCTGGTTTATACCTACGAGCTTGAGGTTATATTTTTTAAGAAGCTCCTTCACTTGCGGAATATACTCGGCATTAACGCCGAATTTAGTATTTTTGCCGCCTGTTATAACCTTTTCATGATGGCCTGCGCCAATGCCGGGGTTAAAACGTACAGCAACCTTGCCGCCATTATTTATTTTGCCGAACTGCTCCAATTGAGATACAGAGTCAACGCTGGTTATAATATCTCTGTCTATGGCAAATTTCATTTCTTCTTCCGAAACATTGTTGCTGATATAAAGAATATTTTCAGGTTTAAAGCCTGCCGCAAGCTCGGCCTGAATTTCACCGGGGCTCATGGCATCAACATTAAGACCCTCATCATTTATAATTTGAAGAAAGGCGAGATTTGTATTGGCTTTAGCCGAATAGTTTACTTTGAAATTCTTATATGAAACCAGATTTTTCATCTCTCTGGCTCTTTGGCGAATAATGGATTCATTGTAAACATAAAGAGGGGAGCCGTGTTCTTCCACAAGAGTAAAAGGATTTACATTGCCGAAAAAATTACATTCATCTGTGACTTTAGAATTGAGTTTTATCATTAAATTTCCTCCATTTAAACATATTGCATTTTTATAAATAAATATGTTATATTTTATCGCTTATTAGTATAAGCTAACACAGGCAAAATTACAAATATATTTTTTTTATATTTTCAATTTTTGCACTCATGTTTTGCAATAACAGGTCACAAAGCACAATTGCAGTCATAGCTTCAATAACAACTACCGCACGTGGAGCAATAACAGGATCGTGGCGGCCGGATATGGTTTTTGTAACAATATTGCCGGATTTATCTATACTTTGCTGCTCTATGCTTATGGACGGAGGCGGTTTTATCGCTACATTGAACACAAGGTCGCTCCCGTCTGACATGCCGCCTAAAATGCCGCCTGCGTTATTGCTTTCTTTATAAACAAGCCCACCAACGGTGGTAAAGGGATCATTATTAATGCTTCCCTTTGAATATGCAGACCCAAACCCTGCGCCAAATTCAATAGCTTTAACAGCGCCTATGGACATAATGGCCTTTGAAATTTCCGCATCCAGTTTTGAAAAAACAGGCTCGCCCAATCCAACGGGCAATGGTGCTCCGTAAACGCGGCACTGGCAAACGCTGCCTGTAGAATCACCGCTTTTTATAAGCTCTTCAAGATAGGCTTCAGCTTTTTTTGCCGTTTCATCATCAGGCATGACGAGTGGGTTGTAGGCGGGTTTATGTGGATTAAACCTTTCCGGTTCTACGGCAATGTCACCGATACATACAGTGTAAGCCTGCACATAAATGCCTACGGTTTCCAATATTTTCCTTGCGATTGCGCCGCCTGCTACACGTGCAGCCGTTTCTCTGCCTGAGGAGCGCCCGCCGCCGCGGTAATCTCTGCGGCCGTATTTCATATCATAAGTATAATCAGCGTGAGAAGGGCGGTAAAATTCAGCAATATCTGTGTAATCTCTTTCAATTTGATTTTCATTTGGAATTATAATTGAAATCGGTGTGCCTGTGGTTTTGCCTTCAAATACGCCTGATAATATTTCACATTGGTCAGCTTCTGTTCTTTTTGATGAATATTTGCTTGCACCCGGCTTTCGCCTGTCTAAATCTTTTTGAATATCCTCTTCGCAGAGGAAAAGCCCTGCCGGGCAACCGTCAATAACGGCGCCTATTGCTTTGCCATGGCTTTCTCCGAATGTGGTTAAAGAAAATATTTTACCTATAGTTGAGCCGGACATAATTAACCTCCGCTTTTTCATATACAACAATAAACCTATAAGAACATTTTTCGCTAAAATTATATAAATTTTATCAGAGTACAGGTAAGTATACAATAGAAAACAGGTAATTTTCAAATATTGTTTAAAAATTCAATGGGTAGTGCTATAATAGATTTTACCGTATAATCGAATATATGGATATTTGAAATTTTTTGGTGATTTTGTGGATATAATCAGCAGTGCGCAAAATAATCTGGTTAAAAAGCTCAAACTTCTTTCCACAAGAAAGGGAAGGAAGCGCTTTGGTGAGTTCATTGTTGAAGGAGCTAAATTTGTCTCCTGCATAAGCGGAGATTGGGAGATTCAAGGAATATTCGTTTCGGAAACCTTTTATAATTCTCCGGAATATTCTATCTTTAGTACTGGCAATCCTGTTGTTATGAAAGACAGTGTTTTTTCGCAAATTTGCGATACAGTAACTCCTCAGGGTATATTAGCCGTTGTGAAAACAAAGGAATTTCTTCCGGAAGAATTATGTAGCGGTGAAAATCCGTTTATATTAATCGCCTGTAATCTGCAAGACCCCGGAAATTTGGGAACGCTTATAAGAACGGCAGATGCCGCAGGCGCAAGCGGCGTAATGGTATCGAAGGACAGTGCAGATATTTTCAGCCCCAAGGTTGTCCGCTCCACAGCCGGTTCTTTATTTAATATTCCCGTTGCTACTTGTGATGTTGAATATGCCATAGGGGAATTGAAGCAAAAAAACATTAATATAATCGCAACGGATTTATCGGCTGAAAGTGCGCCTTATGAAATTGATTTAACCAATCCCCTTGCCATCCTGATAGGCAATGAGGCCAATGGCATTTCTCAAGAATTGCTTAAACTTGCGGATTTTAAAACTAAGCTGCCCATGATAGGCAAGGCGGAGTCTTTAAACGCATCTGTAGCCAGCGGAGTTCTTATGTATGAGGTTTTAAGGCAGAGAAGGGGATAGATGGCATAAAATAAGTTTACTGTGTTATCTTTACAAAAATATATTATAATATTAATAAGTATATAAAAAGAAAGGGAAGATAAAATGAGCAATTTACCTTTAGTAACAATCGAAATGGAAGACGGCAGTATTATCAAAGCGGAGCTTTATCCGGAAATAGCCCCAAATACGGTTAATAATTTCATAAGCCTTATAAACAAAGGCTTTTACAATGGGCTGATATTCCACAGAGTAATCCCCGGATTTATGATACAGGGCGGCTGTCCCGAAGGCGTTGGTATAGGCGGCCCGGGATACCATATTAAAGGCGAGTTTGCAATAAACGGCTTTGAAAACGGCCTTCTCCATGATAAAGGTGTACTTTCCATGGCGAGAGCAGGCCACCCTGATTCAGCCGGAAGTCAATTTTTTATTATGCACGAAAGATCACCTCATTTAGACGGCTCATATGCCGCTTTCGGCAAAGTAATTGAAGGCTTAGACGTTGTAGATAGAATCGCTGCAACTCCAACAAGTTTTTCGGACAAGCCGGTAAATGATGTGGTTATGAAGCAAGTCAGCATTGATACTTTCGGGGTGGAATATCCGGGACCGAAGGAATCAGGGATATAATTGTATTTAAATAAAATGAAAGCGATAATTTAGTGTTCATTCTAAATTATCGCTTTTTTATGAGTAAAAGGTTGTTGTTTATTAATTGCAGCAGCTATTCCCCAATACCGCTTACAGCGGCGCCGATTGCTCCCGCAAAAGGCGATTTTTCATTTGTAATAACCTCAAAGCCTGTAACCTCAGATATAATTTCAACAATTTTCTTAGAACGGGATAATCCGCCTGTCATTAAAAGAATATCATTTTTTTGAAGCTGCAATTTTGAGAGCACCCCTTGGATGCGTATTGCAATTGAGCGCAGAACGCCGTTAATAACCAGTTCTCTGGGTGTGCTTGCAGACATGAGGCCGATGATTTCCGATTCGGCAAATACTGTGCACATGCTGTTAATATGAACAAAATCCTTTGTGTTAAGGAAAATGTCCAGCTCATCTATGGGAATGTCAAGTGTGTTGCAGGCCATGTCCAGAAAGCGGCCCGTTCCTGCTGCGCATTTGTCATTCATATGAAAATTCATTACCTTGCCATTCTTTGTTTTTATAACCTTGCTGTCTTGGCCGCCTATATCTATAATGCCGGATATTTCAGGCTCCAGATAGAATCCCCCCAGAGAGTGAGCGGTGATCTCAGTTAAAGTTTTATGGGCAAAGGTGATACTTTCCCTTCCGTAGCCTGTGGTTATTATTTTGCAGGTTGATTTATTGATATTATTGTTGTCAATTAAATAATCCGTTACATTCATTGCAATTTTTTCCGGCTGCCAGCCGGATTTTACAATTGTTTTGTCAATCAAATTGCCTTCTGAAAATAGAACGGCCTTGCAATATGTCGAGCCGGAATCTATGCCTATTATATATTTGTCCATTTGCATTATCCTTTAAAGCATTTCAATAAAAGCGGCAGCTCTTGTACGAATTTGCGCAACATCAGACATGGAAAAATCTGTTTCTATGCTCATGAACGGAATACCCATGTTTTCACAAACTCGCCTGATCTGATATGTTTCCACATTATATGTATGGCAGGCTTGAAGATTAACTTCAATAACACCGTCTGCTTTGAAGCGCTTGCATAAATCTTCCAAAAGCTCATAGCGTTTATTGTCAGGGCTCATTACAGAACAGCCTATATTTAAGTAACGCTCGGCAATTGCTTCATAGGGGTCTTTGTTTTCATCTACCAGTTCTTCAACTGCTTTTGCTCCCGTGCAATTTTCATAGGCTACTACAACTCCGCCGACTTCTTCTATAGTGCTGACGGTTTTATCCATGGTTCCTCCCATGGGGCAGCCTGTTATTATAATGCGCTTTGCGCTCTCTTTCACAGGCCTTGCGCCTTCGTTATATTCTGAGAGGATTTTTGCGGTGGTATTTTTGATCGTTTCTATTTTTTTATACTTATCAAACATAAATTGGACGCCGTTAAGCACCTTAATCTGGTCATAGCCTGTCATAGGCGGAGGATCCATCTGTGCAATGCTGTAAAACTCTTTCAATGCTTCTCTTTCTTTATTTTTGAGTTTAATGGCGTCTTTTAACGCTTCTTCAGTTATTTCAACATCCAATACCTCTTCTATTTTTTCTTTTAGGAGCTTAACTTCTTCAACCCATACTTTTCCGGATGCTTCGCTGTCTTGTTTATGAGGAAGAGTCATAACATGAGTGTTTTTAATTTCAGCCAAAAGCTCATACATTTTCTTCTTACCATCACAGGTGGTTTCGCCTATAACAATGTCGCTGAAATACATATAAGGGCATTTTTCGCTTTTTGCAAAGCCGTAGCTGGCCTTAATTAAAGGGCAGAGATTGCGCGGCAAAACGGCTTCCGCCTCTGGTATTGTTTCTTCACTGGTTGAACAAAGCCCTACAGGTACGGCATCAGCCGCTAAGAATATTTCAACGGGGGTATATGTGCAAAACGTACCCACAACTTTTTTTCCCTGATCTTTTAGTTCCTTCATTGCTATAAAGCCTTGTTTTCTCGCATCGGAAAAGGTTTCAAATATTTCCGGCAATGTATTTTGATTCACTTAAAAATCCCCCTTAAACTTAATAATGCTTAAAGCATTTTGATAATAATATTATAAAGTAAATATTTGTTTACAAAAAGCCTTCTGCCATTGGAGTTTTAAATAGATTAAAGGGTTAAAAATAAGAATTTTAAATACATGCAAGCGATAAAAGGGTTTTGAATAGATTCCTACACTCGGCGAATAAATAAAAGCCTGACTTCAGCATGCTTAAACAGGCTGTGGCTATGCCGTATAATCATCAGTATTTATTTAAAATGCAATTATGCAAAATCTCCTTTTTTGACTATGCTGTTGCGGGATCGGCGAACCGCGGATACGCTAACCAGAAATCAGCTTACAGAGCCGGAGCAAAGTAATAAAACGGCTGCTCAAAAAGCTATGAATTTACTGATTTCTCTATTCGGATACATTGCAAAATCTATTGAAAACTGATATAATACATCATAAACAATAAACAAAAAATAACCTATTTTAGAAGTTTTTAAAATTACAAGGAGGACAAAATGCAGCTAAAAATTACAGGCGATTTTATCGACAAAACAGCAGAAAACTATGGAAACAACTATGTAGGCGGATATGCCTACAGCCAAACGCTCTCTCTTATGAAAACATATGTATTATTGGCAAATGATGATGAAATCATCGCCGTTGCTTTAGGTATGTCCGGAGAAGCCAAAACTGATATACGCTATAAATATGCTCAGCTTGATAGTTTTGCTTTTAAAGATGGGATATTAGCTAATAAAGTGGTAATTAAACCCGCCGGAGGTAAGAAGCTCGAGCTGACTGTACCTAAAAACACTGCCGGTATATCAGACTATCAGCGCAAATTAAGTGAGTTTCTTAAAAACAAATCAAAATAATTAAACCCTGATTTATCATAATAGCTTTTGACGAGTATTATATTTATTTGCATAGCTATGTTTAAGAGCCTCAAAATGGTTCATTGAATCCATGGCAGCCGTTAAAAAAGGCCTTTTGCCTATGCATATAACCAAAAATAGCTCAGATTGACAATGCTGTAATTAGTATATAAAATGATAATAGACATGAAGCTGAGCAATAGCATGCCTGTGATTTGCAGCAACAAGTNAANGAGGAA
>JGI994J12354_10001618_pt1 | contig 22702 bp, 27 predicted proteins | sample IntmicLarv3ML3BL_FD_12354 | JGI IMG/M metagenome (IMG submission 12354) | reverse complement strand
TGTTGTAAGTAGACTTTCGCTATAACTTATATTATGAGTGACTCTAGATTATATGGTTCCATTCTCTTTTCCTCCATCCTTAATAGTGATTGTAGGAATTGATATTGACACGGTTGATACTGCACGATAAACGCACATTCGCCACTAAAGTGCAGACAAATCATACACCTTAATTGAAAGTAGTCCGGTAACCCTATAGTTAATTTGAATGTACACCTTAATTTGTTTGTTGTCAACTATATATCTGCACCTATTTTGGACTTCTAGTCAAATTGAAATTCTCAAAAGGCTATTCATTAATTTTGAATCTTACTTCGACTTGATATAGAGAACATTAGCAACCAATAATCTCTATATTGGTTTCTTTTTCGTAACTGTATTATTGACTTATTTATATCCTATTACAAGTACAAAAAAAGGTAACCAAGCGAATGCCTAATTACCTTAAAATCCCTAAATTATTTTGTTTTACAGATTTTCGCGTGAACGCTTGTCATCCTCTGGAACAATGAATGTTAGTACAACTCTTGCTTTGTCTTCGCAGATTTTACAAAGTTCAGTAATATTCTTTAGTTCTCTTGCTTGAGCAACTGTACCTTCAAATATTTCAGTAGTTACATCTTTATTAATCGTGTAACAATCAGAATATAGATGATACTTTGTACCAGATTTAGTCCAGTAAACATGGTTGGTTCCCATCAATTCTTCAACTAAAGCAGTTTGTTCGGTATATTGTTCAATTGATGCTGGGTTAAAATCAATCCCGAAATAACCAGCAACCAATAATGCGATAATCGCAACTATTCCCACAATACCCTTGTCTTTGCCTTTTAAGTCTTTGTTAGTGAAAATTAAAACGATTAGCGGTAAAAATGCAATAATCGCAATAATTAACCCAAGTTGGTTTTGAACAAAGAATCTGAATCCGTCTTTTTCTGAGGCTGGATCTAGCCTGTTAGCTTTTTGCCATAATTGAGAACCAATAATAGCAAAAATCATGTCGACAACGATTAACGCAATCATTATAGCGATATTAATTGGTGGCTTTTTTAGTAGATAGATAGCTCCAACTTCACAACCGATTGCGATAACCCAAAGTAAAACTGAAATTAATCTAAATTGACCCGCTTTTTTCTTGCTTTCTGGAGTAGGGGCAAAAGTTTTCTTTGGTTGTTGAGATTGGTCGTCACTCTCAACCTTGATGATTTTTTTGTTTGTCATATTATTCTCCTTTAAAATATAGGTATTTCGCTAGACATATACCTAGGTATACTATATCACAACCTTGATAATTATCTACTAAAATACTGGATAAAATTAATCAACCCTGTTTGAAAGTAAATATTTTAGGTTTGTTCAAGCGTTCAAATGATTCAACAGTAATTTACAAAATAATCATTTTTCAGCGACACATTTTAGCACAAATTCATGAAGTAGTTTCTTAGGATATTCTCTCTTATATTTTTACTTAAAAAGTCATTATAAAACACCCGAATTTCAACTCATTGCTCATATAAAAGTTGTGGGGTTGTTTTTGTAGTATTATGTTATAATCAACTCATGAAAGGTGGATTTATAATGAAAAAATTCCTTACTATTATGCTGACTTTAGTTTTTATTTTTGGTTTATTTGCTTGTGATAACAACAATAACCCTGAACCGCCTGTAAACACAGACCCTCCTCTAACCGCATGCGAAACCAACGACGAATTTGCCGACTATATCATTCAAATTTATAAAGATGTTGCAGCAAATGATTCGCTTTATAAAAGCCTTATCGGAGATACATCTGCCCCTAAGGTAACAGTTGAGGAAGTGGAACAAACTACAGCACAGTGGAAAGAAGTAATTAAGAATAGCCTTTCAAACCCTGATGTAGTCATCGATGTTCATGAAGAAAATGGACGCAAGACTTATACGTTTAACTCTGAAAAAATACTTAATATCAATGGAGTCGGCACACACATGGGAGCAGGATTTCCTAGTTATTTGACTATGGAAGGGGAAAAAATGCTATCAAAATTTGTTTGTGAACTTGGCCAATAATCAAAAACAGAGGTGAAATTTAACTACACCTCTTTTTTTTATGTCAGTTCCTTTAATACTGCTATTGATATAATCAACCCTACTGGATAATAACCTTATGTTTTTTGTGTCTGCATCTTTGCCAAACTAGTGGTACCTTAACAAGATTTATTTAAAATCCATTTTCAACTTACATACAAAAAAACATCCTCTTTCGAAGATGCTTTTGTAATTAATTCTAGTACAATTTTTTTCCTAGTAGTTTTCTGCTTTTAGTTCAAAGTAAGCTTGTGGATGAGCACATACTGGGCAGATAGTTGGCGCTTCTTTTGCAATATGGATATGTCCGCAGTTTGCGCACTTCCAAACAACAACATCATCTCTAACGAATACTTTTCCTTCATTAATATTCTTAAGGAAAGTTAAGTATCTTTCTTCATGCTCTTTTTCAACTGCTGCAACGCCATCGAATAGTACAGCGATATTTTCGAAACCTTCTTCTCTAGCATCTTTAGCCATTCTTGCATACATTTCTGTCCATTCGTCATTTTCGCCATTTGCAGCTGCTTGTAAATTCTCAACAGTAGTCCCAACGCCGTCGTTTAGTAGCTTGAACCATAACTCTGCATGTTCTTTTTCATTTGCTGCTGTTTCAGTGAAGATATCAGAGATTTGAACATATCCTTCTTTCTTAGCTTTACTAGCGAAGAAAGTATACTTGTTTCTAGCCATTGATTCTCCCGCAAATGCTTCCCATAGATTCTTTTCTGTTTTAGTTCCTGATAATTTTTTTGACATTTTTTGCTCCTTCTTTCCTACCACAATTTTGGCAAATTCCTTCCACAATCACATGATAACCATTCATCTGAAATCCTTGTAATTCTTTGATTTTTTGTTCCAATCCCTCAATCACAATATCTACATCGAATATCTTACCACAACAGTTACAAACTGCGTGATTATGTTCGCTATCATCAGCATCGTATCTCTTCACTCCATTTGGCAAGATAAGTTCTTTTAGTTCCCCTTCTTTAACCAACTCGTGAAGATTTCGATAGACAGTGCTCAAACTAGCAGTAGAGTTTTCTTCTTTAACTAAACTGTAGATTTCTTCCGCTGTAGGATGAACACCAATAACTGATGCAGCTTTTCTGATTTCTTCTCTTTGTTTTGAATAGTTTCTTCTCATAATTTACTACTCCTTTCAAAATAGAAATCATTTCTATTTTTATTCTATCACTTTTATAATTATTGTCAATATGTTTATTCAACAAAAAAGAAATATTGCGACATATTTCTTTTTCATCATTGTATTTACTAGCCACTATTTCTTTTTTCCTCTTACTTCTTTAGAAAGGAATCTTCCAACAGCAAGTGATATAACCAAGTTAACTACCCTTGCTATTCCAGTAATTGTAATATACTCTTGAGTGCCCGGGGTGTATAAACCTCCAAATCCAATTGCTGCAACAATACTAATAATTAGCATACAACCAATAGCTGCAATAATATTAAATCTTTCAGTAAACTTCATTTTTCGTCCTCTATCTTTCTGTTGTTTTTCATAAAATCCCAGCGTTGATCCATTTCTTCTTTGAAGAAACTAGCAATTTTCTGCAATCCTTGGACAACGCTTTCCTCATTTTCTAAACCCAAATCCTCTACACAGGCATTAACCAAACGGTTATGAAACTCTTTGTGAATCTCCAGCACTTCATTAGCTAATGCTGTTAAATGTAAATGTACTACTCTTTTGTCTTTCGATGCTTGGTTTTTTGTTAAGTACCCTTTGTGTACTAGTCTATTTACCCCAACTGTCAAAGTTCCCGCAGTTACACCTTGAAGTTTAGCTACTTCACTCATGGTTTTGGTAACACTTTTACTAACATTCTCCAAAATATGTATTTCCGTTACCGAAGTTTTAACTCCAAGTTGTTTTAAGTATCTTTCTTCAAGTGGTAGAATATGATTGAAAATTTCTACCAATAACTCATTGACAGTGGCTCTTGCATCTATTCCATCTTTCATAAATTTTCTCCATCATTAATATAACAAATGTATATCATAGAATTGTTCGTTTGACCACTGGAATAAATTTAGCACTTTTGTTTAAATCACCCCTTTTGTTGTTTTATTAATATTACCATTAAACAGGTAAGTAGTCACCAGTAAAGGGAAGTTTTTCTGCTACTGTTTTTGAAACAACAATATTTTTTCACTTACAATTCTATTGTACTATCCCCTTTTTTATCAGCGTATGTGCAATACCATCATCGTTATTTGATAGCGTTGTTTCATCGGCTATTTTTAAGAGTTCTTCACATGAATTGGCCATAGCCACTCCACATCCTGAAAACTCAACCATTGAACAGTCGTTTTGAGCATCACCAAAAGCAATAACCTCTTCACTCGTCAATCCCAATAAGCGGCAAGTTTCGCTTAACGAATCTGCTTTATTTACCCCTTTCATCGTCACTTCTAAGTAAAATGGCGCAGAGAGTATAAACGAAAACTGTTGCTCATAACCGCTTTTGATATCATCAATTATTGGCACCAGAATTTCATGTGGTGCCGCAATTAACACCTTAGCTGGGTTATATTTACTGCTAGCAAGCTCATCCGCAATATTGGAAACTACATATGGTTCTAGACTGTTGGTAGTATATTCATATTTGACGTTAAAACCTTCAATATCCTTAACAAACATCCTTTTGCCATCATCAATAAAAGTAACTACTTCAAATTGTTCTAACTTTCTTGCAAACTCTACCGCAATACTATTGGTGATTGAAAATTCCACTAAATTGTTGCCTGCCATATCACTTACTCTAGCACCATTATATCCTAACAATAACCCATCGTATTTATCCATTTCTAACTCCAACGCAAACCCCATCAAACCAGCAATCGGCCTTCCAGAAGCTAATATAACTCGACAACCTTTTTTTTGTGCAGCGATTAGGGCTGCTTTAGTTTTAGGAGTTATTATTTTGTCATCATTAAGTAGAGTTCCATCAATATCTAAAGCAATTAGTTTGTACATTGTTTTCTCCTTCAATAAATATTTAGTAGTGTTGATTTAATTATAGCATAATAAAATTATTACATACTTCCGCAAATTATTTGACTTTACACTTGTATAGTGTTACGATACTTTCGTTATAAGAGTTACAATTTAAGTATAATACCTTTTGTTATTAGATTAGACTGTACTAAAACTTATTCTAGACAGGAGAAACAATTATGGAATCAGGAAAAGTAAAATTCTTCAACGCTACTAAAGGCTTCGGCTTCATTATCGTTGATGGAACAAACGAAGAAATTTTCGTCCACTATTCAGCAATCTTATCAGATGGTTACAAAACCCTTGACGAAGGTCAAGCAGTATCATTTGACATCGTTGATGATACTCGTGGAAAAAAGGCTGAAAACGTTACTGTACTTTAAGGTCAAATTAAGAGCTTCGGCTCTTTTTTTTTGCAAATTACTTGACAAATTAAGGTACCTAAGTATAATAACGTTAGGTACCTTATCATTATGAACAAGAAAGGAGAACAGATATGGAAAACAAACAAAGTATTATGGACACAATTCTACAATTATCAAGAGCAACTCGCCGTCGCCATGGAAAAGGACGCGATGTATCACATGGCGCATTTAAAATCATGCAAATATTAGTTGACAATTCAGCGCTACGCACCAGCGATTTAGCTGAGGCATTGGATATCCGCCCTTCCTCCTTGACTGAGAAGTTAACAAGGATGGAGCAACATGACTTAATAAGTCGTGAAAAGGATAGCAATGATTCTCGGATAATTTTAGTTTCGTTAACGGAAAAAGGAAAGAATTTGTTAGTGACACGTAAAAAGAATTACGAAGAAACAACTGAAAAACTACAGAATGTATTAACTGAATCCGAACAAATTGAATTTGCTAGAATATCAGAGAAATTAATAGATTTCTTTGAAAAACAAAACCCTCATACACATCACCACAGAAGGAATGACTTATAATGCGGGGCGCTAAGGGGTTTAGATATGCTGATGAGGAGGAAATAAAAAATCGGCCCAAGGTAACTAAAGAATTGCTGGTTCGCATTTTTTCTTACCTCAAACCATATTTACCGAGATTATTGTTAGCATTACTTACTATTGTTGTTATTGCGATTTTAGATGTAATGCCAGCAACCTTAAGTGGAAGAATTATTGATGAAGGTTTTATCGGCAAAGATTTCAACTTATTAGTTAGGCTTATTTTGTTAGCGATTATTATTATGTTTACTTCAAGCTTATTGAGTGTTTTCGAGAATTATTTGAATGTATGGATTTCGCAACGTATTGGAAATGATATGAAAGATAAAATGTATGCTCATCTACAACAAATGTCTCAATCCTTTTTCACAACAAATAAACAAGGAGACATTATCACTAGAATGACTAGTGATATCACTGGAGCACAAGGAGTTATTTCTAGTACCCTAACCAGTACAATCTCAAGTGTCGCTGTTCTAATAACATCAATTGTAGCAATGGTACAAAAAAACTGGCTTTTAGCGGTAGTTGGAATTTCTATTCTACCATTATTTATTCTACCGACTAAATCGGTAGGTAAAAAACGTTGGTCATTGACACTAGCATCTCAAATCAAGCGAGATGAAATCAATCAAATTCTAGATGAGACCTTAAGCGTTAGTGGCCAAAATTTAGTGAAAGTATTTACTAATGAGGAACATGAATATGAGCGTTATGCTACTATTAATGAAGAAATTCTTAAGCTTAATATCAAAGAAAGTATGGCTGGTAGATGGTTTAGAATGGCAATTAGCACTTTCACAAATATGGGCCCTATGTTGATTTACTTAATCGGGGGAATTCTAATATTACAACTAAATACTACTTCATTAACTGTTGGCGATGTAACAGTTATGGTTACGTTACTAACTAGAATGTATCGCCCAGTTAGCTCATTACTTAGCATTCAAGTTGACTTCTTTAGGGGGTTAGCACTATTTACTAGAATATTCGAATATTTTGATATGCCTATTGAGATTCAAAGCAAGGAAGATGCTATTAAATTGGCAAATATCAAAGGTAATCTAGATTTCAGCAAAGTTGACTTTGGTTACAATAGAGACAAGCAGATTCTTAAAAATATTACTTTCAAAGTACCTGCTAAAAGTGTAACTGCTATTGTTGGACCATCAGGTTCTGGTAAAACTACCATCACTAATCTTTTAATGAGATTATATGATGTTGGTAGTGGCAGCATTAAGATTGATGGTATTGATATTAGGGATATTGAAGTAAAAAACTTACGAGAAAACATTGGCATGGTAACACAGGAATCGTATTTATTTAATGGCACAATTAGAGACAATCTTCTTTATGCAAAGATGGATGCTACCGAAGAAGAGTTAATTCATGCTTGTAAGGAAGTCAATATTTATCAATTAGTCAGCAGTTTGCCTGAAGGGTTAGATACGATTGTGGGCAATCGCGGCGTGAAACTATCAGGTGGCGAAAAACAGCGCTTATCAATTGCTAGAGTTATTCTTAAAAACCCTCAAATCATTATTTTTGATGAAGCAACTTCATCATTAGATTCTATTTCTGAAAACTTAATCCAAGAAGCTATTGAGCCATTACTAAAAGGAAGAACCAGTTTAGTTATTGCTCACAGACTATCCACCATTATGGCAGCAGATCAAATCCTTGTGGTTAAGGAAGGACAGATTGTTGAAAGAGGTCATCACCATGAATTATTGAGTAAAGATGGTGTATATACCGAACTATATGAAACTCAATTTAAACAGGTGTTGGAAGATATTGAAACTTCACCAGCGACCAAATAAAAAGGAACTTGTTGTATACAAGCCCCCGGCAGTCAATGACTGCCTTTTTATATTGTTTCTTTAGCCTTTCGCCCACTTGCCATTGCTTTTGCAGCTGCAAAAACTGCTTCTTTTTTATAGTCACTATTCCAACGATTAATGGCAATATAATCGAAAATAACCGCACTGGTATGATTACAGAACCGTTCCATTTGTTCAAGGCAAGTTAAGGCTCCTCTACCACTTCCTCCAGGTGAAGCTATCAATAGTATTTGCTTCCCTGCTAAAGCACCCTTTTCGCCATATTCACAACGACGCAGCCTATCTAAGAAACCCTTAAGTCCCTCAGCCATCTCACCCCAGTAAACTGGAGTAACAATACATATTTGCTCAGCATTTTTCACTTTATCTTGAGCCTCATTAAAGCCATCTTCGCCATAAGCGCAAACATGCTGATTTCGACAAGTTCCCCAACCGTTATCACAAACATCGCAACGATCTAAATCAGCTACTGTCAAAATTTCTGCATCAACATTAGCTGCCAAGGTACCTTTTTGTACCTGCTTGATTACTTCGGCACACAAACCATCACTTTTTGGATTTCCAGAAATAATTAAGTATTTCATAATAACCACCTAATCAGAATTTAATAACCTTTGGTTCTTGCCCAAAAGTATTAATGGTAGCAATAGCATCTTTTAGATAAAGCACTTGGGTGTTATCATCAGTTGCAGAGTACATGTTTTGTAGTGAAGGATAGTTGTCTAGCATGCTTTGTTTTGCTTCAACTCTATCATCCACAACTAAAACTGCTTCGACTCTAATCCAACGACTATCATTTGTTGCACTGATTTCTATTTTGGGATTAGCAATTATCTGTTTATAAACATCTTTTCCTTTACCAGTTTGAATGTAGAGTTTGTCCTCAAAGATATTAACCGTTCCAAAAGGTCTTACTCTTGGCTGATCTTCCTCTACTGTAGCTAAATAATAAGTTTCACATTCCTTTAGAAAATCATAAACTTCTTGCATGTTATACCTCCTTTATTTAGATTTTTCTAATCAGTTTTTTATAAAATTCAACACCCAACGGTAGTGATGCTACATCGATGTTTTCATCAATGCCATGAATCAGGTCAAGTTGATGGGTATTAATAAACAACGGTGCAAATCGTATTCCATCAGCAGTTAACTCGCCATAAAACCTAGCATCCGTTCCACCTGTCATGGTATATGGTGTTACAACAACATTAGGGTAGACTTCATTAATTATCTCCTCAACCAACTTAAACTGGTCGCTTTGATAATCAACTACTGGAGCGGGAACACCATCGTAAATCACTTCTATTTCGATATCATATTTGCTAGCAATTCTTTTCAATATCCCTAGACACTCAGCATTAGCTTGATGAGGAATATAACGGATGTTTCCCGTTACATAGGCTTCTTGTGGCAAAACATTATAACCCTCACTACCTGAAGCCTTGGTAAATGCCAGGGTAGTTCTAGTCATCGCAGCAAGCGTTGGCACTTGCTTTACTACTACTTTTATTAGTGGTGAAAACAGCCATAAATTCTCAGTAAAGAATTTTGCTTTCAAAGGTAATTCAGGTGAAATACGACGAATCATTTCTTTAAGAGTACTTGTTAATTCTATCCTAAATGGGTTTTTGTCTTCAATTTCAGCCATGAATTTTCCCAACCGAACCAAAGGTGTATTCTTCCCTGGTGCACTAGCATGCCCTCCTGTGCTTTTGGCAATGAACTTTAAGTCTCCATAACCTTTTTCAACAACCCCCAACATTGCAAATGTACCATCTAACATTGGTAGTGGTGAATCTATTACCATGCCACCTTCATCTAGCAGCATTCTCAATTTAATACCTTGGTCCTTTAGATATTGAACGGTCAGCGGCGCTCCCTTACCACCAATCTCTTCAGTACAAGAACTAGCTAGATAAATATCAGCAGCTGGCACAAACCCTTCCATGATGCTTTCTTCAATTGCTTGCAGCATCACAAATAGTGGGCCTTTATTATCAACTGTTCCCCGACCATATATCTTGCCATCAATAATTTCTCCCGCAAATGGAGGATATGTCCAAGCACCAGTTGCTTCTACAACATCAAAATGATGCATTAGAAGAATTGGATCCTTAGCGCTTTCACCTTTCCATTTAAATAATAGACTGCCATCAAAATCATGCTTTTCACATACTTTATGAATATTAGGAAAAGACATTTCAAGAAACTTGTGAAACTCATAGAACTTTGTTAGGTCTTGATCATCGGCATTGGAAACTGTTTCTTGTTGCACCATTGCACTTAACTTTTTTGCATATTCGTCAGCTAATTTCATATCTACCTCAGCTTCAAAATGATACGGTTTTCTACTTGGTGCTTTTAGCGCTCTAAACAAACAAATCGCAAATAAAACAACAATAACTCCTAGTATGATTCCTAATATTAACAATAACTCTTCACTCATATTCTTTCCTCCCTTTTAAATAGAATAATTATGTACTTATACTACCGCTTTTTGGCTTCCAGATATACTAAAGGAAAAGCAGCAGGTAATAGTTTCCAATTCGTAACAATGAAACCATTTTCGTTAATGAAATTTACATATTCTTCTGGTGTCCATTTTCCATAGGTTTCAAACCCAATAAATTTGAGTAATGACACACTAAAATTCCAACTTCTTTCTTTTAGATGCCCATGCGAATAACTAGGAGCAATTAAAATACCATTTGGCTTAAGAACTCTTTTGATATTCGTCAGCACCAATTGAGGATTTGGCATAATATGCAAAGCATTAGATATAATTACTGCATCAAATGTTTCATCTTCAAAAGATAACCGGGTTGCATCTTCAACCGAGAATTTAACATTGCTATTAGTGCCTTTCTTTTGAGCAACTTCAATCATCTTTGCTGAAAAGTCGATAGCCTCTATCTGTGAAACATAACAAGCAATATTAGTAGCAATTAATCCTGTTCCCGTCGCAACCTCTAAAACCACCATCTTTTTTGTAAGAACCTCAGACATATATTCGTACATCTTTTGATAGGACTTACCACTGAGGCGCTTTATTTCCCAATCATACAACTTAGCATAACGATCCCAAAAGCGCTTATTATTTTTTTCTTTTGTCAATTTCTTGCTCCTATCCTATTTTAATCACCTTATTAACTCTAGCCTGCTGTGCTTTAGTTAAATCAGTGAATCTACCTGCTAGTACTTTTTTGAATAAATCCACATTGTTTTCGTTTATGCATATTGACATTCTAGTCAAATGTTGGGGTATTTCTTTTAACCTACAATTTTGAAGATGCTCAATCAATAATGGTATAATTTTCTGCTCATAATCTTTATGAACACATAACTCAGCAAAAACACTAATACTATTATCAATCGTAATTACACTACCATTTTTATAAGCGTAATATACTTCATCAAAACGAGAATACACTTTCGAAGGTTCAAGTGATGTAACATATACTAATACCGTCATTGCGCCCCAAACTAGCCGGTTGTTTTTGGACTTCAGTAAGTCAATAAAGTTATCCGTATAAGGAACAATTAGTTTAGGGTTTTGTTCACCTATTTCGTATAATACTTTGATACAGTCATTCGCAATATCACTTTTCATCTTCAAGCCACTAGCAATTTCAGCCACAGCTAACTCATCTTCTGTTTCCACCAACAAATTGGCTAACTCAATATTTGGTACTTCATCATTACGACCCAATGCACTAGCTATTTTATTCAGCATACCCTTTACCTCTTTCTCAAACTAAGTAACAAAATCCATTTCATACTTTTCATCAACTAAAAAATACCCTAATCCTTCTTCAAGACATTTTTGCAAGTTTTTGTTGTTTTCGTCAATAAGTTGTTGTTTTGTTGGTACATTTGGATCTCTAGTTTCAATATCACTTGCGTGTTGCAGTATAGTTTCAAAGCGGTTGTTTATGTACTTTTCACTTAGTACTAAACATCTATATTGGATTTTTTCTAAGTAGTTTTCATCAAACCCTTTATAATAGTCAAACGGTATATAGCAACCCTCAACTATTAGGTTCTGGTTATTCTCAATTACAGTTTTAACTATTTCGGCAACAATTGGCCAAAGATAACTAGTCAATTCACTATCTGAACTTTCAGGAGTTAATGGGCAATTACCACTACGAATTAATCCCATTTTCAAATGATCTATTGATAGATAAGGAAAATGATACTTTTCGAGTATTTTTTGTGCCAAAACAGTTTTTCCAGCATGCGTTGCCCCAGCAATAAGTATTACCACTATAACCTCCCTACTTGTTAATTTTATTACCTATGTTTAAATCATTTCTCCACTGCGGTGATTCACCATCATCTCCCCAATACTCATCAATGGAGATTATTTTGTCATCTTGTATCTTAATAAAAGAAACAACATGAAACGACAATCCGCTATCCTTTGTCCAAACTCTTGTAACTGTAATAATCAAGTTATCAATTCTTTCGACTCGTTTAATACTACCTTCCCACTGACCTGGGTATTCACAATTAGCTGTTACAAATTCAGCAACCGAGAAGTGCTCATTAGTATTATGCCACCTTATGTAGGCATTATTGTGAAAAAACTCAGCTATTTGCTCTTTATTTTGCTTTATTACCGCATCCCAATATTTTTCAATATCCATTATTTAACCTTTGCCTTTCATCCTAAATATTCATTCATTTCTGCATGCAATATTTCAACTAATTCCCTATCCATATACTCATAATCGTCAGCAATATTCAAACAAACAACTTTTTTGTTTTCGATAATATCGCCATACTTTTCTCTTATTCTGCGAACATGTTTTTTCTCCATACAAAAGACAACATCAGCCCACCCTAGCATCCCTGCAGTAACCTTGATTCTAGAATTGACTTCTGTTCCAGCAGAGCGCACCTCATGCCCATTTACTTTGTCAAAGATTTTCTCAGCAGTTAAGCTCCTTCGTTTATTTTGGCTACATAGAAATAGTAGTTTAATAATAACACCTCCTAAATTAATCATTCGATATTTCCTAGCAATATTGGCTAAAGGCATGCTATCGTTGAGTGGTTAGCCCATCTAAAGTTTATAGTATAACAAGTCTTCTTTTATTTTGTTACTAATAGAATAGCACAGAACACTAAATCGTTCTTGCTCTTTTACAAAAGAGTTCTTCTATTACTTTACTTGTTAAACATTTTTCTTTCGTTTTGTTAATTCTGTCATGTCGTTTTTTTAGTATAATATGGCATTTTTTTTGTATATTAAATACATTTCATTACTTCTATAATAAAGATAACACAAGGAGGAAATTGAATATGAAACGTTTTCTACTAATTCTAACCGTATTGCTCCTAATACTGACAGGTTGTAATACAAATCAAAATCCGCCAACGGAAAAGGGCACAATAACCCTTTGCACAGCAACCACACAGGATAATTTGGATGTTATCATTCCAGCGTTCGAAGCCGCAACAGGCTACAAAATCGAAGCAATTCGTGGTTCAACTGGGGAAATCTATGCACGAATCCAAGCAGAGGCAGAGAATCCTAAGTGTGATGTTGCCTGGATTGCTACAAGTTATGTGTTATTAGATACTTCTTATTTTGACCAGTATGTTTCACCTCATGATGGATTGTATGACGATGTATTCAAAAACTCTAGCGGTTTTACAACCCAAGATGGTTATAATTCACCTGTAATTATCTATAATACAAATCTAGTAGATTTTGAAATCAAAGGATACAAAGATTTACTGAACCCTAAATTAAAGGGTAAAATTGCGATGGGTAACTCCGCAAGTAGTTCCAGTGCCTATAATCATCTGGAAAATATGTTACTTGCAATGGGTGTAGGAGCCGACAACTATGAGAAAGCAAATTCTCCTGAAGCTTGGGCTTTCGTTGAAAACTTCTTCAAAAACCTAGATGGTAAGATTGTTGATAGTTCCAGTGTAACTTATGAAGGAGTTTTATCTGGCGAGTATGCTGTTGGTATGTCTTGGGATACTCCAGCACAAGCATATATGGCTGAAGGCATCGACTATTTGAAAGTTGTTTATATGGAGGAAGGAGTAATTCCTGGTACAGGTTGTGCAGCACTAATTAAGAATGCTCCAAACCCTGATGGCGCTAAAGCATTTATTGATTGGATTTCAAGTCAAGAGGGTCAATCGGTTTTAGGTAGAGATTGCTTGGGAGCAAATCCAATTCTAGCAACTGCTGAATTAGCACCTTACAAAGCAAAAATATCAGATTTAAATGTGATCCCTCGTACAACTGAATGGCAAGCGGAAACAAAAGAAGGCATTTTAGCGAAATACGAAGAAATGTACTTAAGAATATTTGAGTAAACGCTAATACAGAGGGGTAGTAATATCCCTCTGCTTTTTTAATGAAATAGCAGTAGAAAGGGGATGTAATATGAGTGTTACAATTACCATTAAGAATGCTGTAAAGCGTTTTGGAAATAAAACAATTATTCCTGATTTATCATTAGAGATAAAAGAAGGTGAATTTTTTACATTACTGGGATCAAGTGGTTGTGGAAAAACCACATTATTAAGAATGATTGCAGGATTTAATACTATTGAAGGAGGATCATTTTACTTTAATGATAAATTAATTAACCAAATACCATCATATCAACGTAATATTGGAATGGTGTTTCAAAACTACGCTGTGTTTCCACATATGAACACTGCTAAAAATATCGGCTATGGACTAAAGCAGCGTAAAGTTAAGGACCCAGAATATAGTAAGCGAGTTGAAGAAATCTTGGATATTGTTCAAATTTCGGAATTGAAAGATCGCATGCCTACCCAAATGAGTGGTGGCCAACAACAACGAGTTGCCCTCGCTAGAGCTATTGTTATTCAGCCAGATGTCTTACTAATGGATGAACCGTTATCTAATTTAGACGCTAAGTTACGTGTTGAAATGCGCTCAGCTATTAAGAGAATTCAAAAACAATTTAAGATAACAACACTATATGTGACTCATGACCAAGAAGAAGCCTTATCGATGTCAGACCGTATTGCAGTAATGGATTTTGGTGTTATTCAACAAATTGGCACACCAATGGAAATTTACGCACACCCTGCTAATTTATTCGTTGCTACTTTTATTGGTCAAAGCAACATTTTTGATGCTGTCGTTATTGATGAACATGGAAAAAAAGCACTGCGTTTTTTTGATGAAAGTATACATGTGCTTCCTAATATGAAAACAGAGATAGAAGAAGGCAAAGAAATAAAAGTTGTCGTTCGACCTTCCGAAATTACATTTTCGAAAAAAGGAATTTCTGGGGAAATCATCGAAACGATTTTTCTAGGTTCTGAGGTTCGTTATGGGGTTCGTTGCACTAATGGTCAAATAGTTGAGACATCACAAGATGTAAAGAAAAAAGTATTGGCTGAGGGAGAGATTGTCTACATGGATTTTGACCATAAGATTGTTAATGCCTTTATTGCTGAAACTGGTGAATCCATAATGGTGAGGAAAGATTATGACTAAGAAACGCTTTAGCATTAATGGTTGGACCATTGCTGCCTTCTGTTGTTTTCTTTATTTCGTTCTTTTCTTTATTTACCCAATTACTAGAATATTACTCAGCAGTATCTATGATACAGCTACAAATACTTTTGACTTTAGTTATTTCGTTAGATTTTTTGAGAAAAAATACTATACCAATACTATCATTAATAGTCTTAAGGTAACCTCAATATCTACTTTATTGACATGTATAGCCGGTACCACCCTAGCCTATATTACCCGTGTAAGTAAGATAAAATTTAAATCAGCAATTGATATATTGTTAATTATTTCGGTAGTCTCACCACCTTTTATTGGTGCGTATTCTTGGATTACCCTGCTGGGTAGGCAAGGTGCTCTTACCAAAATAATCAATCAATTATTTGGTATTACCTATCAAGGAATATATGGCTTTGGAGGAATTTTATTAGTTTTCACCATTAAACTTATTCCTCTTGTTTATTTATACGTCTCAGGAGCACTAAAGAATATGGATAGTTCACTGCCAGAAGCAGCTGAGAGTCTAGGGGCAATAGGATGGCGCAAGGTTAAGGATATCGTTATTCCACTTATTCTTCCTACTATTCTTGCTTCAGGCATGTTAGTATTCATGAGAATCCTAGCCGACTTTGGTACCCCTAAGTTAATTGGAGAAGGTTATCGAACCTTGCCTACATTAATTTATGACTCATTTATCGGGGACTTATCAGCAGATAAAAGACTAGCGGCTACCATAAGTGTTGTCATTATCATCTTTACCACCATCCTATTTTTGATTCAACAATATATTGGAAGTCGCAAGAAAATTGAAATGACTGCGATGAGGCCTATAGAGCCAAAACAGACAAAAGGTTGGAAGAATTGGTTATCTCATTTATATGTATATTCCTTTACTCTTCTAGCAATTTTACCTACTCTTGTTGTTTTCCATAATTCATTCAGAAATACCAAAGGAACCATTTATCTAGAAGGCTATTCCTTTAACAATTACATAAATGCTTTCAAAACTTTAAGCAAGACAATCACTAACACATATGTTTACTCCTTTTTTGCTATTATCTTAGTCGTAGTTATTGGGGTAATTATCGCCTACACTTCTGTAAGAAGGCAAAGCAAACTGACTAATGTTTTGGATGTTATCTCCATGTTCCCATACATTATTCCAGGTTCCGTGCTAGGAATAGCTCTAATTCTTGCTTTTAATAAAAAACCAATTATTCTAAGCGGGACTGCAATAATCATTATTTGCGCCTATGTAGTTCGCCGATTGCCATATACCATCAGAAGTAGTTCTGCTATCTTACGTCAGATTGATTTAAGTGTGGAAGAAGCAGCTCAGAGTTTAGGAGCAAATTCTTTCAAAACGTTCATTACAATCACCTTGCCGATGATGGCTCCTGGAATATTATCCGGAGCAATTATGAGTTGGTTGTCAATTATTAGTGAGTTAAGCGCATCAGTTATGCTTTGGATTACTTCTACTCAAACTTTATCTATTGCGATTTATTTCCAAGTAATGGATGGTCATTATGGAATTGCTTCAGCTCTATCAAGCATTTTGATTGTCACTACTATTATTACTCTATTATTATTCTTTAAAATTACCGGCCGAAGAGAAATTGAATTATAATATAGTTAAAGGATGGATTTAGCTATGTCTGGCAAACTTAAGCATAAATCATTGTCAATGTTTCAACAACTTCTAAAAATCATCATTATTCCTTTAATTACTGTAGGAATATTGTTGATGATTTTGTTGCCCTTTTTAGCTGGTTTTTTAGTCTACCTATCATCGAGTGAATCCTTTATAAACACCGTTAAACTTGCTACAATAACCTTTTCAGATTTACAAACTAAAATATCTGAGTTGTCTTTTGACCCAGTTATCCACGAGTATCTGATCAATGGAACAAATGAAATCCAAGTATACGAAAAACTGTACTTTGCTAGTAATAGTTCTCAACCAAGATTTTACTTCTACCTAACTGACATCAAAAAAACGAAGACAGCCATTTATCAACCGAGTTATTCACTAGAAGTAGATAGCATTTTCAGCAGTGTTAACTCTAGGTTACTTCAGCAAAGTCCAAACACAATATTGCAGCTTACTAATATAGGTATTAACAAGAACTTCACCTCCCCCTTAGTGTTTGCACAAGGTATTTTTGAGGGTGATGAGTGTCTAGGCTATTTGGCAATAAACTACTACCCGCAACATTTGGAATCCATTTTCGGAAATGTTGATCAAATGGCTTTTCTAACTAATACACATGGAAAAATTATTTATAGTTATAATTCTAGTCTAGTCTTGGAAACAGGTTTCAATGCACATAAAAAGTGGGGTCCTTTTATTCTAGTTAATGGTAACTTGTTTTTTTATCAGAGTAGTCCTCTAGAAATCACGAACATTACCTTAATTTCACTAACTAGTCTTAGTTTTATTCCCCAGATTATTTACGCAATACTAATCGCCTTACTATTAGCAGCTGTTACTGCCGTGTTTGTATTTACTACTTTTAGAAGGCGCTTTTCAAAGGATACATTCACAATGCTTGATGATATGTTTATTTCTCTTGAAGAATATCGAAATAAAGGGATACTGATACCCGTTCAAATCCGTGATAACAGCATGGCTGATTATATCCAGCAGTACAATAACATTTTACAAGAGATTCAAAGCCTGATCGAGAGTAATAGACAGTTAATGCATGAAACGACAGTTGCCCAGATTAAGCAACTACAGTCACAGTTTAATCCTCATTTCATTTTCAATACCCTTGCTTCTATTCAAGTTATGGTACATAATGACCCAATTGTTGCTAACGACATGATTCAAAAATTAGCAACAATGTTACGTTACTCAATTCGTTTTGGAGAAGAAAGTAAAGTATTATTAAGTGACGACATTGAATATATTAAAGACTATCTAAGTCTACAAAAAATGCGTTTTCAAGAACTTCTTGAATACAAGATTATGATTGAAGACAGCAACTTTCTAGTTCCGAAATTAATTTTACAACCGATTATAGAAAACAGTATTCAACATGGCTTTAAGGGGGATAGTTTGTTTAGAGTCGAAATAGCGGTTTATCACATTCTTGATGATTTGGTTATGATTGTTCGTGACAATGGTTGTGGCATGAAAATGAAAGAGTTGAAGAAAATCCAAAAATCATTACGTGAGTTGCCTGAAAACTCATCGCACATCGGCTTAGTAAATTGCCATAGACGTTTGCAATTATTTTATGGGCCTCAATATGGAATCACTATTGATAGCAAGGAAGCAAAAGGAACTGTAATTACCCTGACTTGTAAGGCAGAAAGGTAAGTAGGCATGTATAAACTAATAATTATAGAAGATGAGAGATTATTGCGTGAAAGATTAATTCAAATGATTGATTTCAGTAAATTTGAATGTATTTTCTCAGGAGCTGCTAGTAATGGAAAAGAAGGCATTGCTTTAATTAGAAAAGTTATGCCTGATATAGTGTTACTTGACCTGAACATGCCATTAATTGATGGTCTTGATGTCCTAAGACTTACGAAGGAGGATTTCAATTATGAAGCCATCATCATCACAGGCTATGCTGAGTTTGAATATGCAAAAGAGGCAATTTCACTTGGGGTTTCTGACTACTTGCTAAAGCCTATTGAACAAAGTGTTTTAGATACAGCATTGGCAAGGGTCGTTGCTAAAAGAACGCCAGTTACTAGGATACTGCAAGATGAAAAGCATTCCGAATATACAAAACAGGCCCTTTCCTATATTGAATCAAATTCTGATCGGCCACTTCCATTAAGCGAAATTGCNGCTCAACTTAAAATATCATCGGACCATTTGAACCGTGTTTTTAAGCAAGATACTGGAATGACTCTTCATAAAGCAATAATTATCTTTCGCATTGAACAAGCGTGCATACTATTAAATAATGAAGGAGCACGAATAAACGAAATTGCCAATCAAGTTGGCTTCAAAGATTACAAGTATTTTTATCAAGTATTCAAACAAATAAAACATCAATCTCCTACGAACTATCAGAAGTTCAGCAAAAAAACAAACTAATGAAGTAGATTAGCCTGACTGTTCAACGGGAAAAATAGCATTACTCTAAGTTTTCTTACCATGAAAACTTTTGCTGGAGTAACTTTTTTTCTATCGGGATAGAAAAGCAATGATGTGCTTACTTCATAGCATTTTTCTAGAGTATTTTATTTCATATTCACTGGTATTTTCAATAAGTTGTCTTTCACCAGTTTTTTTGTAGCCCAGTACTTCATAAAATATGTTTGCTGTTATGTTTTTTTCAATACTCCACAACTCGATTATCTCAATACATTTTCGCTCACATTGTTGCTCATAGTATTTAACTAGACTTTGGCCAATACCACTTCTTTCGAAACATGTATCAANATATAATTCGACCAATTCACTTTTTGTAGCTGAAATATCTTTGAAATATAGCATTCCTTTTACAATACCATCATCATAAACAAAGATATTATCAAGTTTCCTTTTAGCTATTTCTTCAATAACAGCAACAACGCTCAGTGTGTTAAATAGATAATTGTCATCATTAAAAATAGTCCGAAATTTCAGCCTTTTGCTAAACACTATAATCTCAGCTATTCTAGTAGAGTCGTTATTTGTAGCCCTTCTCACATTAGTAAACAATTTTCGTTTCCCCTCCATCGCTCTCTATAACGTTATTGCGCTCGCCTTCTGTTAGCGATTTTCTTTCTTGGTATATTTGATCTACTATATTGAACAACTCTTTTTCCCCATCATACACCATTTGGTAATGATATGTTGCAGATTTTCGGTCAAACATTTCTCTTAGCCTTTTAGCTTCAGCAAGATTGTCTTCAACTAACAGAACATAAGCATACACAGTTCGCAAAATAGCTGGGGAGTTTTTCATTGATTTCATAAATGACTCTTGTTCTTGATCAAATATCTCATCAATGACTTCGCTTCTATTGGCTCCGATTATTTCAACAAAGAGGCATTCACAAATTAAATAATGTCGTGTCATTTCCGTAATATTCATTTCCATATCTAGTACTTGTTCCATCAGCTGACTTGCTTCGCTAAACAACTGCTGGTCAATTAAGCGTGAGCAAGTTGTTGTAACTATTGTGGCAATCACGTTGTTACTGAAATCATCTTCCATAGAAAACGCGAACCACTCATCAGGCATATCCCTTAATCGAACACCGCTAATTGTTTGGCTGTTTATTTGTGTTTGCATCCAAAAACAACACACTGCCTTCGAACTGTTTAGAAGTGAACGTAGATTGTAACCATCGGTAAATAAACTTATAGTTTTTCTTGGCATGCCATTCATTACAACAATGACAATTCCCGAAATAACAAAGCTAAAGTAAATTAATAATAGATTACTATTCTCTTTGTTATATAGCAGTAAGATTAGGAAAATAATGCTTAAGCACGCATTTGCAAGAATGCCTCCACATTCAAATAAAACAAAAGGCATACTGCCATTTTTGAGCTCTGGAGCTTGCATCATGCAAAATCCCCCTGCTGAACCATTTTTTGTTAGATGAATCTTTAGCTTCCCTTTTTCTTTCACAAATATAACATTTCTGAGCGCAATAGCTAAGAAACGATAACCAGTCAGTAAACCAAAACATAAATGTCCCAATTCATGTACAACAATGTGAATGTTTTGGCCGATGTAAAACATTATAAAAAAACAAAACATTTGGTATAAAAATCTCGCAGAGTCCAAATATGCTTTATTTGGAGATGAAACAATATAGATGCCAAAAGAAACTCCAACAACCATACTGATTATTCTGTTAAATCTTCTATTTTTTTTCCTTACAATCTCATCGTTTTTTTCCATCTGTAACCTCTTTAATTACAAATATTACAAAACCTAGAATATTTCTCTATGCACTAATATTTTAGCATGTAATGACTGCATGTAAAAACCCAAAGGTACATTATCTTTGTGATTAATAGTTAATCTAACTTAACAAAATAAGGTCCACATGCAGGCTCATGGGTATGAACATAAGTCCAACTAAAATCTTCGCCAACTATATAGACATCATCGATATCTTCTATATCACTAGCCGAAGTTGATGATTTTGTGACATACCCCAAATCACTAATGCTAGTTTCATTATCAAAGGTATACCCTTCAGTAAACATTATTGCGCTTTCAAATTCTAGTTGATCAAACGCTTGTCTTGCACTATCTGCATCCAAACAACTAACTTTTCCCCAAGTGAAAATATGCCACAGATAGCAACAGTCTCCAATCACATGATCATTCATTATTTCTGCTGTAATATTTGGGCCAAAAGTAGCCAGCCATTTGTTCATTATTTTTTGTTCGTCCATGTGTTTCCTCCAAGTTTATTTTACAATTATCTCTATGCATTATCTAAGTAGAGAAAAAAGTTGCTAGCATTTCTTCAATGGTATTGAACTCGTAATCTTCGCCAAACGAGTTGTTAGAAGCATCCCCAATCGTATATTTGTGTTCATTAACTAAGCATCTAAAGGACCAAAATTCTCTTTGCCCTAACCATAGACATTCAGAATCTGTGTACCATTCAAAAATAAGAATATCATCACAACTAAAGTAATTAAAAAAATTATTATTCACCTTGAAATATTCAACCAATTCGTCCTTAATCACTTCAGGAATACCATAGATACCACAATGATAGGTAAATTGTTCAATCTCTTCATCAGTAGCAGGAATTACTGTATATTCATCTTCATAGTTAAACCTGTCAAACAACTCCTCATATATGTTCATACCCAATTACTCCTTTTGCAAATCTATTTTACACTTATATTGAGAAATTATCAAAAAAACACAAAAACCAGAATTTGAGCATTTCTAGATTTCACCTTGCTTTTGCATATAAAAAGTGTCAGTGACTATTGTATCACCAACACTAGTTTCTTAGAGCTGTATTTTTATAATTACACCCCTACATTTGACGTAGAACTTTCCTCTATTTTAATTTCGTCGATGTATGGGAAATGAAACCTAACGGATCCTTTGGAGTATTTTTATAACGAATTTCAAAGTGCAAATGAACTGCATATCCATTTTCAATTAGTTTACCACCAGAATAGTTACTACCACCCATGGTTCCAACTTTGGCACCCTTTTTGACTTTACTTCCGACTTTCAAGCCATTGTAGTTTGCTAAATGAGCATAGTAAGTTGAATAGCCATCACCATGGTCGATTTCCAACAATCTACCATAACCACTTGCAAGCGATGCATACACTACTA
>JGI994J12354_10001617_pt1 | contig 22711 bp, 23 predicted proteins | sample IntmicLarv3ML3BL_FD_12354 | JGI IMG/M metagenome (IMG submission 12354) | reverse complement strand
ACAAAACCACCGTGTCCGATATGCACGAGCCTTACATCAAGCCGCAGGAGAGCGGCTGCCGCACCAAGGTGCGCTGGGTGAAGCTCAGCGACACGCAGGGCGGCGGCCTGATGTTCTGCAACGCCGATAAGCCCTTCGCCTTCAACACCCGCCACTTCAGCCAAAAGCTGCTGCAAAACGCCAAGCATCAGGAGGATTTGAAGGACGAGAACACCACCGTCATCAACATCGACGGCTTCGTGCGCGGCGCAGGCAGCGCCAGCTGCGGCCCGGACGTGCTGGAGCAATACATGGTGGATGCCAGCCGGGGCTTGGAGTTTAAGTTTACGGTTATCCCGATGAAATAAGTATCAAAAAAAGACAGCGCCGAACCGTAAAAGGTTCGGCGCTGTTCGCATTTGGATTATACCACTCGTTTGGTAACGGCAAGCCAAACGGCGTAGACCGCCTCGGCTATCAAGACGAGCGCGAGTATGAAGCAGACAATTTCGCCGGCGGGAGAAGAGCTGATACCGGTTTCTGCGGCAAGAATCAAGAAAAACAGGAGCGGAAGTCCCCAAATATAGAAAATCCTTCTTCCGTTCATCAGCTTTCGCAAGAGGATGGAGTACAGGGCGCAAGCGAGAAGGCTGGCGTACAGCACGAGAAATCCAAAAGTGATTGCGTTTTCGCCGAAATGAAAACAGGTATAGCAAAAGTCACTGTTTATTTTCCACATGATATTTTCAAACCATGAGTTGTATAAAGCGAACAGGCAGTAGTATAAGCAGCAACAGCAGTAAAGCACCGTAACGGTTATTTGGGCAATGCCTTTTATGATTTTCATGTTGTCACCTCGCATTTTTGTAGTCTGGCGTTGTTTTGCTTGCAATAAAAATCAAACCACCCGTTTTGTAACGGCAAGCCAAACGGCGTAGACCGCCTCGGCAATCAAGACGAGTGCGAGAATGAAACAGGCGATTGCACTGAGCGTAGGGGGGCTTATGCCAATCGCAGGAAAGGATAAGAAAAAAAGGAGCGGCAATCCCCAAATAAAGAAAACTCTTCTTGTGTTCATCCGCTTTCGGAAGAGGATGGAGTACAGAATACAAGCGAGAATACTGATGTGTAGCACAAGGAATCCAAAACCGATGGAAACATCACCAAAACTAAAATACAGATAAGCAGAGCGACCGCCTATCAGCCGAACAACATTTCCAAACCATGTGTTGTATAAAGCAAACAGACAGTAATATGAACAACAAAAGCAATAAAGCGCCGTAACAATTGTTTTGGCAAAGCCTTTTATATTTTTCATCTCGTTACCCTGCACTTAGCTATAATAAAATGGAACGTATGTCACTAGCCCGAATTTATACATTACCATTGCGCTGTATCGAGCGGCATCTCTTACACAGTTGCGTGCGGTTGTGTTCCACTCAGATGTATCGAAAATGTTACTAACAGAACTTACTCTGCTGTAGGCTGTAAGTGCGGCGGTATGTGCCATTGCACTTACAGAGTCCTGTGCCAGATAATAAGATATAGCGGGAATGGAGGTATAAGATGAAAGATAGCTATCGGTTCTATCGAAAGCATAGCTCTCAAAAGCAGAATGTCCATTCAAAGGATTCGTGGAAATGAGATTTGCGGCATGGTGAGGTTCGTTGACATCCTGTATATAGTGCAAGCATCTGCCCAGGTACTCAAAGGCCTTCTCAATATTATTATTCTTTGCATAATATACTGCGGTGTCATAACGGTTCTGCGCATTGATTTTTGCAGTGTTGCTGGTGCTACCATTGTAGCTTTTTCCAGTGTGCGGATTATAGAAGTGTCCCACAAATGTTGGGATTAGTCCCCCATTTTCATCCTTATCCGGCAAAAGTGACGAAATACTAATCACCAACCCAATAACAACGATTCCGGTGGAACTGTTGGCAAAGAAGCCCTTGTCATTGATAAGTATGGAACAGGCTCCCGCGGTAATCAATTCGTGCGCTCCGATTTCTACATAGTCGCCATTGTTGTCGAGATCCCCAGAGGTCCAATAAAGAGAAAGCTCCGGCGGGTCGTTGGGGTCGTTCAAAAGGGGTGAGGTATTCACGTTAATGGTAACCGGATCGTTTTCGTAGGTTTCAAAGGGATCGTATACTCGCTCAAACTCTTGCAGCAACAGGAAATATTCCTCTGCGGATAAGCTAAGGAAATCATCCAAATCAATTTGGGTCAAATCCAATTCGCTGTCGTTATATTCTGAAATATAACGTCCATATAGCATTAGTTCTTCCGGTTGCTCCGCAAAGGCTTGCGCGCCGACCGAAACGGAAGAGATGAGGAGTAGGATTGCAATAAAGAGTGCAAAGCGGTTTCTGAATTTTTTGTTCATGATTTTGTTTTCCTTCGTGTTTTTTTCATTGGCTTTTTGCAGGTGCGCAGCCAACTTTTTACAGCTCCTCCGTAAGCATTATTTTGTTGAGTGCGATACCTAACGACTATCAGGGGATGAGGCCAGTTTAACACAAAAAGCATAAATTGTCAAGATGCACAAAAAATATTTACACTTCAGCATAATAAAGTGCATACTATACAATCACGGAATCTCTTCAAGACTTCAGGCTTTGAAAAACCGCCCGCCCCGTCATAACCCCCACCCCTCCCGCATACTTATGTATCACCAAAAGTGAAACGGGAGGGCTTGTATTGAAGGGAATCGTTGAGGAAAGAGCGGTAGAGCTTGCGGAATATATTGTGGAAAACAAGGCAACGGTGCGCGCCGCCGCCAAGGAGTTCGGCATCTCCAAATCCACGGTGCATATGGATGTCGCCCGCCGCCTGCGCAGGCTGAATCCGCAGCTGTATACCGAGGTGCGCGAGGTGCTGGAGGTCAACAAGGCCCAGCGCCACATCCGCGGCGGCTTGGCCACGCGGGAGAAATACAAAAAATAGCAGAAAAAACGGAGCGAAAGCGCACAGCGGCGTTTCGCTCCTTTTTTTTATCCGTTTAAAAAATCGGCAGTATTTTGCGCAGCAGAAGCATCAAATTCAACAGAGGCGTGTAGACGAGGCGCGTGAAGGCGTTTCCGGCAAGGACATAGACCTCCCACATCCCAATAAAGCCGATGTTGTCAATCAGCTCGGCGCTGGCATCGTTGAAGTCGCATTGAAGCGTATAATAGGCAGTCAGCTGGTCAATCGTCGTCGGTCTGGGGGCAGCAGCAAGCGCTTTGCGGATTTCTGCAAATTCTGCCCAGGCGGCGCCGTCATAAATGCCGTTGGGGTTGTTGTAGGATTCTTCGGCAATCAAGAGAGCCAAGCGCGAGGGGGCAGGAGCGCTGACGGACGTGTGGGGGAGAGAAAAGCTCGGTTCACAGGCTTTGACATAAAGAAGAATGAAACCGGCGCACTTTTTGGCGTAAGCCGTACCGAAATATGCGGCATAAACCGCTTGCGCCTGGTCTATCAGTTCCGGTTCGTTGATTTCAACCAGAGGCGTTCCGCGGTCATCATAAAGCGTGGGGTTATTCCGCAGGTTCGCGGTTTCCCACAGGTTGTCCGACAAATGCAAAATCCAAGCCTCAAAGTCGGCATAATTCTTGCCCGGAAGCAAATTGGCACGCAGTTCACCTTCGCAGTTGTAGATGATAGAACACCAGCCATCGGCTTCAATGATTTTTTGAAGCGGGACTCTGCCGGCGGCGGCGCTCACGCTGAAGCCTGCGCTTATGCCAAGCAACATCACGGCGGCCAGCACAACGCACAGCAGTCTCTTCGTGTGTTTCATAATTTCTCACTCCTTGATTTTTTGGGTTTTCCGATTTTTAATATAACACATACGGTACCGCCAGTCAAGCGCGGCTGCGGTTTTTTGTGAAAAAACCGAAAATATCCATCGAATCGGGGAAAGCCTCTTGAATTTCCATTGCAGCTGTGGTATATTCAGTGGGAAAGAAAAATCAAAAACAGGAGGCCATCCATGAAAACACTCAACATCGGCATCATCGGCGCGGGACGCATCGGCTCGCTCCACGCAAAATCCGTGACCTACAACGTCCCCACGGCGCAGGTCGTCGGCATTACGGACATCAATCAGGATATGGCAAAAAAGGTCGCGGCGGAGCTGGGCATCGCCAAGGTTTACGCGGATTACCGCGAGCTGCTGGCGGACCCGCAGGTTGAGGCGGTTTTCGTCTGCTCCTCCACCGATACCCATGCGGACATCGCCATTGATGCCGCCAAGGCGGGCAAGCACATCTTCTGCGAAAAGCCCGTGGATTTGACACCCGAAAAGGTCAAGGCCGTCATGCAGGCGGTCAAGGATGCGGGCGTGAAGCTCCAGGTGGGCTTCAACCGCCGTTTTGACCACAATTTTTCCTATGTCAAAAAGCTGGTGGACGACGGCAAGGTGGGCGAGCTGCATATCGTCAAAATTACCTCGCGTGACCCCGCGCCGCCGCCCGCAGAATATTCCGCAAGCTCCGGCGGCATGTTTTTGGATATGACCATCCATGATTTTGACATGGCGCGCTTCCTTGCGGGCAGTGAGGTCACCAAGGTCTACGCCAATGCCACCTGCCTGGTGGACCCTGCCATCGGCGAAGCGGGCGATGTGGACACCGCCGTGATTACGCTGAACTTTGCCAACGGCGCCGTGGGCGTGATTGACAATTCCCGCCGCGCGGCCTACGGCTACGACCAGCGCGTGGAGGTCTTTGGCAGCAAGGGCGCGGCGCAGGCCGAGAATGACACCCCCACCACCGTGACCTTCTCCGGCGAGGATGCCGTGGAGCAGGATAAGCCGCTGTATTTCTTCCTGGAGCGCTACATGCAGTCCTTCCGCGATGAGGTGCTGCAATTTGTGGATGCCGTCAACAACGACGGCGCAACCCCGACTACAGGCGAGGACGGCCTGAATTCCCTGTTGGTTGCCCTGGCCGCCAAGAAATCCGTGGCAGAAGGCCGCCCGGTGGAGGTCAGCGAGATTCAGTAATACAGAGACAGAACCATGTGTATTTATGGTGCACACCGATTGTAGCAACCCGGCGGGTGCCGCGACTTGTATTTTTTGCGCGCGTATTGCACCAAACGGCATCGGGCGAACGCAGTTCGCCCCTACATTTGACGAGCGTTTGGCGCAGGGCGTGAGTTCTCCGCCCGCCGCGTAAGGACGCGCAATGCGCGTCCTTACGATGGCAGTGGATGCCCGGTGAATTACATATTGGCAAAGATTCAACAACTGCATAAAAATGGTGCGGTTCTTTTGAAAAAAAGATGAAAAGGGAATTCGGTGCAAAACCGAAGCAGCCCCCGCTGCTGTGAGAACGACGAGACTTGCCTTTTTGTGCGCAGCACAACGTCACTGTTCCGTTTGGAATGGGAAGACGCGCAAGCCCTCGGTTGACTTCGAGCCAGAAGACCTGCCGTGCCGCTTATGGTGTGTTCCGAAACGGAACGCACATGAATTGTATTCCTGCGGAGGGCGGGAAAGCGCAGTTCGTTTTTGAGAAAGAAAAGTTTTGCGGATTTTTGCAGGATAAGCTGTCTTTTTGAAAAACGTTTCGGCGAGTTTCGGCAAGCTGCGGAAAATAAAAAAGACAGGAGACTCCGAATTATGAAACGCATCATCAAATCATGCCTCGGCGCGGCGCTTGCGCTGGTTCTGCTGCTGGGCGGCACACTCGGCGTTTTGGCCGCGCCCGCGGAACAGGACATCAAAAACGCGGCGGACGGTGCCGCTGCTTGGCTGCAGGCGAATCTGCCCATCGACCCCGATGATATGGACCCTTACAGCACCCTGGATTGGGCGGCATTCTCCCTCGCGCGCAGCGGACGCGCAGGCTATGCGGGTTACCGTGAATATCTCGAGAGCATTGTCGAAGCGAATTTTGACGATCTGCTGCTGGGCGATTTGGCGCGCATTGCGATTGTTGCAACCGAGCGCTATGGCACGGCAACACTCGCGGGGCATGACTTACTCGCCGCCATTGCGGCATATCCGCTGGCAGCGGAGACCATGACCGGCTCCGTCACCTATGCGCTGCTTGCGCTGGATTTTGCCGGGTACAATGCCGAGGCCCAGCGCGCCGCACTGCTGGAGCTGCTGCTGAACGCCCAGCGTCCGGACGGCGGCTATAACTACAAGCTGCTGGCCACGCCGGATGACCCCTATTCGTCTGACAGCGACACGGACAGCACCGCCATGGCGCTGACCGCGCTGGCATCCTGCAAAAGCGAGGCAGCAGCTGCCGAGGCGATCGACAAGGCGCTGACCTTCCTGCGCGGCAAGCAATTGCCGAGCGGCGGCTTCGGCGATTGGGGCGAGAGCGCGGACAGCGCTGCGCAGGTTATGATCGCCCTGTGTTCCTTAGGGATTGACCCGCTGGCGGCAGAATTCTCCGGCGAGAAAGATATGCTTGCCGTCCTGCTCGGCTATGTGAATGCCGACGGTGGCATCAAGGGCTGGGACGGCGCGTCCAACGCGATGTCCACCTACCAGACCTTGTGCGCCCTGACGGCGTATGCGCACTTCACGGACGGCCTTTCGCCCCTGTATGTCACCCCCTCCGCGCCGCAGGGCGATCCTGTCATTGAGGAACCGACGACTGAAGCCGCCGCCGTGCCCGATGGTGAGGACGAGCCAGCTGCGGCACCGGAGGAAAGTCAAGATGGCGGAGAGAACAGCACGGCTCCCGGTACCGCATTGCCGCAGGACGAAACGAACGGCAGTGATGCCGCTGAGGCGGAGGATACCACAAAATATATCGACTCCGATTCCCTCCCGGCCACCGGAAACAAGCTGCAGATTCTGGCCTTTGTGCTTGTGCTGTTTGCCGCCGTTTCCATGTTTGCCCTTGCCAGAAAAAAGGAAGGCGAGTGCGTATGATGCATCGGCGCGTTACAGCGCTTGCCTTGAGCTTTTTGCTGTTGCTGTCCCTTGCGGCCTGCGGCGGCGATCCGGAAAATCCCACAGGGGCAAGCGCTTCACAGCCGAGTGATTCGCCGGGGACTGCGGCAAACACTGCAAACGGAACGCAGGGCACTGCGGCTGTGAACCCAACGGACAGTCAAAATACCGACCCGAGCGGAACCGCTGCCTCAAACGGCACAAACGCCGCCGGAACAACGGGCGGAATAAGCGCCGGCCCGAGCGGCACCGCCCCCGCGCAGGGTACGGCACCGTCACAGAAAGTGCCGTCCGCCGCGCCGCCAAGCACCGCGCCGCCGTCCACTGTCCCTGCGCCTTCGGTGACGCTGGTTGTGGACTGCAGCACGGCGGTAGAAAACGGCATTCGGGCGCAGCCGGGCTTTGACCAAATCATCCCGGCGGACGGCATCATCCTGCGGGATGAGAGCTGTCCCTTGGAGCCGGGTAAGGACAGCGCACTGGGTCTCCTGCAGCGCGCGCTGGGGGAGAAGAACATCCCCCTTAAGGTGCGCGGCGGCTACATCAGCAGCATCAACGGCCTGAAGGAGCGCATTCTGCCGGATGCCTACGGCAAAAAGAGCAAGGGCGGCTGGATTTATCTTGTGAACGGCAGTATGCCGGGCGTTTCCTCCTCCGCTTACAAGCCGCAGGCAGGGGATACCATCCTCTTCGCCTACACCTGCGAAGAGGGCGATGTCATCATGAAGCAGCTGGACTAACACCAAATATAAAGGAAGTGTTCTCATGCAAAAGAAAAAGCGCCGCCTGCCCCTGAAAATCGCGCTGGGCATCGGCGGAACCGCAGCAGTGCTGGCACTGACCTACACTGCGCTGAGCCTGTATACCCCCGCAGCGGTGGAATACAAGGGCGAAAAGAATCCCAATATCACGGAAAAGGGAAAAACCCTCGTTTCCGCCCACCGCTCCGGCGGCGGTATCTTCCCGGAAAACACCATGACGGCGCTGCGCGGCTGCGTGGAGAGCGCGGACTTCCGCACGGATGTCTTTGAGTTTGATCTGCACCGCACGAAGGACGGCAGGCTGATTCTGCTGCATGACGACACACTGGACAGAACCACCGACTCCACCGCGCTCTTTGGCGAAGCGGGGGTCAAGCCGGAGAACAAAACCTACGATGAGCTGCGCCAGCTGAACTTCGGCGAGCATTTTACGAACGATGCGGGCAAGCAGCCCTACAAGGGGCTGTGCGGAGACGACATCCCCGACGAGCTGCGCGCGCTGGCGCTGGAGGATGCGCTGGATTATTTGGAGAGCAGCGGCGATTACGGCTACATTATCGAAATCAAGGACGGCGGCGAAAACGGCTTCCGCGGCGTGGATACCCTCTGCGAAATCTTGGAGGAGCGCGGGATGCTTGACCGTGTCGTCTTCGGCACCTTCCAAGGCGAGGTCTCGGATTATGTGGATAAGAGCCACCCGGAGCTGATGCGCTCCGCCGGCATCAAGGAAGTCCTTTCCTTCTACCTTTCTGCGCTTGTCAACCGGGATTTGGGCAATAAGAAGCTGCCTTATGTGGCGCTGCAGATTCCCGCCAATCAATACGGAATCCGCCTAGGGACGGAGAAAATCATCAACTACGCCCACCGCTATAATCTAGCCGTGCAATACTGGACTATCAACGATGCCGAGGAAATCCGCCGCCTGAGCAACATCGGCGCGGATACCATCATGTCCGATTTGCCGGATGTGGCGTACAGTGTCATCAACGACTAGCTTCCCGCAATGTCCATTCCACCTGTACGTCGGGGTTCAGGCGGGTGTTCTCCAAAAAGAACATCAGCCCCGCTTCGTTCTCCGCCAAGCCATAGCGCCAACGGCCCTCGGTGAAAGACCGGGGGCTTTTTTCGGGCAAAGAAAAGGCCTTCTCCAGCAATGCCCGCGTTTCCTGTGTTTCCATGCGGGCATAGGCCGCGAACAGCAGGGCGGAACAGTCCAAAAACCGCACGCGTGCTTCGCCCTCCTGCGGCGCTTCCATGGTCAGCGTGCAGCGGCGGATGCACTCGCTCTGCGGCTCCGCGATGAAGGTCAGCAGATACAGCGGCTCTGCCGCTGCCCGGGTCTCCGGCGGCGTGCGCGGATCCGGCAGAAAGATGCTGTACTGCCTGCCGTCCGGCGTATCCTGTACCCATAGGGTGCGGCTTTCGATTTGCAGGTTTTTGTCTGCGCGGTTCAGCGCTGCGCAGAATTGCCGGTAATCCATCCATTCCTGCGTTTGGCAGGCGCAAAAAGCAAAGGTGAGCGCGGCCAAACAAAAAAGAATGCGTTTCAAACCTTCATCTCCTTTTGAAAATACGAACATCTTGTGATATTCCACAAGATAGTCTGCTGCATCTAGTGAACAGTTCATGTATATGTAGAAATCTCAGATTCCAGGACAGCGCTCTTGTTTTTTTTGCGGTTTTCGCGTAAAATATAGGGGTGTTTTTATTGATTGATTCAATGGATTGGAGTGAAGCGTTTTGAAAAAAGTGGCTATCGTCATGGGCAGCGACAGCGATTTGCCTGTTCTCGTGCCCGCCGTCAAAAAGCTGGCGGAGTTCGGCATCCCCTATGAGGTGCATGTCATGAGTGCGCACCGCACCCCCGCGCAGGCCTCGGCGTTCGCGGCAAACGCGGTGGAAAACGGCTTTGGCGTGATTCTCGCGGCGGCGGGCAAGGCGGCGCATCTGGCGGGCGTTTTGGCCGCGCATACCTGCCTGCCTGTGGTCGGCATCCCGGTCAAGGCCTCCACGCTGGACGGACTGGATGCGTTGCTTGCTACCGTGCAGATGCCTGCGGGCATCCCCGTTGCAACCGTGGCGATAGACGGCGCGGAGAATGCCGCCATCCTCGCGGCGCAGATTCTGGCGCTGGGCGATGAAGCCCTGCGCGCGGCGCTTGCCGCTGCCAAAGAAAAAATGCAGTCTGCCGTTTTGGCGAAGGACAGGCAAATCGGTGAAAAGCTAGAGAAGCTGCTGAACGAATAGAAGATAGAGGAGTGGTTACATGCACGAGGAATGCGGCGTTTTTGGGGTATACAACACAGAGGAAATGAACGTGGCGGATGAAATCTATGCTGCACTGTTCGCTTTGCAGCACAGGGGACAGCTCTCCTGCGGCATTGCGGTGAACTGCGGCGAGGGCAATGTGCGCTGCAAGCGCGGCAACGGCCTGGTGTCCGAGGTGCTTACGCAGGATAAAATCGATGAATTGGCCGAGGGCGGGCGCGCCATTTCCGGCATCGGCCATGTGCGCTACGCGCCGCACGAGATGGCGCACCGTGAGAATGCGCAGCCCCTGGTGATGCACTATGCGCGCGGGACGCTGACCGTGGCGAACAACGGCTGCCTGGTGAACGCGGTGCCGCTGCGCCGTGAGCTGGAGGAGCAGGGCGCGGTGTTTCAGACCGGCAGTGACGCAGAGCTGATCGGCTATCTCACCGCGCGTGAGCGGCTGAAAACGGATACCATTGAGCAGGCGCTGGTGAATGTGATGAGCCGGCTTTCCGGCGCGTATTCGCTCGTCATGCTCTCGCCGCAAAAGCTCATTGCCGCGCGCGACCCGCAGGGCTTCCGTCCGCTGTGCATCGGCAAGCTGGGTGAAAGCTATGTGGTGGCAAGCGAAAGCTGCGCCATCACCAGCATCGGCGGCACGATTGTGCGCGATGTGGCGCCGGGCGAGGTGGTCATCATTGGCTCGCTGGGGCTGCAGTCCCTCCAAACGCACTGCCAAAAGAAATCCGCCCTGTGCGTGTTTGAATATGTCTACTTTGCGCGTCCGGATTCCATCGTGGACGGCGTTTGCGTACATACCGCCAGAAAGCGGGCGGGCGCTTGCCTTGCCAAGGAGCATCCGGTCGATGCGGATGTCGTCATGGGCGTGCCGGACAGCGGCATCGATGCCGCCATCGGCTGCGCTATGGCAACGGGCATCCCCTACAAAACAGGCTTCATCAAAAACCGTTACATCGGCAGAACCTTCATCCAGCAGACGCAGAGCCAGCGCGTGCGCGAGGTGGGCATCAAGCTCAACCCCGTGCGCAGCGTGGTAGAGGGCAAGCGTGTGATTCTGATAGACGATTCCATCGTGCGCGGCACCACCTGCGCGCAAATCGTCGCCAAGCTGCGCGAGGCGGGCGCAAAGGAGATACACATGCGCATTTCATCTCCGCCCTTCCTGCATCCCTGCTATTTCGGCACGGACATCAAATCGCGGGACGATCTGATTGCCTGCCGCCTTTCGCAGGAGGAAATCCGCGCACACATCGGCGCGGATTCGCTGGGCTTCTTGAGCCTTTCGGGCTTGCACAGCATCGCCGCCGAGTCCGGCGCGAGCTTCTGCGATGCCTGCTTCACCGGGCAGTATCCCATTGAAATCCCGCAGGAAAGCTGCGCGGACAAATACGAAACCAAGCTGGGTACATTATAAATTTAAGAATAGAGGAGCAGAACCATCTATGGATAGTTTTTCCAAAAGCTACAAGGACGCAGGGGTGGACGTAACCGCAGGGTATCAGGCGGTGGAGCTCATGCGCGAGCATGTGAAGCGCACCCATATTCCGGGTGTACTGTCGGGTCTGGGCGGCTTCGGCGGTCTGTTTCAGCCGGATTTGACCGGCATGGCGGAGCCAGTACTCGTCTCCGGCACGGACGGCGTGGGCACCAAGCTGAAAATCGCCTTTTTGATGGACAAGCACGATACCATCGGCATTGACTGCGTTGCCATGTGCGCCAATGATGTGGCCTGCTCCGGCGCGCAGCCGCTGTTCTTTTTGGATTACATCGCCGTGGGCAAGAACGTCCCGGAGCGCGTCGCCGCGATCTGTGGCGGGCATCGCCGAGGGCTGTGTACAGGCGGGCTGCGCCCTCATCGGCGGCGAAACGGCGGAGATGCCGGGCATGTATCAGCCGGATGAATACGATGTCGCGGGCTTCTGCGTGGGCATGGCGGATAAGAGCAAGCTGGTGGACAGCGCCAATGTGAAGGTAGGGGATATCCTGCTGGGTGTGCAGTCCTCCGGTGTGCATTCCAACGGATTCTCGCTCATCCGCAAATCTCTGAACGTCTCCAAGGAGCGGCTGAACGTCTATGTGGGCGACTTCGGCAAAACCATCGGTGAGGAGCTGCTTACCCCCACCAAAATCTATGTCCGCGCCCTGAAAAATATGATGCAGAGTGTGCGCCCGCACGGCATATCGCACATCACGGGCGGCGGCTTTTATGAAAACATCCCGCGTATGCTCCCGGCGGAGCTGCATGCAAAAATCGAAAAGGCGGCGCTGCCCAGAATGCCGATTTTTGACGTGATTGCGGACGGGCGCATCCCGGAGCGTGATATGTTCAACACCTTCAACATGGGCATCGGTCTTTGCATTGCCGTTTCGCCCGACGATGCGGACAAGGCGCTGGCCGCCTTGCGCGGGAGCGGCGAAACCGCCATGGTCATGGGTGAGGTAACGGCAGGGGACGCGGGGATTACGATATGCTGAACATTACCGTTCTCGTCTCCGGCGGCGGCACCAATTTGCAGGCGCTGATTGACGCTGCGGAAAACGGCACGATTGTGAACGGCCGCATTGCCAAGGTGATTGCGAGCAAGGCGGGTGTCTATGCGCTGGAGCGCGCCGGGAAGCACGGCATTCCAGCCGTCACCGTGGCGCGCAAGGGCTTTGCGGATATCGACAGCTACTGCGCCGCGCTGCTTTCGGAGTTGCGGCGCGATACGCCCGATTTGATTGTGCTGGCGGGCTACCTCTCCATCCTGAACGCGGAGGTCATCGCGGCTTTTCCAGGGAAAATCATCAACATCCATCCCGCGCTGATACCCTCCTTTTGCGGCATCGGCTATTATGGCTTGCGCGTCCATCAGGCGGCGCTGGCGCGGGGTGTGAAAATCACCGGCGCAACCACGCATTTTGTGAACGAAATCCCGGACGGCGGAAAAATCATTGCCCAAAAGCCCGTTGCGGTCTTGCCGGGGGATACCCCCGAAAGCCTTCAGCAGCGTGTGATGGAGCAGGCGGAATGGGAACTTTTGACGGATGCCGTCGCGCGTTATTGCGATGGAAGCTTGAGAGAATGAAAAACTGAAGGAGCGTATGAAGATGAAAACAATCCAGGAAGTTCTGCAAAACAACAGCTACCCCGGGCGCGGGATACTCATCGGCAAATCCGCCGACGGGCGCTTCGCCGTGACGGCGTATTTCATCATGGGCCGCAGCGAAAACAGCTGCAACCGCGTGTTTGTCAAAACCGAGGATGGCATCCGTACCCAGGCGCATGACCCGCAGAAGCTCTCCGACCCCAGCTTGGTCATCTATTCCCCCGTGCGCCGCCTGGGCAACAAGCTCATCGTCACCAACGGCGACCAAACGGATACCGTCTATGACATGATGAACAAGCAGATGACCTTTGAGCAGGCGCTTATGACGCGCACCTTCGAGCCGGACCCGCCCATTCTCACCCCGCGCATTTCGGGCATCCTCAAATTTGCGGACGGCTCTTTCAACTACGCCCTTTCCATCCTCAAGAGCGCCGACAGCAACCCCGCGTCCTGCCGCCGCTTTTTCTATTGCTATGAGAACCCCATCGCGGGGCAGGGGCATCTGATTCATACCTATGCGGCGGACGGCAATCCGCCCGAAAGCTTCAGCGGCGAGCCGCGCGAGCTTGCGGTGGGGGACGACCTTGAGGAATTCGGTGCGCAGCTCTGGGATTCCCTGAACGCAGAGCGCAAGGTGTCTCTTTTTGTGCGCTTCACGGAGCTTGCCACCGGGCAGGAGGCAGAACTCATCTATAATAAGAACGAAGAAGGAACGGTGATTTGACCATGGAAATGGAATTGATGCTCAAATACGGCTGTAACCCCAACCAAAAGCCCTCGCGGCTTTTTATGCGTGACGGGGGCGAGCTGCCCTTCACCGTTTTGAACGGCAAGCCCGGCTACATCAACTTTATGGATGCCCTGAACAGCTGGCAGCTGGTGCGTGAACTGAAGGCGGCAACAGGTCTGCCTGCGGCGGCATCCTTCAAGCACGTCAGCCCCGCCGGCGCGGCCGTCGCGCAGGAGCTGAGCGAGGTGCTGCAAAAAGCCTACCGTGTGGACGGCAAAAAGCTCACGCCCCTGGCGAGCGCGTATGCGGCGGCGCGTGGGGCGGACAGAATGTCCTCCTACGGCGATTTCATTGCGCTTTCGGATGTCTGTGACGTTGCCACCGCGTGCATCATCAACCGCGAAAGCTCGGACGGCGTTGTTGCCCCCGGCTATGCGCCGCGCGCGCTGGAAATCCTCAAAGCCAAACGCGGCGGCGGCTTCACCGTCATTCAGATGGATACCGAATACCGCCCCAAGCCCGTGGAAACGCGGGAAATCTATGGCATTACCTTCGAGCAGGGGCGCAACGAGCTGCCCATCCATGAGGAGTTGCTCACGAACGTTGTGACGCAGAACAAAAACCTCACGGCGGCGCAGACGCGCGATTTGCTCGTGGCGCTGATTACCTTAAAATATACGCAGTCCAACTCCGTTTGCTATGTGAAGGACGGCGCAGCCATCGGCGTGGGCGCGGGGCAGCAATCCCGCATTCATTGCACACGCCTGGCGGGCGAAAAGGCGGATACTTGGTATCTGCGCCAGCATCCCAAGGTGCTGAATCTGCCCTTCCGCGAGGAGATGAAGCGCTCCGAGCGGGACACCGCCAGCGTCATTTACATCTCCGATGAGTGCATGGACATCCTCGGCGACGAGGTCTGGCAGAATTATTTCACCGAGCAGCCCGCAGTGCTCACCGCGCAGGAGAAAAAGGACTGGCTGGCAGGTCTTTCCGGCGTTGCGCTCGGCTCGGATGCCTTCTTCCCCATGCCGGACAATGTGGAGCGCGCGGTGAAGAGCGGCGTGTGCTGCATGGCGCAGCCCGGCGGCAGCATCCGCGACGATTTGGTCATTGAGTCCTGCAACAAGCACGGCGTTGCCATGGTATTCACCGGCGCAAGGCTGTTCCACCATTAACAGAAAAGGGGGATTTTTGCGATGAAAATACTGATGGTCGGTTCCGGCGGCAGAGAGCATGCGCTCATCCGCAAGCTGAAGGAAAGCCCGCGCGTGCGTGAAATCATCTGCGCGCCGGGCAACGGCGGCATCGCTTGTGACGCCGAATGCTTCCCCGTGGCGGCAACGGATATCCCCGGAATGCTGGATTTGGCAAAGCGCGAACAGGCGGATTTCGTGGTCGTTGCCCCGGACGACCCGCTGTCCCTTGGGATGGTCGATGCCTTTGAAGAGGCGGGCATCCCCGCGTTCGGCCCGCGCAAAAATGCCGCCGTGCTGGAGAGCAGCAAGGTGTTTTCCAAAAATCTCATGAAGCAATACAATATCCCCACCGCCGCCTACGAGGTGTTTTCCGAGGCGGATGCGGCGATTTGCTATCTGCGCAAGAACAAGCAGTTCCCCATCGTTGTCAAGGCGGATGGCCTCGCGCTGGGCAAGGGCGTGATTATTGCGCAGGATTTGCCCGCCGCCGAGGATGCCGTCAAGAGCATCATGCAGGATAAGGCCTTCGGCGACTCCGGCAATGCCGTCGTCATTGAGGAGTTCATGCAGGGCCCGGAGGTGACGGTGCTGGCGTTCACGGACGGCAAAACCGTGCTGCCCATGGTGTCCTCCATGGACCACAAGCGCGCGCTGGACGGCGACAAGGGCTTGAACACCGGCGGCATGGGCACCATCAGCCCCAATCCGCATTACAGCGAGGAAATGGCGCAGCGCTGTATGCAGGAAATCTTTTTGCCCACCATCGCCGCCATGAACGCGCAGGGGAGACCCTTTTGCGGCTGCCTGTATTTTGGGCTGATGCTCACGCCAAACGGCCCGCGCGTCATCGAATACAACGCCCGCTTCGGCGACCCGGAAACCCAGGTGGTGCTGCCGCGCCTTGAAACGCCGCTGATTGACATTATGGAAGCCACCGTGAACGGCACACTCGGTGAAATGGCGCTTGCCTGGAGCGGCAAGGCCTGCGCCTGCGTGGTCATGGCATCCGGCGGCTACCCTGCGGCATATGAAAAGGGCAAGGGAATCCAAGGGCTTTCGCCCGACGGACAAATTCACGGTTTGGACATAATTGTGTTTCACGCGGGCACGCAAAGAGAGGGAGAGTGCTTTTTCACGAACGGCGGCAGGGTGCTGGGCATCACGGCGCTGGGCGATACGCTGGACGAAGCCCTTGACACTGCCTATGACGGCGTTCGGGCAATTTCCTTTGACGGTGCGCATTACCGCCGGGATATTGGCAGAAGTTGTTGACACTGTTTGCCGGAATTTGGGAAGAAAATTAGATGAAATTTCATATTTTATTCACACAAAAAGGCATCATTATTTCAATCTTGCCGTTATACTAAAGGCGTTGATTATGTATTTTGATAAAAGGGAGTCTGTTTGAAGGTTGATATCTTCAGCAAATGACTCCTGTCTTGCAATCAGAAGGAAGGAAGAGAATCATATGACCAAACAATCCTGGTCCGCCAAAAAGAAGGCAACCCTCGCCGTTGTGCTGGCTGCCGCAGTCATCGGCACGTCGGCGGGAGGCTATGCCCTGTTCCGCCCCGATCCGCCCCCCGAGGTCAGCTACGGCAAGGTGACCACCGGCTCCATTACGCAGACGCTTGAGATGAGCGGCGTGGTGGAGTCCGCCAATCAGGGCACTTTCCCGATTGTCAGCGAGGTCAAGGTCAAAACGGTCAACGTCCGCGTGGGCGACCGAATCAAGAAGGGCGATCTTCTTGCGACCTTTGACACCTCGTCTTTGGATTCCCTTGTGGCCGATAAGCAAAAGGCCTACAACAAGGCGCGCGACAGCTACAACAAAGCGATGGATGCGGAGCGCAAGGCGGCTCAGCAGGCCAACAAGCCCAAGCCCGCAGCCACGACGGCCACCGCCAAAAAGCCGACGGCTGCCGCCACCACGCCAAGCACCACCACGCCGCAGAACCTGGTGCAGACGCTGTACCGCATGGTGAGGCAGGGTGTGCTTGCCATGGATGATGTTGCCAAAATCCTGAACAGGCTTGCCAACGGCGAGAGCCTCCTTGGCATGCCGGGCATCAGTGAGGATATTCTCAAGGATATCGTGGGCAACGTAGAAATTGGGGATGTCATCTCCAATATCGATGTGAACAGCGTCCTGCCGGAGATTACCAATATGCTGGGTCTGAGCGATACGCTCAAGGCTACCATGGAGTCTGCCAAGAAAAATCTCGACAATACCAAGGCCATTGTCAACACCCTCAAAACAGGGTGGAAGGCGAAAAAGGACGGCATTGTGCGTGAAATCAACATTACGGCAGGCGAGATTTATGTGAACGAAAAAGCCTCCACGGGCGCAAGCTCTCTGGATATGTCCGCCATCATCGGCATGATTACCGGCGGCGGCGATGCCTCCTCCGCACTGACGGGTATGCTCGGCTCCATGACGGGCAGCGGCCAGCAGGTTTACGGCATGGTGCTGGAGTATTATCCCTATGCCGCGTCCTTTACGCTCAACAAGAACGACGTGCTGAAAATTGAGCTCGACCAGGAAGCAACCATCAAAACCCAAGCCGGCAATACCCTTACGGGCGCGGTAACGTATATCGCCCCCGTGGCAGAAGGCGGCGGCGGAATCAATGATATGGTGGGCAGCATCATTGGCGGCGGCAGCAGCACCAGCAGCGGCGGTGTGGCCGCCAAGGTGAGCATCCCCAAGCCGGACGAAAGTGTCATCATCGGCCTGGATGTGAGCATTTCCATCAAAATTGCGGAAAAAGAGAGCGCCGTCCTCATCCCCGCGGAAGCCTTGAAGTTCGACGACAAGGGCAAATTTGTCTGGGTCTATGACGAAGAAGAAAAAACGGCCAAGCGCGTGGATATCACCGTGGGTCTGAGTTCTGTTACGATGTTTGAGATTCTCTCCGGCGTGCAGGAAGGGCAGACTGTGCTGAAAACCGTGCCGCAGAATATGAAAGAGGGCGACCGCGTGACCCTGAAAGCGGATACCAAAAAATAAGCTCTTCGAGCGGGAGGCCGACACGTGAATTTTAAGGAAAACATACGAATTGCGATTTTCAGCATTCGTACCAATTTGATGCGCTCCCTGCTGACGATGCTTGGCATCATCATCGGCGTTGCGGCGGTGATTGCCATCATCACGCTGGGCAACGGCGGACGCGAATATCTCGTGGGCATGATTCGTGACATGGGTCAAAGCACCATGAACATCACCGCCCGCGGCAGAAACCTCAGCCGCAGTGACTTGTTTACCAAGGAAGATGTCGCGGCAATCAAGCAGCTGGAGAGCGTGCAGTATGTTTCGCCGATGTACGTGGATCTGTGCGGTATCAAAACCGAGAACAACAGCGGCTTTGCGATGTTCTTTTCCGGCAACCATGAGCTGCAGCAGGTGGCGGGTCTGGAGCTGGTGCACGGCACCTTTTTTTCCGAGGAGGAATATGAGTCCGGCAGCCCGGTTGTTTTGATAGACACCATGAGCGCGATGAACCTGTTTGGCTATGAAGCACCCATCGGCGAATTTTTGGAGATGACCATGAGCAAAAAGACCGTCCGCCTGCGCATCATCGGCATCGTGAATCTGCAGCAGCTCAGCTCCAGTGCGGGCAGCTCCATCAACCTCGGCGATTTGCTGGGTTCTGAGGAGATGGTGCCCAGCCTCATGGCAGTGCCGATTACCGTGGTGGATATGCTGCGCGGCAACGACGGACGCTATGATTTGATTTACCTCACCGCGCAGGATGAAAGCCTGCTGGATGAAGCGGGCAGCGCGGCGGTGAATATGCTCTACNCCCGCCACAACAATTATACCTCCGAGCGGGAAATCTACCAGCTGACCAACATGGCAACCTTCATTGATCTGCTGGACGCGGTCATCCGCATCTTTACGCTCTTCGTGGCGGCCGTCAGCGCTATCTCGCTGGTGGTCGGCGGCATCGGTGTCATGAACATCATGCTTGTTTCCGTTACGGAACGAACGCGGGAGATCGGCATACGCAAGGCGCTGGGCGCCAAAACAGGAACCATCCTATTCCAGTTCCTCACGGAGTCCATCATCCTGTGTGCCATCGGCGGTACGATTGGGCTGATCATCGGCACGGCAGGGGCGCTTTCCGTCGCCGCGTATATCGCAATCCCGATTCAGATGCAGTTTTCCACCATTGCTATCGCGGTTGGATTCTCAAGCGCCATCGGTATTTTCTTCGGCATCTACCCCGCCCGCCGTGCCGCGAAGATGCACCCGATTGAAGCACTGCGGCGCGACTAATATGGGGAAAATTCAACCCTTTGATTTCGGAGCGAAATCAATTCCGCGTGCGCGGAACCGGATTGAATTTCCGCGCGCGTTGAATTTACGTTTGCTGATGCAAATATTGACTTTGGGAGGAGGAGCCGTTTTTATGCGGCTCCTTTTTGTGACATGACGAAAAAACACAGGGATATTTACGCCGCGCTGCCAGGGCTTTTGTTGCCTTGGTATGCGCAGAACGCACGGGTGATGCCGTGGCGTGGGGAGAAGAACCCCTACTGCGTGTGGCTTTCCGAAATTATGCTCCAGCAGACCCGGGTGGAGACCGTGCGCGGCTATTACACCCGCTTTCTGGCTGCGTTGCCGGATGTGGCTGCGCTCGCCTGCGCCCCGCAGGAGCAGTTGCTGAAGCTCTGGGAGGGCTTGGGCTACTACTCCCGCGCACGCAATCTGCAAAAGGCGGCGCGGCAATTGCAGGAGCAATTCGGCGGGGTTTTCCCGCAGACGGAAGAGGCGCTGCAAAAGCTGCCGGGCATCGGCCCTTACACCGCCGGGGCGATTGCCTCCATCTGCTTTGAGCGCCCCGCCCCCGCCGTGGACGGCAACGTGCTGCGTGTTCTTTCGCGTGTAACGCATGACATCCGCCCGATTGACAGTCCGCAGCTCAAGAACGAAATGACGCAAAGCCTTGCAGAGGTCTATCCCGCCGGGCATTGCGGAGACTTCACCCAGGCGCTCATGGAGCTGGGTGCCATGGTTTGCCTGCCAAACGGCGCGCCGCTTTGCGGGGACTGCCCGCTTGTTGCGCTTTGCCTTGCACACAAAAACGACTGTGAACGGACTTTGCCCGTGAAGGGCGAAAAAAAGGTACGCAAAAAGCAGTGCCTCGCCGTGTTTGTGCTCACGCATGCGGGCAGCCTTGCCCTGCGCAAGCGTCCGCCATCCGGCGTTTTGGCGGGTCTGTGGGAGCTGCCGAACACCGAGGGCAAGCTCAGCCCTGCCGAGGCGCTGCGTCAGGCTGCGCAATGGGGCGTTCAGCCCAAGGACTTGACAAAGCAGCTCAAGCGCAAGCATATTTTCACGCATCTGGAGTGGGAAATGGACTGCTTTTTTCTGGAATGCGCCCGCCAAAATGAGGATTTCACTTGGGTGAGCCGCGCTGTGCTGGCGGAAGAAATATCCCTGCCCACGGCATTCAAGAAGATATTGGAGAAATAGAAATGCTCGGAATCACCAGCGTCACCTTTCGCAGAAAAAGCGCAGCGGAAATTCTGGAGTTGACCTGCCTTTGCGGCCTGGACGGCATCGAGTGGGGCGGCGACATACATGTTCCGCCGCAGCGGGGAAATGCCGAAGCCGTCGGCGCGGCAACACGTGCGGCGGGGTTGGAGGTGCTTTCCTACGGCAGCTATTACCGTCTGCTCGAACAGGAGAATCCGCAGGAGACGTTTTTTCCCGTGCTGCAAACGGCTGCGCAGCTCGGTGCACCGCATATCCGCATCTGGGCGGGCGAAAAAATAAAGCCCGCTGCGGCCACGGACGAGGATTACACCCGCGCGGCGCAGGAGCTGCGCGAAATCTGTGCGGCAGCGGGGGAGAAAGGCATCTCCATTGGTCTGGAGTACCACCGAGATACGCTGACCGAAACGGCACAGAGTGCACTGCGTCTGCTGCAAGAAGCGGATTGCGAAAACCTGCGCAGCTATTGGCAGCCCAACCCGGAAATCAGCTGTGCCGAAAATTGCGCTGCGCTGCGCACGGTGTTGCCCTATCTCTCGAACCTGCACGTTTTTCATTGGCTGCAAAACGGCGCAAGGCGGCCGCTGGCGGAGGGCGAGATGGAATGGCGCGAGTATTTCGCCGTTGCGGGCGGGCAAGGCAACGCCATTCTGGAATTTGTCAGGGATGAGAGCGCCGAGCAATTCCGGGAGGATGCCGAAACACTGAAAAAATTATGCGGGGAGATATGAACCATGCAGAAAGCGGTATTCATCACAATGCAAGGCAATGCGCAAAAGGGGCAGCCCTTTCTCAACAAGAGCTACAACGCCGAAACGCAGGCGCTTTTGGCGGCGCAGCTGGATTTTTTGCCGCCCGTGTTCTCCTTGACGGATTTGGCTGCGCGGGCGGATTTGCGTGAGGCGGACTATATCTTCTCTACTTGGGGGATGCCCGCGCTGGATGAGGCGCAGCTGGCGGAAGGCTTCCCGCAGCTGAAGGCGGTATTCTACGCGGCGGGCACAGTCCAGGACTTTGCGCGTGCGTTCTTTGTGCGCGGCGTGCGTATCTTTTGCGCGGCGGCGGCCAACGCCGTCCCGGTGGCGGAGTTCACCACTGCCCAGATTATCCTTGCCAACAAAGGCTTTTTCGCCGCGCCGAACCTCTTCCGCGCGGGCGGTTGGAGCAGCGCCAAGCGGCACTGTGAGGCGCAGCCCGGCAACTATGGCGCAAGGGTTGGTCTGCTTGGCGCGGGCATGATTGGCAAGCGTGTCATCGCGCTGCTGCGCAATTACAACCTGCCCATGCTGGTGTTTGACCCGTTTTTGCCGGACGAAACAGCGCGGGAGCTTCAAGTGCAAAAGGCGGAGCTTTCGGAAATCTTCGCCTCCTGCAATGTCATCTCCAACCATCTCGCCAACAACGCGCAAACGCGCGGGATGCTCAATTACGCCCTCTTTTCGCGTATGCTGCCGACCGCCGCTTTCTTAAATACCGGGCGCGGTGCACAGGTGGTGGAAATGGATTTGGTGCGCGCCATGCAGGAGGAGCCGGGCAGAACCGCCGTTTTGGATGTCACCGACCCGGAGCCGCCGCTGCCGGGGCATCCGTTTTACAGCCTGCCCAATGTCTTCCTCACCCCGCACACCGCCGGCAGCACGGCGGACGAGGTTGCGCGCATGGGTGAATACATGGCCGCGGCCTTTGCTGCATACAGAGCAGGTGAGCAAAGTGAGCTGGAGGTCACCCTGCCCATGCTGGAGACGATGGCATGAAAGGAGTCACCATGAACAACGAGATGAAGCTGAACGGTCAGTGGATGCTGCACTTTATTAAAAACGAGGATTTGCGCCGTCTGCAGGCGGGTTCCCCGAAAAGCCGTGCGGCGCTGGACGCGCTGGGGTTTCCCTGCATTCCGGCCGAGGTGCCCGGCAACTTTGAGCTGGATTTGCTGCGCGCGGGCATAATCGATAACCCGTTTTACGGCAGCAATGTTTGGAAAATGCAGGACTTTGAAAATTATCATCTCTTTTACAGCCGAAATTTTTCTTATGACGGTGCCATCACCGATGAAACCTGGCTCTGCTTCGACGGCATTGATACCATCGCCGATATTTATCTGAACGGTCAGCTTCTCGCGCAGACCGACAATATGTTTCTGCGCCATGAATTTCCCGTCAAGGGGTGGCTGAAGCAGGGTGAGAATGACCTTCTCGTCCACATCAAGCCCGCCTGCCTGGAGGCGCGGAAGCGGACGCTGCCGGTCGCCTGCCATGCGCTGCCCTACAACTACGGCTCC
>JGI994J12354_10001616_pt1 | contig 22719 bp, 21 predicted proteins | sample IntmicLarv3ML3BL_FD_12354 | JGI IMG/M metagenome (IMG submission 12354) | reverse complement strand
GTCCCCCGGCACCAACCGTGCGGCGGGCAGACTGCGCAAAACACCGTCCCGCAACACGAGCGCCGTGGGCGCGGAGAGTTTTTTCAGCGCCGCCAGCGACTTTTCCGCCCTGCGCTCCTGTGCCACGCCGATGACGGCGTTCAGCACCACAATGCCCAGTATCATCAGCGGGTCGGCATACGCGGCACTGCCCTCCAAGAGCGACGCGCCAAAGGACAGCGCCGAGGCCGCCAACAGAATCAGCACCATAAAATCCGAAAACTGCGCCAAAAACTGACGCAAAATGCCGCGCGGCTTTTTTTGCGCCAGCCGGTTTTCACCGTATTGCTCCGCCAGCTGCCGCGCCCACGCAGCGGAAAGCCCCCTTTCGGGATTGCTTTTCAGCGCCCCAACTGCCTGCGCGGCGCTCATGCTGTGCCAATTCATCCGCCAAACTCCCCCCCGTTCAACCCATTTCTCTATTCCTATTCAGCCAAAGGCGCAAACTTTCCGACCTCTTAGTGAAAGAATTCGCCCACTTACCCAAACTTTACAAAATAACGGTTGAACCTTGGGGAATAACGTGATAGAATACTATGGCTATGTTGCGGACAATTCTTCTCGCCGAGAAATCGGTGTGATTTGATTCTTTTTTTGTGCAGAGGGGGAACTGCGGAAATGAAAATGATTTTCAGCGTGTTAAAGAAAAATTGGCTCTCGGTGGGCATTGCGCTCCTCTTGATGCTGGGCAGCAATGTCTTTCAGCTTTTGATGCCGGACATTCAGGCGGACATGATTAACAACGGCATCGCGCGCGAAAGCCGGGACTACCTCATGGAAAAAGGGCTTCACTGGCTTTTGCTGAACCTGGCGAACCTTGCCATCGGGCTGCTTTCGAGCTTTTTCACCGCCAAGGTTTCCATTGATTTCGGCAAGGAGCTGCGACGGCGCACCTTTGTGAAAACAGAGTTGCTCAATCAATGCGATGTGGAAACCATCGGCATCCCCTCCCTGATTACCCGCGGCACCAACGACATCAACCGCATTCAGAACATGGTGCTCGCCTTTTTGCGCTCCATCATCAGCGCGCCGATTATGCTGGTGGCGGGCTCCATTATGGCGTTCATCACCAATCCCCGGCTTTCCACAGTCATCATCATTTTGATTCCTGTTGTGGGCATCGGAGCTTTTGTCGTCTCCAAAACCGTGATGCCCATGTTCAAGCGGGTGCAAAAAAGCACGGACGCGCTGAACAAAATCCTGCGCGAGAAGCTCAGCGGCATCCGCGTCATCCGCGCTTTCAACCGCACGAAGCACGAGGACGAGCGCTTTCGCGAGGCAAACCACTCCTTGACCGCGCTGTCCCTGCGCATCAACCGGCTCATGGCGCTGCTCAACCCGATTTCCTCCGTGCTGGTTTTCTTTCTGATTGCGATACTCGTGAGCATTGCCGTCAGCCAAATAGAGGCGCTGGACGCGGTGCGTGACCGCGAGCAGCTGCTGAACACCATGGGCGATCTGACCAAATTTATCATGTATCTCATGATTGTGGTCACGGCGCTGATTCAGGCAGTGGAAATGTTTTTCGACATCCCGCGCGCCATGGTTTCCGCCAAGCGCATCAATGAGATACTGAATATGGAATCCCTCATCCGCGAGCCGGAGCAGCCCGCCGCGTTGCCGGAAGCGCGCGAAAGCGTCAAGCGCGGCCTGATTGCCTTTGAAGCTGTCAGCTTCACCTACCCCGGTGCCACGGAGCCGATACTGCGCGAGCTCAGCTTTGAGGCAAAGCCGGGCGAGGTCACCGCCGTCATCGGCGGCACGGGCAGCGGCAAATCCACACTGGTCAACCTCATCCCCCGCTTTTATGATGTCAGCGACGGGCGTATTCTCATCGACGGCGTAGATGTACGGGACATCCACACGAGCACACTGCACAACAAAATCGGCTTCATTCCGCAAAAGGCTTTTCTCTTCAGCGGCACGGTTTTGGATAACCTGCGCTTCGGGCGCGAGGACGCGAGCGAGGAGGAGGTCTGGGAGGCGCTGCGCATTGCGCAAGCCGCCGACTTTGTGGAAAAGCTCCCGCTCGGGTTGCATGACATGATTGCCCAGAGCGGCAAAAACCTCTCCGGCGGGCAGAAGCAGCGCCTGGCCATTGCCCGCGCCATCGTCCGCAAATCGGACATCTATGTGTTTGACGACAGCTTTTCCGCCCTGGATTACACCACAGACGCGCGGCTGCGCCACGCGCTGAAAACCGCCATGAAGGACGCCGCCATGGTCATTGTGGCGCAGCGCATCGGCACCATTTTGCGCGCCGATCAGATTCTGGTGCTGGACGGCGGCAGACTTGTGGGCAAGGGGACGCATACCGAGCTGCTGCAAAACTGCCCGACCTACCGGGAGATTGCGCTCTCCCAGCTCCCGGAGGAGGAATTGGCGATATGAAAAAGCAACAAAAGGTCAAGGTCTACAAAGAAAAAACCAAATATTCCTGGTCCCGCGGGAATGGCAGACGCCGCCAAGAAAAGCCACAGGACAGCAAGGGCGCGCTTCTGTTTTTGCTGCGCTACGTCCAGCCCTTCATCCCGCTGTTGCTTTTGGTGCTGGTGTTCAGCGTTGCCACCTCGCTTTTGACCATCAAAAGCCCGCAGTATCTAGAGCTTGTGATGGATACGCTCGTGAAGCAGCTCGACAATAAGCTGGCGGGCGGCGAGTTCAGCCGGCAGGCCATTTTTGCCGTCCTGCGGCAAATTGTTCTCGTCATCGGCGGCGCGGCGCTGTTTGCCTTCTTCCAGCAATTCATTCTCGCGGGCATTACGCAAAGCATCGTGCGCACCATGCGCGGGCAGGTCAACGGCAAGCTTTCCGTTTTGCCCCTGCGTTATTTTGACCTCAACTCCAAGGGCGATATTCTCAGCCGCATGATGAACGACATTGAAAACGTCAGCAACACCGCGCAAAATAACATTGTGCGCCTGGTCAGCTCCGCCGTCACCTTTGTCGGCGCGCTGTATATGATGTTCCAGGCGAGCGTCCCCTTAACGCTGATGACCTTTGTGATTCTGCCGCCCTCCCTGCTGATTACGCTTGTGCTCTCCAAGCGCTCCAAGCGCTATTTCCGCCAGCAGTGGGATCGCACGGGCGAGCTGAACGGGCACATTGAGGAGATGTTCACCGGGCATCAGCTGGTGAAGGTCTTTGACCACGAGCAGCAGTCCATTGCGGAATTTGACGACATCAATACGGAACTGGCCAATGTCAGTCTGCGCGCGCAGTTCATCTCCGGCACAGTCGGTCAGGTGCTGCGCTTTGTGGCGAACACCGCCTTCCTGCTGCTGTATGTGATTGGCGGCAACTATATCTTGCAGGGCAAGCTCACCCTGGGCGGCCTCACTGCGTTTTCGCTCTACGCCTCCATGTTCGTGCAGCCCGTGGTGGATGTGGGCAACATCATGAACGGCCTGCAATCCTCCCTGGCCTCCGCCGAGCGTATTTTCTCCCTGCTGCGCGAAACGGACGAGCCGCCCGACAATCCGCTCTACCAAATTGACGCGCCCAGCGGCGCGGTGCGCTTTGAGGATGTGGACTTCCAATACGTGGAAGAAAAGCCGTTGATTGAAGGCTTGAACCTGGACGTGCAGCCGGGTAAGCTGGTGGCCATCGTCGGTCCCACCGGCGCGGGCAAAACGACCATCGTCAACCTGCTCATGCGCTTTTATGACGTGAACGGCGGCAAAATCACAGTGGACGGCCACGACATCCGCGAAATCTCGCGCGAAAACCTGCGCACCATTTTCGGCATGGTTTTGCAGGACACCTGGCTCTTTGAGGGCAGCATACGCGACAACATCGCCTACGGACGCATCGGCGCGGTTGAGGAGGATGTCCTTGCCGCCGCCAAGGCCGCGCGGGTGGAGCATTTTCTTTCCGCCATGCCGGACGGCATCGACACCCAACTGGAGGAAGACGGCAGCAACGTCTCTCAGGGGCAACGGCAGCTCATCACCATTGCCCGCGCGATTCTCGCAGACCCCGCCATTCTGATTTTGGACGAGGCCACCAGCTCCGTGGATACACGCACCGAGTTGCTGATTCAGCAGGCCATGCAAACGCTCATGAAGGGCAGAACCAGCTTCGTCATCGCCCACCGCCTTTCCACCATCCGCGAGGCGGACACGATTCTCGTCATGCACGACGGCGGCATTGTGGAAACCGGCACACACAACGAGCTGCTCGCCCTGAACGGCTTCTACACCGAAATCTACAACAGCCAATTCGGCATCGCCGGGGAGTTGGTTGTTGGGGAGGAATAGAGGATTCAGCCAAAGAATATCTTTACTTTACAGCAGTGGACTGCGTTCTTTACAGCAAGAACATGAAAGAAATTATTTGTTATCTCTATGCCAAAGCGGTTACAGCTCTGTTGACGGTGTATTGTTCAACAAAAAGCAAACAATGCTTCTGCTTTACCCGCCCGCCAAGGAAGGTGCAAGCTGCACCGTGCCGCAGACGGCAGAAGCGCTCTGCGACTATGCGTTTTGCCCAACGTTTTACTACAAGCCCGTTCCGCGGAAATACCTGAAAACCGTAATCCTCCCGCCGAATCTGCACACCATCGCAAATCCAAACTCCGAGTTGTATCACGACGAGGTGGGCACCAAAGAAGAACGGATAAAGGCCGCCTTCCAAGACCTGCTCTTCAACGTGCAAAAAGACTCCGCCGCGCACAAAGAGCTTGCGCGGTATGATTTGAATTATGAGTTTATTTAGGGCGTGTCTGAAAAATCCAGGTGTGCAGATTTTTGAGCAAATTTTTCGCCAACCAAGGCGAATTTTTGCAGACATACGCCCGTATTTCAAAAAAAATTAACGCAGGGTGGTGGAAAATTTGCCAAAAAGATGTGCGCATGAATTTTTCAGACACGCCCTAGGCGTGTCTGATGGTGCTGCTGCACTTTTTTCCTGCGAGAAGTGCAAATCCGCATCATTGTACAAAAGTCGGCGGAATATGTGCTGCGTCCGCGCTCTTTCAGTTGACAATGCACCAAAATAGATTATTGGTTAGTATTGCAAAAATTTCACCGAGAGAAAGAAAGGAAGGATTCCCACCATGAAAAAAATCCTCAGTATCACGCTCTCCCTTTTACTGCTTGTCTCCTGCTTCAGTGCCGTTCTCGGCGTGAGCGCAGCAAGCACGGACATCCGCCGCATCAGCGTCACCATCAACGGGGACGCGAAAACCTCCTGCGGCATCGCTTGGTATACCAGCGAGAAGAGCGCGAGCATCGTGAAGGTTCTCAAGGAGAGCGACTACGCGGGCAGTTTTGACGGCGCGGAGGTCTACAATCCCATTGGGGGCTGCCGCGAATTTCAGGGCAACTTCGTCCACAAGGTCACGGTGGATCATCTCCAGAGCAACACCGCCTATGTTTATATCGTGGGCGACGGCGAAAACTGGAGTGAGCCGGGTCGTTTCGTGACGGCGATTGATTCTGCAGAGTCCTTCTCCTTCATCACGCTTGCGGACGTGCAGGCCAGCAGCGATGAAAACTTCAAGCGCGCCGCGCTGGTGATGGCGGCGGCGAACACCAAGCTGCCGGACAGCAAGTTCATCGTGAACCTCGGCGACTTTGTGAACGACTGCACCAACGACGAGTGGGATTGGTATTCCGACAATTTCTCCTTCACCAACACGCAGACCACCATCGTTCCCGTGGCGGGCAACCACGAGGGCAACCTCAAATGGTTCTGGTTCAACAATATGTTCAACATCGGCGCGGCCAAGGGCAGCCAGACCATCACGGGCTGCTATTACTCCTTTGACTACGGCAATGCGCACATCGCCGTGCTGAACTCCAACGACATGTATCCCATGACGCTTCAGCAGATGAACTGGCTGAAAAACGACATGAGCAAGTCCGACGCGGACTGGAAGTTCGTCTTCATGCACCGCGCACTGTATTCGGCGGGCAAAAACATCAACAAGCCGGACACCATCATGATGCGCAGCAACCTCCTGCCGCTGATTGACGAGCTGGACATTGACATCGTCATGGCGGGACACGACCACATGTATTTCCGCAGCGAGCAGGTGAAGGGCGACGCAGTCGTGCCGGACGTGCAGTATGTTGTGGAGGAATACAAGGGCGAGCAGGTCACTTTCGCTGTGAACCCGGACGGCACAACGCACATTCTGCCCTCTACGGCGGGCACCAAGCGCTATGACGTGCGCGAGAATGTTATGCCGCCGATTCTTGATTGCGGCGCAGTGGTCAAATCCACCAAGGAGTTCGGCGTGTTCTCCACCATCGACATCGTGGTAGAGCCGCAAACGCAAACCACCAAATTCGTCTTCAACGCCTACGGCTATGACGAAGCCACGCAGGAGAGCATTCTGATTGACTCCTACGCCATTAAGAAGGACATGGGGCAGAACACGGTGGATCCGAACTATGAGGATGCGCCGACCGATTCCCCTCTGCTGACGCTGCAAAACATCCTGCGCCTCTTCACCAGCCTAGGCAAATATTTTGTGGATCTCTTCACCAAGGTGCTGCCCCACGGCTTTGACATTTTCTAAAAAAGTTTTTGCGCCGCCCGCTGGCTTCAGCGGGCGGCGGTTTTCTTTGGCGCAAGGAAAAACGCCCCCGCAGCCGCCCACCGTTGTCGGGCGATATTGCGTGATGCGGATTCCACATAAAGCATTGCAGCGAAACGTTGCGGGAAACGCTTCTTTCTCTTCGTTGTTCGGGCTTAGGGAACAGCGGACGCGCACTGCGCGTCCCTGCGATTTACGCGGGCGACGGTTTTGTTTGCGTTGACACAAATGGAGCACTCGTGGTAGAATACACATAGAATAAGGAATGCAACTCAAAGGAGGCCTTCGCATGAAATCCGACCAAACAAAAACCCTGCTGTGGGCTGCTGTGTCCGCTGCTGTTCTCGGCATCGGCTTTGCGGTCTGCCGCTATGCGCTGTTTGATTTGCACGGCATGAAGGGTTGGCCGCGCCTTCTCTTTCTTTTGGGGCTGGCCGTTCTTTGCGCCGCCGCATTTTTCCGCGCCAAAAGAGTGATGCTCTGCACCGCGCTGGGTTACCCCGCCGCCTTTCTTTTGGGACTGCTGTTCCGTTCAGAGGGCATCGACATCCACGGCGGGGCCACGGATAACCTGTGGGTATGGTTCACCTTCCTCCTGGCAGGCTTTGTGTTGCTGGGCGCAGGTTGGGAAGCGATTGTGCGGCGGCGGAAAGCATAGCATTCATCCTCACAACACAAACCCATTCATCGGTTGACACGGCGCGAAAGGAGGGGCGGAAACCCGCATGAAAAAAATAAAGAACAAGGAACAATGGCGGGAATACGAATATTTTCAGCTGCACGAAAGCGCCGCCCTTCGGGAATATCTGGAGGATAAGGCTCTGGACGGCTGGGTGCTGGCGGGCTACCGCAGCGGCTTCCTGTTTGAGAAAACGCCCTCCCGGCGGCTGCACTATTTCATTGATGTTCGCTCGGACGCGGATTTCGGCGGCATCGGTGCGAAGGACACCAAGCGCGCTTATCTCCTGCGCTGCAGCGAGGCGGGCTGGCGTTATATCTGCACCACGGGCAAATGCCGCATTCTGCTGCGCGAGGACGGCGGCGCGGGCGATGCGCCGCCCACGGACACCACGGACAGCGAGTGCCTGAAAACCATTGCCTGGGATTTTGTGGCCAACAACATCTTTTGGTGGATTGCCTCGCTCTTCTCCCTGCTGCATTTTCTGGCGTATTACGCCAGCAGCATCCCGCTGGGTGACATCAACCAATACCTCAGTTCCAACCGGGAGCTGATGGGCGGGCTGATCCACATTCTCTGGCGCATCTGGCTGATTTTGCAGGCGGCAAACATCCTGATTTGGCTGCGAAAAAACAAAAAGCGCATCCAAAACGGACTGCCCATTGCCTATCTCACCCGGCAGGCCAAGCGGCGCTTGGACGGCAACCGCTCGCATGCCCGTATTTTGCTGCTGCTGCCGTTCTTCACCGTAACGCTCTATGCCCTTCGGAAGCAGAATTATAATATGGTCTTCGTTTCCGGCGCTGTTTCGTTGTTGGGTCTGATTATTGTGATGCTCTTTTTCATTCTCGGCAAAGGGAAAATCCCCGCCAAAATCCTCTCCGTTTTCGGGATGGCGGGCAGCGTAACCTGCCTGATTCTGCTGTTGCTCGCCTTGCCGCGTCTGGTGAACATATCGAGCGGCGTACCTACCCTGCTCGCCGCACAGGATCTTGGGCTGACCGCTCTCTCGCCGGAGCGCAGCTCTGCCTCCGTTCTCGCGCAGATGCAAAGCGGCACCCTCGTCACAAATGATGGTGCACGGCTGGAATATCAAATTCTCCGCAGCGGTTTTTCGCCGGTGTTCCGCATGATGCGCGAGGGGGAGCTGAAACGCATTGTCCGGCGCGAGGGCAGTCTGAAAAAGCTCCCGGATGCGGCCGGCTGGCAGGCAGCCGCCCTCTATGAAACCGCGCAAACCCGGCTGGTACTGTATGACGGGCTGCTGTTTTCCTGCAGCAAAGACTTCCCGCTGACGGATGCGCAAATCCGCGTAATTGCGGAGAAACTGAGGTGTCATGACAATGCTGCATGATATGCACATACACACGAAATATTCCTGCGACTCCAAGGCGGAGCTGTCGGATTACTGCACGGCCGCCCTCGAACGCGGCGTAAGCACGCTGTGCTTCACCGACCATCTGGATTGCAATCCCTGCGACGATGGCTACGGCTACTACGATACCGAGGGCTTTTTTGCGGATTTTTATGCCGCGAAAGAGCAGTACGGCAAGCAGCTGACTCTGCTGTGCGCTGTGGAGTTCGCCGAGCCGCAGCTCTACCCCGCCGAGCTTGCGCGCTTCTGTGCAAGGGGCTATGACTTCATTCTGGGCAGTGTACATTTCTGGTACAAGGATATGTTCCCCAGCGTTATGCTGCGCGAGGGAATTTCTTTGGAGGTCTGTTACCGCTGCTATTGGCAGGTTCTGCTGGATGCCGTGCGTGCAGGCGGCTTTGACGCGCTGGCGCATTTCGACTTCCCCAAGCGCTATTACGGCGATTGCATTGACCCGGACGGTCTCCTCCCCGAAATCGTGCAGACGCTGGTTAAAAATAACATCTGCCCCGAAATCAACACCTCCTCCCTGCGCAAGGGCTGCGCGGAAACCCTGCCCGGCGCGGAGCTTCTCGCCCTCTACCGCGAATGCGGCGGAAGGGATGTCACCATCGGCTCCGATGCCCACACGCCGCAGGATTTGGCGGCAGACAACGCCGCCGCACAGACGCTGATACAGCGGTTTGGATTCCAAGAGGTCATTTTTCGAGGTCGGGAGCGGGTTGCTGTTTGATTTTTTTCGAGAGCTTTGTCGGGCTGAGCGTAAAAACTTCAAGAAATATAAAAGTTTTTACGCTCAGCCCTATTGCAAAGCAGCGTGGCGGCGGACTGCATCGTTGACATCAACTTTGAGATGATGGCCTATGATGAAATTCGAGATTACCGTCAATTTTATCAGCTGGTGCGCGGCAAAATCGAGGGCAAGCAAAAATGCTATCTGCTGCTGGACGAAATCCAGCAGGTGGCGGGCTGGGAAAAAGCCATCAACAGCCTGAACATCGAGACCGCGCCGGAAACCGACATCTACATCACCGACTCCAACGCCTATTTGCTCTCCTCCGAGCTTTCCACCCTGCTTTCGGGGCGCTATGTGGAAATCAAGATGCTGCCGCTGTCCTTGACTTCCTGCTTGCGCCGGAGGGCGCGTAAACACGGACTATGCAAAGAGGCTGCTGCAATTTTTTCATTTTGCAGCAGCCTCTGTTTTTTTGTGTTATTCTGCTTCCGTTGCAAGCGCATGGACATAGCCGTCCTTGTCGATGCTGAATTGCACCTGTTGTTTGGCAATCTGTCCATCGTGGGTTTCGGCGGTGACGAGGATGGTAACAGGGTCATGCGCCAGGGAACCGCCGGCGAGAATTCTGTCCAGATATTCCTGCGAGAAATTCCAGGTCCAGAAGAAGTCACAGTTCGCGGGGTTGCCGCTGACTTTTTCGCCGCTGCGGTAAACTTGCCGAACAATCTCGTCGTCATAGGGCTGGTCATTTTCATCATAAAACGTAACCTTTTCATCATAAAACGTAACCTTTTTTTCGCGCGAGAACCAGGGAAGTTCCTCTTGACTTGGGTCAAGAAACACACTGATTCCCACAAACCCGGAAACGATAAGTGCATCAAAGCGTTCGCCGTCAAACACATGAACACGGCAATCCGCCGATTCATAGCTTACGGCTTTTAGGTTTTCCCCCGTGCAATCAATCGCGATGCCGCTTTGAAAGGTTCGCAGAAAGCCCCCCTTCCCAAAAGGCGGCCAATTTACCGGGCGAGGCGGCTCTCCCCCTGTTTCCACAAGAAAATAACCCCCGTCGCCATTTTCTTGAATGGTGGCGTTGCTGTCCGCAAAGAAAATACTGCCGTCCGGGGTCACAAAGAGTCGGCTGCTCGGCAAGGAAACCTGCAAATTCGGCTGCAGTGTAACGCTGCTTTTCGGCGGGGCGGCGCTGTCCTCCTGCGGTGCATCCGCTGCGGCATAGGCCACCAGCACAAAGGGGGAGGGCTTTTTGGCGCTTGGGGCAACGCTTTCACTGCTGCCGGGCGCGCTCGGCACGGGCTTCTCCCAAAATCCGAAACCAAAGGTTCCTGCGGCAAAAATGGCAAGCACCAGCGTGAGCGCCGCCGCCGTCTTCCACAGCGGGGCATAATTTCTTTGCGGACGGCGCTGCATGCGTTCCATTTTTTCGGCAAGCGTGCGCACGGCCTCGGGGCTTGGGGCAAGGCTGTCAATTTCCTGTTTCAATTTGTTCCATATCATCGTCAAATTCTCCTTTCAATGCTTCGCGCAAAAGGGCTCTTGCGCGGTGCAGGCGGGTTTTTACGGTGGCTTCCTTCATTTGCAGCACCGCCGCAATTTCCGCAATGGGCATATCCTCATAATAATGCAAATGAATGACGGTGCGGTATTTTTGCGGCAGCGCCAAAACGGCGGGGTAGATGCTTTCCTGCGCAGGCTCCTGCGCGGGCAGGGCATCCTCCGTTAAGGCAGTGGTGCGGCGGAACCAGGCAGAGGAGATCAGGCTCTTGTTGCAATTGACAGCACAGCGAAGCAACCAGTTTTTGCGGTGCGTTTCATCGTTGAATGCCGTTTTGCAGCGCAGATAGCGCAAGAACACCTCCTGCATCACGTCCTCGGCATCCGCCCGATTTTTGGTGCGTGAAAAGGCAATGCGGTATACCATATCCGCATATTCCTGCAAAACCGCCGCAGAATCGTCCGCGCGCAACGTTCTGTTCGGCACGCTATCGCCTCCCTTCACCCATATATCTTCGCAGCGTATGAAAAGGTTTCATGCCGGAGCCGTAAAATAATAAAAAAAGCCGGCAATTTGCATTGCTGCGCAAATCGTCGGCGATATCGGCTTTCGCCTTTTATTCGGATTTTGTGTGTTCCTGCGTTTCCGACGGTTCCTCGGGGCTTTGCGGGGTAGGTGCGCTTGTTTGCGGAGCGGGCGCGCTTGTTTGCGGGGCGGGTGCGCTTGTTTGCGGGGCGGGCGCGCTTGGCTGCGGAGCGGGTACGCTTGGCTGCGGGGCGGGCGCGCTTGGTTTTTCGCTGCGGTAATCAACCAGCTCGATGTTCAAATCCACATCGCCGCTGATGCCGTTGACGCGGCCCTTGTCGCTGTATTGCCACATACGGAAGCTTTGGGTGCAGCTCGTTACGCCGGGGGTATAATGCGCGAGCCAGAGTTCATAGCCCGCTAGGCGGGTGGTGTCCACAATTCTGGTCAGCCAATCCAGATTGACATAATAAACCGCACGGTGCCCTGCTTTTTTGATGGTGTCACAAAACGCCAGCGCAAAATCGGTGCGCTGCTTGTTGGTCAGTCCGTTGGTGCGCGCCGTGCTGCTGCCCGCATCCTCCAGGTCATAGGCAATCGGGTAGGTCAGCGTGAAACCCTCAATGGCGGCCAGCACAAAATTTGCCTCCGCTTTCGCTTCCGCCGCAGTGATGGCCTGCGTGTAGAAATATACGCCGCAGTCAAGCCCGGCGGCTGCGGCACCCAATATGTTCTGCTTGAAGCGTTCGTCCAGCACAATGGTTCCCGCCTTGCCAAAGCCGCGGTAGCCCACGCGGATCATCGCGTAATCCACTCCCGATGCTCTAACGGCAGCCCAATCAATATTGCCGTTCCACTTGGAAACATCAATCCCGACCTTGGAGGACAGCGTGCCGTCTTTCTCAAAGAAATATTTTCGCCCACTGATGGTCTGGTACCCCGTAAGCACCTTGCCGCTGCGGTAATAATAACGCTTTGCGCTCACAGCATGCCAGCCGTTCTGCGGTGCCGTCTTTGCAGCCGTGTCTTTCCCGGGATTCTCGTTCGCGGCCGTCCCGTTCGCATCCGGCGCACGCGTGCCCGGCGGCTCTGTGGTGGGTGCGGCAGTGGGCTTCGGCGCAGCCGCGCGGCGGTATTCGGGGTCTTCGTCCTTCTCCTGCCCGCGCGGGATGGTATATTCGGTGCCATCCGTGATTTTGTTTCCCTTCACCTTGGCATAGTTCACCGGCTTCGGCCTGGCGGCAGTTGGCTGAGTGGTGGTTGATGCCGCAGTTTCCGGCGGCACGGCGGCAGGCAGTATGGCAAGCGGCGCTGCGGCTGTTGCCTCCGCAAAAACCACCGGATCCACAGCGGGCACCAGATTGGGCATCCTGCTGCTCTGAACAACAGACACTGCCGTGCCAACCGATGCCGCACTGAGCAGCGCACATACAATTCTGAAAACATACTTCACGTGCTGCATCCTCTTTTGAAATAATTCTTGAAAAAACAAAAAATTCGTCACTTTTTTTGTTTTATTATAATACAAAAGAGATAAATAAGGGAAGCCCAAACGCAAAAAAATCAGAAATGCTGCTTTTTCTTCTCAAAAATGAGCTGTTTTTTTTAGAAACCTTTTACCTTTTCAAATTTTTTGAACAAAAAGCGAAAATAGGGCTTGCTATTTTTATCAGCCTGTGATATACTAACCCCAAGTGGAATACGTTGCATAAACGGTACACGGGGCAGCAGTGCGATTGCACCGCCGAAAGGCGTGTTTGTATGAAGAGTGGGGGAACCCGCTCTTTACGTTTGCTGGAGAGAATTGCAGATTCAACACCACAAATCCACCACTGAAGGAGTGTTTGTTTTGGCCTCGGACGCAAAGTCAAAGGGCGGCAATACGGTCACGGCGGTATGGAAGCTCGCCGAGCCGCTGGCCGGCGAGCTGGGCTTGACGCTTTGGGATATTCGATATCTCAAGGAAGGTTCCACTTGGTATCTGCGCATTTTTATCGATAAGCCCGGCGGCATCGCCATCTCGGACTGCGAGGACATGAGCCACGCAATCGATGCACCGCTGGACGATGCGGATTTGATTGAGCACAGCTACCATTTGCAGGTGTCCTCCCCGGGTTTGGAGCGGGATTTGCGCCTGGACACACATTTTCAGCACTGCCTCGGTCAAAAAATCCAACTGCGCCTGATTCGCCCGCTGAACAATGTACGGGATTATGCGGGGGAGCTTGCGGCCTTTGAGGCGGGTGTTGTCGCGCTCACGCTGCCGGACGGCAGCCAAATGCAAGTGAATCAAAAAGAAACGAGCTTTATTCGGCTCGACGATTTTGGAGGTATAGAAAATTGAATCAGTCAGAACTTTTTATGGCATTGCGCCTGTTGGTGAAGGAAAAGAACATCCCCATTGACGCGCTCTGCGAGGGCATTCAGCGCGCGATTGTCACGGCGCTGAAGAAGGATTACAACAACAAGGACATCGTGTTTTGCAGCATCGACCCCGAAAAAGAAGAAATGCGTGTCTTTTTGCGCAAGAACGTGGTCTCCGAGATTTATGACCCGGACAGCGACTTGCTGCCGGAGCAGGCCGAGCAATACAAGGCCAACGCCCTGCCCGGTGATATTGTAGAAATTGATCTGGACACCGCCGAGGTCTCCCGCATTGCGGCGGACAAAGGCAAGCATGTGCTGCGTCAGGGCATCCGAGAGGCGGAGCATGGTCAGATTCGCAACGAGTTCCAGAGTCACAACCAAGAGATTGTTACCGCCAAGGTGCAGCGCATTGACCCGGTGACGGGCGATGCGACACTCGAAATCGGCAAGCTGGAGGAAACCCTGCCCAAGGCCGAGCAGCTGCCGGAAGAAACCTTTGTGGAGGGCGATCTGATTAAGGTTTATATTGTGGATGTCAAGGATTTGAACCGCAAAATGCCCAAAGCCACCATTTCGCGCACACATCCGGGGCTGGTACGCCGCCTGTTTGAGAGCGAGGTGCCCGAAATCTTTGACGGCACGGTGGAAATCAAGTCCGTTTCCCGCGAGGCGGGCTCCCGCACAAAGATGGCAGTTTGCAGCACGGACGAGGATGTGGATCCGATTGGTGCCTGCATCGGACCGCGCGGCGCTCGTGTGAACAAGATTGTGGATATGCTCAGCGGCGAGAAGATTGATATCATCCAATACAGTGACGATTCCGCCGCCTATATCGTAGCCTCCCTTGCCCCGGCGGATGTCATTGCCGTGGAAATTGACGCGGAACCCGAAAAGTCCTGCCGCGTCACCGTGCCGGACAATCAGCTTTCCCTGGCCATTGGCAACAAAGGGCAGAATGTGCGCTTAGCCGCCCGCCTGACGGGCTGGAAAATCGACATCAAGCCGGAAAGCGGAAAGCAGGAAGCCGTCATCAACTTTGAAGTGTAAAGAAAGTCGGTTCATAATATGACACAGCGAAAAATCCCCCTGCGCAAATGCACGGGCTGCGGGGAAATGAAGCCCAAAAAAGAGCTGGTGCGCGTGGTGCGCTCCCCCGAGGGCGAGGTTTCGCTTGACCTCACGGGGCGAAAACCGGGGCGCGGCGCGTATGTGTGCCACAGCGCGGAGTGCCTGAGCAAGGCGCAGCGTGCCAAGCGTCTGGAGCGCGCGTTCGCCTGCGCAATTCCGCCGGAGGTTTATATAGGAATGGAACAGGAGCTGGCCGCCGATGGATGAAAACAGGCTGCGCAGTCTGCTGGGTCTATGCCGCAAGGCAAAATGCGCCCGCTTCGGGCACGATGCCGCCATCGCCTCCATTCGCTTCGGCAAGGCACAGCTCTGTCTGCTTTCCGCAGACGCATCCGAGCGGCTGGAAACGGAATTCGTGCGCGCGGCGGAAACCTTTGCAAAAGAAACACCGATTGCGGTCATTCGCCTGCCGATGGGCATGAAAGAAATCGGCGCGGCTACAGGGCTGGTCTCTGCCGTGCTTACCATAGATGAAAGCGGCTTTGCCGCGAATATCCGAAAACTGCTTGAAACAAGCGCAAATCCAAACGAAACAATAACCATGGAGGAAAATACATGATAAACAAATACAGAGTTCACGAGGTCGCGAAGGACTTCAATATGAAAAGCAACGCCGTGCTGGATTTGCTTGCCAAGCATTATGATGATGTCAAAAAGCACATGACCGCCTTAGAGGAGGATGAACTGGATATCATCTTTGACACCTTTACACAGGAGAAGCAGGTGGAGAGCTTTGATGCCTACTTTGCCACAGCGGCGGAGCCGAATCCGCGCCGCGCCGCACAGGCAAAGCCCGAGGCGGCTCCGGCGCAGCCTGCCGCCAAGCCGGAAGCTCCGGCACAGAAGTCTGCCGGGCAACCGCAGTCCGCTGTGCCGCAAACGCCTGCGCAAGCGGCATCCCCGGCGGCAAAACCGCAGCAGAAGCGGTCGGAAAAACAGCCGCAGCGGTCGGCACGCCCGATTCAGCCGCAGGTGCAGAGCAGCAAATCCACCACACCGCCTGCCGCACAGCAGGCGAAGAAGGTAAAAGACAACAGTCAGCCCATTCAATCCCGCACCAAGGGCGAAGCCCGTACGGTGGACACCCGCAGCGGCCATGTGGAGCTGGACAAATACAACGAGCGCTATGAAAAAATCGCGCCCGTGGGCGACAGCAACACCCAACGCAGCGACCGCACCACCCTCAATAAGCAGAAGCTCAAGCAAAAATCTCAGCAATACCGCCGCCAGGGCATGCGTTCCTCCCGCCGCGAAACCGAGTCTGAGCGCCTGAAGCGCATTGCCGCCGAGCGCGCAAAGAAGCCGCAGATGCTGCTCAAGCTGCCGGAAGAGCTGACCGTTGGCGAACTTGCTGCCATGCTGAAAATGACGGCCGCCGAGGTCATCAAAAAGCTGGTGGGTCTGGGTGTCATGGCAACGGTCAACGAAATGCTGGACTATGACACCGCCGCCATTGTGGCAACGGAACTTGGCGCAAAGGTCGAAAAAGAGGTCATCATCACCATCGAAGACCGCATCATTGACGACAGCGTGGACGACGAAAGTGATTTGATGCGCCGCGACCCCGTTGTGGTGGTCATGGGTCACGTGGATCACGGCAAAACCTCCCTGCTGGATGCCATCCGCAACACCTCCGTGACGGAAACCGAGGCGGGCGGCATCACCCAGCACATCGGCGCCTACCGTGTGCAGATCAACGGTGAGCATCTCACCTTTTTGGATACACCCGGCCACGCAGCTTTCACCTCCATGCGCGCCAGAGGTGCCATGGCAACGGACATCGCCGTGCTGGTGGTGGCGGCGGACGACGGCATCATGCCGCAGACGATTGAAGCCATCAACCACGCCAAGGCAGCGCAGGTTCAAATCATTGTGGCCATCAACAAGATTGATAAGCCCGGTGTCACCACCGACAAAATCATGCAGCAGCTCACCGAATACGAGCTTGTGCCGGAGGAGTGGGGCGGCACGACCATCTGTGTGCCCGTTTCCGCCGTCCAGAGAACGAACATCGACAAATTGCTGGAGGCCATCCTACTGGAAGCCGAAATGCGTGAATTGAAGGCCAACCCGAACCGCGCCGCCAAGGGCATCGTCATCGAAGCGCGGTTGGACAAGGGGCGCGGCACTGTGGCAACCCTGCTGGTGCAGAACGGCACCCTGCGCACGGGCGACATCGTTGTTGCCGGCACCGCCGTGGGGCGTGTGCGCGTGATGACGGACGACAAGGGCAGCAAGGTCGAGGAGGCAGGTCCCTCCGTGCCCGTGGAAATTACCGGCCTTGCCGAAGCGCCGAACGCGGGCGACGCATTTGATGCCGTGCTGGATGAGCGTCTCGCGCGTGAGCTCGTAGAGCAGCGCAAGCAGGAGGTCAAGGACGCACAGTTCGGTGAATATCAGAAGGTCACACTGGATAACCTATTCTCATCCCTGCAGGCGGGCGAGATGAAGGATTTGAACCTCATCGTCAAGGCCGACGTGCAGGGCTCCGCCGAGGCGGTCAAGCAGAGCCTCGAAAAGCTCAGCAACGAAGAGGTTCGCGTGAAAATCATCCACAACGGCGTGGGCGCCATCAACGAATCCGATGTCATGCTGGCAGACGTTTCCAACGCCATCATCATCGGCTTCAACGTGCGTCCTGACCCAGCGGCGGCGGCCAATGCCGACCGCGACGGCGTGGAAATGCGCATGTACCGCGTGATTTATGACTGCATTGAGGAAATCGAGGCCGCCATCAAGGGCATGCTCGCGCCAAAGTTCCGCGAGGTGCAGCTGGGTCGCATCGAGGTGCGCCAGGTGGTGAAAATCTCCTCCATGGGCAACGTGGCGGGTTGCCATGTTTTGAACGGCAAGGTGCTGCGCAACGCAAAAATCCGCGTTGTGCGGGATGGTATTGTGCTTGCGGAGGACGAAATTTCCTCCCTGCGCCGCTTCAAGGACGACGTGAAGGAAGTCATGTCCGGCTACGACTGCGGCATCGGCTTAGAGAAATTCAACGACATCAAGGAAGGCGACATTTTTGAAGCCTTCATCATTGAGGAGTACAGAGACTAGTGGCAGGTCATCGTGCAGGCAGGGTATCGGAGGATATCAAACGAGAATTAATCGCACTCATTCGAGAGATGAAGGATCCGCGCGTCATGGGAAAAATGCTGACCGTGGTGCGCGTGGAGGTCAGCTCGGATGCCTCCAACGCGAAGGTGTTTGTCTCCGCGCTGGAGGGCATGGAGACGGCGAAGCTTGCCGCGCAGGGGCTCAAGAACGCGACGGGCTTCCTGCGGCGTGAGGTTGGCGGACGCTTGCATTTACGCAAAGCGCCGACGCTGCAATTCTTTGCGGACGATTCCACCGCCTACGCCATGGATATCGCCAAAAAACTCAACGCTTTAAAGGAAGAATGGCATGAGGACGAGGATGAGGATTGATCTGACGCAAACCGCCGCGCTGCTGCACGGTGCGCAAAGCATATTGTTTCTCACCCACGCCAACCCGGACGGCGATACCCTCGGCGCAGCCTACGCGCTCGCGCTTGCCCTGCAAGGGCTCGGCAAGCAATGCGCCGTGCGTTGCCCGGAGGAGATTCCCGCACCCTATGCCTTTATGCAAGAAGCGCTTCCCATTCAGGCTTTTACGCCGCAGCTGATTGTTGCGGCGGATATTGCCGTGCCGGAGCTGCTGGGCAATCTGCGGCAGGAATATGAGGGAAAAATCGACCTTTGCATCGACCACCACCCCTCCAATGGCCTTTATGCCGCGCAGACCCTGCTTTACCCCGAGGCCGCCGCTGCGTGCGAGGCGGTTTACGATGTGCTGAACGCACTGGAAGCACCCATCACGCCTGTGATTGCCGGTTGCCTGTATGCAGGGATTTCGACAGACACGGGCTGTTTTCGTTATGCGAGCACTACCGCGCAGACACACCGCATCACCGCGCAGCTCATGGATTTGGGCGCGGACACGCCGACGCTGAACCGCCGCTTTTTTGAGACGAAGCGCCTATCCGCGCTTCAATTGGAGCGCCTTGTGGTGGGCAGCCTGCAAATGCACTGCGGTGGACGCTGCGCGATGATGTGCATCACGCAGGAGATGCTGCGCGAGAGCGGTGCCGTCCCCGCGCAGACGGAGGGTCTCTCCGGTCTGCCGCGCGAGATTGAAGGCGTGCTGGTGGGCGCGATGCTCAAAGAGCAGCCGGGCGGGGAATACCGCGTTTCCCTGCGCACCCACGCGCCGCTGGATGCCTGCGCAATCTGCGCCGTTTTCGGCGGCGGCGGCCACGCGCGCGCCGCAGGCTGCACCATCCGCGAAAGCGCCGAAACAACACAGGAGCTGCTGCTCGCTGCCATCACGGATGCGTTGCGGCAAGTGGAATCATGACTGGAATTATCTGCCTGAACAAGCCGGAGGGGATTACCTCCTTCACCGCCGCCGCCATCGCACGGCGCATCGCAGACGAAAAAAAATGCGGACATACCGGCACGCTCGACCCCATGGCCACGGGCGTTCTGCCCATCCTTCTCGGCGGAATGACCCGCTTCTCGGACTTTTTGCCCAGCCACGACAAGGCCTACCGCGCCACGCTGCGTCTGGGCATCACCACGGATACGCTGGACATCACCGGCAAGGATCTGACCCGCCGCCCCGTCACCACAAACGCCGCGCAGGTCAAAACGGCGCTGCGGCAATTTGTGGGCGAAATCGAGCAGCTGCCGCCCATGTATTCCGCCATCCGTGTGGATGGGGTTCGCCTGTATGAGCTGGCGCGCAGGGGCGAGGAAATCGAGCGGCAAACCCGCCGTGTTACCGTCTTTTCGGCGGAATTGACAGCGGCGGATGAAGAAAAGGCAGAATACACCATCGAGGTTGCCTGCTCCGCCGGGACATACATCCGCACACTCGCGGCGGATTTGGGCGAGCTGCTGGGCTGCGGTGCCACGCTCACCGCCTTAACGCGCACCGCCGCAAATGGTTTCACTCTGGCGCAGACGGCAACCAAAGAAGAGCTGGAAGCCGCTCGTGACACGGGGGAGTTGGCGCGCTTCTTGATTTCCCCGGAGAAAGCGCTTTCCGCCTACCCCGCCGTGAGCGTCACGCCCGCGCAAGCCACGCGCTTTGCCAACGGCGGCGCGCTGGATTTGGCAAGGCTGCCGGGCCTCCGGGGCGAGGGGCTTTTCCGCGTATACGACCCGCAGCAAACGCTGCTGGGCTTGGGCGAGACGGCGAACGGCGAGCTGGCCGTTCGCCGCGTCCTGCAAATGAAATAGAGAACAAACAAGAAAGAGGGTATCGCCATGACATCCCGTGAACGTGTCATCAATGTATTGGAGCACCGCGAAATTGACCGCTTTCCGCGCATCCTATGGAATTTACCGAACGTATCCATGTTCCACCCGGAGAAGCTGCGGGACTTTCACCGCCGTTTCCCCGGCGATTTCGGCGGGGCGGACATCCGCTGGGGGCAGAGCCGTTATACCAATGGCATCCCCTTTGCGCAGGACGGCTACATGGACGAATTCGGCTGCACCTGGGCGCTGGCGGAACCGGGCGTAAACGGCGAAATCAAGCAACCGATTTTCGCGGACTGGAAGGCGCTGGATGACTACAAAATGCCCACGGAAATTCTGGATGATGCGGATTTGTCCTACACGAATGAATCCTGCAAAAAGAGCGATGCCTTCATCTTGGCGGGCACAAAAATCCGCCCCTTTGAGCGGATGCAATTCATGCGCGGCACCGAGGACTTCTTCATGGATTTGGCGCTGGGTAGCCCCGAGGTGGAGCGCCTTGCCAAAATGCTGCATGAATTCGCCCTGCGCGAGCTGGAAATGCTCGTGAATACGGACGTGGATGCCATCAGCTTCATGGACGATTGGGGCACACAGACCAGTCTGCTGATTTCCCCCGCCACCTGGCGCACGCTGTTCAAGCCCATGTACCGCGAATACTGCGAAATGGCGCGCGCAAAGGGCAAGTATGTGTTCTTCCACTCCGACGGCAACATTGAGCTGATTTATCCCGATCTCGTAGAAATCGGCATTCACGCCGTCAATTCCCAGCTGTTTTGTATGGATATTGAGAAGGTGGTGGGAAACCACGGCGATAAAATTTGCTTCAACGGCGAAATCGACCGCCAGCATCTCTTGCCCTTCGGCACAACGGACGAGGTGAGAGCCGCCGTGCAGCGCGTGGCAAACGCCGTCATCGCCAAAAACGGCAAGCGCACCGGTGCCATCGCCCAATGCGAATGGAACGCCATTGACCCTTACGAAAATATTTTGGCGGTTTATGAGGAATGGGATAAAATGTAGCGCAAAAAAATCACAGCCCGGTTCGGAGATTTTCCGAATCGGGCTGGTTTTTATTGCGCGTAAAACGAAACACCAAAGTAAATCAGCCGCTTCTCTTGCGTACCGAAACCCATATTTCACTTCTTTTATCCGGCTTGGAAAAATCATAGGATTCATACCATGTGAGCTGCGGCGCACCGGTTTCCTCATATTCAGAGGTGGGCAGCCATTCGGCAATCCTTGCATAAGTTTGCTGTGTGCTTGGGACGCTGCCGTCCTTGCTGTTGTCCATCGCAGAAAAAACAAGCCAGGTGGATGCCTCAAACGGCAGGGCATCAAAGCGTCCTTTGAACCTATCCGGCATCGGCTCCTCCATAACAACACCGACACACATCAGGATTTCGTCACCCTCCCACTTCGTCTGGGTGTTGCCCTTGGTCGTCTGCTCATACACGCACAGGACACCTCTCGGCTCCACCTGCGAATACTCCGTAAGCACGAGCAAATCTCCCCGGCTTAATTTTTTCCATACCTCTGCGGTATGGGGATTGGGGCCGTGATAAATGAGCGGGATGCTGCCTGTTTTTCCCATCAGATAAAAATCGCCGCGCTCCACAACACGATAATCCATTTCAATGCCTCCCTTTAACGTAAGATGAAAGAACAGGGGCGGAAACGCCTTGAGCGTCACAGGCGCATTCCGAAACGCAGATGGTGTAACGCCGTATATGGCATGAAACGCCTTGCCAAAAGCATCCGGTGATTCATAGCCGCATTTCAGCGCAATGTCAATGATTTTCTCATTGCCCTTCTGCAGCAAATCCGTTGCGTAGGATAATCTGCGCTTTCGGATATATTCATTCAGCGACATCCCCGCAAGATAGGAAAACATCCGCCTGAATTGATATTCCGAACAGCAGGCGATTTTTTCCATCTTCGCAAAGTCGATTGCGTCAAGCAGGTGCTTTTCGATATAGCGCATCGCGGCATTCAAGCTCGCTGTCGTATCCACCGTCTCCCCCTCCTCTGCCAAAATTATAACAGGCCTACAACAAAAAAAACCGTCATTTCATGTATGAATTATGACGGGAGATTTCTATGAATTCACAGCTGTTACAGCTGAAACGCCACCGCCGCCAGCGCGTCCTGCGCAATACAGGCCTTCAGCTCTTCCTCATTCGCGAACTTGCACTCCGGGCGCAGGAATTGCCGCAGCTCTGTGCGGATTTCCTGACCGTACAGGTCACCGGAATAGTTCAGGATGCAGGTTTCGCTGCGCGGCTGGGTGCCGCCGAAGGTGGGGCGGCTGCCGATGTTGGTCACGCCGACGCGGTGCGCACCCTCCACCGTGACCTCGGAGACGTAGACCCCAAGGCGCGGCAAGATGAAGCCCGGCGGGAAAATCTGGTTGATGGTCGGCCAGCCCAGCAGCAGCCCGCGGCGGTCGCCGCTGACCACGGGGAGGGTATAGCCAAACGCGCGGCCAAGCATGGCGTTGGCCTGCGGCACTTCGCCCTGCGCCAGGCAAC
>JGI994J12354_10001615_pt1 | contig 22725 bp, 13 predicted proteins | sample IntmicLarv3ML3BL_FD_12354 | JGI IMG/M metagenome (IMG submission 12354) | reverse complement strand
AGCTTTTTTTGTATTACCCTCAACTTGCACTACCTTTGCCCACATGAGAAGGAATATAATCATTGGTATAGTTTTATTTTTTTATACTTTAACTATTGCGGCTGACAAGGTTAAAGGATACGTTTACGACAACGACAATGAACCTGTCATCGGTGCTCATATCCATTGGAAAGGAACACAGAAAGGCACAACATCGGATATAAACGGTTTCTTCGAAATCGAACAGAGCGGAAAGGTGAAGCAATTAGTCGTAAGTTATATCGGTTTTACAACACAGACTGTCACGGTGGAATCAACAAATGAGCCTCTACGTATAATCATGAAAGGCGATATAGAACTTGATGAAGTTGTGGTCAGGGAGAGACGCGTAGGGACAACGACCTTACGCTCGAGCGTGTTACAGGTGCAAAGAATATCATCCGAAGAGCTTCTGCGTGCGGCATGCTGCAATCTGGCGGAAAGTTTTGAGACAAACCCGTCAGTCGATGTTTCATATTCCGACGCATCGACCGGCGCACGACAGATAAAGCTTTTAGGACTTTCAGGCACTTATGTACAGATGCTTACGGAAAACTACCCGAACTTCCGCGGAGCATCATCACTTTACGGCCTCGATTATGTTCCCGGAGCTTGGATGGAAAGTATACAAGTATCAAAAGGAACGTCGTCCGTAAAAAACGGATACGAAGCTATCGCAGGACAAATAAACGTTGAATATAAAAAACCTGCCACAGCGGATATTTTTTCGGCAAACTTGTTTGCAAGCGATGCCGGCAGGTATGAAGCAAACAGCGATGCATCATGGCATCTAAACGAAAACCTGACGACAGGACTACTTGTACATTACTCAAAAGACGGGACACAACATGACGGAAACGATGACGGGTTCTTGGATATGCCCGTAAAAGAGCAGGTTAACCTAATGAACCGCTGGCAACATCGTGTAAACAATTACGTGTCGCAATATGGTGTTCGCTACCTACACGAAGACCGCATGGGTGGACAAGCTACAAAACACCATAATTTTGAAGACCCGTACAGAATTGACATTAAAACAAACAGAGTCGAAGGATTCACAAAACAGGCTTATATAATCAATCCCGACAAAGTTGAAAGTGTGGCATTGATAGTATCGGGTTCATATCACGAACAACGGTCGGAATACGACCGCACACCGTATAATGTCTATCAGGACAACGTCTATGCAAGTCTTATGTATGAAAGATCGTTTACACCAAAACACAGTTTAAGTACGGGATTGAGCTACAATTACGACGGATTTGTCGAAAATATAACCCAAGGCGGGAGAAGAATAGATGAACATCGTAACGAAGTAGTTCCCGGAGCTTACATACAATACACATATAATCTCGATGATAAACTGATTTTACTTGCAGGATTGCGTGCCGATCACAGTTCTGTTTATGATTTTTTTGTAACCCCGCGCCTGCATTTTAAATACAATATTTTCGATTGGTTTCATCTGCGCGCTTCGGCGGGCAAAGGTTTTCGCACGGCAAACGTCCTGACAGAAAACAATTTCCTTCTGTCAAGCAGTCGCAGATTATATATCGACGACTATTTAGATCAGGAAGAGGCTTTAAATACAGGCCTTAATTTTACGTTTTACATTCCCATTGCCGGTAAAGACCTCACATTAAACGCCGAATGGTACTACACAAACTTCATAAAACAGGTTGTTGTCGACATGGACTGTGACCCTCATGAAGTCAGTTTCTACAACCTTGACGGAAAATCATATTCCAACAGTTTTCAGATAGAAGCTACATACCAATTCCCGTTTCTTCGCGGACTAACTATGACGGGAGCCTATCGTTACACTGACGCCAAAACTGACTACCGCAACCGCTTCGGTGTTGTGCAACGACTGAAAAAGCCGCTTGTAAGCAACTACAAAGGATTACTCACGGCATCATACCAGACACCGCTGAAAAAATGGCAGGTCGACCTGACCGGACAATTCAACGGCGGCGGGCGAATGCCGCTTCCCGACCCTTCAAACCCCATGTGGGAAAAGGATTTTGACGCCTATCCTCTATGGAATGCACAAGTAACAAAATTTTTTCGTAAGTGGTCGATATATGTAGGTTCGGAAAATATTCTTAACTTTACGCAGAAAAATCCGATCATTGACGCCGCAAATCCACGTGGCAACAACTTTGACGGATCGATGGTATGGGGCCCCGTCCACGGACGAAAAATATATGCAGGCTTACGCCTGAATCTTGAAAGACTTTAATAAACAACTATTTATAAATATTTTAAATATCATAATCATGAAAAAAATTTTAGTTATAATGTGCTGCATGATTTTCGCGGTATCAACGACATTTGCTCAGAAAAAGGAGAAAAAACAAACAACAAAATTCCTCGTCGAAAGTATGCATTGTGACAACTGCGTAAAGAGTATCGAAAAAAACATCTCTTTCGAAAAAGGAGTGACCGACATGAAATGCGATCTGGAAACAAAAACCGTCGAAGTAACGTATAACGCAGACAAAACTTCCGACGAAAACCTCGTTGCCGCCTTTAAGAAAATCAAACGCGAAGCAGTCGTAGTCAAAGACGATGACAAAAAAACCGAATAAAGGCGGAGAGTCTTTTCAGATATTTATTTCATTCGATTTTTTCTTAATTTCTTTGGTATCCACATCAAGATCATCCAATATCTTTTTCACAGCCTTCTCGGCTTCTGAACCGGCTTTCTTTGCCTCATCCATCAACTTCTCCAAATCAGCATCCATATCATTTTCGATATAATATTGTATCTGCTTCTTTATCTTATTAACATCAATAGATTCAAAAAGTTGCTTTAACCCGCTCGCAGTCTTATCCAAAGCACGACAAGCATTATACCTGACTTGCAAAGTTGCCAGTCTAATATTCTCCTTTGTCGTAAGTTCATCCTTAAACTTATTATACCACTCCCCCGCAAACTTCTCATATTCTTTGGCTGCCTTCTCCCAATCCTTTTCATTAAATTCATCAAAGCTTTTCTCTACCTTCGCAACAAACGCTTCATACTTTTCCAAATACGCTTCCTTAGACGCAGGTACATCGCACGACCCCAACATCAATGCAATTATAAATAATAAGACATAACTATTTTTCATATCAATCTGAATTAAATTATCCGCAAATATAATAAGAAACTATCTAAATTATCATTTAAAATATAATTAACCATGTTTAATGTATGGCAGGCATGCAACTCTAATAAAATAAGTTCCGCAAAAAAAACGATAAAAAGGCGTCTCCCTGATAATAAATTCGTAATTTTGCACAAAGGTTCGAAACGAAAGTAAAGAAAAAACTACCTTGCATATTAATTACTCTTAAGCAGTTAATTTGCTACAACAAACTTAATAATTATCACTTATGAAAAAGTCACTTATTCTGATTCTATTAATCTTTGCAGGTTTCATGCAGTTACAAGGGCAAAGTACGCCTGCAACCGGAAAAAAATATGGATTGACACAGAAAGATGTCGATCGATTGGCTATTGACCCGCAGAGTTGGGAGTTGCAGGAAAATATGACATGGAAGGACAAGATTCCGAATCCGGTTATCAATTATGAGAATGCGGCCGACAATAAAATCGAAGCTAAAAGAACTATCAAGGGGATGTTGATTTTAGTTGATTTTCCCGATCAGCCTATGATTAGCGGGGAACCGAAAGGCTCCGAGTTGATAGGTAATCCGTTGATTAGCGAGCCTGATAAAAGCAAGCTCGGACAGTTTTGGGTAGATTTTCTTAACAAACCAAGTAAAGACAATAATTTCGTCACGCTTAACGGATATTTTCTGGAAAATTCCTACGGTGACTGGGAGATTGAGATGGATGCATGCGGACCTTATACACTCTCGAAGTTTGAGTTTCAGTATGGTTTAGGCTATGCTTCGAGAGACAGTTTTACATATCAACGATTTCAGGATTTGTTTGACAGAGGCACCGCTCCAGGAGAGGCCTATGAACTTGCAAGAGCGGCAGGAATTGATTTTTTTAAGCCAAATGCCGATGGTACTGACAGAGACTCGGTTTATGACTTTGTCTTCGTACTTCATGCGGGTTACGACCAGTCAACTGCATGGCAGGAATTGGGCGAGATGATGTTTCTGAATCAAAACGGCGTCCATGATGTTCCTGCAGGCACTGTTAAGCATCCAATTACTCATGCAGTGCTGCCGAATGTGTCCGGTTACGACTTTTCGGGTGAGGCGAGAATTGACAAGATTCTTAGTAAGGTTAATGCATCCGATTTTAGTCTGAAAGCAGACTGGCCAAACTTTTATTTATTTTATGATTATCACAAGGAATTGACCGGTTATAAAGAAAAAGTCGATGCCGCACTTGCAGAAGTAATGGCAAAAGATACCTCCATGAATACTAACCGGCAGAATAATTTTAAAGCAGAGTATGACAGATTGTACAAGATAAACACATATGAGCCGATTGCAGAAAGATTTATTGCCGAACATAATGACTATATAACAGGGCAGTTAAAAGAAAAACTTATGGCAGCTAAAAATGCGGCACACAATCACCCTGACAATCCATCTTTCGGTTGGGCTAAAACGCGTTATATACAATGGTCTTCATGGTATGGCGCGTTAGGGCTATGGTCCGGCGCAGGCTCTGCTACCGACACAGTGCCCGGTTTCCCCAAGAAAACAATTCCGCTATCCATACAGGGCGAAAGCGACGGAATGGGTACGTTTGCACATGAATTTGGGCATCTTATGAAACTGCCTGACAACTACAACAATCCTTATGACATCCCAAGGACGCGCTCTTACACAGGACCTTATGAGCTGATGAGCCGCGGCTCTTTCAGCGGTCCGGGAGGTAACCATCTGCGGTACCGGATTCCGTCAATGATGGGCAGTTCATGTCCACCGAATCAGGTTCTAAGGTCAAAAATCGGTCAGGGATACACAACGGCAGACAACATCGCAGACATCACTTACGAAAGCATTAAGAATGCTCCTGTTTTCACTAATGTTGTTGCGCGTAACATTCCGACAGATAAAGGTGTTCTCGACAAATCAGGAAAACCTATAACCGGTAATCGTGGTATACGAATAACCGATATGGTTGACGCTACTCCCAAAGATAACAATACGTTCGACCTTGACTCCGGAACTGTTGCCAATCATACACCCGAACATCTGCGGATAAATCCCGAAAAGTGGAATTGGGGCAGAAATGTCGAATATACAGGTTACACAGTTGAAGTGATGGACAGAACGGGCTACGATTCATTCATCAATGACCACGGTGTGATGATTGCCAAAACTTCGAACGGCGGTCCAACGACAATTTTCATTCAGGATGCTCATCCAACCCCGATTGACCTGATTGACTTCGTGAAGGCTAACGGTGAGATAGCCATGATTTCCGACGGCGACCAGCTTCAGCTGGCAAGCTCGCTTTATCATGCAGGCGTACATGATAACCCTAATTATTTCAAAGAAAAATATCCCGAGAAATTTCATCCCGATGATACAAGAACAGGACTTCACGGCAACGTCAACAACGAATATGTTGATGTTTTCAATAAGCTTCACTTCTATGTGGTCGACAAAATAGTAAACGAGGGTAAGTACGGTAATTATCTTTCATATAATATTGCCATCAGAAGCACTGCTTCTGACGCAATGAAAGTTGACGGCAAACTGTCATTAACGGCCGGCAAGTTTGAACCGGCTTCGGAAGGTATGTATGCCGTTCAGCATTTCACGCTGAAACAATCGAATAATGCAGCCGGCACCGATATTTTCAGAATAGAATTACTCGGAGATTTAGCGGGTGAGGCAACTGTTTTGAACAACATTTACTCTCTTGGCGCGGGCGAAGAAATAAAATTTGCCGTTTACATTAAAGCTGTTAATGGTAAATTGGATAAGTTTCCCCGGAAAAAGTTGGTCGTTAAGGCATCTTCCGAAACAAACAAAAATAATACAGTTATAAAATAAGAAAAATAACTATATGGAACAAACAACAATTCGGCCCACGGTAGGTATTATTGGAGTAGGTGTAATCGGTTCGTCATTAGCAAAAGGCTTTGCAACGGCACAGCCTGCCTGTTCCATACTGCTTTCGTCACGCAGTAAGGAAAACATGACTCAATTAGCCGCCGAGTTTCCGGAACATGTGAGATTGGCGACCGATAATCAGCAGGTACTTGATGAAGCGGATTGGGTTATTTTAGCCATACCTCCGGCTCAAGGCGAAACAATCCTGAAGTCGCTTAGGTTCCGTCCCGAAAATAAAGTCATCAATTTGATGGCAGATAAAAGCCTTGAAAAAATCGCCGGTTGGATTGGGCAAACGGCATTATTGGCCCACATGGTACCCTTGCCTTTCGTTGCGCAACATCTGGGACCAATTGTGATATATCCGCACTCGGAAGAATTATTCGACCTGATGTCTCCGTTAGGACAAATAGTTGTCGCTAAAAACCCTCACGAAGTACATGTATTACAATCTATTACAGCCTTAATGGCTCCTTTTGACACTTTGCTGGACGAAATCGTTCGTTGGGCGGGTGATAACGGTGTCGAGGAAATGCCGGCGAAAGCATTTACTACGGCTTTTTTCGGTGCTATTTGCCAACAAGTGGCACAAGCGCCGGCAGGCAGGCTTGGTGAACTTGCAAACGAAATGACCCCCGGCGGACTTAATGCCATGGCTAAAGAGTCTATAAGTAAAAATCAAGGCTTTAGCCTCTGGGCAGAGGCTTTGAAGCCTGTTATAGAAAGGTTGTCTGCATCTGTGTGATTTTGTTATCGTGAGAGAATGTTTTTTTAACTTTAACTCCAAATTAATTGTTTCATTAAACATTTTATTAATTATGACAACCTATCTTTGCCGTTTTATGGCAGGCAATGAATTTTATGGAAAACATCAATTAATAACATAAAAAACAACAAACAATGAAAAAAGTACTTATTTCACTGTGTATTATGATTGTTGCGGGCTATTCCGCAGCACAAAACAATCCGTTTGTGAGGCATATCTTCACGGCAGACCCATCAGCCCATGTTTGGGAAGACGGGCGTTTATACGTTTATCCGTCACAGGATATTTATCCGGCGCGAGGCTGCGACCTTATGGATAAATACCATGTATTCTCTACCGATGACATGGTGAACTGGACCGACCACGGTGAAATATTAAGCTCCGACCAAGTGTCTTGGGGACGTCCCGAAGGCGGTTTTATGTGGGCTCCGGACTGTGTGTACAAAGACGGAAAATATTATTTTTACTTTCCGCATCCGAGTGGGACGGATTGGAATAACACATGGAAAATAGGTCTTGCTGTAAGCGACAAACCTGCTTCAGGATTTGAAGTGAAAGGTTATATCGAAGGATTGCCGGCATTTGCGATGATTGACCCCTCGGTATTTATCGATGACGACGGACAGGCTTATTTTTACTATGGCGGCGGAAGCCGTTGTATGGCCGGAAAATTAAAAGATAATATGATTGAAATTGACGGTGAGATGCGCGATATGGAAGGACTTGAGGATTTCCACGAAGCTGCATGGGTTCACAAAAGAAACGGTGTTTACTACCTTTCTTATGCGGACAACGCACGCAACGGAAACCAATTAAGATATGCTACAAGCGACAATCCGTTAGGTCCATGGACTCACCACGGTGTATATCTCGACAGGTTGTCATCCGACACAAACCACGGCTCCATAGTTGAATTTAAAGGGCAATGGTATGCATTTTACCACAACGCCGACCTTTCAGGACAAGGAAACTTGCGCTCAATATGTTATGACAAACTATTCTATAACGAAGACGGTACTATCCAAAAAGTTATACAGACAACAGGACTGAACGCCGGCCTCAGATATGCCAAAATCAATGCAAACTGGGCGGACAGAGCTACAACACTTGGCGTTCCTGACAGCGACCGCGGAAAAAATGTTCTATGGTATAAGCAACCTGCAAAAGTATGGGAAGAAGCGCTTCCTCTCGGTAACGGACGTTTAGGCGCGATGGTTTTCGGCGGTGTAGCCGACGAAAGAATTCAACTTAACGAAAATACCCTTTGGGACGGTTATCCCGTTGACGCTACCAACCCGAAAGCTCTCGGGGCATTACCCGAAGTACAAAAGCTTCTCTTTGAAAACAAAAATAAGGAAGCGGTTAAGTTGGCCGCAGAAACAATGCTCGGACAACCGTCAGGCGTAAAATCGTACCAGTCGCTCGCAGAAGTTTATTATGACATGCCTCATCTTTATGCTTCGGATTACATAAGAAGCCTCGACCTTTCGACAGCTGTCTCCACCACAGAATATACAGCCGATGGCGTCAGATATAAACGCGAACATTTTGCATCGGCAGTAGACGGTGTAATCATCGTACGTATAACGGCAGACAAACAAAATAAAATAAACATGTCGCTCGCCATGAGGCGTGAGCGCGATGCCAAGGTTAAAACAGCAGGAACAAATTCACTTATATTAAGCGGAAAAATATCATCGAGGAACAGAAACAGAGACGCGGAAAAAACTCCCGATTGTTTGAGTTTTGCTTCACAGGTACAAGCCGTAACCGACAATGGCAAAGTATATTTTAAAAATAATATGAGAGAAGACCCTGCGCTAATCATTGAAAATGCAAACTCCGTAACACTCTATATTTCAGGCGCGACAAACTATCCGGGGCTTGACAATCTGATAAACGGAATATCAACACTCACAGGAAATCCCGAAGAAAAATGCGCTGCCGCAATACAAAAAGCTATCGGCAAACCGTACGACAATGTAAAAGCAGACCATATAGCCGACCATCAACAGTATTTTAACCGCGTATTATTAGACCTCGAGACACCCGCTAAAACTACTTCTTCAATGCCTACCGACGAACGACTTGCGTTGGCAAAAAAGAACGGTAAGCCCGACCTCGGTCTTGTGGAGACATATTTCCAATTCGGAAGATACCTGTTGATTTCTTCTTCACGCCCCGGAGGTATGCCCGCAAACCTGCAAGGATTATGGTGTTGGCAGCTTAATGCTCCGTGGAACGCTGATTATCACACAAACATAAACTTCCAGATGAACTATTGGCCATCAGGCATAACAAACATCCCGGAAATGCAGTTGCCAATGATTAAACTGATGGAGCTGCTCGTAAAACCGGGCAGTAAAACTGCCCGTGATATGTACAATGCAAACGGATGGGTTGTACACCACCTCACCGATGCGTGGGGATTCACAGCTCCTGCCGACGGTCCGCAAGGTATATGGCCCGTAGGTTCCGCTTGGCTGGCGCAGCACCCTTGGGAGCAATATTGCTACACGGGCGACAAGACATTCCTGAAAGAAACAGCTTTTCCGTTGATGAAAGGTGCAGCAGAGTTCATAATGGACTTCCTTGTTGAAGCACCAGCAGGAACAGCTTATGCCGGCAAATTGGTCACCAATCCGTCATATTCTCCGGAAAACTCATTCTTCCTGCCCGACGGTTCAAGGTCAGAGTTTACTTATGGCGCAACAATGGACTTGCAGATAATTCATGATTTATTAACTAATTGCATCAACGCTTGCAAAGAGTTGAATATAGAAAAGGACTTTTTGAAAAAATGTGAGATGACGTTGTCAAGAATCCCGCAGACAAGGATAAGCAAGGAAACGGGACGTATCATGGAATGGGCAGAAGACTACAAGGAAGTAGACCCACGGCATCGCCATACTTCGCACCTTTTCGGTTTGCATCCCGGAAATCAAATCACCGTAGTCGGAACACCCGCACTTGCCGAAGCGGCCCGCAAGACGTTAATTTCACGCGGTGACGCCGGAACAGGCTGGGGTCTTGCCTGGAAAATAAATATGTGGAACCGCCTGCATGACGGCGACCATGCATTCAAACTGTTATCGGTATTGTTAAAAGACAAAACTCTTCCCAATCTTTTTGATGACCACCCTCCATTCCAGATTGACGGCAATTTTGGAGCAACGGCAGCTATTGCCGAGATGCTACTGCAAAGCCAGTTAAGAAAGAAAGATGGCTCATACGAAGTAGAACTGCTCCCCTCATTACCGTCGGATATGGCTAAAAAAGGCTCGGTAAAAGGGCTGTTGGCGCGAGGAGGATTCGTTGTTGATATCTCTTGGGAGAACGGTAAGTTAACGGAAGCCGTAATTCACTCCAAACTCGGCGGCAAACTTAACCTCCGAACAGGAGCTACAAATAAAACGTACAACACAAAAGCCGGAGAAACAATTCGTTTTTCCGGAAAGCTTGAAAAAATAAAGTAAATTGAAATACCACCCCAAGGGGTGGTATTTTTATTTTAGAGACACAGCCTCAAAGCGTGCAAGTGGGGCCATTCGGCCTTTGTTTAATATCAGAACATCGTCTTTTATTATATAGCTGTCGGCTGCTTCCAGAACTTTATATAATTTCGTTTCCATTTCCATGTTCGGGCACATCATCATTGTTGAGATTGAACGTGAAAATGTTATTCTATTGAAAGGCTTCAATGTAAACATGCCGCTAAAAGTGTTGCATCCGCTTGTTCCTGTCACCCTGTTATCTTCATTTTTAAGTATCATGTGAGCTTCTTTGGCTCCTTCGGGAGTCGTTACCGGCTCTCCGTACAACTCGGTCAGCCTCCAGTATTTTTCTGTGAGGTTCAAATCTACGATGTCAGCAGACGCTGTTTCATTCGATTTTGCAGCATTCTGCTGCGATTTACAAGACACCATTCCAATCATTAATGCGGTTAATACGCATAATAAAACCTGCTTTTTCATTACCTAATAATTTAATTATAAAAACCTTAACAATCTATTTCGCCTCTCTATATACATTTATGATGTACAAGACGACATAACCTATCTTCTTTTCTATAGACGTAAAGATAAACAAAAACGTTGCATTCACTTGGCAAGTTTTTTTAATATAATTCTATATTTTGGAAAATAAAAATTACTTTTGCACTAAAAAATCATGGATAGAATACTGGTAACCGGCGGTGCCGGATTTATAGGTTCGCATCTCTGCGACAGGCTTATTAAAGACGGATGCGATGTGATATGTCTTGATAATTATTTCACCGGAAGTAAGGACAACGTTCGTCACCTGCTCGGAAATGACCGCTTCGAACTTGTCAGACATGACGTTACAACACCTTTTTATGCTGAAGTGGACAAGGTGTTCAACCTCGCCTGCCCCGCTTCGCCTATTAATTATCAGTATAACCCGATTAAAACGCTCAAAACGTCAATTTACGGAGCACTTAATATGTTAGGGCTGGCTAAGCGCGTTGATGCTAAGATATTGCATGCATCGACAAGCGAAGTGTACGGTGACCCTGATATACATCCGCAGGTCGAATCATACTGGGGAAATGTAAATCCCATAGGTATTCGCTCCTGCTATGACGAAGGAAAACGTGCCGCCGAAACATTATGCATGGATTATAAGAGACAGCATAATATCCGCATCAAGATAATACGCATTTTCAATACTTATGGCCCACGAATGGATAAAAACGACGGACGAGTGGTTTCGAATTTTATTGTTCAGGCTCTGAAGGGAAAAGATATTACTATATACGGTGACGGTTCACAAACACGCAGTTTTCAATATATTGACGACCTTGTAGAGGGAATGGTTCGCATGATGAATACGGGCGATGATTTTACAGGACCCGTAAACATCGGTAATCCGGGAGAATTTTCCATACTTGAGTTAGCAAATGAGGTGATACGCCTTACCGGCTCAAAATCAAAAATAATCTTCGAACAGCTTCCACAAGACGACCCCAAACAACGAAAACCGGATATATCATTAGCATTCGAAAAATTAGATGGATGGAAGCCCACCGTAAAACTCGAAGATGGACTTACAAAAACCATAGCTTATTTCGAGAAACTGTTAATTAGTGATTAGTTAGAAGCCCCTTTCAATCTCCCCCAAGGGGAGAAGTTGGGAAAGCTTTAACGATTAAACAATTTTTCACTTTTCATTTGCCGAAGGCACTATTTTTCACTTTTCATTTTTCATTTTTAAAAATTTCTAATTTTTAAACACCTTGGACTTAAGGGAAATAAAACCTATATATACTTCTCACCCGCATATAAACGCGGTGATGTCGTTGTTGGAAAATAACAACCGTGCGGAGATTACTTTATCCGGGCTTGCCGGTTCGTCGGAAGCTGTCATTATTGCATCTCTTTTTGAAAAGAAAGGTGGTGTTTTTATATGTATTCAAAACGACCTTGAAGATGCAGGATATTTATATAATGACCTGATGCATCTTATGGCAGGGCAGGATGTTTATTTTGTCCCTTCGGCATATCACAGGCATATAAAATATGGCCATATAGACCCCGCTAACGAGATATTACGAACGGAGGTATTAGGATTATTACAGGAAGAAAGTCCTTCGGGTATTATCGTTTCGTATCCTGACGCAATAGCCGAAAAAGTGCTTTCGAAAGCTGTACTGCAGGAGAATACACTGACAATCCACACCGGTGAAAAAATTGACCCGATGTTCGTTTCCGATGTGCTTGACAGCTATGGATTCGAGCAGACAGATTATGTCTATGAGCCGGGGCAATATGCCATGCGCGGAAGTATTGTCGATATATTTTCTTTTTCCAACGAATATCCGTTCCGCATTGACTTCTTCGGAAATGAAGTCGAGACGATACGACGTTTCGATGTTGAGACACAACTGTCGAAAGACAAGTTAAACGAAGTAAATATCATCCCGGAAATAAGCAAACACAACGAATCCGGGTCTTCACTTCTTGATTCACTACCCAATAACACATTGTTTTTATCCGAGGATATTGAATGGTGTGAAGAGCATATAGGCGGTCTATGGAACGAAACACCCGTAAACCGTGATAACGAGGGCTTTGCAGACATAGAGGCTATGAGAAAAAAGCTTATTACGTCTGAAACATTTATCAATTCAGCTGCCCGTTTTCATAAAATTCATTTCCGCTCTCAACAAGGCATCAATGACTCATCAGGTGTTGCAAATGCTTCGGATACAGTGAATATTTCAAACTTAACGAATGCTTCGATAAAATTCGACACTTCCCCGCAACCGCTGTATCAAAAAAACTTCGACCTCGTAAGCGAATCGTTCAAAAAATATATCGAAGAAGGCTATACCATTTACCTACTGACCGACAGTATGAAGCAGGGAGAACGTATACGCGATATATTCAACGACCGTGGCGATAATATTACATTCACAGCCATAAATCATACAATCCACAACGGCTACGCGGACCAGAACCTGAAAATATGCCTCTTTACGGACCATCAGATTTTCGGGCGCTACCATAAATACAACCTTAAAAGCGACAAGGCAAGGAGCGGCAAGATAACGTTGTCACTAAAAGAACTGAACCAATTCACAACAGGCGATTACATCGTTCATATTGACCACGGTATCGGACAGTTTGGAGGGCTTGTGCGCACCGACGTAAACGGCAAGTTGCAGGAAGCGGTGAAGCTGATTTACAAAAACAACGATATAATATTCGTAAGCATACACTCACTTCATAAACTGTCGAAATACAAAGGGAAAGACGGTGAGCCGCCCACACTCAATAAGCTTGGTACAGGTGCGTGGGAAAAGATGAAAGACCGAACGAAGAAGAAGGTTAAAGACATCGCCCGCGACCTTATAAAGCTTTATGCAGCCCGAAAAGATGAAAAAGGTTATGCTTTCAGCCCCGACAGTTTTCTGCAAGACGAGCTTGAAGCAAGCTTTATTTACGAAGATACTCCCGACCAGTTAAAAGCTACTTCGGATGTAAAAACGGACATGGAAAGTGAACGCCCGATGGACCGCTTGATATGCGGTGACGTAGGGTTCGGTAAAACGGAAGTATCCGTACGGGCAGCGTTCAAGGCGGTAGCCGACAGTAAACAAGTCGCACTGCTTGTTCCGACAACCGTTCTCGCGTTCCAGCATTTTCAGACGTTCAAAGAAAGGCTAAAAGACTTCCCATGTACAATCGACTATATAAGTCGCGCACGTACAAACACAGATATCAAAAACATTCTCGAACGGCTTGCCGCCGGCAAATTAGACATTCTCATTGGTACGCACCGATTAGTAAGCAAAGACATAAAATTCAAAGATTTGGGATTGCTAATAATCGATGAAGAACAAAAATTCGGTGTTTCGGTCAAGGAAAAATTGCGTCAGATGAAAACGAACGTCGACACTCTCACAATGACAGCAACGCCTATTCCTCGTACGCTTCAATTCTCGCTTATGGGAGCACGCGACCTGAGTAATATAAATACTCCGCCGCCTAACAGATATCCCATACAAACGGAGTTGGAGCGGTTCAACAGCGATATCATACGTGAAGCCATAGAGTTTGAGATGAGTCGCAACGGACAGGTTTTCTTCATAAACAACCGTATACAAAATATTTACGAGATTGAAAACCTCATACGACGAGAGATTCCCGACGCACGTATCGCCATAGGTCACGGGCAGATGGAACCCGAAAAGTTAGAAAAGATAATCATTGATTTCGTCAACTACGAATACGATGTCCTTATCTCAACAACAATAATTGAAAACGGTATCGATGTACCTAACGCAAACACGATAATAATAAATAATGCGCATCAGTTCGGTCTGTCCGAACTGCACCAACTACGCGGCCGCGTAGGGCGAAGCAACCGCAAAGCATTTTGTTACCTGCTCTCTCCCCCACTCTCGACGCTCACCCCCGAATCGCGCCGTCGCCTGCAAGCTATAGAAAACTTCGCGGAACTCGGCAGCGGCATCCATATAGCCATGCAGGACCTCGATATCCGCGGAGCGGGAAATATGCTCGGAGCCGAACAAAGCGGCTTCATTGCCGACCTTGGATACGAAACATACCAAAAGATTCTCGAAGAAGCTGTCGACGAACTTAAAAACGATGAGTTTGCCGACCTGTATGCTCCGGAAAACGAAGAAAAGGAAGATACGGAACGCACATTCGTTCGCGAAACGTTTATCGAAAGCGACCTCCAGATATTATTCCCACCGACATATATACCCAATGACTCGGAGCGTGTAAGTATCTACCGCGAACTCGACTCCATAGAAGACGACAATACGCTGAATAGTTTCACAGAACGCCTGAAAGACCGCTTCGGGGCAATACCCGAAGAAGGCGTTGAGCTTATACGCGTCGTACAACTGCGTCGCCTCGGCAAGCAACTCGGATTCGACAAAATAATGTTAAAGAAAGGAACGATGAACCTTCATCTCGTCAAAGACGACAACAGCCCGTACTACCGCAGCAAGGCATTCGAAAAACTCCTTTCATACATACAGTTCCATCCGAAAAATTGTAACCTACGTGACCAATCAGGCAAACGAAGTCTCATAATAAAAAATATCCCGGACGTACAAACGGCCTGCAAGTGCCTGAAGGACATAAAAACAATTGACAATTGACAATGCACAATTACTTCCGTTCCGAACCAACGGTCGCTTTCTGAAAAGAAGCAAAGTGACACATTAATAAATTTTTTAACATCAAGGAACGTTGACAATTTAAATACAATAAAAAAACATTTTCAATTTAATAAGTATATCATGAAGAAATGCACATTTTTATCGTTAATAACCGCGTTATTATTCACAGTCTTGTCATGCTCAGATAATGGCAAAAACTCAGGCAACAGCTCTTTTGCCGCATTGGAAGCAGGTTTCAAAAAGCCCGACAGTATGCAGTTGGCCGTTTACTGGTACTGGATATCCGACAATATATCAAAAGAAGGAGTTATAAAAGACCTCGAATCGATGAAAAAAGTCGGTATAAACAGGGCATTTATCGGGAACATTGGTCTCGACGACCCCGAAACGCCATACGGGAAAGTCAAACTGTTTTCTCCCGAATGGTGGGATATTACTCATACAGCACTAAAAAAAGCCACAGAATTAGGTATCGAAATAGGAATGTTCAATTGTCCCGGATGGAGCCAGTCAGGTGGGCCATGGGTAAAACCCGAACAATCGATGCGTTATCTTGCATCTTCAAACATGACTGTTAAAGGTCCGCAGCAAGCAGCAAGAATAAAGCTTCCCGAAGTGGCGAAAGATGCCATGGCGGATGTAAAAATCATTGCATATCCGTCGCAGGCAAACGGTCAGAACATCAGTAAAAGTTGGAATACAGAAAAGAAAAGAGGTGAAGAACTCGTTCTGGATTTGCCGCTTGGCAAATCTGTTACTGTACGAACATTAATATTTAAGGTAAGCGAGCCGTCAAGAATAAAAAGCGATGCCGAATTATTTGTAAAAGAAGGTGATTCTTATCGTTCATTGAAAAAGTTTCATATCGATAGAAGCAATGCTAGTCTAAATGTAGGATTCGACCCTTACGCTCCTGTTATCATTTCCATACCTGAAACAAATGCGACGGATTTTCGTTTTGTAATGACAACAAAAAGAACAGAAGGCAAGGCCACGGTTGAGCTGTCGTCGGAACCGATGATTGAACGCTATCCTGAAAAAACGCTTGCAAAGATGTTCCAGACCCCGTTACCGATGTGGGACGACTATCTATGGGAGGAACAGCCTGAGGTATCGAAAGATTTTTGTGTGGATCCGCAAAAGGTTATCGACCTGACAAATAAAGTCATAGACGGTGTATTATCATGGGATGTACCTGAAGGAGAATGGGTTATCACGCGTACAGCAATGCGTACCACAGGTGTGGAAAATGCTCCCGCTTCGGCAGAGGGGCGCGGGCTTGAGATTGACAAGATTAACAAAGAACATATATCTTCGCATTTCGATGCGTTTATAGGTGAGATTCTACGTCGCATACCCGCCGAAGACCGCAAAACATTCACGGTCGTTGTAGAGGATAGTTATGAGACAGGAGGATTGAACTGGACCGATGATATGATAGAAAAATTCCATTCGGTTTACGGATACGACCCTGTACCATACATACCTGCACTAAACGGTATTGTAGTTGGAAGCCGGGATTTATCCGACCGTTTCCTGTGGGATTTGCGTCGTCTCGTAGCTGACCGAGTGGCATACGACTATGTAGGTGGGTTGCGTGAGATAAGCAATAAGCACGGGTTGACAACCTGGCTCGAAAACTACGGCCACTGGGGATTTCCCGGTGAATTCCTGATGTACGGTGGACAGTCCGACGAGATTGGCGGAGAGTTCTGGAGCGAAGGTTCTCTCGGCGATATAGAAAACCGAGCGGCCTCTTCATGCGCACATATTTACGGCAAGACAAAAGTCTGGGCCGAATCATGCACAAGCGGGGGACCTGTATTCAGCCGCTATCCCAATATCATGAAACAACGACTTGACCGTTTCTTTACCGAAGGGATAAACGCCACATTACTTCACGTTTACATCCATCAACCCTACGAAGAACATAATCCCGGCATGACTGCATGGTTCGGAAATGAGTTCAACCGCAAAAACACATGGTTCGACCATATGGATGTTTTCGGACAATACCTTAAACGATGCAACCTAATGCTTCAACAGGGATTATACGTTGCCGATGTTGCATATTTCATCGGTGAAGATGCACCGAAAATGACGGGAGTATGTACCCCTGAGCTTCCGGCAGGATATTCGTTCGATTATATTAATGCGGAGGTACTTCTCACTCGTGCATCGGTCAAAGATGGCAAACTGACACTGCCCGACGGTATGCAATACAGTCTGCTTGTTCTTCCGCAGTTGGAGACAATGCGTCCCGATGTACTCGACAAAATAAGGAGCCTCGTAAACGAAGGCCTTGTAATCTTAGGTCCTGCACCAAAACGTTCTCCAAGCCTTCAAAATTATCCTGAATCGGACAATATAGTGGCATCACTCGCATCCGAACTATGGGGCGACGGCTCAGAAAAGATGCGAACTGTAGGCAAAGGCAAAGTATTTTCCGACGGACAATCCATAACAGAAGTATTTGCTGCCACAAGCGTACTGCCGGACTTGCAAATAAGCGACAACCCCGGAGCATTATTCATACACCGGACACTTCCGAGTTGCGACATTTATTTCATTTCAAATCAAAGCGATAAACCAATAAACATAAGTCCTCAATTCCGCTTATCTGGTAAAATTCCGGAATTATGGAACCCACTGACGAACGAAGTACGCGAGTTGAAAGAGTTCGGCGTCTCGGAAAAAACGACAACCGTTCCTCTGCAACTGCAAGGCTTCGAAAGCTCGTTTATAGTATTTCGTAAAAACGGAAAACCTTCATCATCACCACAAAAGAACTTTTCAAAAAAGGAAGTGATTGAGTCCATATCATCACCATGGGAAGTAACATTCGAAAAAGGAAAGTACGGTCCTGAAGAAACCGTCACTTTCAATAACCTGCAAGACTGGAGTCTGTCGCAGGATGAACGTATAAAATATTTTTCGGGCAAAGCATTCTACAAAACAACGTTCAGCTTAGAAAACCTTCCCGAAAAACAACTGTATGTCGACCTTGGAAAGGTAATGGTAATGGCTAAAGTGAAAATAAACGGCGAATACGCCGGAGGAGTATGGACATACCCTTACAGGCTCAATATCACAAAGTTATTGAAGAAAGGAGAAAATACGCTTGATGTGGAAGTAGCCAACAACTGGATGAACCGCCTTATAGGAGACTTGCGTTCACCCGAAAGCGAACGCCACACTTGGGCAAACGTAAACCCGTGGAAAGCCGATTCACAGCTACAATCATCAGGTCTCCTCGGTCCCGTCGAGATACAAGCTTATTGATTTTTGTATATTTCTGTAAATTTTTCCTCTAAAGAGTTTATTTTGAGAAAACATAATTAATAACTATCTTTGATAAATCGAAGATAGGCGGCGCTTCGGAAATAAAATTAAGCATTTAAATATTTTGCCTATGAATCAAGCTGTTAATTTTGAATTGTTCAAAATAGGTAACGGATTAGTAACGTGCTAATTTCTCTGATTCGCTTCATTAAGCATAGAAACTAACTCTCTCTACAAAGATAATATTTTTTTCACAATAACATGCAAGTGTTCTTTTGATATTCATACCGGTATCTGGTTAACTTTCATTCTGTGTTTGAACATCTTCCGGAGGATGTTACATCCGAGTTGAGCCAGTGAAGAGTTTATAAACAAGTCCCGCTTCTGTAATGCTTCAGCAAGAGAGCAACTCGATCCGGAGTCCTCCGCCTTTACAGATGAATATTTAACAATTTAGTATAACTTTATTTTCTCGGCCCAATAAAGCGGTCGCCATTGAAATGTATCATGTGGTCAGGGTTATCTGCAATCCAGACTTCTGTTTCCCATGCAATATCTGCAATATTTTTTCTAAATTCCGCTTTATCCGGAAATGCTGTTACATAGATTTTACCAAGTTTACAATCTTTCAGGAATTCTTCAAATTCAAGCATTCGCTTAGGAGAGACAGGGCCATGTGATGTCACCACTTCTATTAAAAACAACCATTCGCGTTCTTCATCATAAATAACGACATCAGGCAATTTGCTATGTTCAGTAATAGGGATTCCTATTTCTTTAAGTCCATCCCTGTCTATAAATAAATCTTTGTTTGCCGTATCTCCTAAGTACAAGACCTTTGCTCCTCGTGCAAAACGTGGAGCAAACTGCTCTACAACTGCCGCTTGTACTTCATTATGTTTTCCGGCGGAAAGTTTTATTTTTTTGCCGTTTATTGTAACAGGAACTAAGAGCAATGAGCGTTCTTTTTCATAGGCTTCCGTTAAGGTCACCACCTGCTTTTTGAATTTTTTCAAGGCAGCATTCCATTTAGCTGTTCCATATTTTTTTATGGCAATTAACGCAACTTCTGTTACAGCGTAATGTGCTCTCGGGCTATTTACAGGCAAATCAGGTTGATCCGGATTATAATCTGCTATTCTTCCCTGAACAAATTGATGAAGTACTTGCCGCCTGAAAGTCTCACGTGTATTAGGCGCATAAGGTTTGCCATAGTTATCTGCAACAAACGTCATTACACCCTTTGTTACTCCCAAGCTTTGACGACTTGCCTTAGCCCAATTGTCGTTTTCTTTTATATTACACAAGGCAAGTAGTGTTAATGCGGACATCTCATTTTGTTGTGCCGTGGGTAATCCAAGAGAATTTAATATCTCCTGTGCTTCTTCAATTTTACTCATATTGCTACTTCATTTAATTCAAAAAATTCATCAATAACTTTACTTACATTTTCAAGGGAGAAGTTATTAAGTAGTATTAACCTCTCACCAATCGCTTTTATTGTATCCAAAGGCGGCATAGGCATAGCCCTTAATTCTGTTGCACTTACATTGACATTTCCATTGAATGTTCTAAAGTAAGCATCAAACAAGTTGCTGTTTAGCAACGCCGTAATACCCATCACTTCCGTCCTTTCCAGATATCCTTTCGGACGATATATATAATTCAGCTTATTCTCAACACCAATAACTCCGGGACTATCAGGCAATGAGAAATATGGAGCAGCCACCAATCTGCTTTTATCATCTTTAGAGCTGAACCGGCGCAAGAATACATAGTTTTTGTTAGGTATAAGATAAGATTTTATTTGCTCACATATTTCAATATACTGTCCTTTATTCGGTCGAAAAAAAGGATAGGTGATTTCCATTTTCGTCACATTGTGAAGCCAATACAAAGGAGCTAAAAAAACAGTTCCATTTTCATACGTTTCTCTTATGTAGTCTTTTGTACGATAAGCAACTACCGGGCCTGTAGAAATTTGAATATTATATTTATTCAAACTTCCTGTCCAGCTTTTAAATAATTCAATGATGTCTTCATCCTTAACATTTGTCGGAAGGTGAATAATTTTTTCTTTCGATTTTAAATCAATTAAATCTTTCTGCAAATATACCTTATGTTTGGACTGCCACAAATCCTGTAATCCACTGCAAGTGGAAACGATTATATTAGAATCATTACCAGACTCTTTTTTCTTTGATGCTTTAAGTATTAACGTTTCCTGCAATACTTTATCTCTCGAAAACGTATCCTTACGCGAATCAAACAAATGGATATAGTTTAATTGAACCTCCTTAAAAAAGTAATTACGAAAAAGATTAAAGTAACGCCCGGATGTAAAACTACGTGGAACAATAAAAACCATTTCACCATCAGTCTTTAATAGCTGTGTAGCTAATGCAAGGAATATTGAATAAATATTAGGTTGCCCATCAATGATAATTCTGGAGGCTTTTACTCTCTTGTCGTCTTTCGATAATTTAAAATAAGGTGGATTTGATATTATAAAATCGAATTTCCGCTTATTCTCGCTCAAAAAAGCGTTGGGCTGCCCATTAAAACAAGTATAGTTATCCAGAATAAAATCATCGACGCAAATAATATACTTAAAGTTGACGCCCTTTTTCGATAACCATTCTTTCAGGTAAGACAATGATTTTTCTGATAAGGAAATCAATTTACCGTCTGTTTCATAAGCAACTAAGTTGATTTCTTCTATCTGCAAATTTAGTTTTACAATATTTTCAACTAATCCACACGTCAAAATACCAGTTCCACAACCAGGGTCTAAAATGTCTATTCGCGATTTGTCTGTTCTTAACAAACTACCCATAAACAGAGCAATCTCAACAGGTGTAAAAAATTGTCCATTATCCTTTTTGAATGTTTGTGATACAGTAGAGGTATATGATTCTCCCAACCTATCGGCATAACTCGTAGGATTTTCATTTTTGTTGGGGCTCATATATTTGGTATCACTGATATTCATGTAGAAAAATAATGTTAAATTGATAATTATTTCTCATCACCTTTATTTGTCAAAAAACCTAAATAATTAAAACTGTTTGTTATCAGAGTATGCAATGCGTTATCTTGTTGTGATGGCGACTTCCACAACAGAAAGGGGTCAACATATAGCGGTATATCTTCATCAAGGAAAGGTATAGCGAAATCAACATCCTCTTGTGTAAAAGGAATATTATGAAAGTCATTTAACCGTGTACGAATAATACTCGACATGTTTTCTTTTATTGAAGTTTGCTCCATTTGTGAAACCCTAATTGTATTTTGCAAAAGTATGGATTTAAGTTGGGATATCTATCATTTATACAAATTTAGTTTTCAACATTTAATCAAAGATTTTAAATATTATCAGGCAATACACCCGACAATATCCAAAGCTAAAAAAGTCGTTTTTTTTACACAATATATTCTGCTTTTTCATCGTACACTTGCAAAAAACAGTAACATATAGTACGATTTTTACAGGAGTATTGCCTCTAAAAAAGGCGCTTAAGAAGATTGTGAGCAGGAATGCTATTGAGTTTAATCTTCTCAATTTTGAAAACAGGTAACGGATTAGTAACGGAAACTCCGCTTTATAATGCTGCTTTCTGCTATTTTGCCTTTTGCAAAGCGAAGTATATTAAAGAAGATAAAACAAATAAATCAGATAGTTACATCATTTTCACCGTATTTGCTTAAAATGTACATAGTTCGGAAACAAAAATAAATGAATTTATTTTGTGCTTCTCTCAACTTGCACTAAATTTTATCAAAAACAGAATTTAGGCGGCGTTTCGGAAACAAAAATAAATGAATTTATTTTGTGCTTCTCTCAACTTGCACTAAATTTGCCAATAAATCAAGCTACTATGCTGCATAAGACTAAAGGAATAATTCTGTATACCCTTCCGTATAATGATAAATTCATTAT
>JGI994J12354_10001614_pt1 | contig 22727 bp, 19 predicted proteins | sample IntmicLarv3ML3BL_FD_12354 | JGI IMG/M metagenome (IMG submission 12354) | reverse complement strand
CTGGGACCAGTAAGCCTCTAAAGCCGATCTAGCGGGGTTCGATCCCCCGGTCTCTCGCTATTACCTCAGGGGTGATGACATCAATGTAGGCTATACAGACTCACAGATACAAAAGTTGAGAGAGTATGGGGATGATCCTCGGTACTCTTCAACATACGAAAGTACCGAAGATAGAGACAGAGAATTTTCGAAGCTAATGTCGGAGCTTTTTTCGAAGAACGAAAAAACAATATCCAATATGATATCGAAACCGACGCGGCATTGTCTTACTCAGTTGGAGGCCGACATAGCCGGAGCGTTGATAGCAAAGGGATTCATTGAGGTAAGGACACCGACGATAATATCGACAGCTTCACTGGAGAAGATGACGATAACCGAAGATCATCCTCTTTATCAGCAGGTTTTCTTCATCGATAACAAAAGATGTTTGAGACCAATGCTGGCTCCGAATCTGTACTACGTGATGAGAAAACTCAGAGACCACACGAACGGACCGGTCCGCATATTCGAAATAGGTTCATGCTTCAGAAAGGAATCTCACAGCGGAGCACACCTTGAAGAATTCACTATGTTGAATCTTGTGGAAATGGGACCTGCGGGGGATGCCACGGAATCTCTCAAGGAATACATCGGGGACGTAATGGGCGTGACAGGATTGGAATACACCCTCTCGAAAGAGGAATCCGACGTTTACAAGGAAACCTTGGACGTGATGATCGGTGATATCGAAGTATCGTCAGGGGCGATAGGTCCGCACGTTCTGGATCACGCACACGATGTTCACGAGCCTTGGTGCGGTGTCGGATTCGGTCTTGAACGTTTGCTCATGTTGATGAACGAAAAGGGCAGTGTTAAAAAGGTTGGAAGAGGCCTGAGTTACCTGAACGGTGCAAAGATCAATTGAGGGCGGTATTTTGACTATACACGAGATCATAGAACGATCCTCAAAGGGAATCAGACCCAGTGTAGAGGACGCAGAGTATCTTCTCTCCGTGCGGAACGAAGAACGTGAATTGTTATTCTCCGCCGCAAGACAGATCAGAGACGAACAATTCGGCAAGAAAGTGTTCGTATACGGATTCGTATATTTCTCAACATTCTGTAGGAACAATTGTGCATTTTGCTACTATCGAAGGAACAATAAACTGGATCGATACAGAAAATCTTCTGAGGAGATACTGGCACTTTCAAAGAGTTTGAAGAATGCGGGCATAAACCTCGTCGATCTGACGATGGGCGAGGATCCCGTCATGTGTGCCGACGATTACAGAGAAATGATAGAGATAACCCGTAAAGTAAAGGAAGAAATCGGAATATCCGTCATGGTATCTCCGGGGGCGGTTCCCGAGAATATATTCTCAAGATTCTTCGATGCGGGCGCAGACTGGTTCGCATGTTATCAGGAAACGTACAATCGATCGCTATTTTCAAAACTCAGATTGGAACAGGATTTTGACCACAGGATGAATCAAAAGAAGTGGGCCAGAGAATCGGGGATGCTGACAGAGGACGGAATGATGGTCGGTCTCGGGGAGACCGTACGCGACCGAGCAAAAGCGATAATAAGGATGGGAGAGACCGGATGCGAACAGATCAGGGCGATGACATTCGTCCCTCAGCCGGGTACTCCCATGTCCGATATCCTCCCTGCTGATTCATATGACGAATTGACGGCAATAGCGGTCATGAGAGTATTATTCCCGGACAAACTGATCCCTGCATCTTTGGATGTTGAGGGCATATCGGGACTGAAGACAAGGCTGGATGCCGGAGCAAACGTCATAACTTCCATCGTACCTCCCAATATGGACCTTGCGGGTGTTGCGCAACACGAGTTGGATATTGACAACGGAAATCGTTCCCTTGACAACGTAATGAGGATGCTCGAAGGCATGGGAAGACGTATCGCAACGAATCAAGAATATGAAACTTTATTGAAAGAAATGAAAAACAGGAGAGCAGGATCATGAGGATCGGCATTGTGGGAGGTGCGCTGCAAGGAATGGAATCGGTGTATCTTTCAAAGAAAGCAGGATACGAGACACTGGTGCTCGATAGAAAATCATATGCCCCAGCAATATCTCTTTCAGACCTTCACGAGACGGTGGATGTCGTGAAAGAGATCGAGAGGACCAAAAGGATATTGTCCGATTGTGACGCGGTCATTCCTGCATGCGAAGAGATGGATGCACTTACGTCATTGAATTCCATTATGGGCGAGATCGAGGTCCCTTTCCTTTTCGACATGGATTCGTATCTTCTGTCGTGTTCGAAGGAGAGATCGAACGATGTCATGAGCAATGCGGGTGTACCTATTCCCGTGCCTTGGCCGGAGTGCGGATTCCCAGCTATTGTAAAGCCCTCATCTCAAAGCGGAAGCATAGGTGTATCGGCGGTGAACAATGAGGCCGAGATGGAGAAAGCACTGAACACAGTATCGAAATTAGGCGATGTGCCGATAGTTCAGGAATTCGTTTCCGGTAAGAGTGTTTCAATAGAGGTCATCGGAAATGGGCGGTCTTCGAGATCATTTGTCACGACCGAAGTGGTACTGGACGATAACTACGATTGCAAGATGGTTATTTGTGAACCTTCGATATTGTCAAAAGAAGACGAAGCCCTCTTCATCGAAATAGGAGAGGGCATTGCGAACAGGATCGGGCTCAAAGCCCTGATGGATGTGGAAGCGATATTGACGGAAAAGGGGCTCAGAGTGTTGGAGATCGATGCCCGCATCCCCAGCCAAACGCCCGCGGCGGTCTATGCGGCAACAGGAATAAACCTGATGGAAGAATTCGTTGCTTCCGCTATTGGAAAGACAACCGGAAGGAGCAACAAGGGACATTGTTCTGTTTATGAGCATTATGTGATCGAGAACGACAATCTTGTCACATGCGGAGAGAAAGTATTCGGTCACGTGAGCAATCCTCGGATAGAAGAAAGGTTCTTCGGTGCCGATGAGGCGATAACCGACTATATTCCCGGAGAACATACGTGGAGGGCAACTGTGATAAATTCCGGAAGAACTCCTTCGGAGATCCTTGAAAAACGCAAGAAGTTCATACAGAATGTGATGAACGAATGTAACCTGGATGAATATATCGACAGATCACCGGGGATGATATGATGACACGACTTACAAACGATCTGGTAAAAGACATCATCAGTTCTCTCGACAAGGCAGATAAGATGCTTATGGCGATCACGGGAATGGATCTTTCGGAATTATCCCACGATGCTGTCGGTGTAAGAAAGAACGAGATCACTTTGAGCGATCTCAAAGTGGGAGTGGTGCCGATAACGTCGGGGTTGGGAATAATAACCCAATTCTCGGAATCCGTCGCCGAGATAATAAAAAGACTCGGGATGGATGCGTTTGTTACGAACACATACGATGTCACGGGGTTTGCCGAAGCGATATCCAAAGGAGCGGAGATAGTATTCATGGCGGACGATGTGGAATTCGTTGCGTTCAATGTCAAAGCGGGGAAGTATACCAATAATTCCTATGCCACGGCGGCAGGGTATGCGACAGCATTGAAATGTGCGGCCGGAGGATTGGAAGGCAAGGAGGTACTTGTCCTCGGGGCGGGAAGAGTGGGTGCCTTTGCAGTGGAAATAATGACAAAAATGGGCGCAAAGGTCTCGGTATTCGATATTGACGAGAAGAAGGTCAAGGAGCTTCAAAAGAGGTTCAATGTGACATCATTCTCTGATGTGGGCGAGGCAATATCATCGCATTCGCTGATATTCAATGCCTCTCCGGCACCGGTCGACAGCAAATACGTCAAGCAGCAGACAACGATCTCTTCACCCGGATTACCGTTCGGGTTTGATGAAGAAGGGATACGAAAAGCCAGGATAATTCACGATCCCTTGAACATAGGGGTGGCGGTCATGGCGATGGGCAGTGCGAGTTTTTCAAGGAAGAATAAAGGTGCATGAGGTTGATGACCGATACGAGTCGAAGGATGGAATAAAATAATATCCATTTTATCTCAGGCTCATGAAGGTAACGATATTCAACGGATCTCCGAGAAAGAATGGCAATACATCCGAACTTGTCAAAAGGGTATTGTGTTCTTTGGACGAAAAGGTATCCTGTGAGGTCATATCCCTGTATGACAAGGACATAAAGGGCTGCAGCAATTGCGGTGCATGCCGCGATAAGACCATACCAACCTATTGTGCGATGAAGGACGATATGTCTCCGTTGTATGAAAAATACTTGGATTCCGATGTTGTGATACTCGCAAGCCCGATTTACATGTGGCAATTCACTCCTTGCACGTTTGCATTCCTCAACAGATTGCATTGTCTCTGCAGGCATTCCGATTCCTACAATATCATGGGAGGCAGAGGGATGGCGGTATTGACAACTATGGCGGATGAGATCGAATGTTCTCATTTTTCGATAAAGGGATTGAAGGAGTTCTGTGATTATTTCGACATCGATTATCTCGGTGAGATCGCGGTACCCTATGCGGATAAAGAAAAAATAAACTCGGCCGAGATAGATAAGGAATTATCCTTATTCGTGAAGAAAGTGGTCAATCATAATTGCGGTTGTCAGTGACGTGTCGTCCTTTACCTTCGAATCTTTCCAACGTTCCGGGAAGTGTCAGTTTGACATCACATTTGATGTTGAGAACATTCTTTAATCTGTTTTCAACTTCGTCGGTCATCCTGGCAAGTTTAACGGTATCTTCCGTCAATGAGGATTCTGTGAGTTCAACCTCGACCACCATGTGGTCCATGTAATTCTCGTTGTTTAACGTGATACGATAGAATGTACTCAGGAATGGTATCTCACCTATGACGCTTTCGACCTGTGAGGGGAATATATTCACGCCTCTCACAATAAGCATGTCGTCCGTCCTTCCGGACAATCTCATCAGTCTCGGATGTGTTCTTCCGCATGCGCAAGGCTCCCAGTCGAGGGCAGATATATCACCGATCCTGTATCGGATCAAAGGGAATGCTTCTTTTTGGAGCATCGTGACGACCATCTCTCCTCTCTCTCCCTCTGCGCAGGGATCGCCGTTCTCGTCGAGTATCTCTATGTAACACAGATCCGCCCAGATGTGCATTCCGCATTGTTTTTCACACTCAAGGAACGATGGGCCGTAAAGTTCGCTCGCTCCGTAGCAATTGTGCACTCTTATCCCGGTGCGATCCTGGATCTTCTTCCTCATGCTTTCCGACCATGGTTCACCGCCGGCAATGGCCAATTTGATGCCGGTATCCTTACGCATGTCCAACCCCATGCTCTCGCAGACGTCGGCTATGTGGAACAGGTACGAAGGTGTGCCCGCGAAGGCTGTAACGGGAAGGTCTCTCATCAATTGGATCTGTCTTGTGGTATTGCCTGTCCCGGTAGGAATGACGGTAACGCCCATCTTCTCCGCGCCGTAATGGACACCAAGGCCCCCCGTGAACAATCCGTAGCCGTGGCAGTTCTGCAGTATATCCGAGTCGGTCATGCCGAAGGATACCATACCCCTCGCCAGTGATTCCGACCAGTCATCTATGTCCTTCTGCGTGAACCCTACCACGGTGGGATTGCCCGTTGTTCCCGAGGATACGTGAACCCTTACAAGTTCATCATAAGGTCTTGTGAACAATCCATCGGGGTAATGGTCACGAAGGTCGGATTTTTTCATGAAAGGCATTTTTCTGAATGACTCAAAATCGACGATATCATCAGGAGATATGTTTGCTGCCTTCATCCTGTTGCGAATGAATTCGGATGAATCGTACATGATGCGGACCTGTCTCTTCAGCAAGCTCAGTTGGAGTTTCTCCAACTCGGCACGAGGCATCGTTTCTATCTTCTCATCTCTGAAAGCCATCATTTCACCCGATGTCGTGTTATTCATTGACACGCAGACACGCTATAATGGAGTCTCCATTTATAACTTATGCCAGAAAACTCATTGGAGTGAGATCGAACCCACTATTCTGAGCTTTCCGCCTTCAAGATACATCATTACTGCTGTATCTCCCGGTTTGTGTATCATATCCGAATCAAGTTCCAGTTCCACCGTTGCAGTCTTGAAATCATTGCCGTTATCGACCTTCATGATTCGGCAAGGTATCATCTGCATCCAGTGTCCGATATGAAGGACCATGCCCTCTTTCAAAGGGTTCGGCCAATATTTGACCAGATTGACCTTTCCGGACACTTTTTTGGTCATTTTTATCGAGGGGTCAGTTGTGATGACGTAGCCCCTGTCCAATTCTTCGGAATCTATTCCTCTGAGTGCAAGTCCGACATGATCTCCTTTTACGCAATCATCGGCATCGATGTCGTGTTTTTGTATCGATTTCAGGACAACCTCTTTGCCGATCGGGAATATCTGCATCTTATCGTGTTTTCTGAAGTGGCCGTCTATCACGGACCCCAAGATGACCGTTCCTACTCCCTTGACATTGAAATGACTGTCGATGGGGCACGATCCGCAAGATCCCGCACCCGCCTTCCTGCCTTCCTTTTGTGCGATATCTATCAGATCCTCTCGGATCTTTGTTGCATCTTCCTCGATCCGGGTGTAATTTTCCAAACATGTTCCGGCAAGCAACGGTGCCAGCTGTTCTGGTTGGATGTAGTTTCTGAGTATGATCCATCCCTTGTCTATTCCGAAAAGGTCGACCATTAATATCGATTCGCCGAGAAAGGAATCTATCTTATCCACGACAAGGATCGCGAATTCCGACATTCCGACCGAGTAGAATAGGGAAGATAATTTCTCGGGATACTTTGACGGTTCGATCAAGGTGACCGAATCGTTTCCTTTTTTGATCTCGAAGAAGGTCATGTCTGTTACTGTGCCTTTCTTACCGACCTTGTCGGCAAGGTCTTTCGCGCCGAGTACAGCAACATTCAGATTGCCCATGCTTAGATCTCCGAATTTTTTATCAATCTTATTCCTGCTTCTTTCAGAACCTTGACGGCTTTTTCCGGGTCATCAACTCTGACGAACAATGCTTCATAGTCTCTTCCGGTGTATGCGTAACCATAGTCGATATTGATCCCCGCTTTTCCGAGGACATCTGCGGACGCGAAGAGCGACCCGGGAGAGTTTTCGATCGTGACCCCTATGATGTCTGTCTTTTTGACTATCACCCCTTTGGATCTGATATTCTCGAACGCTTTGTCGGGATCATCCACGATCGCTCTCAATATCCCGAACTCTGTGGATTCGGCGAGATTGCAGGCTTTGATGTTCACATTGCATTCTTTCAATATGCCGGCGACCGAGGCCAAGCGGCCGGGTTCGTTGTTGACGAATATCGAAAGCTGTGTTATTATGTTCTCGTTCTTCATTTACATCACCCTTTTGTCAATGACCCTTTTGGCCTTTCCTTCAAACCTCGGAAGCTCCCCCGGAGCTTTGAGTTCTACCGTAACAGCGATATTCAGATATTTCTTTAATTCGGATTCGATACGCGCCCTCAGGTGGATCATATCTTCGACTTTGTCGCTGAACACTTCGGGTTTGATCTCGACCTGTACGGTAACGTTGTCCAGGGCACCGTCTCTTGTAACGATGATCATGTATTGATCCCCGATCTCGGGGATGCGGAGCAGAGTGTATTCGATTTGCGAAGGGAATACGTTTATTCCTCTGATGATAAGCATGTCGTCGGTCCTTCCGGTGATCTTCGAGATACGGGGATGCGTCCTTCCGCAGGTACATTTCCCAGGTATTATCGAACATACATCCTTGATCCTGAACCTGATAAGGGGCATCGCCTCCTTTTTCAGCATTGTTACGACCATTTCTCCCTTCTGTCCGTCTTCGACGGGTTCCTCGGTTATTGGATCTATGATCTCCACGTACATGATATCCCCGCCTATGTGGATGCCGTCCTTCTCTTCACATTCGGAGAACATCGGTCCCGCCTGTTCGGATGTACCGTATATGTCGTAAGCTTTGATGCCCATTGATTCTTCGATATGGGTTCTCATGCTCTCCGTCCACGGTTCGGCACCGAGGATCGCCTTCTTCAAACAGGTATCTCTTCTGAAATCGATACCCATCTTTTCGGCTACACCTGCCATGTGAATTATGTACGACGGGGTGCAGGCGATGACGGTGACGCCAAGGTCTTGCATGAGTTCCAACTGTCTCTCGGTCCCTCCTGTACTGGTAGGAACGACGGATGCACCGACCTTTTCCGCACCGTAGTGAAGTCCGAGACCGCCGGTGAACAATCCGTAACCGTACGAGACCTGAAGGATATCCTCGTTCCCAACTCCTATGGAAGTGAGAGATCTTGCCAAAGCTTCCGTCCAATATCCGATATCGTTCTGTGTGTATCCTACAACGGTAGGTTTTCCGCTGGTACCCGATGAGGCATGGAATCTTACGATCTCGGTGTTCGGAACATTGAACATCTTTGTGGGGTAATTCTCTCTGAGATCCTCTTTGTACATGAAGGGAAGTTTTCTGATATCTTCCAGGCATTTTATGTCGTCTGGGTGAACTTTGTGCTGTACCATCCTGTCATGGTAGAATTTGTTGAAACTGTAAAGACTGTTGATCTGATTCTTGAGACTCTTGTACTGAAGGTCTTTGAGGGCCTCTATGGGCATACATTCGATATTTGCGTTCCAATACATGGTTCGTCACTTTCACCGCCCCTATGAGAATTATACTATTAAATTCGGTTGCTTTCTCGGTTTATATGCAGGGAGCCAAAGACCGAATTTTCTCCGGACTGCTTTAATATTTATCTTTTGAAACCCATACATACGGATATGAACGGCCCGTCGGAACAACAAGCCGAACATTGGGAGAGATTCTACCAGGAACAGAAGCGCCCATGGAGAGGTATCGGTAAGATCGCCGATATGCAGTTGGAGCCGGGATCGAAGGTCCTAGATATCGGGTGCGGTAACGGTAAAACGATATCCGCACTGATAAACATGGGATTGGATGTCACGGGATTGGATTTCTCGCCTTCCGCCATAGATCATTGTGTGAAGACCTTCGGCGATAAGGCAAAGTTCACAATAGCGGAATGTGACAGAATGCCGTTTTCTGACGATAGTTTCGATGCCGTGACCGCAGTACATATTCTGGAACATCTCGACGATCGTCAACTCTCGGATACCGTGAAGGAGGTACAAAGGGTACTGATCCCAGGAGGGAAAGTGTTCGTAAGGGCCTTTGCCGTGGGGGACTCCAGAGCGGACGGAAAGGATCACGATGTGAGGGGGAACGGCATATCATATCGATACTATACGGTAGAACAGATGAAGGAAATATTCAGAGAGTTCGACATGCTTGCCATCGAAAGGAAAGACGAGACCATGCGTTTCGGTGCCGTGAGAGTAAGGATCGAATGTTTGCTCAGTCTTCCTATCCGACATTGATTTTTTTTAGCGATTCCGCGGCTGTTCGGAGTGCTACTTAACATAATTGTACGAGGCCGTTTTAATACTCAACTTACAACGGTCCTTGATGTATGGATACAAAAAAGCTGTTACGACCGGTCCTGAACAGCAAGGATCAGAAGATCGGATCCGAGATAATCGACGATACACTGCGCATCGACTGCAGAAATTGCAAAGGTGCACCTAATGTACGGTCTTCCGAATGTATGAAGTGCATGATCAACAACATTGCCGTACAGGGAAATGTGGATAAGATCAGGTTGAGAACCAGCAGGGATATGGAATTATCGGGTCAGGCCGTGGAAATATTATGTGACATTGCAAGCACAAGACGGTATGCTTTGCTGCTTCAGGAAAACACTCGTTCGCGTTCATGCTCCGGATGCGATCATTCCCGCAGAAAGATGCTCGATCTGGCATGGAGAGGGTTTCCCGAACCGAATTTTGATACGGCAAGGAGTAAACTGATGACATCCAACTCATCGGAACCTTCCTGCAGTCTCTGTATGCAAAAGACATACAGGACCTTAGATCAAGCGGAACTGGGAATGGAGAATATCAAGAAGAAAGTCTCGGCAGAGATTGCCAGAACAAGAGGGATATGAATGGCCAGGATATTATCCGCTTTGACGGGCAGGATCAACAAACGGAATGTTGAACAGGTGAGCTACAATGATATGTTGATAGTCACAGACTACAGTGACGAAGAGAAAGCAAGATACAATGTTTCGAACAGAACGGGAAAAGGTCAGACGGTTTCGCAAAGCAAAGAAGATCCTGTCGTAGTTCCAGGCAGAGATGAAGACACACAGTCCTCAAAGGCAAATGTATCTATTCCCGGAACAAGAGATCTCTCTCGCTCTCTGATGGACGATCTCATGATGATCTCGGAGAATAATCTGCGCATCAAACCCGTATACGCCGATTGTTGGCTTATAGGAAAAAAAGACGATCTCGAGAATACCAGAGAATATGAGACCTCCAGCGGGAAAGTGCTGATCGGAACTGCCGCGGACGGAGAGACGGAATACAACCTGACCCCGAACGAGTATTCTTACCCGGATTCTTTGAATGCTGTTGTTGAGAAAGTTATACACAGTGTCAGGACCAGATACCGGATCAGCGGGGGAAGGATGGACAGGCAGAGTGTGATGAGCCTTGCGAGAGGGACCATAATGGATTTCTCCGATACGATCGAGGCTGTTCACGGGAATAATGTATCCGATATCGAGAAAATAATCGAAGGCATGTGTGATACGGTTTACAGATACACTGCGGGATTGGGAGTGTTCGATATCCTTCTTGCGGATCCAAAATTAGAGGATATCTACATAGATGCACCCTGTGACAGGAACAGGATACACGTGACAATGAACGGAGTGTCAGGTGTGAATTCTCATCTGAGATGCAGAACAAATCTCGTTGTCGACAAAAAAGAAGTGATGAATCTAATCAATGTGCTGAAGAGAGAAAGCGGACTCCAGTTCTGTGAGACCAACCCCGTGTTGGAAACGGATATGAGGTCCCATGATGCAAGAGCGACGGTTGTCGGTTACCCGATGAGCCCTAACGGGGACGCAGTGGCAATAAGGAAGCATTCGATCAGGCCGTGGACTTTGACGAGATTGGTGGCCAACGGTACGATAGATCCGAAATTGGCAGGATTGTTGTCGTTCCTGGTCGATAACCGCGCTACATTCCTGATATGCGGTGCGAGAGGTGCCGGAAAGAGTTCTCTGTTGTCCTCTCTTATGTTCGAATTCCCCGTTTCACAAAGGATATTGACGATAGAGGATACGTTGGAATTGCCGGGAGCCAAAATGAGAAAGATGGGTTACAAGGTCCAATCGATGCTCATTGACGAAAAGATGAACGGAAGCAATCTGTCGAGAGCGGATGAGGCGTTAAGGGTATCGTTGAGGATGGGAGAATCTGCGATAATATTGGGTGAAGTAAGAGGGGAGGAGGCGAGAACGCTATACCAAAGTATGAGAACAGGCAGGGCAGGAAGTTCCATTATGGGCACCATCCACGGGGATTCCGCAAAATCGGTGTTCGAAAGAGTGGTGCACGACATGAACATCGCACCGGAGGCTTTCATGGCAACAGATGTACTGATCACTTTGGGAACCTTCAGAGACAGGAGGACAGGGAATCAGATAAGGAAGGTGAACGAGGTCGTGGCAACAGACGAGAAGATCGGAAGTTTTATCGACATATCGGAAAGTCAATCGTTGTTCACTTCTCCAATGATGAAAAGGGTGATGTCTTCGTCACAAATGAGCAAGTCCGAAATAATGAAGGAGATAAGAGCCAGAGCACTAATAAGATCGTTCCTGGCAGATGCAGGAAGTAAATACGGGGACGAGTACTTCGGACCCGAATGGATAGGAATATCGAACGAACACGTATCAAAATCCGTCGGAAATACTGCGGAGGATGTGCTAAGTTCATTCAAAACGAAATTCGGTAAACTCACGGGGATAAGTGTTTGATATGGTCGACACCAAAAAGAAAAAGATCAACCCCAATGTGATAATGAACGAAGGACCTACGGTGATAGGTATGATGTCGGCGGTGATCGAAAGCGGAGGTTCTCTGGATACCGCCATCAGGGATGTAGCGAAGAACGGCCCGGTATGTTCATCCGAAATGTTCAGGGGAGTTGTCATCGACGCAGATACAAGAACTATATCCGATATCAAATCCGGATTGTTCGACGAACTTTCCAAACTTCCTCCTCCGTTGACACCTTTGAGAAGATCGGTTCACATGACGGCAGCGGCATCGGAATCCGCAGATTCGTCGGAGAAGAAGAGAATGCTGAAGGATGCGTCGGAGATATCCCTCAACGGTCTGAAAGAAACGGGGGAAACGTACAGTTCCTCACTGAACGGACCATGTATGATGATCTTCGGACTGGGTATAATGGTGCCCATGGTGCTGATGTCTATACTTCCGCTTCTGAACATGGGCGGTATGTTCGGTTCATCACCGATCGGATCAGGGCCTATCGCATTCTTCACGATAGTATTGATACCATGCGTGATAGCAGGATTGATATTGTCCGTAAAAGAGAAGAACCCCTTCATGAGGTACAACAAAGACGACCGAAAATTTGTGTATCTTGTTCCTCTTCTTTCGGCCGGACCCATGGCGATACTCATCTGGAGTATGACAAAAGATGTAACGATGGCAATAATGATCTCATCCGTATTGGGAGGATTGTTCACGTTCATTGTTCTTTTCCCTCACGTAAATAGGGAGAAAACAAGGGAGAGACAGGAACAATTCCTCAAAGACGCTGTGTTTGAACTGGGAAACAGACTTCTTTCAGGAGAAAATTTCGAAACCGCACTTGTGAACTCGATCGGTATAAGGAAAGAATGTGCACATACGTCCGAGGCTGTTCAAAGAGAATTGGAAATGTGCAGAGGGGATGTATGTTCAGCCATCCGCGAATCGGTGGGAACGGTATCTGTGCACATGGCGGAGATATTTTGCGATATTTACCGATGTTCAAAAAGAGACACACATGACGCCGGACGTCTGGGTATATCGATCGGCAGACAGCTTCAGGACCAGGATACGGTACGGAAATCGATACAGAACAAATTGAAAAGTATGACGGATATGATGACCGGAACCGCAGCGGTCTTTGCGCCTCTGGTGTTGGGGATGAGCATCGCAATGCTTGGGCCGGTATCGAAAGTGATGGAAGGTGTGGATACAAGCAGCACTCCGATGATACTGTCGGTATATCTCGTCGAACTCTGCATATTGATGGCGGTACTCACAGCCTATCTGAGCGGACGTACGGGGTTGAGGGAGATATCATGCAGGATCGGCATGACACTTCCTATCTCCATGGTTGTGTTCTATTTGTGTTCCAATCTTGGGTTGTGATACCAAATAAATACTTTGTATTTGTTTCAAAACCATGGATGTACGAACGCCCGGCATAGTGTTGTTGACGGTACTGTCATCCGTGGCGATCCTGATCTTGGTCATACCCCTCCTGTACCCTTACGGTTCATTCATCGGACTCGGAGGGATGAATCCGACCGGAGGGACCTCCTTTGCGGATCCGGTAACCAGGGCGATATACGGGTTGGGGGATCTGTTCTGTCATCAGGAAGAAGCCAGATCGTTCATCATCAACGGGTCTCAGACGGCGTTTTGCAAGAGGGACATATCTGTTCTGACGGGAGTGATCATTGGGCTGATGATCCTGTCATTCCGCAGATCGATCGTTCTCATGCAGGACAGGAGGACGTTGATCTTGGGATCGATACTCCTGACCGTTACATTCTTGGAATGGGGATTCGAAACCTTGTTTTCAGCGGATATCGAACCTGCAAGGATCATCACCGGGATAATCTCGGGGATAGGGGCGGCTCTGATAATCCAGTACCTAGTGGTAAGGGAATACAGAGCCGTTATGTCCTGATTATTCGCACTTGGTCCATCCGCAGGATTTGCAGATGTTGCACCCGCCCTGGAACAGCAGCTCATCGCCGCATTTGGGACAGGGGTTCGTGATGACCTTCGACTTTTCCTCTTCCTTTTTCACTTCCACATTGATGCCGTTAACCTCTCTCTGCATCTCCTGATGCATATCGATCAGTGCCCATCCAACGGCCATCGGACAGCAGGATCCTTTGCTGGTATCTCTCTTTGTGAATGTTCTTACGACATAGGATGGACAGGAACCGCAGCTTTTCAATTGATCGGCAATGGAATTCACGTCACAACCGCTTCTTGCGGCAAGCGATATCATTCTCGAAAGACCGATCATGAAGTTATTGCATCCTCCTGTCGATCCCTTGTTGAGATAAGCTTCAAGAAGGTCTCCGGTGTGCGGATCGAAGAATGCGGTACAGTGGAGGCTTCCGCAACCGGTCATCAGTTTCCTTTTCTTTCCGACGACATCGTCTGCGACATTCTCCACGAAACCTCTCTTCTTTTTCTTTCCGTTCTCGGGTATCGGTTCCGGCTCTTTTTCTTTGGTTGTGAGTATGCCGAGACGCTTGCATCCGTCTCTGAATACCGTCACGCCTTTGCACCCTATCTGCCATGCATACATGTACAGGTCGTATACTTCGGTCTCGGGGAAATCCGAGGTGAGATTGACGGTAGAACTAATGGAGGCATCTATGTGCATCTGCCAAGTTCCCTGAAGGTTCAAACGTTGTTTGTAATCGAGGTTTTGAGCGGTCACGAAGAAAGATGGAAGGTCCTTTTCATCCTTTACTCCGTGTTTATCCATGTATTCCTGGACAACGGGAGTGTATACTTTGTAGAACTCGTCGTGCCCCGAAAGCGAAACGGTCCTTCTCTCGTAATAGTTTGCGAATATGGGCTCGATGCCTCCCGATATCCCTAACATTGTAGACAATGTACCGGTGGGCGCAATGGTCAGGAGCTGGGAGTTCCTTATTCCGTGCTTGGAGACAAGGTCCTTTGTTCCTTCCGTAGTGTTGTGGATGAAGAAGGGAGATGCCATAAGTTGCTCTATGTTGCATTTGGGGAATTTTCCCTTTTCTTTGGCAAGCAACGCGGATTCCCGGATCGAAGCGTCGACCATTATGTGTCCTATCTTGTCACAGAAATCCATCGCTTCTCTTGTTCCGTATTCGAGCTCCATTTTGATGAGCATGTCCGCAAGGCCCATTATCCCCAGGCCGATCTGTCTCCAGTCCCTTACGGAATCTCTTTGTTCTTGGAGGGGGTGGAGCGGAAGTCCTTCGTCGAGAACATCGTTCAGTCCGCGTATGCAGATCGCAACGGTCTTCCTGAAATCCTCTTCATTGAATTTACCGTCTTTGACGAAGACGGCAAGGTTTATACTTCCCAGAAGACAACTGCCTCCAGCGGGAAGAGGCTCTTCCGCACAGGGGTTGGTCCCGGCGTAGGAATAATCGGGGAATTCGCTCAAAAGGTTCCACGATTCGATACGGTCCCAATAGAGACAGCCGGGTTCGCCGTAATCCCAATTCGCGTAACAAAGTTTTTTGAAGAACTCGTGAGAGTTCAGATTCTTCACGACGGCATCCTTGGTCTCCGGGCGGCTGAATCTCTGAACATACACTCCTTTGTCCCTGACGGATTCCATGAATTCGTCCGTGACCCTTATGGACATGTTGGCCTTTGTGGCCCTGTCGACATCTGTCTTAACGGACATGAATTCCTCAAGATCGGGGTGTTCACAGGAAAGAGTGAGCATCAAAGCGCCTCTTCTACCGTGCTGTCCTATCAGACCTGTCACCATCGAATAGAGATCGGTGAATGATACTGCGCCCGAGGTCTCCGATGCTGTGTTATTTATCTTGGCGCCCCTGGGTGCAAGTTTTGAAAGATCGATACCCACTCCGCCGCCGTAACTGAACGTCCTTGCGAGTTTTCCCGCACATTCGAATATAGATTCGATGGAGTCTTCCGGAGGAGTGACGACGTAACAATTCGACAAGGTCACTTTCAGTCCTGTCTTGTTAAGGCCGCGATTGGCCAGTATTCTCCCGCCGAATAAGAATTTCTTCTCTTCCACCATCTTTTTCAGTTCTTGGTTCCCACCACTGACGCGATCCAACCAGTTGTCAAAGGTCTCTCCGTTATAGCAGTATTTTTTCTGCCAAATGTCGATACCAAGTTGATTGTCTTCGCCCAACCATTCTCCGATTTCCATTACTTCACACTCTGCCCTCCGCGGATGGAGTTATCCGTAATTAAACCTATCAAGGTTGGATGTAAGTCGAGGGCTTTAGGAACAGTTATTCAGCATATTTCTTCACTTTTGACCATCGAATTATTGACAAAATGTAAATTCATTCTCCACTCCGATCACAACATCAATGAAAGCCAAATTGTCCCTGTTCTATTAAAGGAAATTATTTAAACAAGAAGACCTTAGCACAGACAGCATCATTCTTCTCAGGCGGATGCGTTTTGGTTGATTCATTGACATCAAGAGGACAGAACATGAGTAACGAGGACATTCTTAAAACAGGTACGACAACGATCGGAATGAAGATCAAAGACGGAGTGATATTGGCGTCCGATCAGAGGGCAACAATGGGACACATGATCGCACACAGCGACGTACAGAAAGTCTACCCTCTCTCCGACAACATCGGAATGACGATCGCGGGAGTCGTGGGGGATGCTCAGCTCATGGTCAGGTACATGCAGAGCGAGATATCCATCTACTCGATGAAGAAAGGGTCCCAAATGTCTGTTAATGCCGCAGCGACGCTTGTAGGGAACGTGATCAGAAAAGGTTTCTATCTCGGACTCATAGTCGGAGGCAGCGATACCACCGGCGGGCACGTGTTCAGTGTTGACGGTGCCGGCGGATACATTGAAAGCGACTACACTTCGATCGGTTCCGGTTCAAGCTTTGCACTCGGAGCCCTCGAAGCATATTACAAACGCGACATGTCGAAGAAAGAGGCAATAGATGTTGCGATAACAGCACTCAATTCTGCCAGGAAGAGAGACAGTGCGTCCGGTGACGGTATGCTCATATCATACATCGGATCGAAAGGATACGAGGAGATCCCCCAGGAGCAGATAAGAGTCCGCTGCGGGGAATTGGGATTCAATTATCCCAACTAAGTCTCATTCTTTCAAACTTCTTTTTACTTATCAAAAAATTTAGTAGGATTTCACATGAACCCTGATAGATTGTTCGAAAACCTCAGAGAAGAGGTTAAAAAGTTGACTCCGGCAGATATGAATATATCTGCGATAGAGTTCGAAGGTTCCGTAATAGCGATATACACAAAAGAGTACGACAAATTCTCCGGGGACGAATCGATACCGAGGACATTGGCTCAGAATCTCAGGAGGAGAGTGGATATAAGGCCGGACCCCTCGTCGTTGGAGGACCCGAATACAGTCTCGAAGAAGATCTTGGCGATGATCCCGCCCTCCGCAGAGGTTTACGACATAAATTTCATACCGGAGACCGGAGAGACGATAATAGAAGCGATAAACCCCAATGAGGTATTGGGGAAGGAAGGTCAGCTGCTTTCCGACATAAAGAAAGAATCGGGTTGGAATGTCAAGGTTATCAGGGCTCCGCCAATACCTTCCAAGACAGTGTCCGACGTGAGAGGATACATAAGAGCAAATCAGGACGAGAGACACAGCATGCTGAAATCCGTTGCCAGAAAACTCGTCAGACCCACTTTGGAAGGAGAACAGTGGGTAAGGATGACGACCATGGGCGGATTCAGACAGGTAGGGAGATCCGCATCATTGCTTACGACCAGGGAGAGCAAGATCCTTATCGACTGCGGATTGGATCCGAGCAGCGATGCGACGCCGTACTTTGCGATACCCGAGGTGCAACCGCTCAGCGATATCGATGCGGTTGTCGTCACGCATGCGCATCTGGATCACTGCGGGACCCTTCCCGCTTTGTACAAGTATGGATACGAGGGGCCGGTCTATTGCACTCCCCCTACCAGGGATCTGATGGCGTTGCTCCAATTGGACAATATAAAGCTGGGATTCGGCGAATCGAAGAAAGTGCCGTATGAGGCACAACACGTCAGGAAGGAGATACTTCACACGATCGCTTTGAAATACAACGAGACGACGGATATATCTCCCGATGTAAGACTCACATTCCACAACGCAGGACATATTCTTGGATCCGCGATAGCACATTTCCATATCGGAGACGGATTGCACAATGTTGCATTCTCCGGAGATACGAAATACGAAAAGACATGGTTGTTCAATCCCGCGAACAACAGGTTCCCGAGATTGGAAACCCTTGTCATCGAGTCCACATACGGTGGACACGGAGACATGCAGCCGTCCAGATTGGATGCTTCGGAGGAGATGCAGGGAATTCTGATGCATGCCGCAGAACTCGGCGGCAAGGTCCTGGTTCCTGTATTCGCGGTCGGAAGATCGCAGGAAGTGATGCTTGTAATCGAGGAACTGATGCGCACAGGCAAGATCCCCACCATGAACGTTTATCTGGATGGAATGATCTGGGAAGCCACTGCTATTCATACAGCTCACCCGGAGTATCTGAACAGCCAGCTGAGGACGCAGATATTCCAACAGAATGAGAACCCGTTCCTGTCACCGATATTCAAGAGGGTCGAGACGGCAGGAATGAGAGAAGAGATATGTCATTCTCCCGATCCCTGCATAGTATTGGCAACGAGCGGTATGATGTCCGGAGGCCCTGTGCTGGAGTACTTCAGAGAATGGGCAGACGAACCCAAGAATACCCTGGTTTTCGTCGGTTATCAATCGGAAGGGAGCATAGGAAGAACTATCCAAAGGGGACGCCCCGACGTTACGTTGAACCACAAAGGAAAATCTATAGACTTGGAGATCAAGATGAACCGTGTCACGGTCGATGGTTTTTCCGGTCACTCCGACAGGAAACAGTTGATGAGATACATACAGTCCTTGGAACCGAAGCCGGATCGGATAATCATCGGTCACGGGGAGGACAGAAAATGTACGGACCTCGCATCATCCATCTACAAGAAATTCAATATCGAGACAAAAGCTCCTTTGAATTTGGAAACAATAAGGTTGAGATGATCTTATGAGATATGTTGTGGCGATCACCGGAGCATCAGGAAGTATCTACGGGATACGTCTGCTTCAGGAATTGCCCGGAGAGAAGATCCTGGTCATTTCAAAAGTGGCTAAAGAGATTATTCCCGCAGAAACGGGAATGTCGGTCAGTGATGTTGAAGCGTTTGCGGACACAGTGCTGAATGACGAGGATCTATTCGCATCCATATCGTCTGGAACATACGATTATGATTGTCTTTTTGTTGTTCCTTGCAGCGAATCATCGGTTGCGAAGTTCGCGTGTGGAATAGCGGATACTCTGATCTCCAGAGCGGTCTCCGTTTGCATTAAAGAGAACAGAAAGATAGTGTTGGTTGTCAGGGAAACGCCGAAAAGCGTTATTATGCTGGAGAATGAGCTGAAACTTGCCAAATGCGGCGTTACGATAATGGATGCCAATCCAGGATTCTACCACGATCCCAAGTCTGTGGGGGACATGGTCGATTTTATTGTGGGAAGATGTTTGGACAGGGTCGGAGTGAAACATTCCCTCTTCAAGAGATGGGAATGATCACTCTATCAGCAATGCGGGTCTTCCGGGCACGGCAACCTTGGATTTGTTCTGCGGGTCGTAAAGGTCGTTCTCATCCGCAGAGAATATCTTGACGTCGGATTCTAGTTCTGTCGACAGGAACCTTTCCGCAGATCTGAGAAGACAAGTTTCGTCTGTATCCACGATCATCTGTTTCGAATCGGGGTCGGCTCTTGAAAGATCGGTCACAACTTTCTTTACAAAATCCGAGACGGACTTACCGTTCTTTCTCATGTTCTCGTCCGCCATGCACCTTTTTGTAAGGGAGGGGATATCCAAAGTCCCAGACCTTAACATTTCGATCCCCATTCTCATGATGTCTACTTTCCATGAGGGCGAGGTGTATATCACGATACGTTTGCCGTCGGTGTTCGTGACCTTCCTTATCTGGGCGATATCGGACATGACATCTCTGATGAGATCTTCGCCGTATTCGGCCGAAGGTGAATTGGATCCTGCCTGAGGATACAGGGAAGAGGACACAAGACCTTCGAATCCCGCCATATTCCACAATTCCTCTGCGATGTGAGGGGTAATGGGCATCATGCTCTGGATCCAGATCCTCAATGCCTTCATAACCGTTCCTTTATTTCTGCCGCCTCTTCTGACATACCACTTGATGTCGTTCAGCATCTCGAAGTAGGATACAGTTGCCATCTGCCTCAGATCATACTTCTCCATGGCCGTGTTTATCTCATCGATATGGGTGTTGAATCTGGACATGAGCCAGACATCGATGTTTTCTTCTTCGCCCTCGGAAGTGGACATGATGAGTTCCTCTACTGTATTCATTATCCTCTCCACTCTCTGACGGTAGGTATGGACGACACTCTCGTCCCATTCCACGTCGACGAACATCGAGGCAACGTGTGCGTAGTAAAGTCTGAGGGCATCCACGCCGAATTCTTCCACAGCACCCGGTATTGGTTGTGCACCGCCCTTGGATTTGGAGATCTTGCTCTTTTTTCCAGTTATGTACCAATTCACGATCAGTCCTTTCGGCTGCATGTTCTCGGGAAGTATCGCTTGATGATTGAAGAGGAACACCGGGAAATGCACGGTCATGTGTTCTTTCCCGCCGAGGTTGAGGTCGAGAGGATACCAGTACAGAATATCCTTTCGTATCTTTTCCAACAATTCCGTTGAGATGTCAGTATTCTTTGATACAGTTCCGATGTCTCCTTTTCCGAGTATCACATGGTCGAAGAATTCCTCGGTCATGTTCTCGGGTGCGATGAGGCCTTCGTTCGCATATATCGATATGATATAGTAGAGGGGGTAAAGAGTGGAATCCGAGATGGCTTCCACTATCCATTTGTCATCGAAGGGGAACTTTGTTCCCAGCCAGTTACCTTGTCTTACACATGCTCTTTCTCTGAACCATTCCAAGACTCCGTGGACATTCTCATAGTATTCCGAGGGATTGATATCCATGGACCGGCAGTGTTCGCTCGTCTTCTTTGTGAGATCTTCATTGCCGTAATTGATGAACCACTGATCGTCGATCCTTTTCACACGCACGGGCTGTCCGCATCTGCAGACGACCTCTTCGGTGAGATCGAAGAACACATCTGCCTCTCCGGAGTCCAGCATGGTCTTTTTCATCAGATCCTTCGCTTCTTCGACTCTCATGCCGGAGAAGGGGCCGCATACGTCCTTCATTCTTCCGATATGATATCCGTCCTTGTAGACCTGTTTTTTTGCCTCGTCAAGTCTAGGGTCTCCCGGCTCGGTTATTCCCATGCTCTCAATGACATCTTTGGCGGGGAAATCCCCGTATCCTTCGATGCTGATGATCGAAATAGGTTCAACGGAGTTCACGATCTTGTCGGACAAACCGTATTTCTCTGCCATGTTGCCGTCTTTCTTCAATGCTTCCAGAGAGATCCAATCATCGGGGGCGTCGGACGGTACCGATGTGACAAGTCCGCTTCCCACATTGGGATCGCAGAACGTTGCAGGGAACACAGGAATGGATCGGTGGATCATTGGGGCTTCACACATCCATCCGATCATATCTTTTCCGGGGACCGTATCAATGATCTCGATGTCATCTTTCTGCAGTTTCAGTTTTTCGGCCGCTTGAGGAGAAACGATCCAAACATCGCTGCCCTTTTTTATTCTGACATAATCTACGCCAGGATTTACCCAAAAACAGACCTGCCCGTAAACCGTTTCCGGCCTCAGTGTGGCAGCCACGAGATATTCGTTGCCGTGTTTGAATTTGAGAAGGGTATATTCCTGTACCTCGGCATTACCGCCTTTGGAGATGTCCGTCTCCGAAGCATCCACCGCAACGGGTCCGTCGACTATACACGCAGGGGCATAGTACGGTTTTTGGAAAAGAAGTCCCGCATCCATGAGTTTTCTGAATTGCCATTGTATGAACCTGCCATAGTCTGGATAGAGGGTGCATGTGAATCTCCTCCAGTCGGCCAGGAATCCGAATTTTTTCCAATAGTCTTCTACATAAACGGTGTTGAAATAATCCACTACTTTGAGCGGATCCTTCATCTCCTCGAGTCTGTTCTCGGGGAACCCATTCCTGATAAGGTAGTCTATCAGGTCGGAATCCCCCTTCGAGACCCTTGCCGCCAGACTGATGGCGCCGTTACCCGTGGCATGTGTACCGACGGGGAAAAGAACATTGAATCCCTTCATCCGTTTGTATCTGCTGATGGCATCCGTGTAGGTGTATCCTCTGAGGTGCCCCACGTGAAGGAATCCTGTTACGCCGGGATATGCGAATATCATCATGAACTTCGGTTTACTGTTGTCTCTTTCTGCAAGATCGAGTCCTTTGTCTGACCATTCTTTTTGCCATTTTCTTTCTATATTCTCATGATCGGACATTGTATCCCCGCGTTTGTCTTGCGCGTGAATATACGCGGTTATTAAATAATGTTCTGGGAAATATGAGTTGTTCCGAGCAGGCGTAACCATTTTTAACTTGTATTGTATATATGAAATTGAAATGGACAGGATGATAATGTCTTTTGATCTCCGAGAGGTCTTGTAAGACAAAAAAGAGGTTTGTCTTACTATTGTCCTCTGTTTGTCCGACAGTTTTATATATTTCGTATGACATGGTAGTATCACGAGCAAAAGGGATGGGACTCTACAAGCTCGAGGTGATGAACATGACCGACGAAGGCGCGAAAGTTACGATCAGGATGGGACCTG
>JGI994J12354_10001613_pt1 | contig 22735 bp, 20 predicted proteins | sample IntmicLarv3ML3BL_FD_12354 | JGI IMG/M metagenome (IMG submission 12354) | reverse complement strand
GCACCGTTTAAGTGAGTACAAAGGCAAGTTTGCTTGTCTTTGTTGAGCGTAGGTGCTTCAACGTAGTTAAAATTGAAAGTTGAAAATGTTAAATCTTCAACAATGGAAAATTGAAAATGATTTTTATATTCTTAATTTTAATTCTTAATTGTGTATTGTTTTTTGTATTTATAATTGTGCATTGCTTCCTTACAGAAAGCGACTCATTGTTTAATTTTTACATTATGGAACGTTGTGCATTGATTTTCACTTTTCACTTTTCATTTTTCACTCAAAAGCTCTGCTTTTGCTGTTGTCAATTGTTTTTATTGTGCATCATTTATACAATATGAAGTACTTCTCCCGCCGGCATTTTCTTTTTTAAGCATCTTTTTTGTAATAAGGTCTTGTATGTCGCGGAGTGCAGAGTCAGGTGAACAATTATTTATTGTTGCCCATGTCGTTGAGGAAATACTACCTTCATTAGCGTCCCATAACATGTTTATCATTTTCAATTGTCGTTCGTTTAGGGTTACGAGGCGATGTTTTTCAAAATATTTAGCTTTGTTTAGCACTCGTGTAAGTGCATCTTCAGCGCTAATAAGAGCTTTTTCCAGACTATAAAGGAACCATCGTAACCACTCTGTGATGTCCAATCCTCCTGTTTGCGTGTACGTAATAATATTATTATATTGTATTCGTTCGCTTTCTATTTGGGCTGACAGGTTGTAAAGACGTTCCGGCAAATTGTCGGCGCGCGACAGGAATATATTGGCGATATTTCGAGCAATACGACCATTGTTTTTTTCGAACGGACGAACAACAATAAAACGAAGATAAGCCACACCGGCCTTTATTACAGGGTCTGTGGGAATGTCCATATTAAGCCATTTCAGGAATGATTTCATCTCGCTTTCCGTATCCGGTGGGATGGGAAGCTTCATATACTCCATTTTTCTTTCTACTTGCACGGGCACGGGATAATTCAAAATCATGTCCGATTTATTCCATCCAACTACAGAATTCTCGTAATCAATATTTCCTTCCAAAGCATACTTCCAAAGAAATAACCTCTCTTCCGTTATTAATTTTCCGTAATTGAGCAGAGAATCAATAAAGATTTGTGTTGCTCCGACTGATATATCGTCAGTCTTTGAAAGGTTAAATCTTTTTTTTGAAAGATATTGTCCTGCCGTAATAACAACTTGTTCTTCGTCAAGTGCAATACCTTCCAAGCGTGCAGATGACATGATTTCCGAAACAACTGCTTTGTGAATTGCGTTTATTTTCAGATAATTGCCAAGCAAGCTTATTTTACCTGTAAGTAACCCTTGTTTGTTCCTTACATCGCCCAATAAAGAGGATAATTCTTTATTATCCCACATTAAATAAGGCCATCCGCTATGCTCCCATATATAAGTTTTTTGCATGATAGATAAAAGATAAAATGCAAATTTAATATTTTTTCTTTGTTTATGCAAAATGATTAAGTTCGTAAATTATAAATAATGTTTAATATGTTAATAAATATGTATACGTACATATATTAGTGATATTTTTGCTAAATTTGTGCCCCGAAACGAAGTATTAATTAAAATTATTCTGATAAATGCAAGTTGAAAACACTAATAATTTGCCATATATTATTAATTATGTGAACTATAAAAGTGAAAATATGAGTGATCGACTCAACAATGCAGTAATATTCCTCTTTAAATAATAAATGATGAGAAAAAAGCTTTTAAAGTATTTACTACTGATTGCCGGTATGATGATGGTAGTGAAGGTGTCAGCACAATCTATTAAGGATGTGCGTATTAACGAAATCCAAGTATATAATACTAACGGTCTGATGGACGAATATGGACTTTACGGTTCTTGGATTGAGTTGTTTAATACAGGGTATGGGAGAGTTAATGTCGGTGGTTGTTACTTAAAAGTAAATGGAAAAGAATACCACATTCCGCAGGGAGATCCGGGAACTGTTGTACATACACGCGGATACGCGGTGTTTTATGCGGGAGGTATCTCCGAACGAGGAACATTTTATACAAATTTCACATTAGATAATACAGATTTTATAGAGTTTTATGACGTTGACCATAACTTGATAGATAGATTTGAGTTTAATCCTGCCGATATGAAACCGGATGTTTCTTACGGATGGATAGATACAGGAAACGGAAAGGAAGTAGTGATGAATCTTCCGGCTATTACTCCTCGTGCCAATAACAATACAGAAGAGAAAATAGAAAGAGCTGAGGTTTTCAGGCAAGCAGACCCTATAGGATTTGTCTTGACGATTACATCAATCTTTGTCGTAGCAATTGCGTTATTATTATTATTTCTTATTTTTAAGTATATGGGTGATTTTCACGTTAAAAACGCTCAAAAGAAAAAGGCACGACAAAACCAGCCATCAATAGTTAGTAAAGAAAAGGTAAAACCATCTGTGTTGACAACAGAAGAATTGGCGGCCATCTCAATCGCTTTGTACAAATATTCAATAAACTTGCATGACGAAGAGCATACTATTCTAACTATTAATCGCGCTGCAAAAGTTTACTCTCCTTGGAGTTCGAAGATTCATACATTAACCCAAACACCAAACAAAAAATAATAAAATAATATTTAACTATGAAAAAGTATAAGATTAAAATAAACGGTTCTGAATATGAAGTAGATATTCATAGTGTAGAAAATAACCTTGCGCGTTTGACCGTAAACGAAGTAGAATATGAAGTTGAAATTGAGGGTTTGATGACTAATCCTACCAGAATGAGTACAAAACCTGTTATGAAAACGAGCGTTCCGACAATGCAATCATCAACTCCGGTTGTGAAACCTGCCACACCATCAAGCGGAAGCGCTCATCCGGTGAAATCGCCTCTGCCGGGTGTTATCCTTGATATAAAGGTTAATCCGGGCGACAAAGTGAAAAATGGCCAGCTTGTAATGATTCTTGAGGCTATGAAAATGGAGAATAACATTGAGGCTGATAAAGACGGCGTTATTGAAACCATAAAACCCGCTAAAGGTGATTCTGTGTTGGAAGGTGATGTGTTATTTACTATTAAATAATCGCTTATGGAAGGTAGTTTATTAGATTTTTTACTTGAGAATCTTAAAATTTTTATTAATTTCACGGGTTTTGCCAATTCAACTCCCGGTCATTATATAATGATATGCGTCGGTTTGTTTTTCCTGTATTTGGGAATTTTCAAAAAGTTAGAGCCGATGTTATTAGTACCGATTGGTTTCGGTATTCTTATAGGTAACGTTCCGTTCTTACCCGGAACACAAATAGGAATTTATGAAGAAGGTTCGCTGTTGTATTACCTTCACTTCGGATTATTGAAAGGTATTTACCCTCCGATGATATTTCTTGGGCTTGGAGCAATGATCGACTTCTCGGCTCTTATTTCAAACCCTAAACTGATGCTTATAGGTATTGCAGCTCAACTCGGTATATTTGCCGCATATATGATATCCTTGTCTGTCGGCTTTACTGCCTCTGATGCAGGAGCGATAGGTATTATCGGTAGTGCGGACGGTCCGACTTCGATATTCCTTGCTTCGCGATTAGCTCCTGACTTGATGGGCGCCATTGCAATCTCGGCTTATTCTTATATGGCATTAGTGCCTGTGATCCAACCACCTATCATGAAGCTTATGACCAATGATAAGGAAAGAGTTATCAGGATGCGTCCGCCACGTGCCGTTTCACCGACTGAAAAAATTATATTCCCCATCGTAGGATTACTGCTCACGTGTTTCCTTGTACCTGCCGGATTGCCGTTGCTTGGTATGTTGTTCTTCGGCAACTTATTGAAAGAATGTGGTGTGACACGTCGTCTTGCTACAACTGCAGGCGGACCTATGACAGACGTTCTGACAATATTGATCGGATTAACAATGGGTGCTTCAACGCAAGCAACTACATTCCTTACGGGGAAGTCAATGTTTATTTTCGGTATCGGAGCTGTTTCGTTTATTGTTGCAACAGCGAGCGGTATATTATTTGTGAAAGTAATGAATTTATTTTTGAAAGAAGGAAACAAGATTAACCCGCTTATTGGAAATGCCGGTGTTTCGGCTCTTCCTGACTCCGCACGTGTATCTCAGGAAGTGGGATTACGCTACGATAAAACAAATCATCTTCTGATGCATGCTATGGGCCCGACTGTAGCAAGTACAATCGGTAGTGCCGTTGTTGCCGGACTAATGCTCGGATTTTTGGGGTCTTAAAATAATGAAAAATGAAAATATAATAATACAAAATAAGTAAAACTTATTTTGTTCTTCTCTCAACTTGCACTACCTTTTGCAAGAAAGCAGAAGGTAGGCGGCGTTTAGGAATAAAAAATAAGCAAGCTTATTTTGTTCTTCTCTCAACTTGCACTACCTTTGCGGCAATTTTTTAAAGGGATTAATTATGAGTGGACGATTTTCTGAGTATAATTCATTTGATTTATCGGAAGTTAACAAAAAAGTGCTGGAGAAATGGAACGATGGTGATGTGTTCCATAAGAGTATGAATATCCGTGAGGGCGCTCCTTCTTATGTTTTTTATGAAGGACCGCCATCTGCAAACGGAATGCCAGGTATCCATCATGTGATTGCCCGCTCCATTAAAGATATTTTCTGTCGTTATAAAACGATGAAAGGCTTTCAGGTGAAACGTAAAGCCGGATGGGATACTCACGGACTTCCCGTTGAACTTGGCGTTGAGAAGGCTCTTGGTATAACGAAAGATGATATCGGTAAAAATATTTCTGTTTCGGACTATAACAAAGCATGCCGTAAAGATGTGATGAAGTTTACCAAAGAATGGGAGGACTTGACTCAACGTATGGGCTATTGGGTTGATATGGACCATCCTTATGTTACATGCGACAACCGTTATATTGAAACACTTTGGTATCTGCTGAAAGAGTTGTATAAGAAAGGGTTATTATATAAGGGATATACTATACAACCATACTCTCCGGCTGCAGGAACAGGATTAAGCACACATGAGTTAAATCAACCGGGATGTTACCGCGATGTAAAAGACACTACGGTGACTGCTCTTTTCAAAATGAAAAATCCCAAACCCGAAATGAACGGGTGGGGTATGCCTTACTTTATCGCCTGGACGACGACACCGTGGACCTTGCCCTCAAATACCGCATTGTGTGTTGGACAGAATATACAATATGCCGCAGTACGTACTTATAATCAATACAGTGGAACACCAATTACGATAGTATTGGCGAAAGACCTTATACCGGCATATTTCAGCAACAAGACTGAAGGAGTGACGCTGCAAGATTATAAACAGGGAGATAAAATTATTCCTTACGAAATAGTCGGCGATTATAAAGGAAGCGACCTTGTCGGAATGGAATATGAGCAACTTATTCCGTGGTATAACCCGGGTGAAGGTGCGTTCCGTGTGATATCGGGCGATTATGTCACGACTGAAGACGGTACCGGTATTGTTCATATAGCTCCTACATTCGGAGCAGACGATGCCCGTGTTGCAAAAATATTCAATGTGCCGGCAATACAACTTGTCGACAAGGCAGGAAACCTGCGTCCGGCGGTCGACCTGAAAGGGCGATTCTATAACCTTGAAGACCTTGACGAAGATTATGTACGTACGAATGTAAATGTCGATCTATATAAAGTATTTTCGGGACGTTACGTTAAGAATGAATACGATTCGCAACTTGCAGGAAAAGATGAAACGCTTGATATTGATCTCTGTGTTATGTTGAAACAGCAAGGGCTTGCATTCAGGGTCGAGAAACATGTACATAACTATCCTCATTGCTGGCGTACGGATAAACCTATCCTATATTACCCTCTCGACAGTTGGTTTATAAAGACTACTGCTTGTCGCGAGCGAATGATTGAGCTTAACAATACAATAAACTGGAAACCGCAAAGTACCGGTACCGGTCGGTTCGGTAAATGGCTTGAAAACCTTCAGGACTGGAACCTGAGTCGCAGCCGCTATTGGGGAACACCTCTTCCTATATGGCGTACGGACGATGGCGCAGAAGAAATATGCATAGGATCAGTAGAAGAACTTTACAACGAGATTGAAAAATCGGTTTCTGCAGGATTAATGAAGAGCAATCCGTATAAAGAAATGGGATTTTCACCCGGAAATTACTCGGATGATAATTACGACAAGATAGACCTGCACCGTCCTTATGTTGACGATATAATCCTTGTTTCGGCCACAGGCAAACCGATGAAGCGAGAGACAGACCTTATCGATGTTTGGTTTGATTCGGGAGCCATGCCTTATGCACAAATACATTATCCTTTCGAGAATAAAGAAGTGTTTGATAAAAGAGACGTTTATCCTGCCGATTTTATCGCCGAAGGCGTTGACCAGACACGCGGTTGGTTCTTTACCCTGCATGCTTTAGGCTCTATGATATTTGATAGTGTTACCTTCAAAAACGTTATCTCCAACGGACTTGTTCTCGACAAAAACGGAAATAAAATGTCTAAACGCCTCGGAAATGGCGTCGACCCGTTCGAGACGATAGAAAAATACGGTTCAGACCCGTTGCGTTGGTACATGATAACTAACGCTTCGCCATGGGATAATATAAAATTCGATATTGACGGAATAGAAGAAGTACGAAGGAAATTTTTCGGTACATTATATAATACATATTCGTTTTTTGCTCTATATGCTAATGTAGACGGTTTTAATTACAGCGAACCGGATGTTGCAATGAACGAGCGTCCTGAGATAGATCGCTGGATTTTGTCGTTACTGAACTCTTTGATAAAGGAAGTAGACGAATATTATAACACATATGAACCGACACGTGCAGGACGCGTAATATCTGATTTTGTAAACGACCATCTAAGTAACTGGTATGTACGTCTTAACCGCCGCCGTTTCTGGGGCGGAGGTATGACTCTGGATAAACTGTCGGCTTATCAAACTCTTTATACATGTCTCGAAACTATCAGTAAACTGATGGCACCTATATCACCGTTCTATTCGGATTTGTTGTATACCGACCTTGTTTCCGTTTCCGGACGCGAAAGTGCAGAGTCGGTACATCTTGCAGACTTCCCTGTTTGCAATGATTCCGTAATAAATAAATCGCTCGAAGAACAGATGCAGATGGCGCAGGATATATCATCGATGGTGCTTGCTCTGCGACGCAAGGTAAATATAAAAGTACGCCAGCCATTGCAAACAATAATGGTTCCTGCTCTAAATGATGTGCAGAAAACTAATATCGAAGCAATCAAAAAACTTGTCCTTAGCGAGGTTAACGTTAAAGAGTTAAATTTTGTCGATAATGCTTCAGGAATTCTCGTAAAAAAAATAAAGCCCGATTTTAAAAAATTAGGACCTCGTTACGGAAAGGTTATGAAGCAATTAGCCGCCTCCGTTCAGGCAATGACGCAAGATGATATAACATCATTCGAACGGAACGAAAAGTTTATTTTTAATATTGAAGGGCAGGAATGTGAGATATCTACTGCCGATGTGGAAATAATATCAGAAGACATTCCCGGCTGGCTTGTAGCAAACGAAGGAAACATAACTATTGCATTAGATATTACTGTTACTGAAGATTTGCGCAAAGAGGGTTTGGCGCGCGAACTGGTTAACCGCATACAAAACATGCGCAAGAGTGCAGGTTTTGAAATAACGGATAAGATTTGCATAACCATGTTGCCTGCAGAAGAGATAAACGAAGCAGTAAACGAATATTCGGATTATATAAAGAAACAGGTGCTTGCAGAATCTTTCGAGATGGTTGATAGTCAAAATGATAGTATAGAATTGGACTTTGAAGATTTTAAATTATATATGAAAATCGAAAAAGTTTGATAAATAAGCACTAATATAAAAAAATAGTAGTATATTTGAACTGAAAAAAAATAAATTCTTGTATTAACTTATTAATAATTAATGACATGGCAGAAAAGACAAGATATTCGGATGATGAGTTGGAAGAATTTCGCGCTATTATACTTGAAAAGTTGGAAAAAGCAAGACTTGATTTCGAGCAACTGCGTGATGGCGTAACTAATTCCGATGGTAATGATGTGTCGGATACTTCTCCTACATTCAAAGTTCTGGAAGAAGGAGCGACTACGTTGTCAAAAGAAGAATCCGGACGTTTGGCTCAGCGGCAGATGAAGTTTATTCAAAACCTGCAAGCAGCGCTTGTGCGTATTGAAAACAAAACTTACGGAATTTGTCGTGAGACAGGCAAACTTATACCGAAAGAACGCTTACGGGCCGTTCCTCATGCTACATTAAGTATTGAAGCAAAAGAAAGTGGCGTTAAGTAAGACACAATTAAAAAGTTTATGGGGAGCTATTTTAGTAATTCTCATAATCCTTATTATTGACCAGACGTCAAAGTTCTTGGTTAAAATGAATATGCAATTATACGAATCCATTGAGATTTTCTCTTGGTTTAAAATTTTCTTTGTGGAAAATCCGGGAATGGCATTCGGCATTGAAGTTGTTGATACATATATACTTACAATATTCAGAATTATTGTGGTATGTTTTCTCGGATATGTTGTTTTTGGTCTTATTAAACGTGATTTTAAGGTTGGATATATAATATGCTTGTCGCTCATTATGGCAGGTGCTATCGGCAATATTATCGACTGTGTGTTTTATGGCGTATTGTTTGACCACAGCTATGGACAAATAGCTACATTCATGCCTAATGAGGGATACTCGACATTTCTTAACGGGAAAGTAGTTGATATGCTGTCGTTCCCTCTTATTGAGAGTACATGGCCTTCGTGGGTGCCGTTTTGGGGAGGTCAGGACTTTGTATTTTTCAGGCCAATATTTAATATTGCCGACTCTTCCATTTGTGTAAGCGGTTTTATTTTGCTTTTATTCTTTAGACAATCATTGTCTGCCAGTTTTGCGAAAGAAAAAAAGACGGATGACGAATAAATTGCGTATATTTGGTTTTATATCTTTAATTTGCATAGCAGCATCTTGCAGTAGGGTTCCGAAAGATATCATTTCCGAAAAAAAGATGAGGAATGTGTTGTATGATATGCAGATAGCGGAAGCTATTGTCGAAACGAATAATGAAACTTACGTAACAAGCGATAAAAGACAGGTTGTTTACGATGCAGTTTTTGCCAAACATAATATTACTCAGGCTGATTATGATTCATCATTAGTCTGGTACGGGAAGCATATGGACCTGTATATGAGCATTCATAAGCTTGTCCTGAAAGATGTGAATGAAAAAATTGCCGACTTAGGTGATATAAAACCTAATCCTTTGTCAGGTGAAATGTCAAACAAAGATTCAATCGATATATGGATTTATAACCGTAGTTTTGCATTTAAACCCGAACGAGTCTTTAATACTCTCACTTTTGATATCAATCCGCAAAAAGCTTATTCATCAGGAAGTTCGTATGTTCTCGGCATGTCGGTTTGGGGTATTGATACAAAGTTAAAGCATAAGCCTAAAATTCATATAAGCGCCGTAATGGCCGATACTATTGTCTCCATCAATAAAGATATTACCGAAGACGGGTATCACGAAATTATATTGAAAACCATAGCAACAAAGCAGATTCAGCGTGTATACGGTTATATGACAATGAATAATACTGATGCATCGTATCATCGCTTATATCTCGATAATATAAAGTTGATGAAGTTTAACTACGGTTCAAAAGCTCTTACCGCCCCTCAAACAGACTCTTTGACAATTGACAATTATTGATCACACAAAAAATGATGATTAGCTAATTTTCATTTTGTTAAAGGATTGGCTTGGTTGTTTGTCTGTGTTTAATCAGGGTAACAAAAATTATAACAATAGTGTTAAGATGATATATAACATTAAACCTTAATTAAAATGGAGATGAAAAAATATATTTTATTAATATTAATCATTTTGTCTGCTTGTAATGAAGATAATATGGTAGGTGATGTTGTTGAATGTAAAATTGATATTTCATTAAAAGATTCTTACAATAACGACTTACTTGATCCTGCAAATGAAAATTCTCTAAAAAATTGGAATATAAAGATTTATCATGAGAAGGATGGCAGAAAAATTGAAGCAGTGGAAATAAACCGGATTGAAATGGGAAAAGGTAATTTCATACTAGATTATCCGCATGATTTTTTTATTTATCTGTCACATGAAAACGAGTATAGAATCAGAGTATTTCTTCATTCAAATCCGGCTCCTGATAAATATGGAGCAACATATATTAATTGGGGGGGAATAGCAGAAGATACAATTAAATACAAGTTAATAAGAAATGAATCTGTATTATCTGTATATGAAGTACAATATAATGGTTTTTTATTACCGAAAAATGAAATAAGATTTTACAGTCAAACCTTAAATAGATAAAAAGTACAATATGCAATAAGAATTTTAATGTTGTGAACCAAAGCATGGGGATATCCCCATCATTATTATATCAAATCATTATCCGGCGTCTGAACTCCGCACAAATAATTGCTGTTGCTACAGCGACATTTAGTGATTCGGTTGTTTCATGTTCAAGTGGGTAAGGAGGGATGTATAGCTTTTCGTTTATCAGGACTTCCGTTTCAGGGCGTATTCCGTTTCCTTCGTTGCCCATCACGATTATGCCGGTATGGGAAAGTTGTTTTTTGTAAATGTTTTCTCCATCTAAAAATGTGCCGTAAACAGGAACGTCTTTATGCTTTTCAAGATACGTGTTCAGGTTTGTATAGTGTATTTTTACATGGGATAACGCTCCCATAGTGGCTTGTACGGTTTTGGGACTGTAAACATCAGCAGTGTCAGGACTGCATATAATATGTTCTATTCCGAACCAATCAGCCAGACGTACGATCGTTCCGAGGTTTCCGGGGTCTTGTATGCAGTCGAGCGCGAGGATTAGTTGCGTTGAAGGATCGACTTCATCCAATGAACGTTCCGGTTTCCTGAATATAGCTATAACATCTTGTGGTGTTTTCAGCAAACTTATCTTTTTGATATCGTTTTCACCGGCAAGGATAAGCTCTTTTGCAGGGATATCTCCTTGCGTGGCCATCCATGATGTATGTGCTATTAACCACTCACATTCAAAGGAATGAAGCATATCGGCTACGAGTTTGTTTCCTTCGGCGATAAACAGGTTTTGCTCATCGCGAAATTTTTTAATCTCAAGTGCCCGTATTTCCTTAATTTTTACTTTACTCAACATGAATTTTTCGTTTTGTGACATCAAATATAAGGCAAAAAAAACATTTGCGCTACATTTTGCAAAAAAAACAATTACATTTGTACTCGGAAAAAAGAAGTATGAAGTTCTATTCACTAAAGATATATATTTTCACATGTTGTATGATTTGTATGGTATCATGCAGCACGACTAAATATGTCGGTGACGGACAATATCTTTTGGATAAAGTAAAGATAGAAACCGATAATCCTAATGTGAAATCATCAGAGATGAAGTCATATGTACAGCAACACCCTAATTATAAGATTTTTGGACTTCTTAAATGGCCTTTGTATGTTTATGGTTGGTCCGGCAGTAATGACAAAAAATGGCTTAACAAACAACTTCGACGTATGGGTGAACCGCCTGTTTTGTTTGATCATGAATTGGCTGAAAGCTCAAAAGAACATCTGGAACGCTATTTATCTAACCGCGGATATATTAATGCTGAGGTAGCAATGTCGGTCGATACGACAAATCGAAAGAAAGTCACATTAAATTATTCGGTGACATCAAACGAACCGTACCGTATACATCGGTATGATACGTCTGTTGATGATCCTCTTATCGACAGTATCATACATCTTGAACCGCCTCGACGTTCATTTGTGCAATCTGTCTTTAGCACTGTTCCGAAAGAATATAATACATTTATAAAAGACCGGATGCTGTTTGACCGCAGTCTGCTCGACAAAGAACGACAGCGTTTGACCAAACTTTTAAGAAATCATGGTTATTATGCTTTTAATCGTGAATACATCACATATAGAGCCGTCAGTTCAAATAACAGTAATATAGTTGATCTTGATATGTTTGTTTTACCCGAACAATATATATCATCTGAAGGTGAAACTAAAGAACGCAATCATCGCCGCTACTATATAAACAGTGTGAAGATAAATACCGATTATGATCCGCTTGATCCCGATATAACAGGAAAGAACTATATCATTACCGATTCGGCAAGTTCGCGCGGAATATCTATATATTATGGATCACGCGGACGAAGTATACGTCCTAACGTGTTGCAACAAAGCAGTTATCTTGTTCCTGGACGGTTGTATAATGAGCGTAACGTCGAACAGACATATACATCATATTCTGCTCTTAAAGCTCTTAGGTACATGAGTATACAGTTTGATGAATTTGAAGCCGGCGGTGATACGATGATGCTCGATTGTACGATACTTACGGCTCCTGCAAAGACAAAAGGCATACGTTACGATGTGGAAGGAACACATTCGGGCGACCCCGGATTTGCGTCAGCCCTGACTTTTCAACACAGAAACCTGTTTAAAGGATCCGAACTGTTTTCCGCAAAAATACACGGAGGTTATGAGTATCTGTCATCCACACAGGAACGAGGTAATTACTGGGAGTTTACGGGCGAAACATCTCTCCATTTTCCGCATTTTATGTTCCCGTTTATGAGCTATGATTACCGAAGAAAAATCAGAGCAACGACAGAGTTTAAAATGAGTTACGACCAGCAGCGCCGACCGGAATATCATCGTTCCATTCTTTCCGGAGGATGGATATACCATTGGCAAAACCGTATTAATACGCTTGCGCGACATACATTCAAGCTATTTGACGTGAACTATGTTTTCCTTCAGAATATTGACGAAGATTTTAAAAACAGCCTTCCCGAAACGACAGCTTTATATAATTATTCCGACCAGTTCATAGTCAGCATGGGCTATGTCTACTCATTCAATAATTACGACCCAATGGAGCGCGGACGTAATACATATTCGTTTCGTGTTGCTTTCGAGTCTGCCGGTAGCGTTCTCTATGCTATGTCAAATCTGTTTGATGCAAAGAAAGATCAAAACGGAAACTATAATCTTTTTGGCATCAACTATTCCGAGTTTATTAAAGGTGATATAGATTTTGCCCGCAGTTTCACAATAGATACACGTAACTCTGTTGCTTTTCATCTTGGTTTGGGATTAGCCTATCCGTTTGGTAATTCAAACGAAATACCGTTCGAAAGGCGTTATTATTCGGGAGGAGCAAACAGTAACCGCGGATGGAACGTACGCAGCCTCGGGCCGGGAAGTATGAAAAAGGACGGAAATACACCGTTTGTTTATCAGGCAGGCGATATACGTATGGATGCCGGCATCGAATCCAGAAGCAAGCTGTTCTGGAAAGTTGAGCTTGCTTTTTATATTGATGCCGGAAATATCTGGACAATACATAAATATGATTACCAACCTGACGGAAATTTTGATTTTAATCGTTTTTACAAGGAAATTGCAGTATCATACGGATTGGGATTGCGTCTTGATTTTGATTATTTTCTTGTGCGTTTCGATACGGGACTTAAAGCATATAACCCGCAAGAGAGAGGTTCAAAAAGATGGGCTATATCAGAACCTAATTTCGGTAAAAATTTTGCTTGGCACTTTGCTGTTGGTTATCCATTCTGATAACAAACTTCGTTTTACGGTATTAAATAAGGTAAAAAAAAATGTAAATTGGGATTCTTGAAAAATAATAAAATAAAAAAGCAAAAACGTTTTGATTAATGGATAAAAATATATTACTTTTGTAGCCTAAAATTAAGTATTACGTGTTTTATAAATAATAAGAAATCATGAGTAAAGTGCATCTGTTTTTTACGAGAAGTTTGTGTCTGTTTATCATTAGTTTAATAATTGTTAGCTGTAATGAAGCAAGTGAACCTATACCTTATGTTCCTATAGCAAAAGTATCCGGTTATGAGAAAGATTCAGTCAGAGCTCATATGAGATATGGCAATCTTGGGTTGTCAACATATGATATGTACATTAACGACTCTCACGTTTCCAGTTCAGATGTGAAATACTCACCGGGTAGTATTTATTGTGTGATAAACGGTATCGCATACTCAATTAAATTGAGTAATAGTCGCGGCGGAGTACGTGCAGAAAGTGTAAATGCTACAACTACTGAAGGCTCCAGGTTATTTTATGTTGAATATTGGTATGATTCTTTAGGTCGGTTGGATATGGCTCGCGTAGACGGTGTAGCAGAAAAGCCGGCATATTGCCACTATTCATATGAAGCTAACTCTATAATCATAGATGATTTTGGTACTGAATATAAACTGGATTTGTCTTCTGAAGAAAATATCGGTTATGTTTGTAATGTTATAGATTATAGTGGTGCCCCCTTGACTTCCACATATATAATAAACCCGAATCTGTATTTCCTTAATATATATGGAACTCCGTCAGAAAAACTTCCCAAAGGGCATACGGTAACACGCTCCGGTTCAGGCGACAATATGCGTCTTTCACGAGTAGGCAGGTATTATTACGAATACTCGTCACATTGACAATACAGGTATAAAAAAAGAGAAGGCAAAAATTTAATTTTTGCCTTCTCTTTTTTTATACCTGTATGAAATATTATTTCTTACGACTTCCGTAACGACTCATGAATTTATCGACACGTCCTGCTGTATCAACCAATTTGGCTTTACCTGTGTAAAACGGATGAGAAGTGTTTGAAATTTCAAGTTTTACTAAAGGGTAAGAAACACCTTCTATTTCAATTGTCTCTTTAGTATTGATAGTCGAACGTGTAATGAATACATCTTCATTTGACATGTCTTTGAATGCTACCTGACGATAGTTCCCGGGATGAATTTCTTTTTTCATTGCTTTATCTGTTTATTATTATTGTCTTTAAACTAAGTACATATCCTTTTTCGGGTCGCAAAGGTAATGATAAAAGTTTATTAAACAAAAAAAAATGCCGTATTTTGAAAAAAATAAGCGATATCGTTAAATAAATGAGTAAATTGCACTATCTTTTCTCTGAAAATAGAAGATAGGCGTCACCTCGAAAATAAAAATGAATAAATTCATTTTGTACTTCGCTCGGTTTGCACTATCTTTGCAGGACAAAAGTAATCACAATATTTATAAATATCAAAAATTATGATCAATTACAAAGACTTAGGTTTGGTAAATACTCGCGAAATGTTTGCCAAAGCAGTTGCAGGAGGTTATGCTATTCCTGCATTTAATTTTAACAACATGGAGCAGATGCAGGCAATCATTCAGGCTGCTGTTGAAACAAAATCACCTGTTATCCTTCAGGTATCAAGCGGTGCCCGCAAGTATGCTAATCAGACTCTTCTTCGTTATATGGCTGAAGGAGCTGTTGAGTACGCAAAAGAACTTGGATGCCCTAATCCGCAGATTGTACTTCACTTAGACCATGGCGATACTTTCGAATTATGTAAAAGTTGCATTGATATGGGATTTTCTTCTATTATGATCGACGGTTCTCATCATTCTTATGATGAAAATGTTGCTCTTACAAAGAAGGTTGTTGAGTATGCTCATCAATTTGACGTAACCGTAGAAGGCGAACTTGGTGTTTTGGCAGGAGTTGAAGACGACGTTGTTGCTGAACATCACACATATACAAGACCGGAAGAAGTTGTAGACTTTGTTACAAAGACAGGTTGCGATTCTTTGGCTATCTCTATCGGTACTTCTCACGGTGCAAATAAATTCAAACCGTCACAATGTACACTTGATGAGCAGGGACGCCTTGTTCCTCCTCCATTGGCATTCGAAATTCTTGAAGCTTGCGAGAAAGAATTACCCGGATTCCCTATCGTTCTTCACGGAGCATCTTCAGTTCCACAGGAAGAAGTTGAGACGATCAATAAATTCGGTGGCGCTCTTAAAGATGCTATCGGAATTCCTGAAGAACAATTACGCAGAGCAGCTAAATCCGCCGTTTGCAAGATCAATATCGACTCGGATAGCCGCCTTGCCATGACTTCTGCAATTCGCAAAACATTTGCTGAAAGTCCTGCAGAATTCGATCCACGCAAGTATTTAGGACCGGCTCGCGAAAATGCAAAGAAACTGTATATGCACAAAATCACTAATGTATTAGGTTCTGATAATAAGTTGTAAGAAGTAATACGAATAATTAACCTGACGGGGATTACATTAATATTTTGTAATCCCCGTTTTTTAGTTTATATTTGCAACTACTTATTAAGTGGAAAATGGAGAGATCTTATCTCCCTCCCTACGGGGGAGGGTTGGGGAGGGGCTTTTAATTAATAATCAATAATTAATAATCATGAAACAATTTTTTAAAATGTTGTTTGCTTCCATTCTGGGAGTATTAATATCGGCAGGAATTCTTATGGTAATGGGGTTTATCATGTTTATTAGCATGATATCATCATTTTCTTCTTCATCTTCAGATTATCTACTTGGACAAGACGAAAAAGTACTGGCTCTTCCACTGAAAGGAAACTTATCGGATGTTGCTGCTGAAGATCCTTTTGGAGGCTTGTTCTCAAACAATGAAAGACTATCACTTAGCGATATACTTACAGCTATAGTGGCGGCTAAAGAAAATGATAATATAAAAGGCATATACTTAGATATATCATATTTAAGCACCGGTACTGCAAGTATTGATGCAATACGCCGCGAACTTATAGATTTTAAGAAAAATGGAAAGTTTGTCGTAGCCTATGCCGATAATTATACACAAGGTTGTTATTATTTATCGTCCGTTGCCGACAAGATATTCCTCAATCCTCAAGGAATATTACAACTTACAGGATTTGCCTCACAAATAACTTTTTACAAGGGAATACTGAAAAAGGCAGGCGTTGATGTGCAAGTTTTTAAAGTAGGGACGTATAAAGGTGCTGTCGAACCGTTCATGCTTGATAAACTTAGCGACGAAAACCGTGAACAAATAACATCTTATCAGCAAGGAATATGGAGTAATGTGGTTAACGATATTGCTTCGGCACGAAGTATTTCCGTTGATGATATAAATAAATTTGCAGATAACGGATTAATGTATTCTCCTGCCGGAAAAGCTATTGAGTGTGGGTTGATTGACGAACTTAAATACCGTGACGACGTGGAAAACTATATTAAAGAGATTGCAGGAATTGAATCGAAAAAAAACCTTAAAATGGTAAGTATTACCAAAATGAAAAATTTAAAAAGAAAAAAAACTGCAAAATTAGGCGACAGGATAGCAGTTATTTATGCTGAAGGCGAAATAACAAGCTCAGATCTGGCATATGACTACAGTAACAATAGCTATATCACGGAAAAATTTGTGGATGAGCTTATCAAATTAAAGAAAGATAAAAACGTTAAAGCAATTGTTCTGCGCGTTAACTCTCCCGGAGGCAGCGGTTATATATCGGAACAAATATGGAAGCAGATCAACGAAATAAAGAAAGATAAGAAAGTTGTAGTTTCCATGGGTAATGTTGCGGCTTCAGGAGGTTACTATATATCATGTGCAGCCGATAAAATAATATCGGAAGCAAATACGCTCACAGGCTCTATCGGCGTTTTCGGAATATTTCCAAATGCCTCGGAACTATTTGATAAAATGGATCTCACGACAGACGTAGTGAAAACAAATAAGTATGCCGATTTTGGTGATATATCGCGCCCGATGCGTGATGATGAAAAAGCTCTTCTGCAAGGATATATAGAGAATTTTTATGATATATTTATCACACGTTGTGCTGATGGACGCGGTATGACAAAAGAAGCAATAGATAAAATAGGCCAAGGAAGAGTCTGGACGGGAGAGCAGGCTTTAGAAATAGGATTAGTCGACGAAATAGGAGATATTAACCGTGCAATAGAAGTTGCAGCTGAACTTGCCGAGCTTACTGATTACAGCGTCAGAACTGTCGTGGTTTCAAGCGATCCATTTACGGAATTTTTTAAAAAACAAATGGGTGAAATGAAATCATCTGTTATAAAAGAAGCTCTTGGAAGTGATTTTGAAATCTATAACACTATACGTATGATAAGACGCACGAGTGGTATTCAGGCTCGCGTGCCGTATGACCTTGATGTTTTATAAGATTCAATGAACAGGAAAAATATATTTATACGCATTTTGTTAATACCTTTTGCTGTGCTTTATGGCCTGGCAACAAATATGCGTAATTTTTTATTTGATTGTAAGATTCTTCCTTCAAAGAAATTTCCTGTTCCGGTAATTTGTATAGGCAATGTAACTGTTGGAGGTACAGGTAAAACTCCTTTTACAGAGTATATAATAAATATTCTGGAAAAAAAATATCGTGTTGCAATGTTAAGCCGCGGATACCGGCGAAAGACGAAAGGTTTTATTCTGGCAAGTGACTCTTGTTCGTCTGATGAAATTGGAGATGAAGCGTGCCAGATAAAGAAGAAATTTCCGAAAATAATAGTTGCAGTCGACGCAAATCGTCGTCGCGGAATAAGTCGCCTTCTGGAGTTACCTGAAAAGGATCGGCCGGACGTGATACTCCTTGATGATGCGATGCAACATCGTTATGTGACACCATCTCTTACTATAATGCTTACCGACTACAACAATATGTATTACGACGACTATATTCTTCCTGTAGGAAATTTACGCGAATCGGCTCAAAATGTGTATGACGCTGATATAATTGTCGTTACAAAATGTCCTGACACTATTAAACCTATTAATTTACGTATAATAGAAAAGAATATGTCATTGATGGCAAGTCAGAGTCTTTATTTTTCTTCGGTCAGGTATCACAATATAGAAGCGTTATTTAAAAAGGAAGCATTGAAGACATGTTCGTTGGAGGACCTTGATACTGACGAAAACATATTGATAATAGCCGGTATTGCTAATCCTCAACCACTAATAGATGAGGTATTATTATCTTGCGATAATGTCAAGTTGTGTATATATCCTGACCATCATGACTTTACGCAACAAGATATAGAACATATCGATTCATTGTTCAGTGCCATGCCGGAAAAACGCCGTATATTATGTACTGAAAAAGATGCCATGAGATTGAAAACACTAAGTTTTCTGCCGAAAAAATGGAAGCCTTTTTTATATTACCTTCCAATATCAATGGAGCTTATGTTTGATCAAAGAGAAAATTTTGATTCAAAAATACTAAAACATGTAATCTCAACAATAAATATTTACAGATAAAATGTCAAGAACAGAAATATCAACACTTGGTGAGTTCGGGCTTATCCGACATCTTACCGAAAAAATAAAGTTAAAGAACGATAGTACGTTTAAAGGAGTAGGGGATGACGCAGCTATACTTGATTATAAAGAGAAAAAAGTACTTGTCACAACGGATCTATTGCTTGAGGGTGTTCACTTTGACCTTATGTATGTACCGCTTAAACATCTTGGCTATAAGTCGGCAATAGTAAACTTTTCGGATATATACGCTATGAACGGTCGTCCCAAGCAGATTACAGTCTCCATAGGTTTGTCAAAACGGTTTTGTGTCGAAGATATTGAGGATTTCTACAACGGATTGCAACTTGCTTGTGATATTTACGGCGTGGATATTATCGGAGGTGATACTTCCGTATCTATGACGGGCTTGACTATCTGTATAACATGCATCGGTGAAGGTGATGAAGATAAGATTGTGTGTCGCAGCGGAGCTGAAGAAAATGACCTTATATGTGTGTCAGGCGATTTAGGTGCGGCATATATGGGACTGCAGTTGCTTGAACGAGAAAAACATGTTTATAAAGGCGAAAAAGAATTTCAACCGGACTTCACAGGAAAAGAATATATTCTTGAAAGACAACTTAAGCCCGAAGCTCGTAAAGATATAATTGAAGAATTGGATAAGGTTGGAATAGTTCCGACCTCAATGATAGACATTTCCGACGGATTATCGTCCGAGTTACTGCATATATCAAAAGAAAGCAATGTCGGTTGCCGAATATTTGAAGAACGCATACCGATAGATTATCAAACGGCGGTGATGGCAGAAGATTTTAATATGAACCTTATCACTGCTGCTCTTAACGGTGGCGATGACTATGAATTGCTTTTTACTGTACCTCTCGGGTTTCATGATGCTGTTTCTGCAATAAAAGGAATTAAAATAATAGGGCATATTACAAAACCCGAGTTCGGCAATATCCTTGTCGGGCGTGATGGCGGAGAAATAGAACTCAAAGCACAAGGATGGCAATCACTTAGCGAATAATGTACAGGTTAAAAAAAAAACAATATATGAACAACAAAGGGTTTACATTTCGCAAGCGGATTTTGGGATTTAAGCATGCTTTTCGCGGATTCCGCATATTGTTGAGGTTCGAACATAATGCTTGGCTGCATTGTATTATAGGCGCTTGCACTATTGTCGCAGGTTTCTTGTTGAATATATCTGCTATGGAATGGATTGCCATTGTTATCGTAAGCGGTTGTGTCTTTGCTGCAGAAGCGGTTAACACTGCTGTTGAACGGCTTTCAGATGTGGTATCTCCCGAGTATAACAGTGCAATAAAAGATGTAAAAGACCTTTCGGCAGGTGGAGTATTGTTTGCCGCCATCGCTGCTGCAATTACCGGCTTTATTATTTTTCTGCCTAAGATAATAGATTTGTTCACCACATGAAGAAAGTTGTTGCTGCAACACCAACAATATCCAATCCTCATTCATTTCGTTGGAAATATGGTTTCTGCATGAAGAAGATTTTTGTTACATCACTTACATTATTGATTTGTTTTTGTATCAAAGCGCAAAAATTAGAAGTTTTCGGAGCAAGGAAAGCTGTTAGAACTTCCGGAGATATTTTTGTTACAGCGCTTCCTGCTTCGTGTTTGATTACTACAGTATCTATTCAGGATTGGCAAGGATTAAAACAAGGTGTTTTCACCGGATTGCTTACTGCCGGAGTCGGCAGTGGATTAAAATATTTAGTAGATAAGGAAAGGCCCGATAAGAGCAATAATATGTCATTTCCTTCCCTTCATACCGGAACAAGCTTTGCAAGCGCAGCATTTATTCAACGTAGATACGGTTGGGAGTGGGGTATACCCTCTTATGCAGTAGCTGTTTATGTAGGTTGGAGTCGTGTATACGGCAAAAAACATGACTGGTGGGATGTCACCGCCGGCGCTGCATTGGGTATAGGAAGCGCATATTTATTTACTCGTTCCTATAAATCAGATACTGCTATTGAGGAAAATATTTCGTTTAGCATCAATTCAAATGATAGCTCTTCTAATATGAATAGCGGTAAATTAATAGGAATAGCTGCCGGAACAGCGGCAGGAATAGGAGGAGCCTATCTTTTATCTAAATTGTTCGCGAAACAAGAAAACTTTTCGATTGCCCCCGTTGCATACGACCGATATGTCGGACTTTATGCATCATTATGCTTTTAAGCATCTGACTATTAGGACTGTACAAAAGAAACGTTCGTCGTTTTATTTTAATATATTAATTGTCAATTGTCAATTGTCAATTGTTTTTCAATATCTTCGAGTGATTTTCCTTTTGTTTCAGGCAGTTTGCTACGGATGAATAAAAATCCTGCTATACAGATACCGCCATATATCCAGAACGTGCCTGAAGCTCCCATATACTTGTTAAGTAGCGGGAATGTGTATGTGAGAATGAAGCAGGCAGTCCAGAGGAAGAATGTGGATACAGCCATTGCTGCGCCTCGTATTCTTGCAGGAAATATTTCCGACAATACAACCCATACGACCGGTGCGAGCGACATTGCATAACATGATATGGCCATAACTACAAGCATCAACATAGGCCAACCACTTACATTGAAATAATAACATGTTCCCATCACCATGTATATCACTGCCAACCCTGCCGAGCCGACATACATAAGCGCCTTTCGTCCCCATCTGTCGACCGTGAAAATTGCGACAAAAGTGAATATAACGTTAGTCACACCTGTCACAACAATATTCATTAATACATCCGAAACGGTATAACCTGCGGCTGAAAATATCTCATGCGCATAGTTGAATATCACATTTATTCCGCACCACTGTTGGAAAACTGCCAGAACAATTCCTATAATAAGTACATTCCGAACATTCGGCTTTGTCAATGCTTTCCAGTCAATTTTATCTTGCGTCAGATTCAATTTGTCGATTTCTTTCAGTTCCATTTCCGCATAATCACTCCCGCCTATCTGCGTAAAAACTCTCTTTGCCACACCCTTTTTCGCATTAATGGCAAGCCATCTCGGGCTTTCGGGAATGATGAACGACAATATCAGAAATAATCCTGCGGGAACAAGCTCCGCAAGGAACATCCAGCGCCAAGCCCAATCAACACCTTCGGCTGAAAGAGTGTTCTTGTCGGGCATGTAATAATCGCCAATCAGCCAATTTACTATCTGCGCAGACAATATCCCCAACACAATGGTAAGCTGATTTAATGAAACAAACTTTCCTCTAACGGATGCAGGTGAGACTTCCGCAATGTATAAAGGCGACACATTAGAGGCAATACCTATGCCAAAACCTCCCAGAATACGGTAAATGATAAGCCAGGTGAAATTATCGATGACACCCGTAGCAAAAGCCGATACTGTGAAAAGAATCGCCGCAGCAATGAGTAATTTTTTTCTTCCGTAACGGTCGCTCCACACACCTGCCATAAGTGCACCGATAAGGCAACCTATCAGGGCACTGCTCATTGCCCATCCTCGCAGAACTGCTGAGCTTTCTATGCCAAAAAACGG
>JGI994J12354_10001612_pt1 | contig 22739 bp, 18 predicted proteins | sample IntmicLarv3ML3BL_FD_12354 | JGI IMG/M metagenome (IMG submission 12354) | reverse complement strand
GAGCAAGAAGGCGATGTATAATCTCGCCCCTGCGAGGGTGTTCAGTAAAGTGTTCCTTTTACACCTAATCATTATGCTCCCTTTGTGACAAAGTAATGGCACGCTCGTTTCCATACATTGTCACGACCGTGCCATTACTTTGTCACAGCTGTGCCATTGCATTGTCACAAGACAATGATTACGTTCACTATTTGTGTAGAAGTGAAACAAAAAAAGGAGACATCTCAGTTGAGACACCTCCTTCTGTAGATGTTATTTCTTTGTGATTACTTCTTTTTTGCAGCTGCTGTGCGCCTTTTTGCTGCAGGCTTCACTACTGTTGTTTCAATTATTCTACGACATTCTTCCAATGACAAATCCTCTGCCTTAAAGTTCTTAGGTATTTTATAGTTTGTGCCCTTATAAGCTATGTATGGACCAAATTTACCATTCATTATCTCTATTTCAGGCTCTTCTTCGAACTTCTTAAGAGTACGCTTTTCCAGAAATTCACGCCTTTGAAGAATTAGGTCAATTGCCTCTTCAACCGTGATAGATAGTGGTTCAAGCCCTTTAGGTATGGATATAAACTTACTATCGTGTAAGACATACGGACCAAATCGACCAATTCCTGCAGTCATGTCCAATCCTTCAAATTGTCCAATTGTGCGTGGAAGACTGAACAGTTCTAATGCTTCTTCAAGAGTAATTGTTTCGATAGACTGTCCATGCAATAATTTAGCGAACCTTGGCTTCTCACCACCTTCTTTCTCTTCGGCAGCTTGTCCGATTTGAGCCATCGGTCCATAACGTCCAATCTTAACAAATACAGGCTTGCCACTTTTGGGGTCAATACCCAAAGAGCGCTCTCCAACCTTACGTTCAGTCTTTACAGATGCAGTCTCTTCAACCATCGGATGGAAACGCTTGTAGAACTTATCAATAGACATTGTCCATTCCAGCTGACCTTCAGCAATAATGTCGAATTCCTTTTCCACACTTGCCGTAAAATTGTAATCCATCACGTCAGGAAAGTACTCCATAAGAAAATCATTTACAACAATACCAATATCTGTTGGCATTAGTTTGCTGCGATCAGCTCCTGTGACTTCTGTCTTTTCCGTTTGTTTGATTTTTCCTTTAGACAGTGNTATTATATTGTATNCACGTGTTACTCCGTCTTTGTCTCCTTTTATTACATATTCACGATTTTGAACAGTCTGAATTGTTGGAGCATAAGTTGACGGACGTCCGATACCGAGTTCCTCCAATCTGCGTACAAGACTTGCTTCTGTGTAACGTGCCGGACGCTGTGTGAAGCGTTCAGTCGCTGTAATATCGTTTACGACAAGAACGTCGTTTACATTTACCGGTGGAAGTAGGCCATTCTCTTGTTCGTTCTCATGCTCATCATCTGTGCTCTCGCGATATACTTGCAAAAAGCCATCGAAGACGATAACTTCGCCTACAGCAACAAATTTCTCTTTCTTGCCTGACACAGACACAGAGATAGTTGTTCGTTCTAATTGCGCATCAGCCATTTGTGAAGCAATCGTACGCTTACGGATAAGATCATAGACCTTCTTCTCCTGCGCAGAGCCACTTACATCTACTTTATTCATGTATGTAGGACGAATGGCTTCGTGAGCCTCTTGTGCTCCTTTGCTTTTAGTCTGATACTTGCGCAGTTTATAATATTCTTCTCCATAAGTATTAACGATAGTCTCTTTAGATGTACCTAATGCAAGATCACTCAAATTCACAGAATCGGTACGCATATAAGTAATGTGTCCGGACTCGTAAAGCTTTTGCGCAACCATCATCGTTTGAGAAACTGAATAGCCCAGTTTACGTGAAGCCTCTTGCTGTAACGTAGAAGTAGTGAAAGGCGCAGCGGGCGACTTTTTCACAGGCTTCTTAGCAATATCTTCTATTATAAAAGAAGAGGAAGAGCAGCTTTCTAAAAAAGCGGTGGCTTCCTCTTGTGTTTTCAATCTTTTATTAAGTTCTGCCTTTAATATTGTTGTACCATCAGGCAAGATGAAATTTGCGATAATGCGGAATGATGCTTCTGCGACAAATTCGTTAATCTCACGCTCACGCTCCACAAGTAGTCTTACAGTAACAGACTGAACTCTTCCGGCAGACAATGATGGCTTAATCTTCTTCCAAAGAATAGGAGAAAGCTCAAAGCCTACAATACGGTCAAGAACACGTCTTGCCTGTTGAGCATCTACTAAGTCCTGATTTATATCACGTGGAGTTTCGATTGCATGAAGAATCGCATTCTTTGTGATTTCGTGGAAGACAATACGTTTTGTATTCTCAGGTTTTAATTTCAATACTTCTTTTAAGTGCCATGCAATAGCCTCCCCCTCGCGGTCTTCATCGGAAGCTAACCAAATCGTATCAGCCTTTTTGGCTTCAGCTTTTAACTCGGTAACTATTTTCTTCTTATCAGCAGTAACTTCATATAAAGGAGTATAATTCTTCTTCAGGTCGATACCAAAATCCTTCGTCTTCAAGTCACGTATATGTCCATAACTTGACATCACCTTATAGTCCTTCCCTAAGAACTTCTCTATAGTCTTAGCTTTTGCCGGAGATTCGACTATCACCAAATTCTTCTGCATAACATTATTTTATCTTGTTGAAATCGAGTGCAAACATACGACAAATAATTAAAGTAGAAGTCCCACGACTGTAAAAAACCATATTTCACACATTAATTATAATGTGTTTGTTATATTTGTGTCGACACAAAATGGCTTATGGAAAAGATCAAAAAACTAATCTCCGAAGGATATACAGCAGAGGCAATTTCATTACTGAATGAATACATTTCTCAACATCCCAACTCAGACCATGCCTATCTTTTACGTGGCGACGCATATCGTAAAGACTCCAACTTCCGAGAAGCGCTAAATAATTACCTTATGGCAATGGAACTGAATCCCGACAGCCCTGCACGTCAATCACACAACATGTTAATGAGTATAATGGCATTCTACAATAAAGACTTGTACAATCCTTAGACCTTGGTTCATCCGAGAAACACATTTCAGACTAAACGATTTGTGTGATAATGAAACAAGTATTCACTTGTCGAATCCCCCTTTTCTTAGTTGTGCTAATATTAATGTGAAATTATATATATATTTGCAGTATTAAATACAACTTCAGATGAAATATAAATCTTTATTACTCCTCGCTATATGTGGTTTCTTTTGTTTGGTAATAACTTCTTGTAGTAAACCATCAAATTTTACTGTAAAAGGAATTGTTTCTGATGGAAACGGACAAATGCTATACTTGGAGAATGTGGGTATTTCTGCTGTATCCACACTGGATTCAGTCAAATTAACAGCTTCAGGCAAATTCGATTTTCAAGAATCAAGCCCAGAATTTCCGGAATTCTATCGACTTAGACTGAATAATCAGTTAATCAATTTCTCTATAGACTCAACAGAGACTGTCTCTTTTGTTGCTGACGCAGGTACTTTTGCAACATCATATACTGTAGAAGGTTCTGAAAACAGCAAAGCGATAAAAACCATTTCTTTGGCTCAACTGGATGCTAATCTTGACTTGAACAGATTAAAGAAAGAATTTGAAAACGGAGAAATTGAAGATACTACATATCGAAGAACAGTCTTAGAGGTTGTCGAAGCATATAAGGCTACTGCACGGGATTATATATATACAGCCCCAATGTCGCCCGTTTCTTACTTTGCCTTGTTTCAGCAGATTGACGGATTGCTGTTTTTTGATTTATACGACAGGGACGACTCAAAGGCGTATAGCGCGGTAGCAACAAGTTACAATCATTTCTATCCGGAGAGTCCTCGCAGCAAGCATCTTTACAACCTTGCATTGCAATCAATAAAAGTTGTACGTTCTCAGAATCCTATCAACTTTGACGACATAGAAACACAGGAGTTAAACTTTATTGATATTGAACTTCCCGATTTAAATAATAGAAATATTAAGCTGTCGGATGTTGCCGAAAACTCACCTGTCTTGCTTGTCTTTACAGCTTATCAGACAGAATGGGCGATGGACTTGAACTCAATCATGTTAGAATTATATGATAAATACCAAGCAAGAGGACTGAAGATATATCAAGTGTCATTAGATACAGATTTACATCTATGGAAAAATGTTGCTTCGGCTTTGCCTTGGACTTGTGTGTATGACCCATTATCGGTTTATTCTCCAACAGCATCAGTTTATAATGTAAGACAACTTCCTACATTCTTTATACTAGACAACAAAGGCAATCTTGTTAAGCGTCTTGACGATTTCAGAACGCTTGAAGCAGACATTAGATCCGTTCTTTAAAGGCGAACATCCAAACAGGGTGTGTTATAAAGCATTTGAGGAAAATTTGGGCATCCTGAATTAATTAATTATGTTTGCACAGCATTGAAATAGGAAAATAATAGGGTTCCGACCAATCAATTTGGTCGGGATTCTTTTTTTATTGACAAATATCAACTAAAAAACAGGAGGATTAAATAATGGCATTTTCTTACATGACAAAGGATGGATATGACAAGCTTTTGGCGGAAATAGCTCATCTTGAGACTGTGACGCGTCCAGAGATATCAGCACAGATTGCTGAAGCAAGAGACAAGGGCGACTTATCAGAAAACGCTGAATATGATGCTGCGAAAGAGGCTCAAGGGTTGATGGAGGCAAAGCTCTCTCAACTGAAGACAATGCTTGCGAACGCACGTCTCATAGATGAAACGAAAGTTAGTACCGACGAAATACAGATTCTTAATAAAGTCAGAATTAAGAACACTAAGAATAATGCAGAAATGACTTATACTATAGTGTCGGATTCTGAGGCAAACCTTAAAGAAGGAAAGATTGCGATAGGCACACCTATTGCACAAGGTCTTTTAGGCAAGAAAAAAGGAGATGTTGTTGAGATTAAAGTACCTTCGGGAGTTATGACTTTCGAGGTAGTAGAAATATCGATTTAATGTAAAACAGTTCTATTTTAGTATCTTATGGCTACAATATTCAGTAAAATAGTTAATGGGGAAATACCTTGTTATAAGATAGCGGAAAATGATGAATTCTTTGCTTTTCTGGATATAAACCCTTTGGCTAAAGGTCATACATTAGTTATTCCTAAAATAGAAGTGGATTATATTTTTGATCTGGACGACACATTACTTGGGAGAATGATGGCTTTTGCCAAGACTGTAGCTAAAGCACAGGAGAGGGCGATACCTTGCAAGAGAGTTGGAATGACTGTAATTGGCTTGGAAGTACCTCATGCGCATATTCATCTGATTCCGATAACAAAAGAGTCTGATATGCATTTTGGGAATGGAAAGCTTAGCTTGACAACAGAAGAATTCTTTGATATTTCTCAGAAAATAAATGCTGAATATAAGAAATAAAATAGTGGATAGATTTTCACAGATAGAAAACTTTCCTATATTTGCATCCAAAATATAATGGGTTATTTGCCCAANGATTTTTTTTTGTAAAATTTGTTAACCTTGGGAAAAGGCCACTCTGAGAAGAGAGGTCTTTTTATTTTTAAAGCCTGTTATCTTATATGTGGGGAAAATAAAGCCCCATTGCTCTTTTACAAACAATGGGGCTAACACTAATCTTATATATTAAAACACTAAATAGAGAATCTCTTACAAGTATAATGATACATTGCCCCAATGATGATAGCCATTCCAACTATCCAAAGGATAGCCATATTTTATCATAAGAGCTATATTTATTATAATTGAAATAAGCCAGATGATAAATAGTGCCGCCTTAACTCCTGTAGATAGTGGTTTGAAATTAAATATTGCTCCAAGTAAAAGGTAGAAGATTGTGAATAGAGAGATTGCAATGGCAACAATAGCACAAATGCCTGCAACAACTAATGCTGCCTCCGGATAATATTCCACTAAATTCAGGTTTGAGTGAGGAATCACACCTCCAAGAACCCCTATTCCGCCAATGCCTCCTCCAACAAGTGCTGCAATGACTACTATTAAAACAAATAGGACTAACAATAATGGAGGTAATACTATTATCAATAATAGGATTAGGAATACTTTCAGTATTATAACGATTGCGGACACAAAGAAATCCATCACCTTCTGAAGTGCAGTACGCGGTTTGTCCGATTTGATATAAGAATTGATATCATCAGACGCTTTCTCGAAACCATCAGTTACCGTTTTTCCTATATTCTCTACCGTCACATTCTCACCACGCATTTGCAGTTTCTCTGCCGCAGTACTTGCCTTAGGAACAATTAACCATAGGATAAAATATATAGGGATAGTAACTCCATAGAAAAACATTAACACAAATAATGCTATACGAAGTAATGCCGGATCCCAGCCAAGATATGCTGCCAAACCACCGGCAACACCACCAATCATATAGTCGTCCGGATTTCTGAAAAGTCTTTTTCCTTCTGAGTGTTTATGTTTCCCTTCTGTGGTCGCACCTTGACTTGTCGATTGCGACCCGCTATCTTCTCCGAACAAATCTTCCGGCTTTCCCATTCTTTCGATGACAGCCTCAACATGTTCGATTGTTATGACCTCATAACCTAGTTTTATACGCTCACTGAATAATTCGGATATGCGCATTTCAAAGTCGTCCATAATTTCTTCAGAACCTTCTTCTTTTCTGAAATGTATACGCAGATTAGTGAGGTATTTATCAAGAAGTTGGTATGCATCTTCGTCTATATGGAAAACAGCACCTCCTAAATTTACTGTAAGTGTCTTCTTCATATCGTTTTAAATTAGTTGCTTTTAATGTGATTTATTGTCTCGTTTAACTCTTGCCAAGATGTTTCCAATTCTCTAAGAAATNCTTCTCCTGTTTCTGTGAGTTGATAGTATTTCCTTGGAGGTCCTTGTGTTGATTCAATCCACTGGTATCCAAGAAAGTTGCTGTTCTTTAATCTTGTGAGAAGTGGGTATAGTGTACCTTCAACTACAATCAGCTTAGCATCGTGTAGTTTTTGTATGATATCAGAAGTATACGCCGGTTCTTCTCTTAGTAAAAGAAGAATACAGTATTCAAGTATTCCCTTTCTCATTTGTGATTTTACATTCTCTGCATTCATGGGCGATTATATTATTTATAGGGACAAATATATGCAATGCCTATGTACTATGCAATACATACTACTTTATATTAACGTATATTAACCTAATATTGCTGTATATTGCACAAAATAGCTCAAAGTGTGTGAGAAAACAGGTGAGAAAAACACTTGGTTGTAGCAGAACTCTTATTTTTGTATCATAAACAATACAAACTTATTATTATGATACACCATTATGCAGAATTAATTCACAGACAGGCTGAAAAGTATAATTCACGGACAGTCCTGAAATATAAAGATGAGAGTAATAATAAGTGGGATAAAATATCTTGGCAGGATTTTTCGGATCTTATTATGTTAACAGCAAAGGCTATGGCTGAATTTGGCGTTGACGTTCAAGAAAACATCGGAATTTGTTCACAGAACATGCCACAATGTCTTATTACAGACTTTGGCGCTTACGCAAACAGAGCAGTTTCTGTTCCACTATATGCAACAAGCTCTCCTGCGCAAATTGACTATATAATAAATGATGCGGGAATAAAGAACCTATTTGTTGGCGAACAATTACAATATAATAATGCATTCAAGGTGCAGAAAGAGTCTAAATACCTTGAACGTATAATTGTTTTTGATAAGAAGGTCACATTTAACCCTGAGGATAAAACATCAATTTATTTTGATGACTTTATAAAGCTTGGAGATAATACTCATGCTGCTTGTACTGTTAAAATAAGAATGAATGAAGCTGTTCCGGAAGATTTGGCAACGATTATCTACACGTCCGGAACAACCGGCAATTCAAAAGGCGTGTTAATGCATCACTCTAACTTTATGCAAGCAATGAAGATACACGATATACGTTTGACTCTTGTTAATGATAAAGATGTATCTATGTGCTTCCTTCCTCTTACGCACATTTTTGAAAAGACATGGGTATACTACTGCTTACATAAAGGAGCGACTATTGCGATTAATAAAGACCCAAAAGAGATTCAAAAGACCCTGCCTGAAATACGCCCAACATTGATGTGTAATGTACCTCGCTTCTGGGAGAAAGTATATGTCGGTGTGCAGGATAAAATAAACAATTCCTCTCCACTTGTAAAAAAGATACTATTGAAAGCTATTGAAACAGGGTGTCTTTATAATCTGGAATATAAGAATGAAGGCAAGAAAGCTCCACTTGGCTTACGTTTCAAATTCGGACTATATAATAACACCGCCTTTCTAATGCTCAAGAAGGTGCTGGGCTTAGACAAGGGACGTTTGTTCCCTGTTGCTGGAGCACCACTATCTGATAAGGTATGCAAATTTCTTGTTTCCGCTAATATACCTATTGCTTATGGATATGGACTTAGTGAAACTACGGCAACGGTTTGCTTTTTCCCTGAGACTGGGTTCAAAATAGGCTCAATTGGCGAAGTAATGCCTGAAGTGGAGGTCAAAATAGACGATAGTAATAATGAGATATTAGTGAGGGGAAAAACTGTTACCGCAGGATATTATAATAAGCCTGAGGAAAATGCAGTGCTCTTCACCGAAGATGGATTCCTTCATACTGGTGATGCCGGCTATCTGGAAGGGAATACACTTTTCTTTACAGAGCGTATAAAAGACTTGTATAAGACTTCTAACGGAAAATATATCGCTCCACAAATGATTGAAGGATTGATGAGCAGTGATAAATATATTGAGCAAATAGTTGTTATAGGAGATGGTCACAAATTTGTTAGTGCGTTGATTGTTCCCTCTTATCCTTTATTAGAGGAATACGCCCAGACAAAAGGATTAAATTATAGCAACAAGGAGGATTTGATTGAGAATGAAGAGATTTATCGTCTAATAGAATCACGAATTGAAGAATACCAAAAGGCTTTGGCATCTTATGAGCGCATAAAGTGTTTTAAACTTCTGCCTACTCCTTTTACTATGGAAAGTCGGGAATTAACTGACACATTAAAACTGCGTCGAAATGTTATTAACGAGAAATATGCAGATCTAATAAATAGTATATATTCGGAATAAATGGGTATTTTGCCTATCTTTGCGCACGAAAATAAAAAAGAAGAAAAGACATGATTACATCAGACCAACTACAGAATGTGTTGGAGCGCGATTTAGCGCTGAGGGGGTATCTTTGACATTGATAGCAAGAAAATTCAATTAGAAGAAGAAGAACTACGTACACAAGACCCTAGCTTTTGGGAAGACGCACAACGTGCGGAAGCTCAAATGAAAGTAGTAAAAGAGTTGAAGAAGTGGATTGAACTATACGAAGAGCTTCATGCTGCCGCAGAAGAACTTCAGCTTGCTTACGAATATGTCAAGGAAGAGATTATTTCCGAAGAAGAAGTCGATGCAATCTATACAAAGACATTTTCTTTGTTAGAAAATCTTGAGTTACGTAATATGTTGCGTCAAGAGGCAGACCAGCTGGGATGTATCTTGAAGATTAACTCCGGAGCAGGAGGAACTGAGAGTCAGGATTGGTCCTCTATGCTTATGCGTATGTATTCACGCTGGGCAGAATCTAATGGCTATAAATTGAATATAAGCAACCTTCAAGAAGGGGACGAGGCAGGAATCAAGACTGTGACAATGCAGATTGAAGGAGATTATGCCTATGGCTATCTGAAGGGAGAGAATGGCGTACATCGTTTAGTGAGAGTATCGCCTTATAATGCACAAGGGAAACGTATGACTTCGTTCGCTTCTGTATTCGTTACTCCGCTGGTTGATGATACTATTGAAATAGAAATCAATGCTGCGGATTATACTTGGGATACATTCCGTTCAGGTGGAGCCGGTGGTCAAAATGTAAATAAGGTTGAAACCGGAGTTAGACTTCGCTACAACTACAAAGACCCGGATACCGGTGAGACTCGTGAGATACTTATTGAGAACACGGAAAGTCGCTCTCAATTAGGCAACCGTGAAAATGCAATGCGTTTACTACGCTCAATGCTTTACGATATAGCATTGCAAAAACGTATGGCAGAACAACAGAAGATAGAAAGTAATAAAAAGAAAATCGAGTGGGGTTCTCAGATACGTAGTTATGTTTTTGACGACCGTAGGGTAAAAGACCATCGCACAAACCATCAAACATCAGATGTAAATGGTGTTATGGATGGTAAGATTGATAGCTTTATCAAAGCCTATCTAATGGAATTCGCAGGCGAAGAAGGAGAAAAATAAGATTTCTCAAACGAACACTTGCAAACTCCAATAAAAAGCTGTAATATTGCACCCGATTTCAGAGGTGTCTCTGACGGTCCTATAGCTCAGTTGGTTAGAGCACCTGACTCATAATCAGGGAGTCCCTGGTTCAAGCCCAGGTGGGACCACATTAATTATCAAGCAGTTACATTTTAATGTAGCTGCTTTTTCTTTTATAACTAACAGCATCCTCAAGCCTCAGGATATAGGTTGTGTAAGCACAGGTGTAAGCAATGAGCACAACAATCGATGTAATTTGTTACAAAGTAAGACCATTGAAAAATAATGAATATCCTTTAATGATAAGGATAACTAAGGACAGGGAAAAAAGTACAAGAGTATAGGACTATCCATCAAAGAGGAAGATAGAGACGATTCGGAATAATGCAACTTTTTCAATAGTTTTACCATCATTAGTATTATAAACTCAAAAATAAACTTAAAATGAAAAGATCATGTATTTTTGTAAGTATTGCACTATTATGTACCTCTTTAAGCAGTTGCCTTAATGACGATGATAAAGGCAAAGACCGAGAAAAAATTGTTGAAATGACAATTTATCCGGAAACGGGTTACGGTGTAAATTTATTAGATGATATATGGACGGAACCATTGGTGTTTTCTGACAGCGATGAAAATCAAAGGCGATTATTATTAAATATAATTGTTGAAGGATTTGATTTTGACTATGAAAGAGGTTATGAATACAAAATAAGAGCAAAAAAAGTTTGGATGCACAACCCGCCTCAAGACGTTTCTTCTGTAAAATATGTATTTATGGATATGTTATCAAAGACGCAAGTAATAATGGAAAATCGAGAAGAAGACCTTGAGCTTTTTATATCATCAGAAATAGTTAAGTTTACGCCAAGCTATCCTAATGAATACGAAGAAGGAGGAAGTGTATTGAAAACATACAACGCTTTTCGGGCTAAATTAACCAGAGTGGAGAATTGGGTCTTATTGACTAATATAGAGGGATTCGATTTTGAAAATGGCTACGAATACATCTTGAATGTAAAAAAAGTAACGCAAGCAACTCCCTATTCTGTTAAATACATTTTGCGTGATGTTTTATCAAAAGAAAAAAAGGATTAGGTAAAATGTCATATATAGGTTCAATGATGTTACCCATGAGTATAGCTATTGATGTAGGTAAGATACGTTGCGGTGGGTGGCATTGGCGGGTCAGTAAATTTGGAGTATTTTGTTATCTTTGTGTAAATCCAACCCCGGAGGATGCCTGAAAGGACATCCGACGGCATAAATTACACTGACAACACAAGTATCTAAACTTTTAAATAATTAAAATGAAAACTCTATTTATCACAATTATCTTCCTGGCTGCCTCAGCAGTCGCTTTCGGACAGGAGAAAAGCGAAGCGCAGAAATTCTTCGACAACATCAAGCAGCATTGCGGCAAGGCATACGAGGGCAAGGTTACAGAAGGCGGAAGGCCTGGCGACGCTTTCAGCAATGGTGCGCTGGTGATGCACGTTCGTTCGTGCGAGGATAATCGCATACGTATCCCATTCTTTGTGGGCGATGACCGTTCACGCACATGGGTGCTGACACTAGAGAACGATCGCATCTTACTTAAACATGACCACCGTCATGAGGATGGCAGCGAAGACGACTTGACGCAATACGGAGGCTGGACGGCCAACAAGGGTCATGAGAACAGCCAGATGTTCCCTGCTGATGCTTTCACTTGCGACCTTATCGACTACGGCTGCAACAATGTGTGGTTCATAACGATCAACGAAACGGAATACACATACAACCTACGCCGCATTGGTACTGACAGACTTTTCTCAGTCTCCTTCGATCTTACCAAGCCGATTGAAGTTCCCCCTGCGCCATGGGGCTGGGAGGACTAACTATCCTGATAGAATTCAAGTAAGAGGAAAAGGTACATAGCATACGTTTTCCTCTTTTTTTTCTTCTTTTGTTTTTGCTGTATATTTAATATCGTTTTGTTTTTCTGAGGGTTTAACATGTTTTGTCACTTTTCATTTTTAAAAAAAATTGTAACTTTGGTAGCAATTAATAGGTTGTCTGATATTCTCTCAGGCTTTTTGATATAAAAAGATATGAAGTTAAAATTACATTGGCAGATTCTCATTGCATTAATACTCGGCGTCGCCGGCGGAGTTTTGTTCCCACAATTTGTACCATACGTTTCTTGGATCGGTGATATCTTTCTCCGGGCATTAGGTATGATCGTTGTTCCTCTTATCCTTTGTTCAATCGTTACAAGTCTTATTGATATACAGAAGTCAAAGTTCGACCTTAAAAGCACAGGTACAAGAACGATATCACTGTATGTCATGACGATGGTCATTGCAATCTTAACAGGATGGGCATTAGTGCGTATCATAGAACCTGGGGTTGGCGTGGATCTGATTATAGATGCAAGCGCATTGGATTCTATAGAGCAGAAAACCGTTTCTGAGATTTTGATTGGTATAATTCCGAACAATATGTTTGGTGCCTTTACTACAAATAACACCTTGCCGGTAATATTGATTGGCTTCTTGTTAGGTATTTTCATTCCTAAGGTAGACTTTAATCATCAATCTGTTTTTGAGAATATATTCAAGGGTGGACTTGATTTAATGACTAAGATTACATCTTTCATCATCAAATTCGCTCCTTATGGCATCTTCGCTATTGTGGCTAAGCAATTCAGTCAAACTGCGGACTTCCTTGCTCTTATGGAAAATATGATGATGTATGTATTCACCGTAATTTTAGGATTGTTCATTCACATGTTTGTTTGGCTACAATTGATACTACGATTTGTCTTCAAGGTGAGTCCTTGGAAGCACATGTCTAATATGTCAACGCCTCTTATAACTTCATTCTCAACAGCATCTTCAGGAGCGACACTTCCTCTGACATTGTACGCTGTGGAGCATAAGAACGGTATATCAAAGGATATAACAAACTTTACAATACCTCTTGGAACTGCAATTAATATGGATGGTACAGCCCTTTTGGAATGTGTCGGCGTAATATTTATTGCGCAGGTTTATGGTGTTGAGTTGAGCTTCATACAACAGCTAATCGTTGCATTTACAGCATTATTAAGCGCTATTGGTGCAGCAGCTATTCCGATGGCTGGGTTGGTGACTATGACGATTATCTTGTATGCCGTAGGTTTACCGATTGAAGGTATCGGATTGATTATCGGTGTAGACCGCATCCTTGATATGATGCGCACATCTGTAAATGTTTATGGCGATGCTTGTGTAGCAACGATGATGGCCAAAATAGAAAACGAGAAACTTCCGATAGACCTTAAATAGGGGAGGAGTAAAAGGACAAAAAATAATATAAAAGAGGCGTCTCAGAAATGAGGCGCCTCTTTTATGTTCCAGAGAAAAAACGTCAATATCAACGTTTTAGCTCAAAAGCGCTTTTGGGAAAAGACTAATCTTGCGAGTCTCCGGCTTTCTATCCTCTTATTAATTCCCATTCATTATCACCTCGATGTGATTGCCTTGTTCCAACAGGGTTTTCGCGAACTCTTGAATATTCGTCGGAGTTATTTTTTCTACCGTAGGCAAGTATGGTGTGTGATAATCTATTTTGTTAAAGTGGTAACTGTCGATGGTGCTTAGCCAATATGAATTATATGCTCGTCCCTCCTCGTGTCGCTTTAGGATACTTTCTTTTATATTCGCCAAATCTTCGGCTTTCGGACCATTTTCGGCTATTTGATTCAGTTCGTTGAGGATTATTTCGTTCAACCCTTCTTGCTTTTCAGGGTCTGTGTCAAAGAATATTTGCAGCGTCGTTCTTCCTTTTGGAAAAGAGAACAACTGAACCTGCGTCATAACACCATAGCTTCCCCCTTCTTCTTCCCTTATTTTATCCATGTATATAATATCCAACAACTGATTGAGGATAGTTGCAGATATTAGATTTTCGATTGTATAGTCTGTCTTTCCTGAGAAAAAATGAACTATCGAGGTTTTGGGGACTTCCATTTTGTGTGAGAAATGGTTTTGATATTTGCCTTCCCGATACTTCATTATCCCGTTTTCGTCGCCATGCTCAATCCTGTTGATTGAAGGCAATGCTGCCAAATATTCTTTAGAGAAAAGCCTTAGACTATCCATATTGATTGCCCCAACGAAGGTGAACACAAAGTCTGAGGCATCTGCAAATCTCTCTTGTTGCATATCCATAATCCTTTTGTAGTCCAACGATTCGATGTCTGCTTCGGTTATTCGTGCCATCGCAGGATTGTTGTTGTAGACAGCAGTCGTCAGCGAGTCGCTCAACACCGTCATCGGATTTCTCGATGAATTCTTCAGTTGCCCTTTTAGTCGGGTTGTGTAGGACAAATACGCACTCTCGTCCATACGTGGCGCGGTGAAATGCAAATATGTCAACTCGAAAAGCGAGCGCAAATCAGAGGGAGAGGCATATCCGCCTATAGATTCATTGTTTAAGTCGATAGACGCATTGAGGGAAATCCGCTTGCCCGTCATTATATGATTCAGCTGGATAGCCGAAAAATCGCCATAGCCGCCTAAGGATGTAATTTCGTTCATCACTCTGGCATTAATCCTATCCGCAGAGTCGAACAGCGTTTTCCCGCCCGGACTTGTTGCCGACATTAATATCTCGTCCTCCTTGAAGTCGGTTTGTTTGGCTACCACTATCACGCCATTGCTTAGAGTCAGCACCGTTGTACCGAACAATGCGTCGGCTTCCTCCTTTATAATTTCTCCGGCTTTGGGAGATTCAGGTAACAGAGGATTGGAGAGCGACTCCTCTTCGTATGCCTCAACTTCCTGCAAGGCTGCGGAACGAATCAACTCAAGCACCTCTTCTTCCGAAGGATATTGTGAATCCTCCGTGTCAGGTCCTGTTATCGATACTGCTATGTCGTTAGCATTGAAAATCGCCCTTGCATAATAATTGATGTCTTGCAAAGTGAGCATATTTATTATGCTGTTAATTGCTTCAATCTCATCTTCTACGCTTGGGATATAACTGCCATTTGTAAAATGATTGAGGTACATATTGGCAAAGGCTGAGTTCTCGATATTGTCTCTTTCCAAAAGTTGACTCTCATAGTGGCGAAGTATATTTTCCTTTGTTCTAAGAAATTCACCTTCGGTAAAGCCGTATTGCTTGATACGCTCGACCTCTTTGAGCAATGCCTCCAATGTTGACTCGATACGCCCTTCCTCGACAATGGCGGTGATGTTCCATGCCGACTTAGTTGCCGCCCCCATATAGTTGCCGTTGTACGATTGAGCGAAGATAAACGGTGGATCAATCTCGTAGAGCAGTCTGTCGAAACGCTCATTGAGCATTGTGGAGGATATGGCTTTGAGGCAATCATCGGCGATACCTATTTTAGTGGCATAAATCTCTTTAGGCAATTTATCAGACTTATACATAAGGGCAACCATGTATCCGGACGATTCTCTATCAGTCGCAATAGAGATTATGGGATTGTCGCTGTCGGGTACGAACTCCTCAACACGCTCATGAGGAATCAAAGGGGCAGGTATGTCGCTGAATAACTCCGTTAGCTTTCTCTCAACATATTCCGTATCCAAATCGCCAACTACAACTACTGCTTGTAAGTCCGGTCTGTACCATTTCTCGTAATACGCACGAAGTTCTTCAGGCTTGAAATTATTGATTACGTCGATGCTACCGATTGGCAATCTCTCTCCATACTTGCTGCCTGTAAGCAGAACAGGATATTGCTTCTCCATCAGACGGGAACTTGCACTTCGACTCGTCCGCCATTCTTCCCTTACGACAGATCGCTCTTTTTCTATCGCAGGATGCGCCAAAGTTAGATGTGCCGAGAAATCTTTTAAGATAAGAAGGCACGAATCAATTATAGATTGGCGAGTGGTCGGCACATCCATTATCATAAAGACCGTTTCGCCAAAGCCTGTGTATGCGTTTAGGTTCTCGCCACGCTTCATGCCAATACTCTCCATATACTCGTCTACCGCATTTTCCGGAAAATACTTTCCTCCGTTGAATGCCATGTGTTCTAACACGTGTGCCAAGCCGCGCTGGTTCTCCTCCTCTTGCAGAGAGCCGGTGTTTTGTACCAAATAAAACTCAGCACGTTGTTCGGGTTGCTTGTTTGCACGTATATAATAAGTCAAACCACTCCTCAGTCTGCCGTGTACTATATCTTTATCGATAGACAGCTCCTGAGCTAAGGTGTAGAAAAAAGGAAGGAATAGTAGTAAAGTCGTTATTGTGAATTTTGCCATATTTCTATTTTTTAGACGAATGTAAAGCTAATAAAAATATGCATATCGCCTTCTTATACAATCCGTCCCTAAGAAAGGTAATAATATCTTAAAACTGTCCCTGCGAATACAATTTATAGACTAAAGCTCCGTTGAATTTAACGTGTAAATGTTACCTTTGTGTCCGATTGATCGACGCAAAGTTGTTAAACTGCAAATAATTACTACATCATAGATAAAAATACATGGGAAATTATAAATTAGTAAATAACCTGTTAGGGTGGTTAGCCTTTCTTATTGCTACAAGTGTTTATTTAATGACAATGGAGCCTACCGCAAGTTTCTGGGACTGCGGTGAGTTTATTGCTTCAGCATATAAACTGGAAGTTGGACACCCTCCAGGCGCACCGTTCTTTATGCTAACGGCAAATGTTTTCACTCAATTTGCTTCAGACCCTTCTATGGTTGCGATGACGGTCAATGCCATGTCTGCAATTTGTAGCGGACTAACAATCCTGTTCCTTTTCTGGAGTATAACACACCTCGTACGTAAGGTTGTTCTCGATGAAGGAAAAGAAATGACGACTTCACAAATGATTACTATACTTGGCTGCGGACTTGTCGGTTCATTGGCTTACACATTTAGCGATACATTCTGGTTCAGTGCTGTCGAGGCTGAGGTTTATGCTTATTCTTCTCTGTTCACTGCTGTTGTATTTTGGTTGATACTAAAGTGGGAAGATGCAGCCGAGCATCCTCATGCTGACCGTTGGATTGTACTTATCGCCTACCTTATGGGACTTAGTATCGGCGTTCATTTGCTGAACCTTCTTTGTATTCCTGCGATTGTATTGGTTTACTACTATAAGAAGTTCGAGAATCCTACTATGAAAGGAACTCTTGTTGCTTTGTTTATTTCCTTTGTTATAATCCTATTGATGATGTATGGAGTTGTACAAGGTCTTGTTGAAGTATGCGGATGGTTCGAACTATTCTTCGTCAACAAAGTAGGTATGCCTTACAATTCCGGAGTCTTTGTTTATATCATCGTGCTTGGTGCTATCTTGGTATGGTCTATTTACGAGACTATGCGCGAGAAGATAAACGATACCCGTATGAAAATTGGATTCCTTCTTTCAGTGATATTGATCGGTATTCCTTTTATTGGTAGCGGCTATATATTTGGCGTATTATTTATAATGGCTCTTGCAGGACTATTATTCTTCTGGAAAAATATAAATGTAAAACTGCTCAATACAGTTTTACTTTCGCTATTGGTTATCGTAGTAGGTTACTCTTCGTACACCTTGATACTTATTCGTTCGTCCGCAGGAACTCCTATGGATCAGAACTCTCCGAAAGATATCTTTACCCTTCGTACCTATCTTGCACGTGAACAATACGGACAAACGCCATTAATCTATGGCAAAACTTATGTGTCAGAACTGCAACGTGTCGTAAGAGACGGACAATGTATGGTTAATACAGAAGAGGGAGCACCAACATGGAGCCGTATAATTAATAACGACGGGAACGAAAAAGACAGATACTATGTTTCGCAATATGCTACGGACTATGACTATGTGGAAAGCCTGAATATGCTGTTCCCACGTATGCATAGCGATGATCCGTCTCATGTGGAAGCATACAAGGAATGGGGGAACGTAAAAGGACGCCCTGTTAGATTTGATAGATGTGGCGAACAGGTTACAGTTATGAAGCCGACGTTTATGGAGAATATCAGATTCTTTGTTTCGTATCAGCTGAACTTTATGTACTGGCGTTATTTCTTGTGGAACTTCTCAGGACGACAAAACGATATTCAGGGACATGGCAGTGTTCTGCATGGAAATGCAATAACCGGAATCAAGTTTATTGACAGCGCCCTAATCGGACCTCAAGATGATATGCCTTATGAAATGGCGAATAATAAGGGACGTAATGTGTATTATATGCTACCATTGCTGCTCGGACTTATCGGCTTATTCTTTCAAGCTAATGCAGGTAAACGAGGTATTCAGTCATTCTGGATTACTTTCTTCTTGTTCTTTATGACCGGTATCGCTATCGTGTTATATCTTAATCAAGCACCATATCAACCTCGTGAGCGTGACTATGCTTATGCAGGTTCATTCTATGCGTTCTGTATATGGATTGGCTTTGGTGTAGCTGCTTTGGCAAAGGTTTTACAACAGTACGGGAAAGTTCCTGCAACTGTGGCTGCAAGTGTAGCAACTGTGGTTTCATTGTTTATTCCTTTACAAATGGCATCACAGAACTGGGATGATCATGACCGCTCAGGACGTACTGTTGCGAGTGCAGTAGGACATAATTATTTAGAGTCTTGCGAGCCGAACGCTATAATATTCACAAATGGAGATAATGATACTTTCCCTTTATGGTATGCCCAAGAAGTGGAAGGCATCAGAACAGATATCCGCGTTTGTAATACAAGTTATCTACAGACTGATTGGTATATTGACCAAATGAAGCGTCAGGCTTATGACTCTGAGCCGCTACCTATTTCATGGACTCGTGAGGATTATGTACAAGGAACTCGTGATATGGCTTATATTATTCCTTCCGGAAGTAGCCAACCTCTTGAGCTTGGCTTGGCAATGAGCTTTGTGAGAAGTAATGATGTTCGTACAAAAAGAATTCCTGGTTATAGTGAGGAGCTTGACTTTATCCCTTCTGAGAGATTAGTATATACAGTGGATTCGGCAAGTGTTGCTCAGAATAATGTATTATCTCCTGAGTATGCTCCATACAAATTAGATGAGATGCACTTCGACTTCTCGAACAAGACTATACTTGGTAAGCATGAGTTGATAATCTTGGATATGATTAATACCAATAATTGGGAACGTCCTATTTATTATGCTACAACAGTAAGCCCTACTCAATATGTGGGTCTTGATGAATACTTCCAACAAACAGGTTTGGCATATCAGGTTGTTCCATTGGCAACAAAAGGAACATTGATGTCTGTTAACACTGAAAAGATGTACGACAACGTAATGAACAAATTCAAGTGGGGAGGAATGGAGATACCAGGAACTTACTTGGACGAGACGGTTATGCGTATGGCAAGAAGTTATCGCATGAACCTCTTTGGTGCTTTGGCAGAAAACCTCGTTCACGAAGGACAAACAGAGAAGGCATTGAAGGTACTTGATAAATGTATGGAAGTATTGCCTCCGGAAAATGTTCCTTTGGACTTCACTGCTCTAACCATTGGGCAATTATATTATGAACTTGGCGAGAAAGAAAAAGCAGACGCTATATATGATGCAATCGCTGATGATGCAATGCGTACGACTAACTGGATGTTCAGACTTAGTCCGAACAAACTTGCTCCTATAATGAATATATTAGAACGTAATCTATACGTATTGCAAGAAGTGCTCAGAGTAAGTGAACAATATGACTCAACAATTGGTGAGAAGTATGAGGAAGAATTTGATGCTTATCGCATGGCTTTCTCTACTGCACGAAGAAACTAACTATGTTTATAGAACAACCACCCATTCTATATAGGGTCTTGTTTCCCGGGAGCATATGGCGTCTCCCTTCAAAAGAAAAGTGTGTTTATTTGACGTTTGACGATGGTCCGGTACCCAAGATTACTCCTTGGGTATTGGATCTTTTAGATAGCTATAATGTCAAAGCTACCTTTTTCTGTGTTGGAGATAATGTACGGAAACACCCTGATATATATCAAATGATATTAGACAGAGGACATAATGTAGGCAATCATACGTTCAATCACATTCAGGGGATTCGCTATCTTACAAAAAACTATCTTGCGAATGTAGAGAAAGCAGCTTCTGTGATTAGCAGTAAATTGTTCAGGCCCCCACATGGTCATATGCGCTTCCCTCAGATTATGCTGCTTCGTCGCAAATACAAGATTATAATGTGGGATGTGGTAACTCGAGATTATAGTCCACACATGACTCCCGACGATGTCTTTAATGTGGTGAAAACTTATACACGTAATGGTTCGATTATAGTATTCCATGATTCCATTAAAGCGGAAAAGAATATGTGTGAGGCCTTGCCTAAGGCAATAGAATGGCTATTACAGCAAGGATATAAATTTAAGTTATTCGACGAAATATGTTAAGACGACAATTCTGCTTACTGCTATTTATCTTCTCTTTGTTGCTTTCTGCTAATTCCTTTGCAACAGAGGAACTAAAAGAAAGACTTTTACAATTAAGTAATGTAAGTAGCATCGAGAAGCTGGAGTCAGACTTCTACACCGAAAAATATGTAACCTACATCGTTCAGCCAATAGATCACAAAGATATTAGCGTAGGCGAGTTCTCTCAACGGGTGATTGTTTGTCATAAAGGCTTTGACAGGCCGACAGTAATTGTTACTGAGGGCTATGGTGGTGCAAGAGCATTAAATCCATCATATAGAGAGGAGATTTCGCAATTATTTGATGCCAACCTAATCTTTGTTGAGCATCGCTACTTCCTTGAGTCTACTCCTGAGAATAAAGACTGGAAATATCTAACAGCAGAGAATGCTTCGTATGATTTACACAATGTAACCCAAACATTCAAGACTTTTTATCAGAATAAATGGATTAGCACAGGTATAAGTAAGGGCGGACAAACTACGATACAGTATCGTGCCTACTTCCCCGATGATGTGGATATATCAGTGCCTTATGTTGCTCCTTGGTGTAGGGGTATGGAAGATGGTAGGCATGAACTCTTTCTCGATAAGGTTGGCACAAAGAAGGAACGCAAAGCGATAGATGTTTTCCACAATGAAGTACTAAAGAGGCGTGACGAAATAAAACCAATGCTTGAAAGATACTGTGAGGATAAAGGATTGGCTTTTCGTACATCTTCTTTCGACGAACTACTGGATTATGTAGTATTAGAATACCCATTCGCTTTGTGGCAATGGGGTAGATCAACACAAGCTATTCCTTCGCCTTCGTCTGACACAGATATATTGTTTGATCATTTAGTGAGAATAAGCGAACCGGAGTATTTCGCAAAAGAACAAGGTTATGAATCATTCTTTGTGCAAGCTGCGCGCGAATTAGGTTATTATGGCTATTCAACGAAGGGATTAAAGAATTTGTCAATAAATAATAGTGAAGGCTATTTGCTTCGCCTGCTATTACCGGATGATGCAAGAGTAACAGACTTTGACCCAGCTCTGTATAATAAAGGCTATGAGTTCCTAAAGGCAAATGATCCTAAAATGATTTGTATATATGGTGAAATTGACCCTTGGACTGCTGTTCGCGTTCCGAACTTTAAGGGAAAGAAGAACCTACAAATATATATACAGCCAAGAGGAGATCACCGCACGCGTATCAATACTATGCCTGAGAAAATGAGGAGGAAGGTGATTGGGCAAATAAATAAATGGCTCGCAGAATAAACTCAGTCTCAAAGAAGATCTTGTATCTTATATACGAACTCCATCCAAACCCAATATCGAAGAGCCTTTCCCAAAGACATTGAGATAAAGACTACCCATGCGTTTGCGCGAAGGAATCCTAAAGCCACTGCGATAAAGTCTCCGATTCCCGGAAGAAATACAAAGAATGCTGTCCATGCTCCCTTATTCTTTATCCATTCCTGTACCCTTTGCAGCTTCTCCTTATCCAGCTTCAGGTACATCTCTATCCATTCTACTTTGCCTAGCTTTCCAAGCCAGTAACAAGTCATTCCCCCAAGCACATTCCCTATCACTGCTGCAATCATGCAAGGCCAGTATGCTGAACCAGCCAGCAGTACACCCGTCAGTACCACTTCACTACTGAATGGCAATACCGTAGCAGCAAGGAATGCTGCAATAAAAACGCCCCAGTATCCGTGTTCTATAAGAAACTCCATAATCTAAGGAATAAGATGGAAATGAAAATTAATATAATTATATACAACGTCCACGTTGTTAGTGTTCGACGTTGCATAAGCTTGAAGAAATGAGTAACCAGTATAGCTGAAGATATACAAGCTATCTGTAGAAACTCATTAGCCGATTGTTCAAATAGAAAAAATAAAGAAAAAGACCATACCCCTAATATCATCAGAAACTGTAGATACTGGCGTGTGCGCTGGTTCTCATTATGACTGTTCTTTATAATGTTTATCGTTGCAACAAAGTTTAATACTCCAACTATAATGATTTCAATCCAGTTCAGGATACTCACACTTGACAAT
>JGI994J12354_10001611_pt1 | contig 22756 bp, 12 predicted proteins | sample IntmicLarv3ML3BL_FD_12354 | JGI IMG/M metagenome (IMG submission 12354) | reverse complement strand
TGATATACATATGGAACTCCTTATTTTCTATTGTTTGATTGTAATAGAATTATATCATAGAGTTCCTTTTTTTTGTTTTCCGCTACCATTTTACACTATCAATAAAAGCCAAAATTTGACAAAAAGCCATAAATAGTGTATAATCTACGGCAATTAAGAGATACATACAAAATACACCTAGTTCTTAATTGTTTGCAGAAGTTAATAATAAGCCTGGAATAACTAATAGTGACTTCTACGCTTTTTCTTTTGATAAATTGGGGGGATTTTACAATGGCACAACAAACAGGAACAAGGGAAATGGTTCCATTTTTAGTTGAAGACCTTAGAGGTAATTTAGTACAAAATATTAGGTTTGGTTATTATAGAGATAAAATAATGCCGCTTGCTGACGAATTAAACAGCTTTTTAGAAGATGAACCATGGCTAAAGACCATGAGTTTTGTTAGAGATGCACTATTTCCATTTGAAGTGAAACATAATAACGAAATAGAAAATTATAATGACCCAATATCACTAGTAAATGATTACGCACCAGGAGCAAAAGCTAAGCTACCTATTCCACAAAATGCTCAGCAACAAAGAATTATAAATTTATCTAAAGGATATAGTTATATATTACAAGGAAGAAAAATAACAGAAGGAAATCTAGCTAAATTATACAGTATATTATCAAGTGGTATTCTAGAACCAGAAGATAGATTACAACCAGAATCCAGATATAGACATGATGATGTATATATTCATACTTCAAGTATTATTGATGCAGAACCAGATCATGGTGTAAAAACAGATCATGTAGATACAATGATGGCAAATTTAATTGATTATGCCACTACTCCAGTAGACCAAGATGATATGGTAAGTACATTTATAAGAAGTCAACTCCTCCACTATCAATTTGTTTATATTCATCCATATTTTGATGTTAATGGTAGAACTGCCAGAACAACTGGCATATGGTATTTACTTAATAATGGAGCATACCCTTTCATATTATTTAATAGAGCAATACATTATGATAAAGCAACTTACTATAAAGTAATTAGGGAAACAAAAAAATATAGCAATGGAACTTACTTTCTAAATTACATGCTTGGTAACGTAATTAGTGAGTTAGAAAAAGAATATATTGTTAAGAATATTCAAGGAGCAATAAGTGCAGAACTTTCTATTGAAGAAAGACAAATGTTGCAATATATGCTTACTAATAAAAGCATTGACAGTACATTAGATTTAACAAACTTTTATAATCGCTATAATCCAAAGAGTAATCCACAACAAGTATTTAGAGGAATGATAGAACCACTTATTGATAAAGGAGTAATTCAAATAACAGGTCATGGTAAGGCAAAACCAGAGAATGCTTTTCTGGCATTTAATCCTCATGTAATAGCAGATGACCCTAAAAAAATAAAAAGGTTAGATTTAAGTGCAAAGTGTGCACCAAAGTAAAACTAATTTATATAGTAATGCTCCAAAAGTCGACAAAACTTTACAGCATCTTACAAAGTTCGCTATGTAAAATCCTCTAATATTGTTGTATAATAATACTTGCGTGTAGTAAGAAAGGATAAACGTATGAAGAACATTAAAGTGCTTATGATTGACGATAATATTGAGTTAATCAAAATGGTAAAGGAGTATTTTAGTGATCACGCAAATATTGAAATATCTTTAGAAGCAAGTGATGGAGTAGAAGGTATAAAGCTAATAAAAGAGAATCAAAGTGATTACGATGTAGTAATTTTAGATTTAATAATGCCAAACAAAGATGGAATAGATGTACTTGAAGAAATGAGAAAAATCAAACTAGAAAAGAAAATAATCGTCTTAACATCTTATAGTGCAGATGAAATGATTAGAAAAGTATCAGAATTAGGAATTAATTATTTTATATTAAAACCGTTTGAATTAAGTGATTTAGAAAGAAGAATAATTAATTGTTGTGATTTTACTTCATCATCAAATAAAACAATTGATATTTATAGAAATAATTTACAAATATCAATAACAAAAATATTACATGAACTTGGAATGCCATCGCACATAAAAGGTTACCAATATATTAGAGAAGGAATCTCTATTATTTATGACCGACCAGAGGTAATTGGTGGTATTACTAAAGAACTATATCCAGATATAGCGAAGAAATTTGATACAACAGTATCAAGAGTTGAAAGAGCAATAAGACATGCTATTGAAGTAAGCTGGAATAGAGGTAATTGGGACCTTATGGAAGAAATATTCGGTCACAGTGTTGATATTGATAAGGCAAAACCAACTAACTCAGAATTTATTGTTACAGTTGCCGATAAACTAAGATTAGAGTTTTATAAACCAACAAATATATAATATAAAATATAGCTGCTTTTAGTAGCTTTTTAATTGCTATTATAACTATACATATGATATATTAAAACTGTTCGGGGGAATAGTTATGAGTAGTATAGAATATATATCAACTTTAATAGAAAAAATCAGGAATGATTCCAAACTTGACACTTTATTCAGAAATGGATATTATGAACCTTTATTTACTAAACATCATTTTGATAACAGTGTTAATTATAGTAGTGAACTTGAAGCAATGATTTTACGTCGAGATTATAGAAGAAATGCTGGTAACAGTTTCTCACATTTTGCAACAGGAGCATTACTTGGTGCTAGTCCAATACTTGAATTAGCTAAAGCCAATAAATTAACAGAATTATCTCATAAAGAACTATTAGAAAGAGCTCATGCTTTAATAGATATAGCAGTATTGCAAGATGAAGTAGATGATAAAGAACAAGCAAGTACTGAAGCACTATCAGAATATGGAAAAGTAAAAGACCCTGATGATGAAGCACTAAGAATAATTGCTGAAGATATGTCACTACACTTTAGTGATGAGGAATTAATTGCTAATGAAAAATTAAGAAAAGCCCTTATTGATAAATATGAATCTGCTAAAACAGAGGAAGAAAAAAATGCTATAATCCCATTAATGGAAAAAATAGGCAAAATACCTTTTAGACCTTTTCATACAGATAGGATAAGCTGTCATGGTGTTACCAAAAAAGAGTATAACGCATTCCATAAATATATGTTAGGATTAATTAAAAGTAGTATGTATGGTGTGAGAGCACCAGATGTTTGGGAATTACAAAAGTTGGAAGAACGTTTAGTATTAGCAAGAAACAAAAGAAGAAAAAGTGATAATTTATATTATGGTATAACAAGACTTAAAATAATTTCTAAGGGAGATATAATTAAAAGTCTTGAAAAGCTAAGTCTAAAAAGAAATAGAAAACCAAGTGATAGAGAAATTCAATTGCTAATAGAAGATTTAGAAAATGCAAAAGAAAAAACAGGAGTAGAAAGAGAGCATAAAATGATGTATGCAACATCAATTATGGCAAGAAGACAAAATCCCATGTTAAGAAAAGCAGAAACAGTATTTGAGGCATATGAAGAAGTAGGACAACAATTAGTTAAGTCAAAAGCAGCATATATAAATAAATATAAAGCTAATTAACAGCAAAAGCAAAGCGGGTAATTAGTTTTTTTGTAGACATTTTACATATGCTTGACTTATTTTTATAACAATTATATAATTAGAGTATCAATAATGTAGATAGGAGAACATTTTATGGAACGAAAAATATTAACGTTTTTAAAAAGATGGAGAAAAGACCCAGAGAAGAAACCACTACTTATTTATGGAAACAAGCAGGTTGGTAAAACGTATTCGGTATTAAAGTTTGGTGAAACTGAATATAAAAATGTTGTATATTTTAATGCTGACAATAATGAAGACCTAAAATCATTATTCAAAAAAGAAAAAACAATAGACAAAATTATCATGCGTATAGGAGTATTATCAGGAGAAACTATTTTAAAAAATGATACACTTATTGTAATTGATAATGTTAATGATAAAGATATTGTAAGTGGAATAAAATTATTTGGTAAAAATAGTAATGAATACAATATTATTATTATTACTTCCCTAAGAGAGAACCTATCCCTATTTAAAGGTGAAGAACTTCAATATAAAATGATGACTTCATTAGATTTTGAAGAATATTTAGTTGCTATAGATAATGCACAATTGATAGAATTTATTAAAACAGCTTTCAAAAACAGTTCTCCAATGCCATTCCATCAAGTAGCACTTGACTATTATGATGAATATTTATCAACAGGGGGAATGCCAGAAGCAGTTGAGCTTAGCTTAAGAGATAAAAATAAACTTATGCAAAACTCAATTTTTGATAAGATAATAGATACCTACAAAAAAGAAATAGCAAATCAAGATAATCTAATTGACATTACAAGAAGTAAAGAAGTGCTAGATTCAGTTGCTTCACAACTACAAAAAAGTAACAAAAAATTTCAATATGGATTAATAAAGTCAGGAAGCAGATCAAAGGACTATGAGCAAGCAATAAACTTCTTGCATAATAATGGATTCATTTATAAGAGTTTCAAAGTAAGCGATATAAAGTCGCCACTAAGCAGCTGTAAAGATAAAGAAAGCTTCAAAGTGTATCTAAATGATACAGGACTTCTTTATAAAAAGATGCATTTAAATCAGGTTAAGTTTTTAACAAATGAGAATATAAAAAATATTATATATGAAAATAGCATTGCTATTTCATTAGTGAATGCAGGATACAGTTTATATTACTATCAATCAGAAGGTAAAGCTGAAATAAATTTTGTTATTCAAACTAGAGCAGGTAAGATTGTACCAATAGAATTAGTAGATAAAAATATGGCAAAATCTAAATCTCTAGCACTGTTTATGAATAAGTTTAAAATATCAGATGCTATTAGAATAACAGATGACAATTTTACTATAAAAAAAGGAATAAGACATGTTCCTATATATGCTTTATTCTGCTTAGTCGATTTATAGACTCCAAAAATATATTGAACATTATACTAAAGTCATTGAAAAGTCGATTTCTTAATTGCACACTTTCAATTGATTTTTTTTCTAACCATTTTTCAAATTTTCTATTACACATAATCAAAAAAAATAACTTATCAACATGCAAAAAAGATAATTTAATACTTTTTTAAAACATTGAGATTTATAAATTATTAATTATAATATATAATCATATAGATAAGAGGTTATTATATGAACGAAAATAAAGGTAGTATAACTGGCAAAAGAGATAGAATGCTGAATCTTAAAATAAAAAAAGCTAAACTACAACTAGAACAAATATTTTTAGAAGAAAAAATTCAAAGATTAGCAGAAGCAAAGAATAAAAAAACATCATATGTTAGTGACGAACTATTAGAGGAAATAACAACTAAAAGTATAAATGAAATAGAAACAGAACTTAATACTACAAATATTGAAAAGGCAAATGAAGTGGCTATTATTATGCCAATAGAATTCAATCAGTCTGCCACAGATGAAAAGACAAATGCAGCAGCAGCAATGACAGTAGAGGTCAACTCAATTATTACAACAAATAAAATACCAGAGATGATTTTAAGAGAAACAACATATTCTGTTCCTGATAATGAACAAAATAATTTAAATATTTCAAAAGTCCTAAATTCAGAAAATAAGCAACCTGAATTTAACACTAATAATCTTTCAAAAGGTGTAGATATTTCTACCAATAACATTGAAAAGCATAATGCTATACCATTGAAAGAAGTAGAAAAACCAATATCTACAATTCCAAAATACGATTTAGAAAATAATAATAAATATCCAACAAAAGCAGAACCTAAAAAAGAGCAAGAAGAGATTCCATCAAAACCTAATATGAAATATGACCATTTCAAAAACCTAGATACAGAAGCATTGAAAGAAAGACTAGAAACAGAACTAGATTTATTTGATGAAGAATTATATAGAATAAATGAAAAATTAAAGACTGTTAACTATGACAATAAAACAAATCATAGTAGAGAAACTTTAATCAAGACAAAGAAAGAACTAGAAGAAATTGAACAAAAAATTAAGGAAATAAAAAGAGTTTTAACAAATATTATTGATAGATATAATCCTAGTGATTTAAACAAGAAGTATACCGAAACTGTTATAGGAGAGTTAAAAGAATATTTAGAAGAAATAAAAGAAAATGAAGATGAAGAATTCACTAACATAAAAAAAGATATTGCAATCATAGGAACAAATTACAGACTTATAGATACAGAAGTTAATGAAAGTGAGAAAAAAGTAGAAAAAAATGACAATGAAGTAAAAAAAATAAAAGAGGACTATGATTATATAGAAAAAATCTATAAAGATACACAGAGTTTAATAAATAAGTATAATCAAATGAATACTGAATTAAAAGAAAAAATAAAAAATATGAGTACAATTAAGGAAGAAGTAGAAGAAAAAATTAAATATAATAGTCACTTTTTAGAGAACATATTTTTAATATATGCCTTACTAACTATGGATAAAAAAAACCCAATGGCTAAACTACAAGCTAATATGATAATGTACTGTCTAATTGCAAATATGGTTGATTCAATGATACCTAGAAGAGAAAATAGAATAACACTTAAAGTAACCTATGAAGATTATAGAAAAAACATTCAAGAAAATATAAAAAATGTTATCTCAATACGTGAAGTATTAGAATTATCACTTAATGAAATAGATGAATTAAAAGAATATTTCGAAAAAAATTTAAAAGATTATTTAGATGATTACCCAGAATATAAGGAACTTTATAGAAATATTTTAGAAATTGAAAAAGGAATAAAAAAACAGCTTGAAGAAATAAAATTAAGTGAAGAATTAGCAAAAGAAAATGAAAAAGAAAATGACCAAAAGATAGTAATGCTAAATTCATTACAAAAGTAGCTGATTTAGAGTTATAATTATAACAGTAAAGGAGAAAAAAATATGAAAACAGTAATGCTATGTATATTAGATGGATTTGGAATAAATGATAAAGAAGAAGGCAATGCAATAAAATTAGCAAATACTCCAAACCTAGATAAATTATTAAAAGAAAAACCTAATACAATAATACACACAAGTGGATTTGATGTTGGACTTCCAGATGGACAAATGGGTAATAGCGAAGTAGGACATATGAATATAGGAGCAGGAAGAATAGTGTTTCAAGAACCTGCAAAAATCAGTAAATCAATTAATGATGGAGATTTTTTTGATATTCCAGAATTACTTGGAGCAATAAATAATTGTAAAGAAAATAATACCAGCCTTCATATAATGGGATTGTTATCTGATGGAGGAGTTCATTCATTAAGAGAACATTTATATGCACTTCTAGATTTATGTAAAAAAGAAAACTTCACTAATATATTTATACATCCTTTTATGGATGGTAGAGATACACCACAAAGATCAGGAGAAAAATATATAAATGAACTTGAAGAAACTCTAAAAGAAAAAGGAATTGGTAAAATAGCTTCCATATCAGGAAGATACTATGCAATGGATAGAGATAATCGTTGGGAAAGAATTGAAAAAGCTTATGATGCTTTAGTAAATGGAAAAGGTGAAGTAGCAAATAGTGCTATAAAAGCAATTCTAACTTCATATAGCAAAGAAGTAACAGATGAGTTTATTTTACCAACAGTTATTGTGGATAATAATAATCCAGTAGCAACAATAAAAGAGCAAGATTCTGTAATATATTTTAACTTTCGCCATGATAGAGGAAGAGAAATAACAAGAGCACTAGTTGATTCAGAATTCAGTGGGTTTGAAAGAAAACTAATTCCAACTTACTATGTCTGTATGACTGAGTATGATAGTACTATGCCAAATGTACATGTTGCTTTTAAGCCAGATACAGTAGAAAATACTTTTGCGGAATATATAAGTAATAAAGGATTAACTCAGCTACGAATAGCAGAAACAGAAAAATATGCACATGTAACATTTTTCTTTAATGGTGGAAGTATAGAAGAACCATACAATGGAGAAGATAGAATATTAATACCATCTCCAAAAGTAGCAACTTATGACCTACAACCAGAGATGAGTATAAGAGAAGTAACTGAAAAAGTAGTAGAAGCAATAAATGGCAGAAAATACAACAATATTGTTTTAAACTTCGCAAATCCTGATATGGTTGGGCATACTGGTAGCATAGGAGCTGCAATAAAAGCTGTAGAAGAAGTAGATTACCAATTAGGAAGAGTAGTAGAAGCCATAGAACAAAATGGTGATGTAATGTTAATAACAGCGGACCATGGTAATATTGAACAGATGATAGATTATGAAACCAAAGAACCACATACTGCACATACAACAAATCCAGTTTACCTAATATTAGTAGGAATGAATGATGCTACTATTAAAGAAGGAAAACTATGTGATCTAGCACCTACAATGTTAAGTTTAATGGATTTAGAAATACCAAAAGAAATGACTGGAATATCTCTAATAGAAAAATAACAATAAAAAGGAATAGTATCAGAGTGTACTATTTTTTCTTGTTTTATTAACAATAATAAGCTATAATACACTTCAATTAAAGAGGAGAGATTATAATGACAAATATAAAAGATGATTCACCAGTTGTATTAATAAGGGAACAACAACAAGTTTTGGAGGACTTGAAGATAGTTACACATGAAATAGCTCCAACCATAGAGTTATCTAGTGTACTATTAGCAAAATTATCAAGAGATTTAAGATGTTTTGCACAAGATACAAGATTTACCATAAAAAAGATTCCATTGACTTCAGGTAAATCTATATATCATTGTGACTTCCAAATTGATAATGCACAATGTAACTCGTGGATTATTACAAGCTTATCATTTGGAAGAAGACTTAAAGGGGTGGATGAAGTGACAGCACAAGTAGCACCTTATTTATTAGGATTTTCGTCACTTATTGACAAAAATAATGAGTTTATGAAAGCACTTTTCGGTTCAGAAGCCAGAATTCAAATAGTAAGTAAGAGTCATAAATCAAGTGATTATACAGAATTTTCTACAATAAGACCAAAACATACTATTAGCTGTTATTCACCAACTAATATAAAATTGGTTGAAAGAGAAATATCAAGTGAATCTAAAGGACCTTTACATGCTTCAGCAGCAGCATTTGATGTATTCGGTTCAAGTCGTATAGTATCATATCGAAGAGATATAACAACATTAGAAAATAATTTACATAGAGCAGCAGAAAAAATTAAAACAGGTACAAGAGGTTAAACTTCTTGTATTTTTATTTATATAAAAAATTAACTTGAATATATCGAAAATATGTTCTATAATATAATTGGTGATTAATATGAATAAAAGAATAATCTTTCATGTTGATGTTAATAATGCTTTTTTATCATGGACAGCAGTTGAGCTTTTAAAGAGTGGTTATGGAGTAGATATAAGAACAATAAGTTCTGTTATAGGTGGAGATGAAGAGAGTAGACATGGTATAGTATTAGCAAAATCCCCAGTAGCTAAGAAAAAAGGTGTAGTAACTGCTGAAACCCTTTATATGGCAAGAAAAAAGTGTCCTGATTTAAAAGTATTCCCAGGTAATATGAAAATGTATAAAGAAATGTCTGACAAATTATATAATTATTTACTTGAATATACACCAGATGTAGAAAGAGCATCAATAGATGAATGCTATATGGACATGACAAATACAACCTTCCTATATAAAAATGTAATTGATTGTGCTTACAAAATTAATAAAGAAGTTAAAGAAAAATATGGATTCACAGTAAATGTCGGAATAGCTAATAATAAATTGTGTGCTAAAATGGCATCTGATTTCGAAAAGCCAGACAAAGTTCACACACTTTTTAAAGAAGAAATAGAAACTAAACTCTGGATATTACCAGTAACAGAATTATTTATGGTTGGAAGAAAAACCGCCATTAAACTAAAAGAATTAAAAATTAACACTATAGGAGAACTAGCAAATACAAATATTGACTTTTTAAAGAAACACTTCAAATCATTTGCCAATGTCATTTGGGAATTTGCTAATGGAATAGATGAAAGTAATGTTGAACCAGAATCAGCAAAAAGCAAATCAATCAGTGCCTCATGGACTCTTCCAAAAGACACTGATGACATTAATGAATTAAAAAAAATTATAAGAGCTCAAGCAGATGAAGTAGGTAGAAACCTAAGAAAACAAAATGAATATGCTACAGTTATAGCAGTAACTTTTAAAGATTCAAACTTCGCAAGTTATTCTAAACAAATGAAAATTCAAAATGCCACTAGTTTATCTGAAGAAATATACAAACATGCAGAAGAAATACTAATTAAGGCTTGGAATAACGAACAGATAAGAAATATAGGAATAAGAATATCAGGATTTACTAACAAAAGAGAAGAACAAATATCAATATTTGATAAACCAAGCAGTAATAATGATGATAAAATTCAACACACAATAGATAAGATAAATGATAAGTACAAGAAAAGCACTATAATAGCTGCAAGTCTTCTAAAAAAGTAAGAAAATTATTATATTCCAAAATATCAATATTGATAATAATCTAATCCTTATGTTATACTTATAATAGAGGTGTAATAAAATGAAATGTACAAATTGTGGAGCACCAGTTAACGACCAAGCTATTGTATGTACCCAATGTGGTGCTATTAAAGAAAAAAAGTCAGTAATACATAATAATAAAAATATTACTTCACTAAAACTTGGAGCAAGTAAAAATGATAAAGTTATTGATAATTCAAAAGAAAAGACAATGAAGAAAATGCTTATTGTAGTAATAGTTCTTATTCTATTATCAGGAGCTTTCTTAACTTATCTAATCATTGATAAAAACTCATCAAAAGATAATACCACTGAAAAAGAAAAAGATAGTGAAGACAAAAAAGATAGCGAAGGTAAAAAGAACAATACAGAAAAGAAAAAAGAAACTGATAACAAGAAAGAAGATAATCCAGGAATTCCTAAAGGATTTAAAAGAATAGGTTCCAAAAGCTATGGATTTATAAATATACCTGAAAATTGGACAGGTAGCGAAGAAGAAAACAAAGGAGCTGCCTATGCTGATAGCGAAGATGAAGATGTAAATAATATCATAGTACTTATAACCAAAAAAACAGATAATACTAAAAGAATAGAAGAAATGTATGAAACTTTTTACAATGAAGCAAAGGAAAATGTTGATAGTGAAGTAGCAAAAGAAGAAATTAAAGTCTTAGATTATAAAGTCTATCAAGTGAGCGAAATCCAAGATGAATTGATAATGTACACCTGGATTTTCGAAGGACAAAATAATGATATCCACACAATATTCTTATCATATGATAGCGTAATAGGCGATTTATCACAAATAATATATTCATATAAAGCTGATAAATAAAATCAAAATATATTGAACTATTTGAACTGCATCAAGCAGTTTTTCTTAATTAAATAGCACCCCAGAACCACATAAAGACTTTTTATTTTTTTAATAAAGTGATATACTATACTCGTATTAAATATTAAGTATTATATAAAGTTCTTTGAATAAAATATGATTTAGAAAATAAATGTCAGTTAGGAGTAGTGAAGTTTATGAAGAATAAGTATTACACAAAAATAATGAAAGACTGTGATTGGATAGAGGAATATTATGAAAATCTAGTAAGCCTTACCAAAAATCATAATTATGTTGGGTCCACAAACGAATGGATAATTGATAACTTTTATCTAGTTGTAGAAAATAGAAACCATATAAAAAAGGAATTTAAAGAGAGAAAAGATTTAAAGAAAATTTTAGATGAAAACATTGATATATATAAAACTCTATCAGATATTTTTAACAAATATCATTTTAATATGACTTCAAGTCTACTTATAAAAGAATTAAGAGATTATCAAACTAAGAATGAATACTTTTTTACATATAAAACTATAAGTGCTATACCATTTATCATATCTATGATAATAATTGAAGAACTCGGTTATCTTTGTGAACGCAAAATGCTAAAACAAGAAGACATATTAAGTGTTCAAAAATTAATGAAAGAAATAGATGAAAAAAGAGCAAAAGGAGAAAAAATCAATTTAAAAGATTTTATAACTATAGATAGTACCATTATAAATCATCCAGTATATCTTTATCATTTAAATGCCAGCCTAAAAGAACTTGGAACTATCTCTAATGATATATTTGCTGAGCTTAATGAATTACTAAATAATTATAATATTGATTTAAAAAAAATAATTAAAAACGAACATTTAGAAAGTGCAGCAGACAGTTTACTTGTTTCTAATCTATTTAATAACTTAAAAATTCTAGCAAAAATGGAAGTATCAACTTTAAATGAAAAAATAAGTAGAACTGAAAAGCTTCTAAGAGTAGATTCAATATATAAGAATATGACTCATGAAACAAAAGAATTATATAGAAGACAAATAATAGAGAATACTAAGAAAAAAGATGAATACAAATATGTTGAACACTTAATGCAAAAAGCAACAGATGAAAACAAACATATAGGAGCACTTCTATTTAAACCTGAGAAACTAAAATTAAGATCAATAATATATGTTACAAGTATAGTTGTTTTAACAGTTTTAATATCATTATGGATATCTAATTATCTTCTTAATATTAGATGGTTAAGTTTCCTACTAGTATTAGTTCCAGTAAGTGAAGTAGTAATACAGATAACAAATAAAGTAACTTCTTGGTTTTTTCCAACATTGCCACTTCCTAAAATGGATTATTCAAAAGGCATTCCTAAAGAAAATGCCACTATGGTTGTAATACCAACACTTGTTAAAGATGTTAAAAAATGTAATCTAATGTTTGAATATTTAGAAAAATATTATCTTGCAAATAAAACTTCTAATCTTTATTTTACATTATTAGCTGACTGTGCATCTACAAGTACATCTGAATTTGAGCATGATGAAGCAATAGCTAATTTTGGTATCACTAAAAGTGAAGAACTAAATAATAAATATGGTGGTAAAATATTCTCTTTCATTTATCGTAAGAGACAATTTAATGCAGCGGAAAACTGCTATTTAGGTTATGAAAGAAAAAGAGGGGCTTTAATGCACTTCAATAAATTACTTCTTGGAATGCTAAGCAAAGAAGATAAAGAAAAATATGTTTATATTGAAAACATATCTGAAATAAAAGATAAAATTAGATATGCTATAACTTTAGATGTTGATACAGAGTTAGTATTAAACACAGCACAAAAATTAGTTGGGCTAATGGCACATCCATTAAACAAACCTCTATTAAATAAGGCAAAAACAAGAGTAGTAAAAGGTTATGGCCTAATACAACCACGCATAACGGTTGATATAGAAGCAACAAATGATTCTACTTATTCCCAGTTAATGGCAGGAATAGGTGGTTTTGATGTCTATTCAAATATAGTTCCAAACTTTTATCAAGATGTATTTAAAGAAGGATCATTTGTTGGTAAAGGCATTTATGATGTAGAAATATTTGAGAGTGTTTTAGGTAATGCCTTCCCAGAAAATAAAATATTAAGTCATGATTTAATTGAAGGAAGTTACATACGTTGTGGATTTGCCTCAGATATTGAATTAATCGATGGATTCCCAGCAGAATTTTTAGCAGATGCTTCAAGACAACACCGTTGGGCAAGAGGAGACGTCCAAATAGCAGGATGGCTTAAAGGAAAAGTTCGCAACGCAAAAGGTAAAAAAATTAAAAATCCAATAAACTTAATTAGCAAATTTAAAATATTTGACAATTTAAGAAGAATCTTTTTAAATCCATCATTACTATTGTTATTAGGTTTATCATTCTTCATAAGCAAATATAATCCAGTATTAACAATAGCATTTGTAGTTGCAGTAATATCATTACCAATCATATTCTATATAAAAGAACTACTTATTGTTCAAAGGAGCAAATTAATTACATATCGTCATTATGATAATTTAATATTCGGAAGTGCTGCCCTAGTTTCAAGAGTATTTATTAACTTTATAACAATACCTTATTATAGTTATCATTATTTAAATGCTGCTATTAAAGCAACATACAGAATGCTTATAAGTCATAAAAACCTTCTTAACTGGATTACAGCAGAAGATGCAGCTAAGACTTTAAATAATCATCAGAGAACATATATAAAAGCATTTAAAGCAAATTATATTGCAGCGTTTATAATTGTATTAGCAGCAGTCCTATTTCAAGACAACATGCTAATGCCATCATTAATAATAGCAATCACATTTATAATAGCACCATTTATGTTATGGCTAGTTAGCAAGCACAATAAGAGATTTGTTGATGAGTTAGATAGTGAAGAAAAAGAAGAAGTAAAAGAAATGGCATTTAGAACATGGCTTTACTTTGATACTTTACTAACAGAAGAAAACAACTATTTAATACCTGATAATTATCAAATTAATAGAGAAATAAAAGAAGATAGTAAAACATCTCCAACAGATATTGGTATGTCTTTACTTGCAGTCGTATCTGCATATGAATTAGGATTCATTGTAAAAGATAGAGCATTAAAACTATTAAATAAAGTTACAACTTCATTAGAAAAATTAGAAAAGTGGAATGGTCATCTATACAATTGGTATCATGTAACTTCAATGGAGAAACTTCATCCACATGTAATATCATCTGTTGATAGTGCAAACTTTGCAGCTACTTTAATAGTTGTAAAAGAATTTGCAAACAAATTAGGTGACAAATCACTCCGCAACAGAGTAAGTACTTTATATGACAACACTAACTTCGCAGAATTATATACGAGTGATAAAGATGTCTTTAGTATCCTTTATGATACTGCAGAAGATAAATTATCAACATATAACTATAATAAATTTGCAAGTGAGTCAAGAATTCTAAGTTTTATAGCAATTGCTAAGGGAGACGTGCCTAGCAAACACTGGATGTGCTTAGATAAGTCATTAATAAAATATAAAAACTATAAAGGTCTAGCATCATGGTCAGGAACATCATTTGAATATTTTATGCCAACTATATTTATGAAATCATATCAAAATACATTATTAGATGAAAGTTACTTCTTCGCAGAATATTGTCAAAAAAGTTATATGCAAGAAGTGAACAAAAACATGCCTTGGGGTATATCAGAATCAGCTTATAACGAACTTGATGATGGACAAAACTATAAATATAGAGCATTTGCAACTCCATATTTAAAAATTCAAGAAGATAAAAATCCAAGAATAGTATTATCACCATATTCCTCAGCAATGGTTATTTTATATAATCCAAAAGAAGTTTATACAAATTTGAAAAAGTTCAAAAAATTAAATATGTATAGTGATTTTGGTTTCTTTGAAGCATATGATTATGACCATGAAGAAAGAGTACTCTCTTACTATGCCCATCACCAAGGAATGGTCTTATCTTCAATAACTAATTATTTAAAAGACAATGTTATTCAAGACTATTTTCATAAAGATGTAAGAAACCAAGCTTTTGAAATCCTATTAAAAGAAAAAGTTCAAATAAATCCAACAATAGATCTTAAAATATTTAGTTATAAAAAATATAATTATGAAAAAGAAAAAGTTCAAAATGACATCAGAGACCTTAAATATCTATCTGATATACCAGAAGTATCCATTTTATCTAATTCACATTACATGACACTTCTTAATGATAGAGGATGTGGATTCTCACGTTTTGAAACAACTCAGCTTAATAGATATCGTAAGATTACTGAACAAGATTATGGAACATTCTTATATATAAAAGATTTATCAGACAACAAAGTTTGGTCGAATACTTATGCACCAATGAATATAATGCCCGAAAAATATAATGTAGTATTTGCCAGTGATCGTATCAAATATATGCGTCTAGATAATGAAGTTACAACAAAAACAGAAATAATTGTAACAAAAGAAGACAGTGCTGAAATTAGAAAGCTAACTTTCAACAACCATTCGGATACAGTTAAAAAACTAGAATTAACAACATATACAGAGCCAATAATAGTAAGTAATGTGGAAGACATAACACATAGAACATTCAAAAATTTATTTGTTAGTAGTGAATACGATATTGAAACTAGTACTTTAATTATGTCTAGAAAAAATAAAAGCAAAAAATCAGCAGCATATTACTTCAATAGATTAATTGTTCCAGAAGAAGATATTGAGATAACTTATGAAACTGAAAGGGCAAAATTTATTGGTCGTAATCGTAATACCAATAATCCAGTTGCATTAACTAAGAAAAATTTAAGTAGTGTAAGTGGAACTAATATCGACCCTGTCATGAGCTTAAGAGGAAATATAGAAATACTTCCTGGTAAGTCTAAAGAAGTATATATACTTTCAGGATTTGGTAAATCAAAAGAACAAATAAACAAAATAATAGAAACATATAATGCAAGTATTACACTTGATGAAGCTTTTGATTATGCAACTTTTGCTAACAATATGAACACAAAACTTTTAGGTTTAAGTGGACCAGATATGCGTCTTTACAATATAATGCTTAATTACTTATACCAAACAAGTAAACATTGTATGACTCCTGAAAGAAAAGATATCTTAACTAAAAATGCCTTAAATCAAACAAATTTATGGAAATTTGGTATTAGCGGTGATTTCCCAATAATATTAGTAGAAATATTTGAAAGTGAATCATTAAATTTAGTGAAAGAAGTTATAAAAGCTTATGAATTTTATAAAAGCAGAGCATTATTTGTTGATATTGTGGTCATTAATCATGAGAAAAAGAATTATAAACCAATAATTAACAGAGAAGTAGAAAAAGAAAAATATCGAATGAATACTCTTTATGACTTCATGAATACACCAGGAAGAATTTATGTAGTTGATTCTGAAGAACTAACAGAAGAAGAACAAACTCTATTAAAAATGACAGCTAGACTAACTTTTAGTACAGCCAAATCAGCTTCATTAGAAGAAAGTATTGAAAACTTACAAAAAGAAAATCAGATGATAGCATACAGTCCAATATTAGTAGAAAATAAGTTGGAATATCCAGTTAATACTAAGGATTTAATGTTCTATAATGATTTTGGGGGATTTGTAAATGATGGTAAAGAGTATTTAATAACAAACCCAGATACACCAACTCCATGGTCAAACGTCATAGTTAATAAAGAATTTGGAAGCATTGTAACTAACAATAACTGTGGATTTACCTATTCAATGAACAGTGGCATGTTCAAAATAACATCATGGACTAATGATATTGTTTTAAATGATAAATCAGAAGGAATAAAAGTTGATGATAAAGTAGTTGATGCTTCTGCCTGTAAACACGCCTTTGGTCACTCAACATATTACAACATTACACAGAGTTATGACTTAAATACAACACAGTTTGTGTCACAAAATGAACAAATCAAATTTTATTTATCAAAAATTGTTAATAAAACTAATGAAACTAAAAAATACAAGATTACTTATTGGGTAAATCCTGCTTTTGGACCTAATGAAGAAAAATCAAGTAGATATATTCTTACTGACTATTTTGAAAATATGAATGCAATACTAATGAGAAATGTTTACAATATTAATTTTTCTCATGTAACATCATTCCTTTCAAGTACTGAAAAAATAGCAAGTTACGAAATAAATAAAGTAATATTTAAAAGCATAGATATAGAAGTAGAAATTGACCCATGGTCAGAAAAGACTTTCGCTTTCATGCTTGGTAGTGGTATAGGTAATGATACAATTAATAACTTAATTAACAAATATGATACAGTAGACAAAATAGAAAAAGAACTAGAAGAAGTTAAAGGGTACTGGGAAGGTGTGCTTAACACAATCCAAGTTAAGACTCCAGATGACAGTTTTAATTACATGGCAAATGGCTGGCTTCTATATCAAGCACTTGCGTCCCGCATATATGCTAAAGCAGGATTCTATCAAGTAGGTGGTGCATTTGGATATAGAGACCAATTACAAGATACTACAAATATTTGCTTAGTCGATCCAGCATTCACAAGAAGTCAAATCCTTAATAATGCTAAACATCAATTTAGAGAAGGAGATGTATTACACTGGTGGCATGAACTTACTATGTTTGGGCTTAGAAGCAGATATAAAGATGACTTATTATGGTTAATACATGCAGTAAGTGAATATGTAAAAATATCTGGTGATTATGATATTCTAGAAGAAAAAGTGCCATTTGTTAATGGACCATTACTAAAAGAAAAAGAAGAAGAACGAGGTATGAATTATAGTTATACAGAAGAACTTGCAACAATATATGAACATTGTCTTTTAGCAATAGACAAAAGTATTACTGAAACAGGTAAGAATGGTCTTCCTTTAATGGGTGGAGGAGACTGGAATGATGGAATGAACAAAATTGGTATTGAAGGAGAAGGTACTAGTGTTTGGTTAGGATTCTTCCAGTATATTCAAATTGAAAGATTCATAGAATTAACTAAAAAATATGATAAGAAAAGAGATATATCAAAATATGAAAACCATCTAATTAAATTAAAGAACAGTTTAAATACAATTGGATGGGATAAAGAATACTATTTAAGAGCATTCTTTGATAATGGAGCTAAACTTGGATCAAGTACCAATAATGAATGTAAAATTGACTTAATCTCCCAAAGTTTCTCAATATTATCAAATGTCATTGAAAAAGATAGAATACCTTTGGTTATAAAATCAGTTGAAACACAGCTGGTTGATAAAGATTTAAAAATAATCAAATTATTAACACCTCCATTTAAAGAAGCTAGAAACAATCCTGGTTATATAATGGACTATCCAGAAGGAATAAGAGAAAATGGAGGTCAGTACACACATGCAGCTGCATGGTATATACAGGCACTAATAAAATTAGGTCATACAGATAGAGCATACAAATATTATCAGATGATAAATCCTATTAATAGAACTAAAACCAAAAACGATGTTCTTACATATCAAACAGAGCCATATGTAATAGCAGCAGATATATATAGTAATAAAGTACATCCTGGAAGAGGTGGTTGGAGCTGGTATACAGGAAGTGCTGGGTGGTTTTATAATATTGGTATAACAAATATTATAGGATTTGAAAAAAATGGTAATACATTGAAAATTAAACCAAATGTACCTTCTTCTTGGGATTCATATGATATAGAATATCGCTACATGGCAACTTTATATAAAATAAAAGTTAATTTAAATCAAAAAAAAGCTGATATTACAGTTGATGGTGAAAAAATAAACAAAGAATACATAACATTAAAGAATGATAAAAGAACTCATGCTGTAATAGTAAATATTAAGCAGATGGAGATGAATAATGAAATTTGATTTTAAAACCTATCTAACAAAACATGTTAATGGTGAAGAGATAATGTCTTACAATGAAAAAGTAAAAGCTATAAAGGAAAGATTTAATACAGATCTTTCTTACTGGCTTAAAAAAGAAAGTTTTATTAGTGATAGAGAGCTTAATGAAGTAATAGAAGTAGCAAACTATATAAAAGAAAATAGTGATGTTTTAGTTGTTATTGGTATTGGTGGCTCATATATGGGTTCAATTGCAGTAATAGAAGCACTACTTCCCATATATAATAGAAAGAAACCAGAAATAATCTTTTTAGGCACAAATCTATCTAGTGGAGAATATTATGAAACATTAGAATACATAAAAGATAAAAATATTTCAATAAATGTTATATCTAAATCAGGAACAACATTAGAACCATCTATTGCCTTTAATTTAGTGATGGAATTAATGGAAAAGAAATATAATAATGAAGAATTGCTAAAAAGAGTAATAATCACTACTGATGAAGAAAAAGGTAATTTAAGATTATTAGTTAATGAAAAAGGTTATACATCTTTTGTAGTTCCAAGAATGATAGGTGGAAGATATTCAGTACTAACACCAGTAGGACTATTACCTATAGCAGTTGCCGGAATTGATATTAAAAATCTATTAAATGGTGTTATTACAGCACAAAACTATGAAGAGCAAATATATGAATATGCAATTATCAGGGATATTCTATATAAAAAGAATAAACTTGTAGAATCATACACTATATATAACAATAAATTAATATACTTTTCAGAATGGTTAAAACAACTATACGGGGAAACTCAAGGCAAAGAAGGTAAAGGAATCTTACCTATTTCTAATATAAATACAAGAGACCTTCATTCGCTTGGACAATTTCTTCAAGAAGGAACAGATATTATATTTGAAACAGCAATAGGTATAGAACAAGATAAAGACATAAAACTAAACGATTATAATATAACACTTAATGAATTAAACAATGTAGCATTAAAACAAGTAGCACAAGCACATAAAAATGGATATACACCTAGTAATATTGTATTAATAGAAAAGCTAAATGAAGAAAATCTAGGGGAATTAATTCAGTTTTTCCAATTAAATGCCATTATTGGTGCACTACTTCTTGAAGTAAATCCATTTGACCAGCCTGGAGTAGAAGAATACAAAAAATTAATTAATAAAGAATTAAACAATGAGAACTAACTTAAACAGTTAGTTTTTCAATGCAATAAAATTAAACTTTAATAATGGCAACATGTAAATAATCACTTAAATATAGTATCTAACTAATAAAACCTTTTCAACAAGCAGAAAAACATATATAATAAATATAGAAAAAGAGGAATTCTTATGGATGAGTATAAAAAAGGAACAAATTTCACTATTCATGGATATAAACATGATGGAACAATATATAAGCAATGGGATGAAGCAGTATTAATTGATGTAAAAGATGATTATTTAGTATTTGGTAATGAAAGAACAAAAGTAACAGAAGCAGATGGGCGTACATGGAGAACGAAAGAAGCAGCAATTATGTTTTTCTATAAAGACCGTTGGTTTAATATTAAAGGACAATGCAAAAAAGATTATATTTGCTTCTATTGTGACATCGCATCACCTTTCATAATTGAAGATGGTACTATTAAATATATTGATTATGACTTAGATTTAAGAGTATTTGGAAATGGTTCATTTAAAATACTGGACCGTGGAGAATACAATTATCATAAAAGTAAAATGAATTATCCAGATGATATAGATACAATATTAAAAGAAGAGTTAACAAGTTTAATAGAAATGGCAAAAGAAAAAGTAGGACCATTCAATCAAGAATTAATTAAAAAATATTATGAAGAATACCAAACCTTAAAGATAAAATCATAAGGTTTTTTAATTGTTAAAAAAATGTAAATAATCAAATAAAGTTGCATATACTAATTTGTACAATTAAATATAGCAAAATAAATAAAAAAAACTGTTGACAACACCAAATCAATTTGGTAAAGTTAGTCATGTACCTCGAATTATGGTGAAAAAACAACGAAAAAACTAATAATTAGAAAATTTATAAAAAAGTTGTTGACTTCCAGTAAGTTGTCTGATAATATTAGTAACGTGCACCAAAAAAGCGACAAATAATATCAAGATTAGTGACAAGTAATTATCAACTAATTTAGATATTATACAGTAGTTTATAAGGGTACAAAAAATATATCAAAAAAACTAAAAAAACTGTTGACATGATAAAAATAATTTGATATATTGGTAACGCATTTACAAATGTGAAATGCAAATGATCAAAATGATCTTTGAAAACTAAGCAAAACGTCAATTACATTTTATTGCCAGGTTTTAAAATAATCAAACTTAAAAAAGTAATTTTTTTTGGAGAGTTTGATCCTGGCTCAGGATGAACGCTGGCGGCATGCCTAAGACATGCAAGTCGTACGAGACGACCCATGATCTATTGATGAAGTTTGAGAGCTTGCTCGAAAATGGATGATATAGTGAGTGGATTATTCGTCTAGTGGCGCAAGGGTGAGTAACACGTGGGTTATCTACCTCAGAGACTGGGATAACGGCTAGAAATGGTCGCTAATACCGGATGATATATAGAAGGATACGTTCTTCTATAGTAAAAGGAGCCTTTAAAGCTTCACTTTGAGATGAGCCTGCGACGTATTAGCTAGTTGGTAGGGTAATGGCCTACCAAGGCAACGATGCGTAGCCGACCTGAGAGGGTGATCGGCCACATTGGGACTGAGACACGGCCCAAACTCCTACGGGAGACAGCAGTTAGGAATATTCGTCAATGGGGGAAACCCTGAACGAGCAATGCCGCGTGAATGATGAAGGTCCTTTGGATCGTAAAATTCTGTTGATAGGGAAGAACGACCTGTGTAGGAAATGACACAGGAGTGACGGTACCTGTCGAGAAAGCTCCGGCTAACTACGTGCCAGCAGCCGCGGTAATACGTAGGGAGCGAGCGTTATCCGGATTTATTGGGTGTAAAGGGTGCGTAGGCGGTTTATTAGGTCTAAGGTTTAAGTCCGAAGCTCAACTTCGGTTCGCCTTAGAAACCGGTTTACTTGAGTATGGTAGAGGCAAGTGGAATTTCTAGTGTAGCGGTAAAATGCGTAGATATTAGAAGGAACATCAGTGGCGAAGGCGACTTGCTGGGCCATTACTGACGCTGAGGCACGAAAGCGTGGGGAGCGAATAGGATTAGATACCCTAGTAGTCCACGCCGTAAACGATGGATACTAAGTGTCGGGCAACCGGTGCTGAAGTTAACACATTAAGTATCCCACCTGAGTAGTACGGTCGCAAGGCTGAAACTTAAAGGAATTGACGGGCACCCGCACAAGCGGTGGAGCATGCTGTTTAATTCGAAGATACGCGAAAAACCTTACCTGGGCTTGACATCCCACTGACCGGTCTAGAGATAGATCCTTCCCTTCGGGGACAGTGGTGACAGGTGGTGCATGGTTGTCGTCAGCTCGTGTCGTGAGATGTTCGGTTAAGTCCG
>JGI994J12354_10001610_pt1 | contig 22768 bp, 18 predicted proteins | sample IntmicLarv3ML3BL_FD_12354 | JGI IMG/M metagenome (IMG submission 12354) | reverse complement strand
GTCCTTTATCCTGTAGCCTGAATCGGCGTAGATCTCGCTTACTCCGACATAACCTGCGTCAATGTAGTACACGTCCTGCGTATACCACCAGGGCTGTCTGAATCCATCGGCCGCAACATCATTGGTTACGGCATCGACAACAACGTAGTATCCTCCGATCCCGCAGTTGACGACTACTTCGTACACCTGTACCGCCTCGATCTCGATCAACACATCTGCGGCAGGTGTGACATAACACCACCAATCGGCATCAAGCAGATCGGGATAATACGCCACATCGATGTTCGTTATCTTGGTCAGCCTGTAATAAGGATCCGAGAACATAGTATATGCATCGAAATATCCGGAACATGTCACATCGATGTAGTACACGTCGGGTGTAGGTATCGCAGGCTGTCTGAATCCGTCTGCCGCCGCAGTGTGTGTTGTGGCAATCACCGGATCGTATAACGCACCTGTTGTGGTCACGAATTCCACCTCATTCATTTCAAACGTGGTAATTGCAATTGTCTTGTCTGAGTTAGATGTAACCTCACATTCCACGTATATGTCGAGTATTCCAGGTGTGTATCCGGGTGAGTCGATGTTCGATATACTTACAAGCCTGTAGTAGGGGTCCCAGAGTATAGATTCTGCAGTGAACTTTCCTATCATGCCTTCGTCGACGTAATACTCAAACGTCACGGGATCTATTCTGAATCCGTCAGCCGCTGCATCAATCACCGAAGCAAGTATCACAAATTTATATGCACCCGCATCAGTCATGAATGTCACCTTGCGCATCTGGACGGACGTCGCGGTCACTGTGAGGTCGGATGCCCCCGACTCTACGGTGACATTGGTCGACGTCTCGAATAACGAGAACGCCGCCGCGGTGGTCGCGTTGGTGAGCGTTGCGAGCCTGTAGTAGTCAGTGCCGGACCAGGTCGAGTCTAGGGAGGCGGTTGCCTCCTTGCCGACATCCACGTAGCCGACGTTGCCGGAGACACCCCTGAAGCCGTCGCCCGCCATGGCTATGTCGGACGCATTGTCCGCGACGGTGAAGTAGTGGCCCGTGTCATCGACGAAGGTGAACTTCCTCATCTGGATAGTGTTCACCGAGACGGTCACGTCAGCCGTGGGGGTCACCTTGGCGTCGACGGTCGTGGTGTACGTGTCCACCGGGGTGGACGAATCAAGCGCCATGTTGCTCACAGTGGATATCCTGTAGTAGGCGGACGAGGTCGTGACGGTGAAGTCGGCCCAGCAGCCGTGGTCCACGTAGGCATCAGCGGCGGTCCTGCCTCTGAAGCCGTTACCTGCCGCGGGGACGGTCGCATCCTGCCATGCGGAGAACGCGTAGTCGCCCGTGCCGAAGGTCACCTTGTGCACCTGGGCGGTGGTGGCCGAAACCGCCGCGCCGACGGTCGACGTGACGGTCAAATTCGTTGATGTGGTATAGGCCCCTATCGAGGATGCCGGCGTTGCTCCGGAGACCGATACTAGCCTGTAGCCAGTATTGGCAAAGATCACCATGGTGGCGGTATTGCCATCGTCTATCCAGGCCGCCCCTGTGACCCCGTACCTATAGCCGTCATCCTTTGCGACGTTTATCGCATAGATGTAATTATTGAAACCGTAGGTTGGAGGGGCGGAGTAGTTGATCGTGACCTTGTTCATCTCGACGGTGTCGGCCGAGACGGTCACGTCGGCCGTGGGGGTCACCCTGGCCACGACGCTGCTCGTGTATATTTCTATGCTGCCTGAGGCCAATGTCGCGCCGTTGACCGCTGAGATCCTGTGGTAGTCCTCCAAGCCTGGAGTATCCACGAACGTAGCCGTGATGGTCACGTCGGCCTTGAAATTAACATCGATGTAGGCCTCCGTGGCGGATCTGTTCCTGAAGCCGTTGCCTGCGGTGAACACCGTAGTTGACGCATCCTCCCAGTCGGAGAACGCGTAATCACCGGTGCCGAAGGTCACCTTGTACATCTGCTGCATGCTTGGGGTCACTACCAAAGTAGGAGACACTGCATTCAATGAGACCGTTGTAGAAGCGGTCGAAAAGGGACCTGGTGTAAAGTCCGTGGATGGAATGTCGACTATCCTGAAATATGCGAAAGTTGCTGGGTCCATTAATGGTTCGATATCAAAGTATGCGCTTCGGCCCATGTCAACCCGTCCGAATCCGGTCATCGCATTGAAGTTCCTGAAACCATCGCCTGAGGTGAATACGGTGGTGGATGCCATCGAATGGCCGCTTATGGTGTATCTGGAATCACTAGCAGCAGTGACCCCGTATGTCATTACTTGGGATATGCCCGCGTTGTATACGTGCCCAGGCACAACACTGCTTATTGTGAAGCTAGCTGATATCGTATACTCGTCCACTATGGTCGTAGTCGTGTGAGTTGAGGAGACCGCACCATCATCGGTAGGGACGATGGAGTCCATCCTATTCTGACGACCTGCACCGCCAAGGGCCTCTACAATGTAACTATAGCTTGAACCGGATGCGGGTATGAAATTTTTGTAACCGTCTGTAGGGTTGCCTATCGTCTTGACAGCAGTAAGGTCTTGGTAGCTAACAAGTCCTTCAACAATTATGATCTCAGCATACGAGCCAAAGGTGAATGTGATCGTCATAACCTCACCGTTCACAAGTCCATATGTAGAGAGATCCGCTCCAAACGTGGTTTCGAAGTATCCTGAGCCCGCGTATTCAACCGAGTCTGCAGTTAGCGGTATTGATGGGACGGTTTGGGTTGATCCAACCGCCTCGTATATGAGCATTCCTGACATGGAGTTGTGAATAGCCGTGGTTGTATAGTACATGTCATCCTGCCAGTCAACATTGCTTAGTGTGACAGGATCCGTAGTATATACGGTGCCGCCAGCGGCACTCGACTCGGAGGAGTCCAATGCTGCCACAGCGGCAAGTGAAAGGAGCGCAACGGCCAAAACGGCCATTGCCAACACCTTCTTGCTGTGAAGGAGGGAAGGGGCACCTTTCCTTTGCCCTTTTGATTTGTTTCTTGTATCATTTCCATTATTTTGCATAGTCGTGACCTATGTTATGAATGCCACTCATAATATATACATATAAAGTCAACAATGGGTGAATTGTCCAATAGCCGGGTCTCCCACATATGCGATAGGTCATCTCCATTCACTCGCACAACCATGCAGGCGAGGGTCTTGTTTGAATGGATAAAGGGATTATTAAGATATCCTGACCGATACGCATTGCGATTTAGTATGCATTCCGTCTCTTCGATACTTCGTTAAGTATCCATTTATCTCCCATCTTGGATACTTTGAGTTTCGAGAGTTCGTTCATTATGTCCGGGTACCATACCTTGGACCTGAGCAGTTTATTCTCGCGGGGCCCTTTTCATAAGTTCGCATCTAGGATCTGACTGACGAACTGTACGAATATCAGACCGTCTGCGGTGCTGTCCGTTTGTAAGTATTTCACACCGCCTTCCAGATCTGTTTTCAATGTTCTGAAATCACATTCGATATCGTTGCGTTGTCGATATCTAGATAATACATAATCCCACGGATCGTCAGAGGTCATGAGGATCACCATACGTCCGCATGCATTCTCTTTTGCTGTGATCGTATTGCGTTTTCTTTCGAAACCTATGTTCCCGCCGTTATCGGATATATCGAAATACTTCAGAATCTCTGTTCCGAACTGTTTTCTCAGCTTTCTGTGAATGCCCTTGGTCCACTTTGCATCGCTCAAGACAGATTCCAACGAAGTTATCCTGGAATACAGAGTTGTCATCTCCTCGGTACGTCTTGCCTCATCCCTATTTTGTCGGAAAAAGTATGAGAAAAGCACATTTCACTATCCTATTCCTCCCACATGACGTGATGTCGTTCCCCATACCTCGATATCCCACTGATAATAAATTTAAACAACGAAAGGATATCAAAGGACGATAACATGGCATGCGGTGAAAAAAGCGATACCAAAAAAGGAGAATGTAAGGACAAGATCATTCTGGCGTATTCCGGAGGATTGGATACGTCCGTGGCCATCCGCTGGCTTCAGAACAAGTATGATCTGGATGTGATCGCTGTCGCGATCAACGTCGGTCAGCCTCCCAACAGTGATGATATTGTGGCTCGCGCCCTCAGGAACGGTGCAATAAAGGCCGAATACGTCGATGCCAGAAAAGAATTCGTCGAAGAATATGTCTGGCCGGCATTAAAGGCAAATGCGATGTATCAGAACATCTATCCACTCAGTACCGCGATCGCCAGACCTCTGATCGTGAAAAAACTCGTAGAAGTTGCCAAAAAAGAGGGAGCAAAATACATCGCACACGGCTGCACCGCAAAGGGCAACGATCAGGTTAGGTTTGACGTGGGGATCGTTTCAATAGACCCGGACCTGAAGATCATAGCACCCATGAGAGAGTGGGTGATGACCAGAGAAGAAGAGATCAAATATGCCCAAGAGAACGATATTGAGATCATCGTGAAAAAGGAAAGCCCTTATTCGAGGGACGAGAACCTCTGGGGAGCATCCTGTGAGTGCGGTGTTCTCGAGGATGCATGGGCAGAACCTCCTGCAGGTGTCTGGGTACATACTGTGGATCCGATAAAAGCATCCAACGATCCCGAATATGTTGAGATAGAGTTCAAGAGCGGTATCCCCGTCGGACTCAACGGAAAGAAAATGGATGGGATCACCCTCATTGAATCCCTCTACAAGATGGCAGGCAACAACGGCGTCGGACGCATCGACCATGTCGAGGACCGCCTGGTCGGAATAAAGAGCAGAGAGACCTACGAATGCCCCGCTGCCGTCACACTGATAACCGCTCACCGTGCACTCGAAGCAATGACCGTCACAAAATACGTCATTGAATTCAAAAGAAGCATTGAACACAAATTCTGTGAGATGGTGTACGATGGATTGTGGTTCGGAGGCCTTCGTTCCCCTATCAACTCATTTGTCGATGAGACACAGAAACACGTGACCGGTACTGTGCGTGTGAAGCTACACAAAGGAAACTGTACCGTCGTCGGAAGAAAATCTCCGTACTCACTCTACGATGAGGGACTTTCGACATACGCAAAAGGAGATAAATTCGATCATACCTCGGCAGTGGGATTCATCTACTGTTGGGGTCTCCCGGATAAGACTGCTGCAAAAGCACAGAAGAAGTGATAAAATGTCCAAACAAGCTCTTTGGTCAGGCAGATTCGAAGGTGAGACCGACGAATCCGTTCTTAAGTTCACATCATCCCTGGATGTCGATTCCGCACTTGCATTCTATGATGTCATGGGATCCCTTGCTCACATAAGGATGCTGAAAAAGTGTAAGATAATCCCCGCAAAGGACGCTGACAAGATAATCAAAGGGCTCATAACCATAGTTGAGAAAATGGAAAAAGAAGAATTCGAGATAGACGATTCCCTTGAGGATATTCACACGAACATCGAATTCAAACTTACGGAAATGATAGGTCCGGTGGGCGGAAAACTTCACACGGGGAGAAGCAGGAACGATCAGGTTGCGACCGACCTCAGGATGTATCTGAGAGATGTTGTATTGGAAACCGTGATGGATATCGATGAACTTATCATGAGTCTGATCGATCTTGCAAAGAATCACGGGAACACGATAATGCCTGGATTTACCCACATGCAACATGCACAACCGATCACGTTGGCACAGCACATGCTGGCACATGCGTTCAGATTTTCGAGAGACGCGGACAGGTTCCTCGATGCCATGGAAAGGATGGACAAGTGTCCTCTCGGTTCTGCCGCTCTTGCGGGAACAACATATCCCATAGACCGGGACATGACCTCCAAATTACTTGGATTCAAAGCTCCCACTGAAAATTCTATGGATTCCGTCGGATCCAGAGACAATGTCATGGAATTGTCATTCTGTGCCTCTGCGACCGCTGTCGATCTTTCTTCTCTCTGTGAGGAATTGATACTGTGGTCGTCGCAGGAATTCGGTTTCATCGAGATCGCGGATGCATATTCCACAGGCTCGTCGATAATGCCGCAAAAGAAGAATCCGGACATAGCCGAACTCGTCAGAGGAAAAGCAGGCTCCGTGGTAGGAAGTATGATCTCATCGCTTGTAATGATGAAGGGACTTCCCCTTTCCTACAACCGTGACCTCCAGGAGGACAAGGGGGCGATCATGGATTCCCTCAACACGGTATCCGACTGCGCACACATGATGGCAAAGATGATCTCCACCATGTCTATTGATTCCAAAAGAATGCTGGAAGCAACCGAAAAGGGATTCATCAACGCCACCGATATGGCAGATTATCTTGTTGTGAAAGGTGTCCCTTTCAGAGAAGCACACGGTATTGTCGGAGAAGCTGTAAGACACTGCATCGAGAAAAAGAAGAAACTCGAAGAACTGAGCATCGAGCAATTTAAAAAGTTCTCACCTCTGATCGAAAAGGACATCTTCGATGTTCTGCCTGTGACATCATGCGTGGAGAGGCGTACCTCCTACGGAGGAACATCTTCCCTTTCCACCGACGTTCAGATATCTGAAGCGATATCGTCCCTCATGGCAAGAGAAGAAGTAATAAGACAGGAGACCCAGCTGATAGAATCATGCTGGAATGAACTCCTGAAAGAAGTTTGATCAGATCTTATCCAATGCCTGTTCGAGATCTGCCAGGATGTCCTTGATATTCTCGGTCCCGATCGAGAGGCGTATCGTATTCCAGTTGATATTCTGCTCTTTCAGTTCCTTCTCGTTCAGCTGAGAGTGGGTCGTGGTTGCCGGATGTATCACCAGCGACTTCACATCGGCCACGTTCGCGAGAAGAGAGAACAATTCCAAACTATCAATGAATTTGGTCGCCTCTTCCACTCCTCCCTTCACGTCGAAGGTAAAGATCGAACCTCCCCCGTTGGGGAAATACGTCTCGTACAGCTTGTGCGAAGGATGACCTTTTATGGAAGGATGATTGACCTTTACCACTTTCGGATGTTTTGTAAGATATTCTACCACTTTGAGTGCATTCTCGACGTGACGTTCAACGCGGAGCGATAATGTCTCCAATCCCTGCAGGAGAACAAACGCCGTGATCGGAGATATCACAGCTCCCATGTCCCTGAGAAGAACAGCCCTCACGCGCGTAACATATGCTGCCGGACCCAATGCCTCATAGAAGCTCACTCCATGATAACTTACATCGGGTTCCACGAGTTGAGGATACTTTCCACTGGCCTTCCAGTCGAACTTACCGCTTTCGACTATTATGCCGCCGAGAACGGTTCCGTGTCCGCCGATGAATTTCGTTGCCGACTCCACGACGATGTCCGCTCCGTGCTCCAAGGGTCTGAACAGGTATGGTGTGGCAAATGTATTGTCAACGATCAGGATTATCTTGTGTTTGTGAGCGATCTCTGCGACTTTCTCCACATTCAGCAGATCGCAATTAGGGTTTCCGAAGGTCTCGATGAACACCGCCTTCGTGTTCTCTTCGATGGCATTTTCAAAATTATTGAGATCGGTCGGATCAACGAATGTTGTTCTTACACCGAACTTCTTGAAAGTGTGTTCGAGAAGATTGTAGGTCCCTCCATAAAGATTGTTTGCCGCGACAATGTGATCGCCTGCGAAAGCGATATTCTGGAACGTGTAGGTGATCGCTGCTGCACCGGATGCGGTCGCGAGTGCCGCGGACCCGCCTTCCAGTGCTGCGATGCGGTCTTCGAATACACTCTGCGTTGTGTTCGTCAATCTACCGTATAGGTTCCCTGCTTCTTTAAGCGCGAACCTGTCCGCAGCCGATTTGCAGTTCTTGAATACATATGATGTTGTGAGGTAGATAGGAACCGCTCTTGCATCCGATACCGGATCCGGAACCTCTTGACCCTTGTGGAGTTGCAACGTTTCGAATCTCAATCCTTTCTTGTTATTCTCGCCTTTAGGTACATTGTCCGGTTTTGTTTTGCTCATCCTGAACCCTCCGATCTTCCTCGATCTGATACACTTTATTCTAATTGTGGTATTTATCGACAATTGATATTTTTATTCTTATATGAATTATTTATCGAAAAAATACCGTAAATTTATTCTAAAAAGAATATGATATTAATCAAAATCTGTCCGGTCGTTGTGAAGGACCTCGAATTTTATCCCCGCCGAATTCAGAAGACCTGATATCGTTTCGGTTATTCTCGTAAAATCCGTTGTTTTACTGTATCCTTTGAGATAGAATTCCTTACGGTCAGTGGGGAAGATCAATCTCATCTTTCCCTTCCTGTTGTATCCCTCGGGTTTCCTGTTGCGTTCCAGATCGGCAACGTTGATATCGATGAACATCTGCAGGATCTCTTCCTCCTCCGGCATCTGTTCGATCTCATCCAAGAGAGATGTCAAAATCTGGGGAAATACCGGAGCTAGATCCTTGTAGTCTGCTTTTCCTTTCAAAACGAAGTGAACGCTGAAGACCTTCATCGTCTTAGGACTATGTTCAGCTTTTATTTAATTATCTCTAATCAACTTTCCCGTTCAAGAGGGATCTGCCACGAAAATGATGGGTATTATCAATTCGTTTGATCCTTTTCCTCACCGAAACAGTAGGGACACACCTTACGACATAAGAAACACACGAGCATCCATTTTTTATCTACCATTTTGAAACACGTTCTGGAACATACTTTCTTTCCGAATGAGTTGATATCATCCAATGCTTTCGACGGACACATCTCGACACACTTATTACAATCATCGCAAAACGAATATGCGGCCTTTTCGTCCGGGACCAACTCTGCATCGGTAAGAACGGCACTGAACCAAAGGCGGGTGCCGTATTCGGAATTAATTAGCAGGTAGTTTTTACCGATAACACCTAGGCCGGCAAGTTCGGCGGCATGTTTCAGAGATATGTGTCCGTGATTCACCCCGTCGATCCACTTTTTGCCTCCTATACCGCCTATCGCCTTTGCTTTGTACCCTGCGTGCGTTATCTGTTTCGCCACTTCCTTTGCGATATTATCCATCCTTTTGTACGTCTCATTGCGGGTATCGGTATATTCGACGAAAGTTTTTTGAAAGGACTCTTTCGAAAACGGAGCGGCCAACACTATAACGGAACGACAATTCTCCAGATTATCGGACGGTTTGAAATCATCCGGAGCTGAACCGAAATCTTCGGCGGCAGCTATTCCTATCATGACAGCTCCCGCATTCGATCCGTATTCCTTTACGATCTCGCTGCTTAGTTTACTCCTTGTTCCACCCATGCCGTTCCTGATCCTCTTTCGTTATCTTTCATCAGTGACTGCGAATATAATCTTAATCGTTCCTCATTGTTAGGCTCTATCTTGGTTTATATAGAGAATATGATATGACCCCGATAATGAAAACAGCTTTAACTATCGCCGGTTCCGATTCGATTGGTGGTGCCGGCATACAGACTGACATTAAGGCCATGGCATCATTGGGGGTTCATGCCGCCACCGTTATCACTGCGGTCACCGCCCAAAATACCTTTGAGGTGCGTGAGGTCTTCCCGATTCCGGAAGATATTATCCAAGCACAGCTCGATGCTGTTCTGAAGGATTGTAACATCGGGGCGGTCAAAACAGGAATGCTCTACAGCGAAAAGACCGTGAAGGTCGTTGCCGATACTTTGGAAGACCATGATGTTCCTTTGGTCATAGATCCGGTGATGATCGCCACGGTCGGAGACTCCCTTTCAACGGAGGGGCTTTCGAAAGCCCTGAAAAAATACCTTCTTCCGATGTGTGAACTTGTGACTCCCAACAGACATGAGGCAGAGGTCCTGTCCGGCATGAAGATCCGAAACGAGGACGATGCAATGTTGGCCTGCGAACTTATCGGAAAAGAAGGATCGTCCGTTCTCCTGAAGGGAGGTCACATGGACACGAAGAATATCATCGATTACCTGTACCTGTCATCTGAATTCACGGTCATGAGGAACCCGCGCCTCAACAAGGCGGGCCACGGAAGCGGTTGTACGTTATCCTCATACATCACCGCCAATCTTTCCAAAGGATTGGACCTTGTAAATTCCGTTTTGAAGTCCAGGGAGCTTATCCAAAAAGCAATTTCCACTCAATACGCAATAGGAAAGGGGGAAGTCGTTGTCAATTCGATGGTGTACGACAACAGTGATGCCGTCAAGTTCGGGGTCTTGGATGCACTGGATACCGCATCCGCAAAACTCATCGAAATGCTTCCCCACCGGCTGGTCCCCAAGAACGGCGTCAATATCGCCTTTGCGATCCCCGACGCTGCAGGTCCCGAGGATGTTGCCGGCATAGATGGGGGATTGAATATCCACAACGGCCTCATCGTGAAAAACGGTGAGGCAAAATTCGGAGCCGCGGATCATCTTTCCTATATCGTACTGGAAGCAATGAACAGTAATCCTGCCATGAGGTCCGTTGCGAACATTTCCTCCACAGGATTCATTCTTGATATAATGGAAGAGGTCGGCCTGTCTGTTATCAGATCTGAGAGAAGAGGATCGGACTGGAAAATGACCACAAAGAATGTCATTGACGGAAACAAAGGTGTCCCCGATGTCATATATGACACGGATCAAAAGAACGGGACAACACTGAAGGTCTTGGGCAGGACCCCCAAGGATGTCCTGTCCAAGATCGAATCGGTTTTGGAATAAGATCAGTTTATCGATTTTATCTCGATGACGAAGTAGAGATCCTGGTTGACAGTCTCGCCGACCGTCTTGTAGGTGAAACTCTCCGAGATACCATCGTTGTTGGTATCCGTCACAGACGTGATGAAATATTTCTCGGTTCCGAGATCAACCTCTATCATCTGAATGTTCTTCACATTTCCCGACTGTGACACCACAGTGAAATCCGAGACATACTGAGTGAAACTTATCGTTGAAGACACTGTCGTTACCCTGTACTTCAACTTTCCGAAGTCATCGTCAACAACCACATAATCTTGTCCTGCAACAGGGCTGTATGTCATTGTTACCGTACTGTCGGATGTGTTGAAAGCCGCAAATGCGGGCCAACCGTATGCCGATTTCTCGAGGCTTACAGTTCCTGTGAGGGTGAATCCATAGAGATCTGCGAACTGTGACGCTGTTATCTTCTCTGTCAACGGAACGGTGTAAGTGGTGGATGACTGTATCGTTGTCAGCGTATCCGGGCCGTTGTAACCCTGACCTGACGGTATCATTACGCGTACTTTGTCGCCCACTTTGTGGCCTATTACCGCGTCACCGAACATCTTGAGAACATCGGTACCGCCAACCTTGAACGACAGGGGTTTGTATTGGTTCTCAGCTTTCAGAGTGAAACTGTTGCTCTTCGGGACGCTGTCATTGTTTGCCACAGACCAGCGGCTTGTATCAAAGACCACATAGTTGGTTTCCTCATAGAAATTGTAGAAGGAACCGACATAATCCACAGAAACGGTGTCTCCAACGACGACCGTCGTGCTGTCGCCTCTAACATCATTGTACACCGACGCTCCTATCACAGAGAGCGATGCAATTAAGAAAACCACAAAACAGACCACCATTATGGGGTCTCTTTCTTTCTTGACCTTAACCTCGTCGTCAGTCATTAATACCGATTCTTGCAATGTCAGTTCATTATAAAAATATATTGTGAGGTCGGTACCGAAAATATACCTGTCACAGGCGTTTCATTCAAACCTTATTAATACCACTCTAAATATGCAGGCTTTATAAGAGATTCCGTCATAATGGGATCTCAAGAGGGATGCTGATCTCATGAGAGCATTGTATATTCACGCCGACTCAATGGAGTTCCAGGCCAAAGACCGCACGAAGGTCGCAGAAGAGATACCTGAAAGTATGCATGACGGCAAAATGAAAGAGGTGCTGGTCGTCTTCATCACCGTGGAAAGCGATGACGAGGACAAGATCACACTGGTCGCAGCGGAAGCGGCGAAGGACATTTTGACAACCAAAGAGAAAGTTGGCGCGGAGCGCATAATGCTCTATCCCTATGCTCACCTGAGCAGCGATCTGGCAAAACCAAAGGCAAGCGTGGCACTTCTTGATGCGATCAAGGACATCATAGTATCATCGGGTGCCGAAGTAACCAGAGCGCCTTTCGGATGGTATAAGGCGTTCGATATCAAATGTAAAGGCCACCCACTTTCGGAACTTTCCAGAGATTTCAAAGGTAAGGAAGAAAAGACCGCTCCCAAGGGAAAGGACACTTATTTCATTCTTACTCCCGACGGAAAGGAGATACCGATCGAAAATTACAAAGGCGGATCCGATTGCGTAAGGGCGATGATCGATAAAGAAGCCCTCGGAAAAGAGGCCGCAGCATCCGGCGAGCCGGAATATCTCAGATTATGCAAGAAATTCGGCATCCAATGGGAGACCATGTCGGATGTTGGTCATATGTGTCTTGCACCTCATGCGGCGATGATGTTCGATCTGATATCGGATTATTCCACGCAGATAGTGAACAACTCCGGGATAAGCGTATATCATGTGAAGGGGACCAATATGTTCTCTCTCGACGAACCCGCGGTGAAGGAACATGCGGATCTTTTCGGAGACAGATTGTACACCGTCAGCACGGGCAAGAAGAGTTTCGTGCTCAGATATGCCGCCTGTCACCAACAGTTCGCAATGATCCGCAACTGGAACATAAGTTACAAACAGATGCCTTTCGGAGCGTTCGAGGTTGCCGACTCGTACAGGCTCGAACAGTCCGGAGAGTGTATGCTTTGCTTCAGGACAAGAAGACTCAACATGCCCGATTTCCACGTTATCTGCAAGAACATACCCGAAGCTCAGGATCACTTCGCATTGCTTGATAAGGACATCTACGACGAGATCGAGAAAGTCGACAGGGAATATGACATGCTTGTCAACTTCTCTTCCAGAAAGGCATTCGAAGACAACAAGGAATTAATCCGCGGACTTTGCGAGAAGCACGGCCGCGATGCTCTGATCCATCTTTATCCGGACGGCATCAATTATTACTGGACGGTCAACATCGAATATCACATGCTTGATCAGATGAAAAGACCGAGAGAGATCGGAACTGTTCAGATCGATATCGGTAACGCCAATAGATTCGGTATAACATACACCGACGAGAAAGGAGAGAAACAGTACCCTGTGATACTCCACTGTGCGGTCATCGGCTCGATCGAGAGATATCTGTACACTTTGCTTGACAGCGCCGTCATGATCGAGAAGACCGGCGTTCCGGGATATTTACCCACGTGGATCACTCCGGAGCAAGTACGTTTAATGCCTATGTCGGAGGATTTTGTTCCCGCTGCAAAAGAAATGGCTGCTAAACTCAGGGCCGAAGGCGTGCGCGTCTCCGTCGATGACACTGATGCCACTGTAGGAAAGAAGGTCAGACGCGCCAAACAGGATTGGTGTTCGTTCAATGCGGTCATCGGAGAAAGCGAGGTCGGTACCGGTAAATTGAAGGTTTACGTCAGATCCGAGAATACCGACGTGGAAATGTCATTGGATGATGTTATCAGCAGGGTCAAGACCGAATCGAAAGGATATCCTGTCCGTCCGTTATACATGCCGACCGAACTCAGCAAACGCTGCGAGTTCTGATCAATTATCCTTATCCTCTTCTCCAAGAAGAGGAACTAAACTCTCTTCCCATTTTGCGGGATATAAACCGAATCGGAAAATGATAATTGGTAATAGGCCATTATCATCTTTAGCTTGAAATCAAATGATATGCATTATGTGCCCTAATATTTTATAACCCACAACAGAATCGCGCATTCATGTTCGAGTTATATGTTGTGACCGACCGCAAAGCATCCGGAGGCATGTCAGAATCGGAAACGGCCGAACTTGCCTATGCCGGCGGTGCAGATGTGGTTCAACTCAGAATGAAGGATTCCACCCCTGAAGAAATGCTCGAACAAGCTATGCTCATTAAGAATATCTCGGACAAATACATGAGATTGTTCATTGTCAACAACAATGTTGATATCGCGATACTCTCCGATGCCGACGGCATACATCTGGGTCAATCCGACATGTCTGTTAAGGAAGCAAGAGAACTGATCGGCGATGAGAAGCTCATCGGGGTCACCGTCCATAACGTTGATGAAGCCGTCGAAGCGGAAAGATCGGGTGCCGATTATGTCAGTATCGGCTCGATATTCAGTACCACAGTGAAATCCGATGCCATACAAAATCTTGGATTGGATGCGGTGTACTTGGTCAAGCAAGCCGTCGATATCCCGGTCATAGCCATCGGAGGCATAAACCGCGGAAATATACAAGATGTCATCAGAGCCGGCGCCGACGGAGTGGCTGTTGTATCTGCGGCGATCTCACAGAACAATATCCCTAAAGCCGTACACGAACTCAGGGATCTGATCCTGAAAGTAAGACCTAATATCTGATAACGTCATCACCTCCGCATGAAGGTCAACGGAAAAGATGTGCAGATATCCGAGTCGGTTTCCTTGGAATGTTATATTCTATCCTGTAACTACGCCCAGATCAATATCGCGGTCGAACTGAACGGATGCATCATCCCGAAGGAAAGATACCCGTCAGTGATGTTGAAGAATGAGGATTCCATGGAGATCGTCACATTCGTTGGCGGAGGTTGATTATTTGCCTGCACCATACAGAAGCGATTATGAAGCGGCCAGAGTCCTTAAGCACGGAAAGGACGTCAACGATATATTGAAGAATGCCACGGTAGGGATCGCCGGTCTCGGAGGACTGGGTTCCAACATCGCCATGATGCTTGCCCGTGCGGGAGTAGGAAAACTTATCATCGCGGATCATGACAATGTCGACATCTCGAACATGACCAGGCAGAATTACTATTACAGACACCTCGGAATGAAAAAAACCGATGCTACCGTAGAGCTCCTCTCGTTCATGGACCCGAACATCGAGATCGAAAAACACTTCGTGAAATTAGATCCGGATAACCTGGAAGGGATCTTCAACGAATGCAATATTGTTTGCGAAGCCTTGGACGATCCTAAAGAAAAAGCTATGCTCATCAATAATCTGCTGATAAAACACCCAGATGTTATCGTGGTTTCCGGTTCCGGAATGGCCGGTTACGGAAAATCCAACGATATCAGGACAGAACATGCCATGAAGAGACTGTACGTATGCGGTGATGGAATAGATATGGAATTCTGGAACTCCGTCATGATGTCTCCTCGGGTGAACATATGCGCCGGACATATGGCAAATACGGTCATCGCAGTACTCATGAAAAAGAAGGTTTGAAAATGAGAGACAGACTGAAGATCGGAAACAAAGATTTCGGATCGAGATTCATACTCGGCTCAGGAAAGTTCTCGCTTGATCTTATTCGAACCGTCATGGATAGCGGCGGTGTCGAGATAGCCACGCTCGCCATAAGACGAACGAATGCGGGAGGAGAAGAGAACATCCTAGATCACATCCCGAAAGGACTCTGCCTTCTGCCCAACACTTCCGGAGCAAGGACCGCAGAGGAAGCGGTCAGGATCGCCATGCTTGCCAGAGAGTTGGGATGCGGCGATATGATCAAGATCGAGATAATAAGGGATTCGCGATACCTCCTTCCGGATAACTGCGAGACGATACGCGCGGTGAAGATCCTTTCCGATGAGGGATTCACCGTAATGCCGTACATGATGCCTGACCTTTCCGCTGCAAGATCCATGGCAGAGGTCGGTGCTGCCGCCATAATGCCTTTGGGTGCGCCGATAGGCAGCAACAGAGGCCTCCTGACGAAAGATTTCATCAAGATATTGATAGAGGAGATCGATCTGCCCATAATCGTCGATGCGGGGATAGGACGCCCCTCGCAGGCGTGCGAAGCGATGGAGATGGGTTGTTCCGCGGTAATGGCCAACACCGCCATTGCAACAGCCGATGATATACCGATGATGGCGACCGCATTCAAGAACGCGATAGAGGCAGGAAGACTCGCGTATCTGGCAGGTTTTGGGCGAATATTGGAAAGAGGCGAAGCCTCCAGTCCTCTGACAGGGTTCCTTGAGGAAAGATGAAATGGTAAAGGAATTCACTGACGTCGAAGAATATCATGAGCACATGGAACAGATAGGATCCGACATTCTATACGATGTTCAAAGACACAGAGAAAAATTCGATCCTGACAGTTACAAAGAAAAGGATGTCCTCTCCGCTCTGGAGAAAGAACGATTGAACATCGACGACCTCGGAGCTCTACTGTCTCCAGCCGCAGAGCCGTTGATCGAAATGATGGCTTCAAGAGCGAAAGAAGAGACCAGAAGGTTCTTCGGAAACTCCGTGAACATCTTCACCCCAATCTATACTTCGAATTATTGCGAGAACAAGTGTGTATATTGCGGATTCAACAGAGACAATGATATCCGGAGAGCAAGATTGACTCTGGAACAGGTTGAAAAAGAGATGAGATCCATATCCGAATCTGGATTGACGGAAGTTCTCATTCTTACCGGAGAATCGAAGAAATTCTCGGATGTGGAATATATCGGAGAATGCGTGAGAACAGCTTCAAAATACTTCAGCAATATCGGTATCGAGGTATATCCTCTCAACTGCGACGATTACGCCTATATCCGCGAATGCGGAGCGGATTACGTGACCGTGTTCCAAGAAACATATGATCCTTCCTTGTATGCGGAACTCCATCAAGCCGGACCCAAACGTATTTTCTCTTACAGATTCAACGCGCAGGAAAGGGCCGTCAAAGGAGGCATGAGGGGAGTTTCCTTCGGTGCATTGCTCGGATTGGGTGATTTCAGAAAAGATGCCTTCTCCTGCGGAGTTCACGGATACCTCGTACAGAGAAAATACCCCCATGCGGAGATATCCTTCTCCCTTCCGCGACTCAGGTCCTTCAAGAACAACAACAGGGACTTCGTCCAGGTTACCGAGAGACAACTTTTGCAGGTGGCTCTGGCATATCGTATCTTCATGCCGTTTGCTGGTGAAACCATATCATCAAGGGAAAGTCAGTTGTTCAGAGATAATGTTGTGGGATTATGTGCCACGAGGATCTCCGGGGGAGTGGATGTCGGTATCGGCGGACACACAGAGAAGAAAGGAGATAATCAATTCGATATATCGGATGACAGAAGCGTCAAAGAGATAAGGGATGCACTGGTGAAGAAGGGATTGCAGCCTGTCTTCAACGACTATGTGAGGGTATGAGCGTGATCGTTGCTGTAACCGACCGGCATCTGTCAAAAATACCGTTCTTAGATCAATTCGAGAAGATAGCGAAAGCTGGGCCGGACATGATCATCCTCAGAGAGAAGGACCTTTCCTCACCGGACTACAGATCAATAGCGGAAACATGTATTGATATCTCCGTTCGTTACGGTATTGAATTTTGCATCAATTCTTTCACGGATATTGCTGCGGAACTCAAAATAAAAAATATACAGCTTCCTCTTGAACTGTTCAAAAGAGATATAGGAAAAACGAATGGGTTCGACTCTGTCGGCGTATCGATCCATTCAAAAGAAGATGCTGTCTCGGTCGAACGGCTGGGTGCTGACTACCTCATATACGGAAATGTGTTCGAATCACAATGCAAGCCGGGTGTTCCCGCAAGAGGATTGGATTCCATTGCCGATATCTGCTCGTCTGTCGATATCCCTGTCTACGGAATAGGCGGGATCGATGAGAAAAATGCGATTTCCGTTATAAAAGCCGGAGCTGAAGGGGTTTGTATGATCAGTGCACTGATGACCGCAGACGATCCTTCGATGATCGTATCTGCGGTCAAAAAATGTTTCTGATCATTCGGGATTCTTTCTTTGGAGGAATTTGGGTCCTTTCCAATTCCACTCTCCCAACAGGTGCATGGCTGCCGGTACGATGTATGTCCTTACAATCAATGCGTCGACTATTATCGCAAAACATAACGCGAAACCGAATTCCTGAAGCATCGTCGTGCTGGAAAGCATCAGTGTACCGAACGCGCCTCCCATTATCAGCCCGCATATGGTTATCACGGACCCCGTGTGAGTAACTGCAGATTCTATCGCATCGTCGTTACTCATACCTTTATGGACATGATTCTCTCTGATACGTGTTGTCAGTAGAATGTCATAATCCATTCCCAATCCGAGACAGATGACCACCAAGATTATCGGGATCATCCATATCACACCTTCTCCCAGCATATTGTCGAAGATCAAATGCGTGATACCTATGGTCCACGCCACACTCATGAGTATTGTTGCTATAGAACGCAAAGGCGTCACATAAGACCTCATAACAAAGAAGAGCAACACAAATATCAGCGCTATCGCGATCAGTTCCACTTTCAGGAATTCGCTGCTGACCTGTTCCGAGACCTCGTACATAACGACCGCGGTTCCGGTCAACCAGACATTAACCACGATGTCTTTGTATAACGGGTTGGATTCGAATTTTGTTACCGCATTATCGATGTACGATATTGTATCGATCGAACGATCGGAGGTTGCCTCTTCGTTAGTGATCACTGTGAGTTTCGTGTATGTGAGAACGACCGTTCCGTCATCCTGTGTAATTCCTCCCACAGATGTGGCGATATCATAATTCATTAGATAATCCATGAATCCTGCCACGACCGGATCGCCATATGTCAGCATGGGAATTTCGTCAACGAGTTCCAACGCCTGCATCACTCCCATCCCGATCGTATTGGGGAGACTCTTTGCCACTTCCAGGAATATCATCATCGCGTAATCGTGATCTGTCACAGACGGCGGCTGAGGGAATGCAATGACTGCCGCATCCACAAGGGTCTTCCAAATGTACACTCCCCATATCTCACCTACATTATCGTCCTCGGAAATGGAGGACGATAACGTGGAAAGGCTGTTCAGGTAATCTTGAAGATAACTCGCTGTTGTCCATTTTATTACACCGAGCTTAATACCGTAGGTCTCATCCACAGTGACTTCTCCGAGAGTGTCCGCCATTTCCAAGACAACGTAATTGGGCATGATCATTCCGCCGTTGGAATATTCCTCGATCTCGTTGAGGCCTTGGATCGCCTCCCCCGAAGACATGCTTCCAACCATGTCATATGACGACTCCGCTGTTGCGGTTATATACACTGCGGGGATCGTGAGGATTATTGCTGCGATCACTATCGCTTTGGCGTGTTTCATTGAGAACTTTATGGATTTGACAAAATAACCGTGGCCCGCACGAGACACTTTGCCATACCATCCGTTCATTGCTTTTCCGCCTTCTTTGAACATCTCTATCTTTGACGGCCAGAATATCCTGTCGCCGACTATTGCAAGTACGGATGTTATCAATGTCAATGCTGCAAGCAGTGCAACAAGGATACCGAGGGCAAGCATTATTCCCATGGTGCTTATCATTGAGAAAGAGCAGATCGACATCGCTCCGAATCCGATCATGACCGCTATTCCGGATGTGGTAATCGACTCTCCCGCCCAAATGATGGAGCTACGAAGCGCCGCTTCGTGTTCATTTCCTTTCAGACGTTCTTCCCTGTATCTTGCCAATATGAAGATACAGTAATCGCATCCCGCACCGAGCATCGACACCAAGAGGAACATCTCGGTGATGAAGAATATATCAAGGATCGAACCCAGGAGATACATCAGACACATAACCACTCCGAAAGCCACACCTATGGTCAGCGGAGGCATTGCGGATGTCACAAAGGATCTGAAGAACAATCCAACGAGGATCAATATCAACAGTATTGTGAACGGATCTATCTTCGCGATGTCCTCCGATGCACCTTTCTCCGTGTCGTAGGATATCGCGGGTGAGCCTGTGACATATGTTGTCAGATTGGAATCTCCGTTCTCATCGAGAAGTTTATTCAGATAGTTCCTGAGATTCTCTGTGTCTGCCGTGATCTCTGCGGTACTGAGCAGACTCTCGTCATAGATCAATGCGTAGATTGCAACACCCTCGTCGGGATCCCCGCCATCCTCAAAAGTTCCGAAAAGAACGACCTGGGTTATTTTTTTATGACCTTCGCCGTCCAGATAATGTTCCATCCCATCTGTCAATACGGGTCCCAATCCAACGGCTTGCGCTTTTTCCGATGCCGAATTGAAATTCACGACAAAGAGTACCGCGTCCTCCATACTGATTTCGGGTGCTTTGAAATATTCCCCAATAATGTTCGCACCCCTTATCGACTCCGAGTCCGGACCCGCCATATCGGTGCCGTCATAATCCATGATTTCTCCGACCTTCATTATGAAAGGTGCAGCGCAGATCAGAAGGATTATCCAAAGCGCGATTATCAATTTTGAACGCTTGAGAATCACGTTCGATAACCTTTCGAATATCATTGCATCCCGAAGACCTCCAAACTAGTTAAGGTTGTTCTAATGGAGGTTGTGAAACGCATGTTCTCACCATTACGTTTATTATTGATACGGAGATTAATGAGGCGATAAAATGGTAGACGAACAAGCCATCAGGTCCGCTCAGGATAAGTACGGGGAACTTCTAAGACAACAGCTTGAAAGGGTCGAAAACCTCAAGAAAGAAGGGGACTGGGTTGACTATTCGAAGATAGACAAATTGATCGTGGGGGTCTGTGGAGGAGACGGAATAGGCCCTTACATCTGTGCATCCGCACAAAAAGTGATGGAATTCCTCTTGGCGGACAAGATAAAGGCGGGAAAAGCCGAGATACGTGTCATTGACGGTCTCACCATCGAAAGACGTGCCGAGGTTCTGAAGGCTATACCCGACGATACCCTTGCCGAACTCAAGAAATGTCATGTCATCCTGAAAGGTCCGACCACCACTCCCAGCAAAGGGGATGGATGGCCCAATATCGAAAGTGCGAATGTGGCTATGAGGAAACAGCTCGATCTGTTTGCGAATGTCCGACCGGTATCCGTACCCGAACTTGGGATAGATTGGACGTTCTTCAGAGAGAACACCGAAGGCAGTTATGCTCTGGGAAGCAACGGCATCAATGTCACCGATGATCTCGCCATGGACTTCTGTGTTGCCACCGCACAGGGAACGGAAAGGATCATACGTGCGGGATTCGAATTCGCAAAGAAAAGCGGACAGAATTACGTCTCGCTTGTGACAAAAGCAAACATAATCAAAACGACCGACGGGAAATTCCTGAGCACCATGGAAGAGATCGCAAAAGAATATCCCGAAGTGAAATGGGACAATTGGTTCATTGACATCATGACCGCAAAGCTCATTGACCCTGCGAGAAGGAGCGCATTCAAAGTGTTCGTGCTTCCGAACCTGTACGGAGATATCCTTACTGACGAGGCCGCACAGATCCAGGGCGGTGTAGGAACCGCGGGAAGCGCCAACTTGGGAAAGAAATACGCAATGTTCGAAGCAATTCATGGATCCGCCCCGAGGATGGTCGATGAGGGGAGAGCACAATACGCAGACCCGTGCAGCATGATCAAAGCGGTTGCCCTCATGATGAGCCACATCGGAGAAGCTGAAAAAGGAAAGAAGCTCGATATGGCATTGGATGTTTGTGTTCAATTTGAAAAGAAACTCGTCATGACCGGAAGGAATAACGGTGCAACGGGTGATGAATTCGCCCAATACATCATGGATACGATACAGAATCCCAACCTTGAGAAGATCTGGTCTGGATACATCGAAAAAGCGAAAGCATCTCAGGACAAGAAATGACGAAAAAGATCGCTAATGTGGGCATGATCACATACTCTAAGGCCATGTTTCGCAGCGGTCTCAGTATCACAATATGCTGCGCCATCATTTCAATAGTTATCATAATAATGTTGCTTAATATCTTTAACAGCAGAACAGAGGATCTTGCCGGAAACACCATATATGTCATCCAAGGCGGCACTCTCATTATCATTGTCTTGGGGATTTTATGTCTGATGTCTTACATTGTTATGATCATGGCCAGTAATTTCTATGCACAATCCGCTGCAAAGAAACAAGACTACGAAAAAGGAAAGAAAGAGTACATATCTATGGTGGAAATACGTGGTGGAAAAGGCCTTCAATACTACATAGCAGTATATGATGATGTCCAAAACTGTCCGAGTTGCGGTGCATCCCTTGATGGGACGGGAGTGAACTTCTGCCCGAAGTGCGGTCAAAGCCTCTCGGATATGCATTGACAAGAGAATCTCCATTAAGATGCATCAATAACTTGCGACAATACGTGTGTACGACGACTGTGTATACCGTTCATGATGACAACTGTCTCACTGAACGACGATTGTACCTAAACCTTATGAACGATCATGCCCTCGAAATTAGATCAGAGAAGGGGATCGGCACTTACCGAACACAGTTATCGATATAGAAAAAATTTAATAACTCCATCTATCTAAGCGGCCACTACAGTGTGAACCTATGTTGACTGCGCAGGGGCTTAGTTTTGGATATTGAGATATATCTGGCAATTCTTTTCATCCCTGCAGCGGTGGGAGTACTTACAACATTATTGCCCATACCAATGGTGTGGAAGAAAAAAATATCGATAGCACTGTGTTGCGTTTCCTGTATAGCCGGTATTTTTGCATATCCGATCTTCATTTCCTGTGATCTTTCGGGATATTCTTTTCCTTTGCATTCCGCATGGGGCGACTACACAATATTGTTGTCGGATCTGTCAGCAATAATGCTCTCATTTTCTTCTTTGGTATTCTTCGCTGTGATCGCACATATGTCTAAATCTGTTTCCGCACCAAAGAACGCAAGATACTATGCATTGACCTGTCTTATGTTCATTGTCTGCGCACTCACAATATGCGCAGATTCAGTGATCTTGATACTGTTGGGATGGGAGATGATCACTCTC
>JGI994J12354_10001609_pt1 | contig 22780 bp, 19 predicted proteins | sample IntmicLarv3ML3BL_FD_12354 | JGI IMG/M metagenome (IMG submission 12354) | reverse complement strand
TTGGTGTCGGCGTCGGTGTTGGTGTCGGCGTCGGTGTTGGTGTTGGTGTCGGCGTCGGTGTTGGTGTTGGTGTCGGCGTTGGCGGAACCCAACTTTCAATCGTCACATCAATATTAATGTAGTTAGCCGTCGTATCCGCAGAAAACATGTGCAGCGTCACGGAATATGTTCCGGGAACCGGACTCGCAGGCAAGGCGGAAATATCTACCGACTGAAAGCCCGCCGTATAAACATCCCAGTCCGGCGCAACGAGTATCTTCGGCGCACTCTTCACCATAATCGTGGCGGATAGCGTCGCATCCGCAAGCAACTGCGCGTATTCATCATACCCGATATATAGGTTAGATGCACGAATACAACTGTCAGTCCAGTCGATGTGGTTTGACATACCCGTATGCAGAGCACTCGCCGGATAGCATACAAAAAAGAGCATAGTGAGAAGAAGCGCAACTACTAATATTGCCGCTGAAATTTTTCTGCTTCCGACGCGCATTTTCCTCACCACCCCAATTATATTTTTTCGACTGTAATTCTCTCAAATTTTTCATCTTTTGTGTTCTTTTCTGGACGAACGTCGTTTTTGAGATGACGAATGGCAAACGTACGCTGTTTTCAAGGTGAATTTCGCCGCAAAACTCCTAATTCCCCGCTCCAAAACAGAGCTTATTATAGTTCAAGCGACAGCCGTGAAAAACATGGTTGCCGCCAAATAAAAAGTCGATTCGCAAGTAAATAAATGTACTTACTGTCATTTTAGCAGAAAACGTACTTTATTGCAATACTAAAATTATTAGAAAATCAAAATTAAGTCCCTCGACAATCCGAGTTATAACCTGCAACACTTTGTTTTACAAGTGATTTTTATATTATAACAGTAAATTCATTGTGAATTTGCAATAAATTCTCGTTTTATTCCGATTTTATAACGATATTTCACACTTGAAAACAGCAGAACACGTTCACTACACACCGCTCAAGCACATCAACAAAGTATCACTATACCACCCTTTCCCACTTCACGCTAAATAATGAGGGAGTTTTGCTTACGCAAAACTCCCTCATTATTAGTTGCAAATTTTACAGATACTTCTTAATAAACTCCAAAGTCAGGTCATACGCCTCGTTAGAGGCAAATCCGCGGAAGCCGTGGTCTGCACCCTCGAGGCGGTAGAAGGTCACATCCTTATTACACTCACGCAGTTTTTCATAGAGCCGCACCGACTGATTAAACGGCACAATCATATCCCGCGTCCCGTGCAAAATCAATATCGGAGCCACATCCCGCTCAGCAGTGATGTGCGTAATCGGGTTAATCGCCTGCGCAAGCTCCGGATAATCGTCAAGGTGTTTTTGCCCGATTAGGAAACCCTCTGGCGTGTCGGGGCCGCCGTGCTCCATAGCGCTCGGATAATACCCCATTTTTGCGATATCAGTCGGTCCGAACCAATTGACGCAACAGCGCACAAGCGACGGCGAGTCAATCGCAACGTGTACGGCGGTGTGACCGCCGCTGCTGTCGCCCCAGATTGCGATTTTCTCGGTGTCAATGTTGTACTCCCCCGCATGCTCCTTTAGGAAACGGATTGCCGACTTTGCATCCTCACGTTGCGCCGGATAAACCGCACCGATTTCCGTCGGACGATACTCAACAATCGCAAATGCAAACCCCCGCCCCGCAAAATAGATGGCGCGGTCGAGTCCCTGCCAAGGATTCTGGCGATGCCATGCCGAACCGGGAATATAGACAATTAGCGGAAACGGCTTCGGCTCACCCTCGGAACGTCCGAAAATCTCAGGCAACTGCCCCGGCGTAAAGAGTTGTATATGCTGTTTTTCTCCGTCAAGCTCCTGATATACGATGTTCGCCCGAACGTCAACAGGCGGAGTCGCACGCGTATCGCGCCAGTCGACGGAAATCACGCCCTCCGGCCGCTCCTCCGACGCGGGGAACGAAGCAATCCCCTCCGGCGTCAGCGGATATGGCGGTATAATTTTAAGCTCTTCCATTTTTCCTCCCAAAGTATTAATAGCTCGCTATTATTTATTTTAAAGATTCCCCGCTGTGCAGGGAATGCTTCCGGTTAAAAAGTCTCGCTGACGCGGTAGAGGTGTTCTAAGAACAACCGCGCCTCCTCCTCAGACAGCGCGTCAACGAGCATAAGCTCCATCGCGTCCATATGCTCGNNAGCCTCGGCGCAAATCGCCCGCCCTGCGTCTGTTATTTGCGCGTGCTTTACACGTCCGTCCTCATGGTCGTCGCATACCTCGACCAAATCCTTCATTTTCATACGCTTGACAATTCCGGCGACTGTCGCCTGCGAGACGGCTAAACGCCGCTCAAGCTCCTTGAACGAGATTTTCCCGTTCTCCGCCTCCTCAAGCCTCAGCAACAGCTGAGCCTGAGACATTGTCACCCCCTGCGCCCGAACACGATTGTTTATCTCGCGCCCTGCCGCGTCACTGATACGCTTAATCAGTGGAATCCCTCGAATCTCGTACACTTACAAGCCCCTCTTCACATTCTTATTTGGTAACATTATACAAAAACATCCAATTTGTGTCAAGCTTTCCAATCAGCTTCAAAGTTGATATAATTAAAACCCGTACTATCCGAAAATCCGGATAGTACGGGTTTGCAAAACATAATCTTATTGCCCGAAAACCTGTGTAGCATAAGCTCCGACAAAACCAACACCGATATCGCGGTGATTGGGATTCAGAATATTCTCTCTATGCCCTTGTGTGGACTGAATCCAGCCGTTAACGCAGTCAACGGGTGTCGGGTAACCCCAAGCACAGTTCTCACCGGCGGGGAAACCGGTATATCCCGCGGCATATGCGCGCTGTGAAAAGCTTGAGCCGTCCGAGCCAACATGCGTCAGATTATCGTGGTCCGCCATATCCTGCGTGTGATTGTGCGCCGCCACGCCGAGCGGGTCGCTCCACGCCAGTACCGAGGCACCGTTCAGCACACGGAACGCGTTTGTAATATGGAAAATCAGTTGCTCCGCGCTCTCCTCATTGATGATTCTGTTCGGGAACGCGCTCGACTTAATTGCGGTCGCATACGGCTGATTCCCGGAGCCTTGGTCAAGGTACTGCGTCGTGGTAACAGCAGGAATCGTACCCTCAACGGTATTTGAGCGTCCCATCACATAAACGTACGCAACGCTGTCAATCTGGTAACACACAAGCACAAACGAGTTGTAAGAGCCGTCGTGATATACCTTCATCGTCATCATACCGTTGTCGTATTCGTATGATTCCTTCGGCTCACCCAAAAGCGCGTTCACATCCGCCAGAGTATCAGATATCGCAATCCCGTTCAAGGAAACCGTCTGCCTTGAGGCAACATTTACATTAAGTGTAAGCGTCAAGTTTGCCGGCCCGGCAACTTGAATCTGAGTACTTCCGGAGCCCGCCGCCGTAATACGCCCCGTGCTCGACACCTGCGCGATAGAGCTATTAAGGCTCGTAAACGTAAGGTCTTTAACGGTCGTGTTACTCGGCGTAAACTCAATTTGAATCTGCGCCGTGTCGCCGATATTTAGGCTGAAATTCGTGACAAGCGCCGTCATACCTGTCGGATATACAATGTCACTCGCACGAACGGTGACCGTCGCGGTGGCGTATATAACACCTGCCGAGCCTGTATCGCACGCCCACGTAACCGTGACCGTTCCCGCCTTTAACGGCTCAAAATTGTTGTCCTTCGTGGTCAGAACCGAGCGATCTGAAATACTGCTAAGCGAAAGAGTATACCCATTTGTTGTGATAGTGCTCTTCGCGGAAGCCGTGATGTAATCATAGATTCCTATATTCTTGTCATCAACGCTGATGGTATAGCTTCTCTGCGCAGTTTGGAACCAGTTCGCGGGGTTCGCCGCCTCAAATTTCTCACAAATGCGCATAAAGACGGTAACACCCTCCGCGCGGTTCATGTTCTTCTGTGGATTCAGGTTTCCAAGGTCATTGCCGAGCAACAATCCGCACTTGCGCAGTATTTCAACGTACGGTCTCGCCGCCGCGCTGATACTTGCGGCATCGTTATACGCCGCAGGTGCAGAGGGATCGTCCGCCAGCGTAACGTTCTTGTACTCGACGTACTTACCAACGATAATCGCCATTTCCTCACGGATAATGTTGTCATACGGGCGGAACTTATCACCCTTCACGTCAGAAATTCCGTTTGCCGCCGCCCAGTTGATGTGCGCGGTAAAGTATTGGTCATCCGCAACATCGGTATATCCCGAGCTCGGCTGAGTATCACCGTCCTTAATACCGTCCATACGCCCTAAAATCGTCACAAACTGTGCGCGAGTCATCGTGCTGTACGGGCTGAATGTGACAGTAGATGTGCCGTTAACCATACCTTCTTCCGTCGCGAACTTAACGGCGTTATAGAACCAGTCAGAGGCTTTCACGTCGTTAAAGCTATCGACCGGAGCCGCAAATGCGGGAATCGCAATCGCGCAAAGAAGTGCCACGGTTAAAATTGCACTGATTATCTTCTTGCTCATAATTAATGTTTCCTTTCTGGTTATCAGATGTTCAGTTTCTATGTAGGTGAGGCAAATCGTGTATTGCCTACGCCTAATTATACACCAGCGTGCGTTTTCAAGTCAACCTGATAACTGTGAACGATTGATGTGCTCACCAGCGATTTAGTCCGTTCGCCGCCGCCCACGCGGCTGTTGTCGCGCTCTTAATGTTGCCGACTGATGTGCAATCGCCGAGGGCAATCACTTGCGGCGCACAGTTCACGAACGTCTCAATAGCATTACTGTGCGGCTTCTGCCCCGTCGCGTATATAACGGTGTCCGCGGCGACTTCCGTACCGTCAGAAAGCTTCACGCCGCCGGCGGCAACCTCCACAACCTTCGAGTTAAATCGCGGCGATATATCAAGCCTGCGAAGCTCGCCTGCTAATGCCATCGCGTGCGTTCTGTTCCCCTCCGCACGAAGCGTCGGCGATTGCTCAATAAGCTCAACATCACGCCCGAGCGTTTTCAGATAAATCGCAAGCTCCGCACCGACAAAACCCGCACCGATAATCGCAACGCGCGCTCCTGCAAGCTGCTCCGGATTAGTGTATACATCATTCGCACACAGCGCCGCCTCAATACCCTTAATCGGTGGCACGATTGGAGTCGAACCCGTAGCAACGATTATCGCGTCCGCCCCGAATCCGAGTGCAAACTCGGGCGCGACCTCCACTCCCATGCGGACATTCACCCCACGCTTTTTCAGCAAACGCTCCTGCAACTCGATATACCCCGCGACGCGGTGCTTAAACGGCACTGCCTCCTCACATCGAATCCCGCCGCCGAGCTTATCCGACTTCTCGCACAGCGTCACATCATGTCCCCGCTCCGCCGCAGTCAGTGCGGCTTGCATACCGGCAATCCCGCCGCCAATGACAAGCACACGCTGTTTCCCGACGGGAATCCGCGCCAACTGAGCCTCCGCCTCGCGCCCTGTTTCGGGATTAATTGCGCAGGAGAATCCGCTCATCAGGTTCGACCAACAGCTCATACAGCGCAAGCACCTCCGAATTTCATCGGCTCGTCCGCCGCGCGCCTTGTTCGGCAAATCCGGGTCACATAGCAGTTGCCGCGCAAGCGCAACAAAGTCCGCCTTACCGCTTGCGATAATATCCTCCATAATTTCGGGGTCGCTTATCGAGGCAACGACTGCAACAAGCGACTTTTTAACAGTTCTCTTAATCGCCGCCGAGTACTCAATATTGCGGTTTTCCGGGCGGAACATTGAGGGCGACATCTCAAGCCAGTGGTCGTCGGTCATAATGCCGTGAACGCCGAGCGACACATGGATAATATCCGCGTGCCCATCAAGCTGACGCGCGTACTCAATCCCCTCTTCCACGCCGTATCCGTCCTCAAGCTCCGTTGCAGAGATACGGAATTCAATTGGAAAATCGTGTCCGCAGGCGTCGTGAATCGCGTCGCAGACCATTACGGCAAATCGGGCGCGATTCTCCGCGCTTCCGCCCCAACGGTCAGTGCGCGAGTTCGTAAACGAACTGAAAAACTGTTGCGGAAGCCAGCCATGTCCACCGTGAATCGTGACCATTTGGAAACCGCTCGCTTTCGCAAGCACGGCGGCATTTTTGTGCGCCTCGATTGTCGATAGAATTTTCTCCTCCGTCATCTCGTGACAGAATCGCCCCGGCGCAATTTCGCCGTCGGACGGACCGAGCCCCGTTTCAGAGTAACGCCCTCCGTGACAGAGCTCCGCACTGGCAACGGCTCCGCCATTTTTGATACTGCCCGAGAGCTTGCCCAAAAAGCTCATCCATCTCGGGTCAGATAGGTTAATGCAGGCGCCTCCGCGACTGCCGCCGCCCGGTGCATCGACCTGACACTCACCGACAACTACCGATGCCGCACCACCATAAGCCTTGCGGGCATAGTAACTGAGCGACGAATCCGGTAGCGAGGTCTCACCGATTTCAACATACCCCGTCGCACTTGCAAATATACGGTTTTTAAAGGTCACGCCTCCGACTGTAATGGGCGTAAAAAGGTGCGGAAACTGCTGTTTAAACATACTTCTACCTCCATATTTTAAGTTTCGCAAGGACACAATTTTAATAATCACTTGCAAATATTGTATCACAGGTCTTTTAATATTGCCACGCTTTTCTAACCTATTGCGCCCCAAGTCAACCTCAAATCCATAGAGAACCTCCTTAAACACCCCTTCAAACGCACAAAAAGGAAGGCTTCAATGAAGCCTTCCTTTTATAGATTCCATATCCTATTAGTACCTATCCGCGGTTATTTCCCGCAGACTGAATCGCCTCGTAGTACCACGCGTCATCGGCGTTATCCGTCCAAGTATTAGCATCCTCGCCGGAGGGTTCAAGCTTATCGCGTCCAATCACACGGTTGAGCATAGCCGCAGTTTCCGCTCTTGTAATACTGGAATCCGGCTTGAATGTACCGTCCGTGTATCCCTCAATCCAGCCCTGTATTGCGGCACTGATAATATACTGCCTTGCCCAGTGTCTACTCGGCACATCGCTAAAGCTCAAACTGCCGGAGCTAAGAACCTCAAAACGCGATACCATCGTAACAAGCTCGGCGCGCGTTACAGGCGCATTCGGCTTGACTGTACCGTCGGGGTATCCCTGCAAAACGCCGGCATTCGCCATAGTCGAGATTGCCTCGTTGTACCAATCAGCGCTGTTCACATCGCTAAAATTGTTAACCGACGATAAAAATTCATTTTTCGATTTCTCCGTCAGCAAACGGAAGAGTATTGTCGCCACTTCCGCGCGCGTAATTTGTGCATTCGGGCGAACCGTACCATCCTCATATCCGAAAATGTACGGCAGGTGAACTACCTTCTCAAGCTCCGGGAAGGGCATGAGCGGTGGCGTGCTCGGATTTGGATTACTCGGAATACCCGGTCCGGGATTCACCGGAGGGTTCACTGTCGATGTAAAGTTTGCGGTAAATGTAGCGGCAGAGGTAATGCTCTTGCTCGCCATATTAACAAGCGAGCCGTTGCTGTCTGTCCACCTGTTGAAGCGATAGCTGTTATCCGGATTCGTCGTCGGAATTTCGGCGGCAGTCAGCGTTGCAGAGCCGCTCGTCGAGTAATTTCCGTTACCGTCCAGCAGATTACCGTATACGGTAATCTTATTGCAATTTGTAAGTGTGCCTAAGGATAAGGTTCCGTGACTTCCCGCAACGAAATTAAAGGGAACTTGGACTATGTCCGGAATACCGTCCGGCGTGGGAATCGGGTTATCGGTATCTTCAGGTGCTCCGTATAAATCCTCAGCAAAATGAGCCGTAAAGTCCTGCGTATAGTATCCAAGCGTATCATCCCACTTACCGACATAATCGCCGACAGGAGCTGTCGCTCCAAGACCGATAATTATACCGTTCGTATCATCGCTCCAGTAAACTACATGCGTGGGATCTGTAATTTGGACTGCAGGCACGGCATTTGCGGGCACATTAACTTCTATAGCATCGCGATCCGCTTTGTTAACTACAAATTTACCGTTCGAATCGTATTTCGTTCCAACCCAATTCAGCGGAGTAGACATTCCTGCTGTGTCGTTGTCGGGAACAAGCGTTCCGCCCGCGTCAACATCAAACGAGAACAGTATTTGATATACATCCGCCCTACCGTCGGGTCTTACACCATTATACCAATTGCCATGAATATCAACGATTGGTGGATTACCCGGTCCAATACCAATACGATCGCGCAAGCCGTATGCTTTAATTACATACTGCGATACCGGAGAGCCGTTGTACATACCATAAGCTGTGCGCTCCGTCGCGGGAGCGGTTCTGTCGTTGTTTGCAAATTTTTGCGTCTCAGGCGTTGTTATCTCCCAGTAGTCGAATACGCAGCCGGCATTAGGCACAACTGCCATATAAATGCTTGGAATATCTGATTCACTCAACGAAACATCTGCTGTCAATGACCAGTCCGTCTGTGTCGCATCAGTATATCTTGTTTTCACCACAGAGAAAGGAGTGTTCATCCACCCTTGATTGAACGAATATCCATGCAGTGAGGAATCAAATTCAAACTCAAATCGCACCTGGCAAATATCCGGAATACCGTCAGAGTAATTTATAGCCGAAACACCTTCACCAATAACATCATCCTCAAAGTGCGCAGTAAATACAGTGCCGATAAGGTGCTCTCCCGTGAGTTCGTCAAAATAATAAGTGCCTATCTTTCTGTGTGTAATTCGATTTCCTGCCGAATCTTCCCACCAGACAAATACCTTAGGTACCCCAAGAGCAGACCCCATGATTGGAATATCCTTTTCAAGCAACTCAACCGGCACAGATGTGTCTGCCGTGGGATTGCCCAAATCATCAAGGCGGGTTTTCACAATGTAAATGCTGTCACCAATTGTAACACCGTTATCTTTGTGATTAGGATTGGGGTCCATCGGATTAATTGGCGGAGTTATATGGTCAAGATTGCTGATTGACGGCTCCTCAGTTCTAAACTCAAATACCACTTGGTATATATCGGGGATACCGTCCGGACCGCCCGGAGTCGACGCGGGATAATTCGGGTCTGTACCTCCCATAAAGTCATCCGTGGGTGCTGCCATGGCACTCATCTGTACCATGCCGATAACTGTTGCAAGCGTGAGCAACAGCGCCAGAACTCTGTTAAGTCTTTTCATTTTAACCACTCTATCTCCTTTTCTTTATTTGTTTGCGGTTGTTATGAGTAGTTTACTTCCCCGAACACACTACACCTCGTGCAATATATTCAAGCGACAATTATACGGTCAAACTCAAGTCTATTGCTCCATCCCCTAATGTGCAAAACAACTTATCTGTCCATACAATCCATTTTATTATCCTCCTTTTTTACTAATATGTCAATAGTTTTACAAATATTGCAAAGTTTTATAGCTTACAACCTCCAAATTTGCAGACATCAGCAACCTAGTTTTTAACTGTAAATATACATCCACAGAGTCTTACGATACCACAATGCAACGAGACCGCCCTGCTTTCACAAGGCGGTCTCCAACATCGAAGCCGCGGGCTTCGTTGTGTCCTATCTATCATTCCATAGATTCAGTTTGGAGTTTTGCTTTGCAAAACTCAGACATCGAGCCGCATAATCTCATAGTTTCTGAGTTGTACGGCTCGATGTGGTCCGGGCGACTGGATTCGAACCAGCGGCCCCCTGCTCCCAAAGCAGGTGCGCTACCAAACTGCGCTACGCCCGGATGCTTGGATATTTTAGCACAAAAAATTGACTATTGCAAGTCCAATATAATGAATGTATAATATAAAAAAGTCAATTCCAAAAAACAAACATAAACGGAGGGCAATATAATGGCACGACGCGACAAGGAGAATTACTATCTCGACATTGCGGAAACGGTTTCCGGGCGCAGCACATGTATGCGCCGCAGGTACGGAGCGATTATCGTCCATAATGATGAAATCGTCGCAACGGGCTATAACGGAGCGCCGCGCGGGCGCAAAAACTGCGTAGATCTCGGGCACTGTCTGCGCGACAAGTTAGAGATTCCGTCTGGCGAGCGGTACGAGTTATGCCGCAGTGTCCATGCAGAGTCAAATGCGATTATCTCCGCTCCGCGCCGTGACATGATTGAGGCAACGCTGTATCTGTCCGGCACAAGCGGAAAAACGGACGAGCTGTTGTCCGACACAACGCCATGTTCGATGTGCCGTAGGCTGATAATAAATGCGGGAGTCACGCGCGTCGTGTGCCGCATTGGCGAGAATGATTATACAACAACACATGTCCGCGACTGGATTTTCAACGACGATTCCGTCGCGCGATAGACAATTCCGCATAAAACAGCGCCCGTCCTTAATGACAGGCGCTGTTTTTTATCCTCCCGCAAAGAGCCCGCGAAGCACAAAGTAACCGAAAACAAGCGCGGCAAGCCCAAAAGTCAGAAGCAGACGTATAAGTGCTTTTTTCATTGTACTCCTCCATATTCTGTCTAATCAGTCCGCAATTAATTTAAATTCAAACTCAAATTCGTGTTTGATAGGAATACCGTGCATTCCTATCAGCGGAATCGCGGGCTTAATCTGCCGCGAGAGGTCCATCGCGTCGAGGTATACCGCGGCAAGCTCCATACCTTTTTTCTGATAAAAGCGAATCGCCTCAATATCGTCGTTCGAGGTAATAAGCCAAACGCGAGTACAGCCGCGCTCCTCTGCAACAGCTCTCACTGCGTTTATCAGAGCCGTCCCGATACCTATATTTTCAATCAAGCTGTTAAGCGAGGCAATTTCGCACTCATTGTCGACAATTTGATACGTAACAACACCGCACACCTTATCCCCCACCAGCGCAACAAACCCGGGAGTCGTTCTGGTGTCAATAGTCTTACCTCGCGACACTATCGGAGGCGCGCTCCATTCGTGTTGCAAAATCGTGTCCACTTCCGCTCTGTATTCCGAAGTTATCTCTTTTATTATAAATTCCATAGCTATCTCCCGCAAACTCATATTCCTGCCATTATACCGCACACCCGCTCACACGTCAAACAAAAAGGAGACACCAAAAATGGTGTCTCCTTTTAATTTTATTTCTTATAGAGCCTCAATAATTGCCGGAATGACCTTATACAGGTCACCAACGATACCGAAGTCTGCGACCTCAAAGATCGGAGCGCTTTCGTTCTTGTTGATAGCGACAATATAGTCAGAGTTTTGCATACCTGCAAGGTGCTGAATCGCACCGGAGATACCGCAAGCGAAATAGATTGTCGGCTTAACGGTCGTACCGGTCTGTCCAACCTGATGACTGTGGTCAATCCAGCCGGAGTCAACCGCCGCGCGCGAGGAACCGACAACACCGCCGAGCTTATCAGCGAGCTGCTTAATAACGGCAAATCCTTCCGGATTACCGAGTCCCGCACCACCGGAAACGATGATGTTAGCGTCGGTAAGCGAGACCTGCTCCTTCATCGCCTTGACGATTTCGAGAACCTTCATACGGATATCGCCCTCGACAAAGGTTGTTGTAAGCTCAATGAGCTCACCCTTCGCGCCATCCTTCTTGACGGGCTTCTCCATAACGCCCGGACGGACGGTGGACATCTGCGGACGGTGCATCGGGCAGACGATGGTCGCCATAAGGTTACCGCCGAACGCCGGACGTGTCTGCATGAGCTTCTTGTCCTCGGGGTCGATGTCAAGCTTTGTGCAGTCCGCTGTCAGACCCGTACCGCACTGAACGGCGATGCAGGGACCGAGGTCACGGCCGATATGCGTCGCGCCAAGCAGGACGATTTCGGGCTTGAACTTGTTAATTGCCTCGTAAACGACTTTCGTGTAAGCGTCGGTCGTGTACGTTGCAAGCTCAGGTGCATTTGCGTAGTAGACCTTGTCCGCGCCGTATGCAAACAGCTCGTCAACAAGACCGTCAACCTTGTCACCGGCGAGGATAGCGCACAGCTTGCAACCGATTTCATTCGCAAGCTTTTTACCCTCTCCGAGCAGCTCGATGGAAACGCCCATCAGCTCGCCCGCACGCTGCTCGGCGAAAACCCAAACATCGTGGTAAAGCGTAACATCAACTGCGCCCTTCTTTTCTTCTTCGACGTTCTCAATTGCCGCAAATGGGCAAGCGTCAACACACTTACCGCAGTTTGTGCACTGCGCACCGATAACGGCAAGCTTTTCCTGCATCGTTATAGCGGTAAAGGGGCATTCCTTGACGCATTTTGTGCAACCTTTGCACAGTTCATTAATAATTTTAACAGCCATTCTTCTGCTCCTCCGTTATATAACGTGCAGCTCTTGGAGTTTCCCGACAAGAGTTGCAGCCATCTCATTGATTGTGCCGCTAAGCATCTCACCCTTACCCTTCGGGGCGGGCGTGAAGCTGCGGAGCACCTGCGTCGGCGACGCCTTCAGACCGCAATCTTCGGCCTTCAGGTTAACGTCGTCCTCGTTCCAGATCTTGATTTCCGCCTGATACGCATCTTCGATGCGTGCAACGGACATGTAGCGGGGCTCACCGAGCTCCTTAACCGCGGTCAGAACGCAGGGCGTATTGACCTCGATAACCTCAAAACCGTCCTCAAGCTGACGCTCGACAACGACAGAGCCCTTCTTAATCTCACGAACCTTCTGCACGTATGTGACAGAGGGGATACCGAGACGCTGAGCGGTCTGCGGGCCGACCTGAGCCGTATCACCGTCGATAGCCTGTCGGCCTGCGAAGATGATATCGTAATCACCGAGGGCACGAATACCGGCGGCGATTGTCGTAGAGGTGGCGCAGGTATCAGCGCCGCCGAAAGTACGGCTGGACAGCAGAACTGCGTCATCAGCGCCCATTGCGAGACACTCGCGGAGCATATATGTGGCCTGCGGGGGTCCCATCGAAACGACGGAAACGGTCGTACCGGGGTTCGCGTCCTTAATCTGAAGAGCCGCCTCAAGAGCGTTAGCATCATCGGGATTCAGGATAGACGGAACGCCGTCACGAATCAGAGTACCCTTAACGGGGTCGATTTTAACCTCGTTCGTATCAGGAACTTGCTTTGCGCAAACAATAATTTTCATATTCAATATCTCCTTATTATTTCAGCAGGTTTGCGGCAATAACCATCTGCTGAACCTGCGAGGTCCCCTCGAAGATGGTGAATACGCGGCAGTCGCGGTAAATACGCTCAACCTTGTATTCCTTGATGTAACCATAACCGCCGTGGATTTGAACGGCCTTCGCGGCAATTTCATTACAGATTTCAGAGGCATAGTACTTCGCCATAGATGCGGCGGGACCGGCCTCGGGGCTGTTTTCATCCTTGAGCTGAGCCGCACGATAAACGAGCTCCTTCGCGGCTTGAAGCTTTGTCGCCATATCGGCGAGCATAAAGGAAATCGCTTGGAAATCGGCAATACGGCGACCGAATTGCTTACGCTCCTTGGCGTACTTGACTGCTTCGTCAAGCGCACCCTGCGCAACACCCATGGACATAGCGGCAACGCCGATACGACCGATATCGAGTGTTTTCATAGCGTTCTGGAAGCCACGGTTCTCCTCACCGAGAAGATCGCTGTGGTGAACGCGTACATCCTCAAGAATGATATCGGACGTCGGGCAGCCGACGATACCCATCTTGTTCTCTTTTTTACCGCAGGAGACACCCGGCAGCTTCATATCGACGATGAACGCCGAAATACCGCGCGAGCCCTTCTGGGACTTGTCCGTCTTTGCGTAGACGATACACCAGTCCGCAACGGGAGCCGTTGTGATAAACGTCTTACGGCCGTTGAGAATCCAGTAATCACCGTCACGTACGGCAGTTGTTGTTGTGCCGCCCGCGTCAGAACCTGCGCCCGGCTCAGTCAGAGCAAATGCCATAATACCCTCGCCCGTTGCGACGGGGCGGAGATACTTTTGAAGCTGCTCTTCCGTACCGGCGAGCATAAGCGGACCGCCGCCGAGGGAGTTCGGGGCAGAAACCCAGATATCCGTGACTGCGGAGACACGGCCGAGCTCCTCCATGATAATAACGTAAGAGAGATAGTCAGAGCCCTGACCACCGTACTTTTTGGGCGTCTTAACGCCAAAGAAGCCGGCTTTGCCCATCTTGGCAAGAAGCTCTGTGGGATATTTGCCTGTTTCCTCGATTTCATCGAGAACCTCTTTTGTCAGCTCAGCTTCCGCAAAGTCGCGTGCAAGCTTACGTACGAGGTCATGCTTTTCCGAAAAAATCATTGCTTTCCTCCTGAATAATACTTTGAAGCATACCGTAAAACACACAAAAGCTTGTCCACAGGCATACTTTTCTACTGTGATACCTATTATAATGGCTTTCGGATAAAAATACATCATTATTTTTCGTACTTTTTCTTGATATTCTTCATACTTTATGCTACACTAATACCCTGAGAGTACATAATTATATGTAATCGGCAGATAAATCGCGTTAAAATGACACGAATAACAGAGCATATGGCGCGGTAATATTACTGCGTACAATTTTAGTAGAAGGGAACGGATAAGATGAGTTCAACACTGTTTGATTACGAGTGGCAATTTCTCATTCAGATGATTTCGCGTGTAAATTATTCAGAGTCTTATAATGATACATGCAACATGCTGTTGCAGCAGATGAAGACATTAATACCGTTCAATTCGGCTGTCGTCTTTCAGGCAAGCCGAAAAAACGGCGATGTCATTTTGAAGAACCCCGTTTCGACAGAGCCCGTCAATGACGAGCAGGATCACGATTTTTTCACACAGGGCAACTATCCGCACTGGAACGAGTTTATAATGGCGCCCTACAGCATAGTTTTCCGCCAGTCTGATATAATACCGTCATCAAAGTGGGAGAAAACGCGTGTGTATCGGGAGGTTTGGCAGCCAAAGAACAATTATTGGGGTCTTTTCGTATCACTCGTCCATAAGGACTGCCCGCTCGCGGTGATTGGACTGATGCGGGAGCGCACGGACGAGGATTTTTCGGCGCGCGACATTTACATTCTCAATACGCTAAAGGACCCGTTTGAGCGTAAATTCTATGCACTTTTACAGACGAATACAATCAATAACAAGAATGCGTTTCAGGAGGGAATCATACGTTCTGCGGCGCATTACAACCTCACAAAGCGCGAGACTGAGATTGTCCTGCTCACATGCTCAGGCAAATCGAGTGAAGATATGTGCAAACAGCTTTTCATCACACAGGCGACGCTCAGTAAGCACTTGACAAATATTTACGCAAAAACGAAAGTGCATAACCGCACGCAATTGTTCGGACTGTTTTCGCGAAATATTTAGTATTGCATACGGACAAAATATATGCTATAATTCGAAAACATTCGGTATAGGAAAAAGTATGAAAGGATGTTATGATTATGTCCAAGGAATTAAAAGGAAGCAAGACTGAGGCTAACCTGCTCGCCGCATTTGCCGGTGAATCGCAGGCACGCGTAAAATATGGATACTACGCATCACAGGCGCGTAAGGACGGGTATGAGCAAATTGCAGACCTCTTTCAGTTGACGAGTGATAACGAGAAAGAGCATGCAAAGCTCTGGTTCAAGTATCTGCATGGCGGCGCAGTTCCCGACACGCTGACGAATCTTAATGACGCGGCAGAGGGTGAAAATTATGAGTGGACTGATATGTACGCAGAGTTTGCAAGAACCGCCCATGAGGAGGGTTTTGACGAAATCGCGTTAAAGTTCGCACAGGTCGCCGCGATTGAGCGTGAGCATGAGGCACGTTATCGCAAACTCGTCGCGAACATTGAAGGCGGACTCGTATTCTCGCGTGAGGGTGATGCAATGTGGATTTGCAACAACTGCGGTCACATCGTGGTCGGCAAGAACGCGCCGGACAAGTGTCCCGTGTGCGCACATCCGCAGTCGTATTTCGAGCTCGTCCCCAACAACTTTTAATCAATAAATAAAAACAGATTTTTCGGAGGAAAATGATATGAACTCACCTAAAGAGGTGGCACAGAATTACATCAATATCGGCATCGGCAAGATGAAGCTTTCAACGGGCAGAATGTTCGTGCTGGCGGTACTCGCCGGAATGTTCATCGCTCTTGCGGGTGTCGGCGCGGCGGTTGCCTCCGCCACTATTGCGAACGCATCAATTGCAAAGCTTGTCGGCGCACTGGTTTTCCCGACGGGACTTGCGATGGTTCTTCTCGCCGGAAGCGAGCTGTTCACCGGCAACAACCTGCTGATTATCCCGGTGCTTGAAAAGCAGGCAAAGGTCACCGCAATGCTCCGCAGTTGGATTATTGTGTATATCGGCAACTTCGTCGGAAGCCTGCTGATTGCATTCCTCGCGGTCTACGGCGGAGTATTCGACGCTTTTTCAAACGTCGCCGCCGCGGCTGTAATCAAGGCTGCAACGGCAAAGGTTTCAATGGGCTGGCTCGACGCGTTTTCCCGTGGAATTCTGTGTAATTTCCTAGTCTGCATCGCCGTTTGGATGGGGTTCGCCGCGAAAGACGTTGTCGGCAAAATCGCCGGACTTTACCTGCCGATTATGCTGTTTGTTGTCGCCGGGTTTGAGCATAGCATTGCGAACATGTACTACATAAGCGCAGGACTGCTCGCCGCAAAGTTCCCCTCGTATGCCGCCGCCGCGACAGAGGCAGGCGTAAACCTCTCAAAGCTCTCGTGGAGCGCGATGTTCACGTCGAATCTAATCCCCGTAACGATTGGAAATATGGTCGGCGGAGTCGTAATGGTCGGCATAGCATATTGGTACATATATCTCAAGCAGGACAAAAAACTCACCAAAAATAAATAACAATAAAAAAAGCACCGTCGAAGATTTCGATGGTGCTTTTTTCGCGCCAACATATAATAAAATACGCTCCCGTTTTTCATAACACGGGAGCGTATTTAATATTTATTTCAGCGTCACAATCGTAACGCCAACCTCACCCTCGCCGTAGCGACCGAGACGGAATTCCTTCACACCGCGCTCGCCCTTCAGCGCCTGATGCACCGCCGCCCGCAGAGCTCCGGTCCCCTTTCCGTGAATAATCGTAACGGTCTCAAGGTGCGCCATCCTCGCCGAGTCGATATAGCATTCCATAACAGAAATCGCCTCATCCGCCTGCATTCCGCGCAGGTCAAGCTCCGCCGCAACGGCCGCCCGCGGAGTCGCCGCAACGACCGAGGTTCGATTCTCCGGCTTCGGCTTTTTTGCGTTTTCAACGAGCCGCACTTCCTTGCGTTTCGCGTTAATTTTCATCGCCCCGGCTTGCAATTCAAGTGAATTTCCACGCACCGCAACGACCTCCGCAAGTGTGTCAAGGTTCAGTAATCGCACCGTATCCCCTGCTCGAATCGCGCGCGAATCCGGCGTATCGTCAATCTTTTTCGCCGTGCCGGACGCATCGTCCATATCGTTCAGCTCACGCAGAATATCCGGCACTGCCTCGTTAATCGCGGCAAATTCCGCACCGTCGCGCGCCGCCTTTCGAAGCTCACGAAGCTCCTCAATAATCGCGTCCGCGTGGGCGCGCGTCTCGTCGAGTAGCTTCCGCGTCTCGCGCCGCGTCTGCTCCTGCAACTTCTCACGGTCACGCTCAAGGTCGGCGCGGTATTTTTCGGCAATCCGCGCGTCGCGCTCCGCGTCACTGCGGAGCTTATACGCCGCCTCGCGGTCATTTTCCGCCTCGTGCCGCACCTTTTCAAGGTGTCCGACAGCCGCCTCGAAGCTCGCCGTTTCAGAGGACACACGCCGCCCCGCATCGTCAATAATCGTGCGCGGCAACCCAAGGCGTTCAGAAATTGCAAACGCGTTCGACCGCCCCGGCACACCAATCAAAAGGCGGTACGTCGGGCGCAAAGTCTCAACATTAAACTCGCAGGAGGCATTTTCAACGCCGTTTTGCGACAGCGCGTATGTTTTCAACTCCGAGTAATGCGTCGTCGCCGCGACAAGAGCCCCGCGCCGCCGCGCGTATTCGATAATAGATATCGCAAGCGCCGCCCCCTCAACGGGGTCAGTCCCCGCGCCAAGCTCATCGAATAGCAAAAGCGTCCCCGGCTCGCACTCGGCGAGGATTTTCACAATATTCGTCATATGCGACGAGAAGGTCGAAAGTGACTGCTCGATTGACTGCTCATCACCGATATCGGCGAGAATCTTCGTAAAAACCGGCATTCTGCTGTCCGACTCCGCGGGAATATGCAACCCGCACTGCGCCATCGCACAAAACAGGCCGAGCGTTTTCAGCGCAACCGTTTTACCGCCGGTGTTCGGACCCGTGATAACAAGCGTATCGAACTCATCGCCGAGCTTCAAGTCGGTCGGCACAGTTTTCGCACGCTCCAAAAGCGGGTGACGGCAACGCCGCAACGTAAGCCCGCCCTCTTCGACCAGTTCCGGCTCGTGCGCATTCATTTTCTGCGACAGCTTCGCCTTAGCGAATATCAGGTCAAGCTGAACAAGCGTCTCAAAATCCGTTGAAATATCAGTACCGAACGACGCAACTTCCGCCGACAGCTCCATCAAAATCCGCTCAATTTCCGCTTTTTCCTTCGCCATCAGCTCACGAATCTCATTGTTGATTTGAACAACGCTCATCGGCTCAACAAAAAGCGTCGCGCCCGAGCTCGAAATATCGTGAACAAGCCCCGGAACGCTCGATTTATGGTCGGCTTTAACCGGCACAACATATCGGTCATTTTTCACCGTAATAATCGGCTCCTGCAAGGCTTTTTGGTAAGTCTGCGACTGAATAATCTTGTTAAGCGCCTGCCGGATTCTATCGCCGGAAACACGCATATGCCGCCGGATATCCGACAGCGTCGGGCTCGCCGAATCGGCAATTTCCTCCTCGCCGACAATCGCGCCCGTAATTTTGTTTTCAAGGTATTTATTCGCCCGAAGCGCAAAAAACAGATGGTCAATAACGGTTTTTTCCGCACTCTCACCCGAATAGGCGATACAGTCCGCCGCCGTCCGAAGCAGAGTCGCCACATCAAGCAACTCCCGAGTGTTCAGCATCCCGCCGAGGTCAGCGCGCCGCACCGCAGAGCGCACATCCTTAAGCCCGGAGAACCCCGGCGCACCCTTAGAGTTCGCCATAATCCTCGCCGCCGAGGTCTCATTTAGGCGATATCGTGCCTCATGAATGTTTGAAATCGGCAGAAGCTCCGCCGCGAGCTCTTTCGCCGACTCCGATATACACTCCGCCGCAAGCTTCTCTAATATCGCGGGAAGCTCTAAAGTTCTTAGTGATTTATCGTAAAGTGTCATCGTATTCCTCTCATTTTTACTATTATAACCTAAAATTATCGCGAAATTATTTGTCTTTTACCGATTTAAAATACTCAAGTGAACCGAACCTACGCTCCAACTGCGCAAGAGTATAATCCTCCGCCGCCCGCACAAGCTTGACCGAATCGGCAAGCTCAAACGCATATAAACGTTTCGCGTCACAGCCCGTTATGTACCGCACCGCCGCCGCCGTCCCCTCGTCGAGAACGCGCGAAAACTCACCACCGTCAAGTCGCAATCCGTCCAACATCGGCTCGTACCCCGCAAGGCACATCAAGCGCAACTCAAACGCCGCCTTGACAAGCTCCACCGGCCGCCCCCCCTGTGACAATACGTGCAATGCATTCAGCCCAAGGCTCAAAAGCTGAGCTGACGGCGAATCCTCGTCCGCAACAACCTCAAGCAGCTCCGCAATGTACGTCGCCAACGCAAACCGCGGCAAATCGAACGCAAGCTCTTCAAACTGTTCAATTACGTGCGCCTCTGACAGTATCCAGCGGTCGCGGTTGCGCGATAGCGTCATCTCCGACAGCACAAGCGGTTGCACGGCAGATGCTAAACGGCTGTTTTTGCGCATAGCTCCGCGCGCGGAAACAGTCAGCTTCCCCTCGGTGTCGGTCAAAACGGTCAAAATCCGCGACGACTCCTTGTACGGAACAGAGCGCAAAACAAGCGCATTTACGGTCGAGAACATTTAATCCTTGTAACCAAAATTCCTGACGGCAGAGTTATTGTCGCGCCAGTTTTCCTTGACCTTGACCCACGTTTGCAGGAACACCTTCGCTCCCATAAATCGCTCAATATCGACACGCGCCTGCTGACCGATTTTTTTCAGCATAGCGCCGTTTTTCCCGATAATCATACCTTTGTGGCTCGCCTTTTCGCAGTAGATTATGACATCAACGTCAATAATCGGCTCCGGGTCGTCGTCCTGCTCCGATTCCTCGCCGCGTTCGGAAAATTTCGTGACCTCAACAGCCGTCCCGTGCGGAACCTCACGCTGCAAATTCGTCAATAGCTTCTCCCGCACAAGCTCCGCAATGACCTGCCGCTCCGGCTGGTCAGTCGTCATCCCCTCGGGGAATAGCTGCGGACCATCCTTGGCGTACTCAACAAGCTCCGCTAAAAGCTGCGCAATCCCGTCACCGTTTCGCGCCGAAATCGGGATAATCGCGTCAAACTCGTGCGCTGAGGAGTATACAGATATTACTTCCAGTAAACTCTCTTTTGTGACGGAATCAATCTTATTAATAACAAGCACAGCCGGAACACGCGTCTCTTTAATCCGCTCAATCAAAAGCTGTTCCTGCGTGCCAACATGCGGAATCGGCTCAACAAGAAGCATAACCGCGTCGACATTTGCGATTGACTGCCGCACAATGCCAATCATGTAATCGCCGAGCCGCGACTGAGCCTTATGAAAGCCCGGCGTATCCATCAGCACAAGCTGAGAATCCTCAGCATTCACAACGCCAAATATGCGATTGCGCGTTGTCTGCGGCTTGTTCGTGACGATGGCGATTTTCTCACCCGTCAGCGTGTTTATAAGCGTAGATTTACCCACATTCGGGCGTCCCGCTATCGTAATCATTGCATTTTTAGTAATCATAATTTGCCTCTCACAGCTTATTTTTTATCTCGTTTCAAGCAGACAATTACTCGTCCGCGTATCCACAAATCGCTAAAATCTCTTTCTCCCGCACGCGCATTTCGCGCTTCTGCTCACCCTCATCAAGATGGTCGTAGCCGAGCAAATGTAATACAGAATGTATAACTAAATATACCGTCTCGCGCTCACGCGACCAACCGAACTCCGCCGCCTGCCGCTCCGTCTGAAGCGCGTTTAGCACAATATCGCCAAGCGGCAAAAGCCCCGTCGAGATATCAATTTCACCGTCCTGCGGGTCAAAATCCCCCGCCTCAAAATCGAAAACTGGAAAACTCAGCACATCGGTCGAAGCGTCAACATCACGAAATTCGCGATTAATCGCTTGAATTTCAAAATCCCCGCAGACCATAACGCTGACCTCACACGGCAGCGCAACCCCCTCCGCCGCGAGTGCGGATTTCACAGTTCGCCGAATCAAATGCGGGTCAAGCCGCGCGGATTTATCCGCAATTTTATTCGTGAAATATACCTTATGCCTCACTTGCGCCGCCCCTTTGACGGAGCCGGAATCGACGACTGCGACTGCTGTTTTGCCGCCCCGCCGGAGCTCTTCATGCCATCACCGTCGCGCTTTTCGTACGCCTCAATAATCCGTTGAACGAGCGCGTGCCGCACAACATCCTGCGCGGTGAGCTTGCAAATTCCGATATCCTTCACACCCTCCAGCACGCGCATCGCGTCCTTCAAGCCGGAGGTCTTGTCCGGCGGCAGGTCAATCTGCGTAATATCGCCCGTAATAACGATTTTCGACCCAAACCCGAGCCGCGTCAGGAACATTTTCATCTGCTCTTTCGAGGTGTTCTGCGCCTCATCGAGGATAATAAACGAATCATCAAGTGTCCGCCCGCGCATATACGCCAGCGGAGCCACCTCAATATTCCCACGCTCGAGATAGCGGTTGTACGTCTCCGCACCGAACATCTCAAACAGAGCATCATATAGCGGGCGCAGATACGGGTCAACCTTACTCTGCAAGTCACCGGGCAGGAATCCAAGCCGCTCCCCCGCCTCAACAGCGGGACGCGTCAGAATAATTCGGTTAACCTGCTTTGCGCGGAACGCCTCGACGGCGGCGGCAACGGCAAGAAACGTCTTACCCGTTCCCGCAGGCCCGATTCCAAGGGTCACCGTGTTGTGCTTAATCGAGTCATAATAATCCTTCTGCCCGATTGTTTTCGCCTTAATCGGCTTGCCCTTGGCGGTAATGCAGATAACGTCGCTCAAAAGCTCGCCGACCTTGCTCTCCTGCCCGTTTCGCACAAGGCTCATAACGTAGCGCACGTTCCGCTCGTCGACCGTCTCACCCTTCGAGGCAAGCGTCAGCAAACCATTAACAGTTCGCTCCGCCATCGCGACGCGCTCCGGGTCACCCGTAATCACGATTTCCGAGTTCCGGTCTGTAATCTGAACATTCCATTCATTTTCGATAATTCGCAGGTTTTCATCAAGCGCACCAAAAACAGCGATAATATTTTCAAGCCTGTCAACCGACATAGCAATTTCTGACATTATAAATATTCCTTTCTGAATTTGAAAGTTTTATCCTAAGATTTCCTCAAAAGCCGCAAGAGGGCGCGACACGGCGATTTGCTCCAAGCACTCCGAAAACAGAGTAACGGTCATCACCCCGTCCGCCTCACGCACGTCCCAGCCGATTGCAAGAACATCACCGTCGCCAATCTCCGCCCGAAGCCGTTGCTCAAGCCCGTATTTCAGCGTCTGCTCAACGCGCTCGCGGCTCTGCTCCGTGACAATCGGGTCATAGCGCTCGTACCGCTCGGATACGAGAGTAATCGGCAAACTAACGCCCATCGGCAGGTGTAC